>Ga0194126_10000780_pt1 | contig 53718 bp, 52 predicted proteins | sample TA2KigC150mmetaG_FD_148641 | JGI IMG/M metagenome (GOLD analysis project Ga0194126, IMG submission 148641) | Freshwater microbial communities from Lake Tanganyika, Tanzania - TA2015035 Kigoma Deep Cast 150m | ecosystem: Environmental > Aquatic > Freshwater > Lake | place: Tanzania: Lake... | reverse complement strand
GCGATGCGGGCCTTTCGCGCGAAAGCCTGTACAAGGCGCTCTCCGGCGAACGCAGCCCGGGCTTCGATACCATCCTCAAGGTCGTGAATGCCTTGGGCTTGAAACTTCATGCCGAAACGGACCAAAGCTGATGTTTCCAGACGCGTAATACTTGTGTGAAGTGCAAATTCGTGGGTAACGAGGTATTCATTCGGTATTGAGATGGGGGCTCTCACATGGACCAGAAAAATTTCATGTCTTTTATCACGAGATATCGCGAATTCGATGGGGACGAGCTATTGGAGTTGCACAACCGTAGAGACACATTGACAGAGGATGCAATTCTAGCGTTGGATGCGGTTCTCCAGGAGAAAGGATTAAGCAAAGATATTCTTTCGCGCTATTCAGAAACCCCATCTGTGGAAACAGCCCCACCTGATGTAAAACGAACAACACAGCTTTCTCAATCATTTCTTGCCAGAGTCTGTCAGGCGGCCTTTATTCTTCCAGCATGGCTACCAGTTCAGCATGTAGTTGGACGTTCGGGTATTCAAATTGGAGGAATATGGGCTGGTCTTCTTGCTGGAGTTCTAATTTTTGTTGGCTACCGCATTGGTCAGAAGGTGACGCAGTCAATTTGCGTCAGTGACAACATTGGATACCAGAAAAAGAAAATCGCACTTTGGCTTCTACTCGTTGGAGTTGTCTTTCTATACTTTATTCTTTATGGAATTGCCGATTCGTTTGTTGCTTCTTAGGAACACAGGGAGGTGCCCTTAACTACGATTTGGTAGGTTATCTTTGAATTGGACTAACCAGTTATAGAAGTCCCAATTTATATGAAAGGAGCGCCATGACAAGCGAGAACATCACGATTCATCTTATGAAAACTGCTCAAGGTGAAAATGTTCAATATGCGCGAATTAAGCGCAAATTCGGAAATACGTTAATATTCCAGAGCGTAATGATTTCTCGTCTTAGCCAAGAGCAGCTCAAGAAGGCAACACCTCATATGGCCACACCAGACGACGAGGACGCTTAGTATCTGCTTGAACGTACACTTGGTGGTGGCAGGGGAAACTCAATCGAGGAACTCTCGCAGTGCGCTGACTAATGCCCGGCACTGCGCGTCGGTGCCGACCGTGATGCGCAGGAACTGCTCGATGCGCGGCTGGCGGAAGTGGCGCACGATGATGCTCTTTGCCCGCAGGGTGGCGGCGAGGTCGCCGGCGTCGCGCTGCGGGTGGCGGGCGAAGACGAAGTTGGCGGCGGAGGGCAGCACCTTGAAGCCGAGCGCTTTTAGGTCCTTCACCAGTTTCTCGCGGCTGCGGATGACGGCCTGGCGCGTCCGCTCGAAGTGTTCGCGGTCTTCCATCGCCGCCACGGCGCCCGCGATGGCGAGGCGGTCGAGGGGATAGGAGTTGAAGCTGTTCTTGACCCGCTCAAGCGCCTCGATCAGGTCTGCATGGCCGACGGCAAAGCCGACGCGCAAGCCGGCCAGCGAGCGCGACTTGGACAGGGTCTGCACGACCAGCAGGTTGGGGTATTTCGCCACCAGCGGAATCGCCGTCTCCCCGCCGAAATCGATATAGGCCTCATCCACCACCACGACGGAATCCGGGTTGGCGGCGAGGATCTGCTCGATGTCGGCCAGCGCCAGGGCGCGGCCGGTCGGCGCGTTCGGGTTTGGGAAGACGATGCCGCCGTTGGGCCGCGCGTAGTCCGCCGGCCGGATTTCGAAGGTTTCCGTCAGCGGCACGGTCTCGCAGGCGATGTCGTAGAGCCCGCAGTACACCGGGTAGAAGCTGTAGGTGATGTCCGGGAACAGCGCCGGCTTGTCGTGCTTGAGCAGGCCGAGGAAGACGTGGGCCAGCACTTCGTCGGAGCCGTTGCCGACAAAGACCTGCTTCGGCGCCATGCCGAAATAAGCGGCGACGGCCTCCTTGAGGCGGTCGGCGTTGGGGTCGGGGTAGAGGCGCAGGGTGTCGGCGGTTTCGGCGCGCAGGGCCTCCAGCACCTTCGGCGAGGGGCCGTAGGGGTTCTCGTTGGTGTTCAGCTTGACCAGGTTGGGCAGCTTGGGCTGCTCGCCCGGAACGTAGGGGGTCAGGCCGCGGACGACGGCGCTCCAATAACGGCTCATGATCTAGGCGAATCGTCTGCTGCGAGAGGGAAAATCCAATGTTATCATGCAGTCCTGAATCACTTTTGACGTCGTAGCGACCGCCATGCGGCAAGCCGAAATCTCGCGCAAGACCCTGGAGACGGAGATCACCGTCCGCCTCAACCTCGATGGCAGCGGACAGGCCAAGCTGGCCACGGGCGTGCCCTTCCTCGAACACATGCTCGACCAGGTGGCGCGCCACGGCATGATCGACCTCGAGGTCGCCGCCAAGGGCGACCTGCACATCGACGCCCATCACACGGTCGAAGACGTCGGCATCACGATCGGCCAGGCGCTGGCCAAGGCCGTCGGCGACAAGAAGGGCATCCGCCGCTACGGCCACGCCTACGTGCCGCTCGACGAGGCGCTGTCGCGCGTGGTGGTCGACTTCTCCGGCCGCCCGGGGCTGACCTTCAACGTCGACTTCAGCCGCGCGCTGATCGGCGAATTCGACGTCGACCTCACCCAGGAATTCTTCCAGGGCCTGGTAAATCACGCCCAGATCACGCTGCACATCGACAACCTGCGTGGCGAGAACGCCCACCACCAGTGCGAGACGGTGTTCAAGGCCTTCGGTCGGGCGCTGCGCATGGCGGCGGAAGCCGACCCGCGCGCCTCCGGCAGTGTGCCGTCCACCAAGGGAGCGCTCTAGGGCTCTTTCCCGCCGTCCTGCAGCGGCTGACTTTTTATGAACACCGTCGCAATCGTCGATTACGGCATGGGCAACCTGCGCTCGGTCGCCAAGGCCATCGAGCATGTCGCGCCGCAGGCGCGCGTGCTCGTCACTTCCGATCCGGCCGCAGTGGCGTCGGCGGACCGCGTCGTCGTGCCCGGCCAGGGCGCCATGCCCGACTGCATGCGCGAGCTGGATGCGCGCGGCCTGCGCCCGGCGGTGATTGCCGCAACGCAAAACAAGCCCTTCCTCGGCATCTGCATCGGCCTGCAGATGCTGTTCGAGTCGAGCGAGGAGGGCGATGTCGCCGGCCTGGGCGTGCTGCCCGGCCGCGTACGCCGCTTCCCGCACGAGCTGATGGTGGCGCCCGACGGCTGCCGCCTGAAGGTGCCGCACATGGGCTGGAACGAAGTGAACCGGGCCGAGCCGCACCCGCTTTGGGAGGGCATCGCCGACGGCTCCCGCTTCTATTTCGTGCACAGCTACTACGTCGAGGCGGGGGAACCCTCGCTGGTGGCGGCCTTCAGCGTCTACGGCATCCCCTTTACCTGCGCGGTGGCGAAGGATAATATTTTCGCCGTGCAATTCCACCCCGAAAAAAGCGCCCAGTCCGGCCTCGCCCTGCTGGGCAACTTCATGCGCTGGAAACCCTGACCCTTCTATGCTGCTGATACCCGCGATCGATCTCAAAGACGGCCACTGCGTGCGCCTCAAGCAGGGCGACATGGACGATGCCACGGTGTTCTCCGAAGACCCGACGGCCATGGCCAGGCACTGGCTGGCCGAGGGCGCCCGCCGCCTGCACCTGGTCGACCTCAACGGCGCGGTGGCCGGCAAGCCGAAGAACGAGACGGTGATCAAGTCCATCACCGCGGCGGTGGGCGACGACATCCCCGTACAGCTCGGCGGCGGCATCCGCGATCTCGACACCATCGAGCGCTACCTCGACGACGGCATCACCTACGTCATCATCGGCACGGCGGCGGTGAAGAACCCCGGCTTCCTGCACGACGCCTGCAGCGCCTTCCCCGGCCACATCATCGTCGGCCTCGATGCCAAGGACGGCAAGGTGGCGGTCGACGGCTGGTCGAAGATGACCGGCCACGACGTCGTCGACCTGGCGAAGAAGTTCGAGGACTACGGCGTCGAGGCGGTGATCTACACCGACATCGGCCGCGACGGCATGCTCACCGGCGTGAATATCGAGGCGACGGTGAAGCTGGCCCAGTCGCTGCGCATCCCGGTCATCGCCAGCGGCGGCATCGCCAATCTGAAGGACATCAAGGCGCTGTGCAAGGTCGAGTCCGAAGGCATCATGGGCGCCATCACCGGCCGCGCCATCTACGAGGGCACGCTGGACTTCAGGAAGGCCCAGGCCGAGGCGGACAAGCTTTCGAAAGGCGGCAAGCAGGCCGGCTGAAACGCCGCCGACGACACCTTCCATGCTCGCCAAGCGCATCATTCCCTGCCTCGACGTCAAGGCCGGCCGCGTCGTCAAGGGCATCAATTTCGAGGGCCTGCGCGATGCCGGCGACCCGGTCGAGATCGCCCGCCGCTACGACGAGCAGGGCGCCGACGAGATCACCTTCCTCGACATCACGGCGAGCTCCGACGAGCGCGACATCATCATTCACGTCGTCGAGCAGGTCGCCGAGCAGGTCTTCATTCCGCTCACGGTGGGCGGCGGCGTGCGCGTCGTCGACGACGTGCGGCGGCTCCTGAATGCCGGCGCCGACAAGGTGAGCATGAACACCGCAGCGGTGCAGAATCCGCAGCTGGTGGCGGATGCCTCGGGCAAGGTCGGCTCGCAGTGCATCGTCGTCGCCATCGACGCCAAGCAGTCGGGCGAGGGCCGCTGGGAGGTGTTCACCCACGGCGGGCGCAAGGGCACCGGCATCGATGCCGTCGACTGGGCGCGCCGCGTGCAACAGCTCGGCGCCGGCGAGATCCTGCTCACCAGCATGGACCGCGACGGCACCAAGATCGGCTTCGACCTGAAACTGACGCGGGCGATTTCCGACGCGGTCGACATCCCCGTCATCGCCAGCGGCGGCGTCGGCACCCTGGCGCATCTGGCAGAAGGGGTGCTCGAAGGTCATGCCGACGCGGTGCTGGCGGCGAGCATTTTCCACTATGGGGAGCACACCGTGCGCGAGGCCAAGGAGTTCATGCGCGCGCGCGGAATCGAGGTTAGGCTATGACCGGATTGGACGAAATCAAGTGGGACAAGGACGGCCTGGTGCCGGCGATCGCGCAGGACGCCGCGACGGGCGACATCCTCATGGTGGCGTGGATGAACCGCGAGTCGCTGGCGCGCACCCTGGAATGCGGCGAAGCGGTGTACTGGTCGCGCTCGAGGAAGAAGCTCTGGCACAAGGGCGAGGAGTCCGGCCACACGCAGAAGGTGAGCGAGATCCGCATCGACTGCGACAACGACGTGCTGCTGCTGAAGATCGAGCAGGTCGGCGGCATCGCCTGCCACACCGGCCGGCGCAGCTGCTTCTACCAGAAGCTGGAGGACGGCCGCTGGGTCGCCGTCGATCCGGTACTGAAGGACCCCAAGGAGATTTACAAATGATCAACTGCGAGGTGCTTTACCGGCTCGCCGACACGCTGCAGGAGCGCCGTGGCGCCGAGCCTGACTCTTCCTACGTGGCGAGCCTCTACCACAAGGGCACCGACGCCATCTGCAAGAAGGTCGCCGAGGAGGCGGCCGAGACCATCATGGCGGCCAAGGACGCGGACCACCTGCACATCGTGCGCGAGACGGCCGACCTGTGGTTCCACAGCCTGGTGCTGCTGACCCACTTCGGCCTCGGCCCGGATGACGTGCTGGCCGAGCTGCGCCGCCGTGAAGGCATCTCCGGCATCGACGAGAAAAAATCCAGGACGGACGGCTGAGATGAGCGACTGCCTGTTCTGCAAGATCGTGCGCGGCGAGATCCCCGCGAAGAAGGTCCACGAGGACGAGCATGTCCTCGCCTTCCACGACATCAACCCGATCGCGCCTGTGCACTTCCTCATCATTCCCAAGGCCCACGTCGCCTCGCTCTACGAATGCGAGGCCGGCCACGAACCGGCGCTGGGCCGCATGCTGGCCGTCGCCGGCCGCCTGGCGCGCGAGCAGGGCGCCACGGACGGCTTCCGCACCATCATCAACACCGGGCGGGTGGGGCGGCAGGAGGTGTATCATGTGCACATCCACATCGTCGGCGGCCCGGACGTCCTGCCGGGCATGCTCAAAAGATAGAAAGAGGAGAAGGCAATGGGTTCATTCAGCATCTGGCACTGGTTGATCGTCCTGCTGATCATCGTGCTGATCTTCGGCACCAAGAAGCTGCGCAACATCGGCCAGGACCTGGGCGGCGCGGTGAAGGGCTTCAAGGACGGCATGAAGGAAGGCACCGCCGAGAAGGCCGCCGAGGCCCCGCCCCAGCAGGTGACCGGCCAGACCATCGAAGGCGAAGTCAAGGAAAAGACCAAGTCGTGATCACCCGCTAGCGATCGCGCCGGCATTCAGCGCGGGCAGGCCCGCCCAGTTCATGTTCGACATTGCCTTTTCCGAGCTGATCGTCATTGCTCTGGTCGCCCTCGTCGTCATCGGGCCGGAACGATTGCCGCGCGTGGCGCGCACCGCCGGCCATCTGCTCGGCCGCCTGCAGCGCTATGTCAGCGACGTCAAGTCGGACATCAACCGCGAGATCCAGCTTGAGGAACTGAAGAAGATGCAGCAGCAGGTCGAGGACTCGGCGCGCAACCTGCAGTCCAGCGTGACGCAGGAATTCACCAGCATGGAAACCCAGCTCAACCAGTCGCTGGCCCAGGCCGACACGCCCGCCCTTCCCCCCGAGGCGGTGGAGGCCGCCGCGCCGTTCGAGCCGCCAACGCCACCGACACCGGAAACCCCGGCTGCCGCGCCGCAGATGGAGCTCGGCTTCGGCGCCGAGCAGGCGGCGAAGAAAACGGCCTGAGATGTCGGAGCAACAGGACACCTTCATTTCCCACCTGGTCGAGCTGCGCACGCGGCTGATTCGCGCCTTTCTCGCCGTGCTGGTGATCTTCTTCTGCCTGTTCCCCTGGGCCAAGGAACTCTACGCCATCGTCGCCCAGCCCTTGCTGTCCGCCCTGCCGCAGGGCGGACAGATGATCGCCACCGACGTCGTCGGCGTGTTCATCGTGCCGATGAAGGTGGCCCTGCTGGTGGCCTTCCTGCTGGCGCTGCCCTATGTGCTGTTCCAGGTCTGGGCCTTCGTCGCGCCGGGCCTCTACGCCCACGAGAAGCGGCTGGTCCTGCCGCTCACGCTGGTCAGCGTGCTGCTGTTCTTCCTCGGCATGGCCTTCGCCTACTTCATCGTCTTTCCGACGGTGTTCCAGTTCATGGCGGCGATGGCGCCGCAAGGCGTGGCGTGGATGACGGACATCGAGAAATACCTGTCCTTCGTGCTCACCACCTTCATCGCCTTCGGCGTCACCTTCGAGGTGCCGGTGATCGTCATCGTGCTGGTGCGCATCGGCGTGGTGAACATCGCCAAGCTGAAGGAAATCCGCCCCTACGTCATCGTCGGCGCCTTCGTCATCGCGGCGATCTTCACGCCGCCCGACGTCGTGTCTCAGTTCCTGCTGGCCGTGCCGCTGTGCCTGCTCTACGAGCTGGGCATCGTCCTGGCGCGTTTCGTCGAGAAGCCGGCGGGCAAGTCGGACTACGTGCCGCCCACCGAGGCGGAGATGGAGCGCGAACTCGACAAGTCGGAAGCCGATTCCAAGTAGGCTGGCGGCCGGGCGATGCGGCCGTTATGATGTGTCGATTCCCACCCGGGGGTACTGCATGGCCCGCCCTGGCCTCACCAACGATGCCGATGTCCGCAGCCTGGCCTCCAACGCCCTGCTGCGTTTGTTCGACAGCCTCTACGAGGGCGCGGTGGTGGTGGACCGGGCTGGGCGCATCACCTGGATCAACGACAAATACAAGGCGCTGCTCGGCTGGAACGGTGCCGATCCGGTCGAAGGTCGTGCGGTCGAGGAGGTCATTCCGAACAGCCGTCTCCGCCACGTCATGGAAAGCGGCCGCGCCGAGCTGCTTGATGTCTTCGCCATTGGCGCGCGCCAGGTGGTGGTTTCGCGCATTCCCCTGCAGGACGAATCGGGTTCGGTGATCGGGGCGCTCGGCGTCATCCTCTACGACCGCGTGCAGGCGCTCAAGCCCATCGTTTCCAAGTTCCAGCAGATGCAGTCAGATCTCGCCAGCGCCCGGCGCGAGCTGGCCGAGACGCGCCAGGCCAAGTACCGTTTCAGCCAAATCGTTGGGCTCTCGGCGCGCATGCGCGACGTCAAGGAGCAGGGACGGCGCGCTGCCGAGCGCGACGCCACGGTGCTGCTGCTGGGCGAGACCGGCACCGGCAAGGAACTCATGGCGCATGCCATCCATGCCGCCAGCCGGCGCGCCGACAAGTCGCTGGTCAGCCTCAACGCCGCCGCCATACCCGAGGCGTTACTGGAGGCCGAGTTGTTCGGCGTCGAGCCGGGGGCCTACACCGGCGCCGGATCGAAGCCGAGGCCGGGCAAGTTCCAGCTGGCCGACGGCGGCAGCCTGTTCCTCGACGAGGTCGGCGACATGCCGCTCATGCTGCAAGCCAAGCTGCTGCGCGTGCTACAGGAGGGTGAAGTCGAGGCGGTTGGCTCGAACCGGCTGCGCAGCATCGACGTGCGGGTGATCGCCGCCACCAGCCGCGACCTGAAAGCGATGGTCGATGCCGGCAGCTTCCGCGCCGACCTGTACTACCGCCTGAACGTCTTGCCGATCCACTTGCCGCCCCTGCGGGAACGAGTGGAGGACTTGCCGTCGTTGTGCGAGGCCCTTCTGGAACAGATCGCGGAAAAGGCCGGCGAGCCGGTGAAGTCGGTTTCGGCCGCCGGTCTGGCACGCCTGGGTGCTTATCAGTGGCCGGGCAATGTGCGGGAATTGGGCAATGCGCTGCAGCTGGCGGCGGCGCGGCACGATGCACGCCTGCTCGATCCGGAGCATTTTGCCGACCTGCCGGTGACCGCACCGGTTGCCATCTCTGCCCCGACGGACGGGGAAGTGCGCCCCTTGCGGGATGCGGTGGCGGCTGCCGAGAAGGCCGAGATCGTCAAGGCGCTGGCCGCCGCACACGGTGTCAAACTGAACGCCGCGAAGCTCCTCAACATCAGCCGGGCCCAACTGTACGAAAAGCTGGCCGCCCATGGCCTGCTGTCCGAGCCTCCGGACAGAAAAGAGGCTGTCTGAGAATTCGGACAGCCAATCATCTCATTTAAATCAGCAAGTTGTAGTAATCAGACGTGCCGGCCGTCCGGATTTCCGGACAGTTCTCCCGCCAAACTAGCCGTAGGCACCCACTCACAAATAATTTTCCTCATGAAATCATTGTGTTGATTCTGTTGGCACGGGCCATGCAATGGCCTTCGCACGGCTGCGAGCCCAGATCGCGACCTGACCAACCATGGAGGAAAAGCATCATGCTGAAACGCATCCTGTGCGCCGCCACTGCGGCGAGTGCCCTGTTGCTGGCCGGGTCGGCGCTGGCCCAGGAACTCAAGATCGCCCTCATCGCCGGCAAGACCGGCCCCCTTGAAGCCTATGCCAAGGACACCGAAAAAGGCTTCATGCTCGGGCTGGAATACCTGACCAACGGCACCATGGCGCTGAACGGACGCAAGATCCGCGTCATCGTCAAGGACGACCAGCTGAAGCCCGACCTCGGCAAGGCCATGCTGGCCGAGGCCTACGGCGACGACAAGGTCGACATCGCCGTCGGCACCACCAGTTCCGGCGTGGCGCTGGCCATGCTGCCGGTGGCCGAGGAATACAAGAAGGTGCTGATCGTCGAGCCGGCGGTGGCCGACGCCATCACCGGCGACAAATGGAACCGCTACATCTTCCGCACCGGCCGCAATTCCGCCCAGGACGGCCTGGCCAGCGCCGCCACCCTGAAGAGCGGCGGTAGCGTGGCCTATCTGGCGCAGGATTATGCCTTCGGCCGCGACGGCGTTAAGGCCGGCAAGGAAGCCCTGGCCGCGGTGGGCAGCAAGGCCAAGGTGGTGCACGAGGAATACGCGCCGCAGAACACCACCGACTTCACCGCGCCGGCGCAGCGCGTGTTCGATGCACTGAAGGACAAGCCCGAGCCGCGCGTGCTCGGCATCATCTGGGCCGGCGCGCACCCGATGACCAAGATCGCCGACCTCAAGCCCGAGCGTTTCGGCATCATGCTGGCGCCCGGCGGCAACATCCTGCCGGTGATGAAAGGCTGGCGGAATTACGCCGGCACCGAGGGCGCGATCTACTATTACTACGCCTTCCCGAAGAACAAGATGAACGACTGGCTGGTGGCCGAGCACCAGAAACGCTTCAATGCACCGCCGGACTTCTTCACCGCGGGCGGTTTCGCCGCGGCCAGCGCGGCGCTGACGGCGCTCGCCAAGGCCGGCTCCAGCGACACCGAGAAGCTGATCGCCGCGATGGAAGGCATGGACTTCGACACGCCGAAGGGCAAGATGACCTTCCGCAAGGAAGACCACCAGGCGATGCAGTCGATGTACCACTTCCGCATCAAGAAGGCCCAGGCCGGCGAGTGGGACCTGCTCGAGCTGGTGCGCGAGATCCCCGCCAGCGAGCTGCCGGTGCCGGTGCGCAACAAGCGCTGACAGTAGTCAGTCGCTGCGGCACGGCGATGAGGGTAACCCCATGAGCCACGACGTGGCGAACGACCGTCACCCCCTTCCTCGGGAAGGGGGGCGGGTGGAAGGCAGTCAGGCGGCAGAGCACCCGGTCCTCGCCACCGAAGGCCTCACCATCCGCTTCGGCGGCCACGTGGCCGTGAACAACGTCAGCGCCGAGTTCCGGTCGGGCACGCTGACGGCCATCGTCGGGCCGAACGGCGCCGGCAAGACCACCTACTTCAACCTGATCTCCGGCCAGCTGCCGGCCACTTCCGGCAGCGTGCGGCTCTACGGCGAGGAGATCACCCATCTCGGCGCGGCGCAGCGCACGCGGCGCGGCATCGGCCGTGCCTTTCAGCTGACCAACCTGTTTCCCAACCTGACGGTGCTGGAGAACGTGCGCATGGCGGTGCAGAGCCGCGCCGGGCTGGGACTCAACCTGCTCTCCCTGTGGGCGGATCACGTCGAGGCGATCGAAAAGGCCGAGCACTACCTGCACCGCGTCGCGCTGGCCGAGCGGCGCAACGAGCCGGCCTCGGCGCTCTCCCACGGCGACAAGCGCAAGCTCGAAGTGGCCATCCTGCTGGCGCTGGAGCCGGACATCTTCATGTTCGACGAGCCGACCGCAGGCATGAGCGTGGACGAGGTGCCGGTGGTGCTGGAGCTGATCCGGCACCTGAAGGCGCAGGGCGACAAGACCATCCTGCTGGTCGAGCACAAGATGGACGTCGTGCGCTCGCTCGCCGACCGCATCGTCGTGCTGCACAACGGCTACCTCGTCGCCGACGGCGATCCGGCCGAGGTGATGGCCTCGCCCATCGTGCAGGAAGCCTATCTCGGCACGGGAGTGGCCGACCATGTCTGAGGCCATGCTGTCGCTTACCGGCGTGCATACCCACATCGGCCAGTACCACATCCTGCAGGGCGTGGATCTGACGGTGCCGCGCGGCGAGCTCACCGTGCTGCTCGGCCGCAACGGCGCCGGCAAGACGACCACCCTGCGCACCATCATGGGCCTCTGGCACGCCTCGCGCGGCGCCCTGCTGTTCGACGGCGAGGACATCACCCGCGCCGCCACGCCGCACATCGCCTGTGCCGGCATCGCCTACGTGCCCGAGAACATGGGCATCTTCTCGGATCTCACGGTGCGCGAAAACCTCCTGCTCGCGGCGCGCGCCGACGAGCCGAACGCGGCACGGCTGGAGTGGATCTTCGGCTTTTTCCCGGCGCTGAAAAAATTCTGGAACCAGGCCGCCGGCACGCTCTCGGGCGGCCAGAAGCAGATGCTCGCCATCGCCCGCGCCATCGTCGAGCCGCGAAAGCTGCTGCTGGTTGACGAGCCGACCAAGGGCCTGGCGCCGGCCATCATCCAGAGCCTGATCGTCGCCTTTCGCGAGCTGAAGGCGATGGAAACGACCATCCTTCTCGTCGAGCAGAACTTCGGCTTCGTCAAGTCGCTCGGCGACACGGTGGCGGTGATGGACGACGGCCGCATCGTGCACAGCGGGCCGATGGCCGGGTTGGCCGAGAACCGCGAACTGCAGCAGAAGCTGCTCGGCCTCTCACTGGACACGCATCAATGACGACGACCACACCTGCCGCCACGGCGGATGCCGAACTGCCCCGGCTGCGGCTGGACACGCCGCCGCTGCTGGTGCTGCCCATCCTTGCCCTGCTGGCCCTGCCGCTCATCGGCAGCTTTCCCACCTGGGTGACCCTGACCGTTGCCGGGCTGGCCATGGGCATGATGATTTTCATCATGGCGAGCGGCCTGACCCTGGTGTTCGGCCTGATGGATGTGCTCAACTTTGGCCACGGCGCCTTCGTCTCGGTCGGCGCCTTCACCGCCACGCTGGTGCTGCTGCCGATGCAGGGCTGGATGCAGGCCGATTCGGTGCTGCTGAACCTGGCGGCGCTGGGGCTGGCCGTGGCGCTCGCCATGCTCGTCACCGGGCTGCTCGGATGGGCTTTCGAGCGCGTCGTCGTCATGCCGGTGTACGGCCAGCACCTCAAGCAGATCCTCATCACCATGGGCGGCATGATCGTCGCCGAGCAGATGATCCACGTCGTCTGGGGGCCGGATCAGATCCCGCTGCCGCTGCCGACCTCCTTCCGCGGCGCCATCCTGGTCGGCGACGCCGCCATCGAGAAGTACCGGCTGATCGCGGTGGCCGTCGGGCTGATCGTCTTCGTCGCCATGTTCCTCATCCTCAACCGCACGAAGATCGGGCTCCTGATCCGCGCCGGCGTCGAGAACGGCGAGATGGTCGAGGCCCTCGGCTACCGCATCCGCCGCCTCTTCGTCGGCGTCTTCGTCGCCGGTTCGGCGCTGGCCGGACTCGGCGGCGTGCTGTGGGGCCTCTACAAGGAAACGCTTACCGCCGCCATGGGCGGCGACATCATGGTGCTGGTGTTCATCGTCATCATCATCGGCGGGCTCGGCTCGGTGGGCGGCTGCTTCATCGGCGCGCTGCTGGTGGCGCTGGTGGCCAACTACGCCGGCTTCCTGGCGCCGAAAATCGCGCTGGTCTCCAACATCCTGCTCATGGTCGCCATCCTGCTGTGGCGGCCGCAGGGGCTCTATCCGGTGGCGAAGCGATGATGCTGCACAGAATCCTCTCCGGCGATTTCCCGCGCAGCCGCGTCCTCGCGCTGGCGCTGCTGGTCGTCTTCGCCGGCCTGGCGCTGGCGCCGTTCCTGTTCCCCGGCGCGCGGGCGATCAACGTCGCCGCCACCATCTGCGTCTTCGTCGTGCTGGTGGCGTCCTACGATCTGCTGCTCGGCTACACCGGCATCGTCTCCTTCGCCCACACCATGTTCTACGGCATCGGCGCCTACGGCGTCGGGCTGTCGCTCTACAGCGTCGGCCCGACCTGGGGCGCCGTGTTCATGGGACTGACTTTGTCCCTCATGCTGTCGCTCGCCTTGGCGCTGCTGATCGGCCTCTTCTCGCTGCGCGTGAAGGCCATCTTCTACGCCATGATCACGCTGGCGGTGGCGTCCGCCTTCGCGGTGCTCGCTTCGCAATTGTCGGACTTCACCGGCGGCGAGGACGGGCGCACGTTCAGCGTGCCGGAGGCGCTGCGGCCGGGCTTCCGCCTCGTCGAGAACGAGATCTTCGGCACGGCCATCAACGGCAAGCTGCTCACCTACTACCTGGTGTTCTTCAGCGCGCTGGCGCTGTTCCTGCTGCTGCTGCGCGTGGTCAATTCGCCCTTCGGCCGCGTCCTGCAGGCCATCCGCGAGAACGATTTCCGCGCCGAGGCGCTCGGCTACCGCACGGTGGTCTATCGCACGCTCGCCAACTGCCTGTCGGCGGCGACGGCGACCCTGGCCGGCGCGCTGATGGCGTTGTGGCTGCGCTATGCCGGGCCGCAGACGACGCTTTCCTTCACCATCATGATGGACATCCTGCTCATCGTCGTCATTGGCGGCATGGGCACGCTCTACGGCTCGGTGGTCGGTGCGGCGCTATTCCTGCTCGCACAGAACTACCTGCAAGCGCTGATGAAGCAGGCGAGCGACGGCCTTGCCGCCGTGCCGCTGCTCGCCAACCTGCTGCACCCGGACCGCTGGCTGCTCTGGCTCGGCGTGCTGTTCGTGCTGTCGGTGTATTTCTTTCCCACCGGCATCGTCGGCAAGCTGAGAAGCAGGAAATGAGTACCTTCCCCCCAGCCCCCTTCCCGGGGAAGGGGGTGACGGTGGTTCAGCCGCTATCGCGGCTTCCACATTGCTGGCTTTCGCCTCCTTGGGACGGCCCGGCGGAGGCGAAGCGGCCATGATGACCTCGAACTACATCACCGTCCTCGACCGCGAGCTGCACTACACGGAATGGGGCGCGGGCAATGCCGAGACGGTCGTCATGTGGCACGGCCTGGCGCGCACCGGTCGCGACTTCGACGACATTGCCGCGGCGCTTTCCGACCGCTACCGCGTCGTCTGCCCGGACACCATCGGCCGCGGCCTGACGCAATGGAGCCCGGCGCCGGAGGCGGAGTACCGCGTCAGCTTCTACACGCGACTGGCCGAGGCCTTCGTCGACGCGCTGGGCATCGGCCGCCTGCGCTGGCTCGGCACCTCGATGGGCGCCATGATCGGCACCGCCGCCGCGGCCGGCCCGCTGAAGGGGCGCATCAGCCACCTGGTATTGAACGACATGGGGCCGAAAATCGGCGACGCCGCGCTGGCGCGCATCCGCGCCTATGCCGGCAGTCCGGCGCAGTTCGACCGCGTCTCCGAACTGGAGACCTACTTCCGCACCATCTACAAGCCTTACGGCTTTCTCACCGACGAACAATGGCGACGCCTCACCGAGACTTCGGTGCGGCGAATGCCGGACGGCAAGGTCACGCCGCACTACGACCCGAAGATCGTCATGATGTTCGACCACGAGGCCGAACTGGTGCAGTGGGATTTCTGGGATACCCTGGAGTGCCAGGCCTTGTGCCTGCGCGGTGCCGATTCCGACCTGCTGCTGCCTGAAACGGCCGAGGAAATGGCGCGGCGTGGGCCGCGCGCCCGCGTCGTCACCTTCCCCGGCATTGGGCACGCGCCGGCGCTCAACGTGCCGGCGCAGATCGGGCTGGTGGCGGACTTCTTCGCCGCCTGACTACTCGCGGTTGTGCCGCTGCATCGGCGGCCGCTTGCCGATGCTCACGTTGACTTCGAGTTCCTTCGACTCGCGACGTAGCGTGAACTTGGCCGCATCGCCGGGCGCTAGCTTGGCGATGAGATCGAGCATGCCCTGCGGGTCCCGCACCGGCTTGCCGGCGACGGCGACCAGCACGTCGCCCGGACGGATGCCGGCGCGGTCGGCCGGGCTGCCGCGCATGACGCCGGCGATGAGCGCGCCCTCGCTTGCCGGCAGCTTGAACGACTCCGCCAGCTCCGGCGTGATCTCCTGCGCCTCGACGCCGATCCAGCCTCGCGTCACCGTGCCGGTGCGGATGATCTGCTCCATCACGCTGCGGGCGATCGACACCGGAATGGCGAAGCCGATGCCGAGCGAGCCGCCGGTGCGCGAGTAGATGGCGGTGTTGATGCCGACCAGGTTGCCGGCGCCGTCCACCAGCGCGCCGCCCGAGTTGCCCGGATTGATGGCGGCGTCGGTCTGGATGAAGTTCTCGAAGGTGTTGATGCCCAGATGAGTGCGGCCGAGCGCGCTGACGATGCCGTGGGTCGCCGTCTGGCCGACGCCGAAGGGATTGCCGATGGCCAGCACGACGTCGCCGACGCGCAGCGATTCGGTCGGGGCGAAGGTGACGGCGGGCAACCGGCCGTCGGCCTTGACCTGGAGCACGGCGAGATCGGTCTCCGGGTCGGTGCCGACGACGCGGCCGCGGAAGCGGCGCCCATCGTTGGTCGCCACCTCGATCTCGTCCATGTTCTCGACGACGTGGTTGTTGGTGAGGATGTAGCCGTCGGCGCTGACGATGACGCCCGAGCCGAGGCCGGATTGGCGCTGCGGCCCGCCGAAGCGGTCGCCGAAGAAATGGCGGAAGACGGGATCGTCGGCGAAGGGGTGGCGCGGCGCCTTCACCTCCTTGCTGGTGTAGATATGCACCACCGAGGGCAGGGCCTTCTTCGCCGCCTCGGCGTAGGACGCGGCCTTGTGCAGATCGGCCGCCGCGGGCGAGGCGGGGGCGGCCGCTTCCTGCAGGGCCACCACGGCCGGCGCCGGCTTGCCGCCGAGCCAGTCCGGCTTCAGGGTCTGGACGACGAACAGCGCGGCGACGCTGACCGTGACGGCCTGGGCGAAAATGAGCCACAATCGTTGCATGGTTTTGTTCGCGAGGCAGACGAATGGACAGAAATGAGTTGGCCGGCTATCTCGACGCGCTGCTCGAGTGCGGCCGTTTCCGCGATTATTGCCCAAACGGCCTGCAAGTGGAAGGACGCGGGGAAATCCGCCGCGTTGTCTGCGGCGTGACGGCCAGCCTGGATCTGCTCGAGGCGGCGCTGGCCGCGGATGCCGACGCGGTGCTGGTGCACCACGGCTGGTTCTGGCGCGGAGAGGACGGACGCGTCACCGGCATCCGCCGCGCCCGCCTGAAGCTCCTGCTGGAAAACGACATCAGCCTGTTCGCCTATCACCTGCCGCTGGATGCCCATGCCGAGTTCGGCAACAACGCGCAACTCGGCCGATTGATGGGGTGGACGGCGCAGGGGCGCTTCGCCGAGCAGGAGGTCGCTTTCCTCGGTTGTGCCGAGGGCACGGCGGGCGAGATCGCCGAGCGGCTGGCGCTCAAGCTCGGCCGCCGGCCGCTGCTGGCGGGGGACGCGGCGCGGAAGGTCAAGCGCATCGCCTGGTGCAGCGGAGGCGCGCAGGGCTATTTCGAGCAGGCCATTGCCGCCGGCGCCGACTTGTACGTGAGCGGCGAGATTTCCGAGCAGACCGTGCATCTGGCGCGCGAGTCCGGCGTGCCCTATCTGGCCGCCGGGCACCATGCCACCGAGCGCTACGGCGTGCAGGCGCTCGGCGCGCATCTCGCCGGGCGCTTCGGCGTCGACTGCCGCTACGTCGAACTCGACAATCCGGCGTGAGAGGGGCCATGCGTTTCGAGTAGAATCGTTGGATGGCCCAACAATCCCTCGGCCTTGCCGTCCTGCTCACGACCCTGGTGGCGCTGGGGCCGCTCTCCACCGATCTCTATCTGCCCGCCCTGCCGACGCTGACGGAAGCCTTTTCCACCGACGTGGCGCGCGTGCAGCTGACGCTGTCGGTCTTCCTCGCGGGCTTTGCCGTCGCCCAGCTCTTCTACGGACCGCTGTCCGACCGCTACGGTCGCCGACCGGTCATGCTCTTCGGCCTGTCGCTTTACCTGCTTTCATCCGTCGTTTGCATGCTGTCGCCCTCCATCGATGCGCTGATCGTGGCGCGCTTCTTCCAGGCGCTCGGCGCTTGCGCCGGGCCGGTGCTTGGCCGCGCCATCGTGCGCGACATATATGGCCCGCTGCAGGCGGCGCGCGTGCTGGCCTACATCAGCGGCGCGATGGCCATTGCGCCGATGGTCGGGCCCTTCCTCGGCGGCTGGCTGACGGTGTGGTTCGGCTGGCGCGCGAACTTCGCGGCACTGGCGCTGTTTTCCGTCGTGCAGGTGGCGGCAACCTATTTCATGCTGAAGGAGAGCAACGCGCATCGCGACCCCGAGGCGACGCGGCCCGGGCGCATCTTGTGCAACTTTCGCGCCCTGCTGGCGACGCGGCTGTACCTGGGCTACCTGCTCTGTTTTGCCTTCGCCTATGCCGCCCTGTTCTCTTTCATTTCCGGCTCCTCGTTCGTCCTCATCGGGCTGTACGGCCTGAGCCCGCAATGGTTCGGCGCAAGCTTCGGTTTCGTCGTCACCGGGTACATCACCGGCACGATGTTCGCCGGCCGGCTGACCCTCAGGCTCGGACCGTCGCGCATGGTGCTGATGGGGGCGCTGCTCGGCGCCGCGGCCGGAACGCTCATGGTCGCGCTGGTGCTGGCGGAGGCGCGCGGCGTCTGGATCATCCTGCTGCCGATGTTCGCCTACATGGTGGCGACCGGGCTGGTCATGCCGAACGCCATCGGCGGCGCGCTGGCGCCCTATCCCAAGATGGCCGGCGCGGCCTCGGCGCTGATGGGATTCGTGCAGATGGGGCTGGCGGCGGCGGTCGGCATCGTCGTCGGCCACGCCTACGATGGCACGGCGGTGCCGATGGCGGCGGCCATTGCGCTTTGCGGCTGGGCGGTGCTGGCGAGCTACTTCCTCTTCGTCCGTTCCGCCGGGGAATGAAGGCGTGAGCGAATGCGGGAGAGCAGTTCGACGAGGGTGGCCGTCTCGGCGGGGGACATGGTCTTGGCGATGCGCGCCTCGTGCTGCTTGACGCGGCGCTTGAGCTGCCTGAGCAGCTTCTCGCCCGCCGCGGTGAGCACCAGCGCATTGGAGCGGCGATCCGTGGGCGAGGCGCGCCGTTCCACGAGGCCGCGCGACTCGAGCTGGTCGATCACGGCGACCATGGTCGAGCGATCGAGCTGGGTGGCCTCGGCGAGCAGGCTTTGCGTCATGCCCGGATTGGCGGATATGAGAACGAGCACGCCGAAACGCCCCGGCGAGATGTCGAATTCCTTCAACTCGGCGGCGAAATCGCCGAAGATGGCCAGCTGCGTCAGGCGCAGCTGGTAGCCGATCAGGCCGGGCAGAAGGTCGAGCCTGAGGTCCTGCGCGGCGTTTTTTCTTTTAACGTTCATGTGGACGGCCAAATGTTGGGTGCTGAGCGTATTCTACCTGCGATGGAGCGAAAACCATGAATACCGTCATTCCCCCGTGGCCGCTGCCGGCGGTGCCGGTGGCGCGCAGCGACGCGCTGTTTCCCGTGCGCCGCATCTTCTGCGTCGGGCGCAATTACGCCGAGCATGCGCGCGAGATGGGCGGCAGCCCCGAGCGCGACCCTCCCTTCTTTTTCATGAAGCCGGCCGATGCCATCGTCACGAGCGGCCGCATGGACTATCCCCCGCTGACCGCTGATCTGCAGCACGAGATCGAGCTGGTCGTGGCGCTGGCGCGCGGCGGCCGCGACATCCCCGCCGCCGCCGCCCTCGATTGCGTCTTCGGTTATGCCGTCGGCCTCGACATGACGCGGCGCGACGTGCAGGCCGAGCTGAAGGCGAAGGGGCGTTCGTGGGAGATGGGCAAGGCCTTCGACCAGTCGGCGCCGATCTCGCCGCTCGTGCCGGCCGCGCGCATCGGCCACCCGCAGCGGGGGGCCATCACGCTGGCGGTGAATGGTCAGCCCCGCCAGCACGGCGACCTCGCCGACATGATCTGGCCGGTGGCCGACATCGTCGCCAACCTGTCGGGCTATGTGACGCTGCTGCCGGGCGACCTCATCTTCACCGGCACGCCGGCCGGCGTCGGGCGCGTGGCGTGCGGCGACCGTCTCGAAGGGAAGATCGAGGGGGTGGGCACGCTGTCCGTCGTCATCGCACAGGAGTAATCATTCGCGTTGGCAATGCCATTCCGGCGCCCTCTGTCTGTTATTCTCGATCACATGACACGCATAACCATCCTGGGCACCGGCTTCGCCGCGCTTTCCGCGGCGCGCCGGCTGCGCCAGCTCGACAGGCAAGTCGATATCACCGTCGTCGGACCGCGGCCGGAACTCATCTTCCTGCCCAGCCTGATCTGGCTGCCCTCGGGCAAACGCCGCGCCGAAGACCTGCGCATCCCGCTGCAGAATTTCTTCGAGCGCAACCGCATCGGCTTCCGCGCCGGCGAGGCGACCGGGCTGGAGAACGGCGGCCGCACCGTACTGACAACGGCCGGTCCGGCGAACAACGACGGCCTCGTCATCGCCTGCGGCGGGCGCTTCATCAAGAAGCTGCCCGGCATCGAGCACGCCATCACGCCCTGCGAGGGCATCCCGGCGGTGGAACGCCTGCGCGACGCGGTGAAGGGCATGGAGCGCGGCACCATCGCGCTCGGTTTCGCCGGCAACCCGAACGAGCCCTCGGCCATGCGCGGCGGGCCGATCTTCGAGTTCCTCTTCGGGCTCGACACGCAGCTGCGGCGAGAGGGCCGGCGCGACAGGATCGGGCTGACCTTCTTCAACCCCATGCCGAATCCCGGCAACCGCCTCGGCGAGAAGGCCGTTGCGCGCCTGCTCGGCGAGATGCAGCGCCGCGGCATCGTCACCCACCTCGGCCACAAGCTGGTCGGCTTCGAGCCGGGCAAGGTGAGGACCGAGGGCGGCGAGTTTTCCGCCGACCTGATTGTCTTCATGCCAGGCCTCACCGGCAACGCCTGGTTCGACGCCACCGATCTGCCGCGCTCGCCGGGCGGACTGATCAAGGCCGATGCGCAATGCCGCGTCGAGGGACGCGAGCGGATCTACGTCGCGGGCGACGCCGGCAGTTTCCCCGGCCCCGACTGGATGCCCAAGCAGGCCCACATGGCCGACCTGCAGGCCGAAGCGGCGGCGGAGAACCTGCTGGCGGAACTCGGCGGCGGCAGGCCACAGAAGACCTTCAGGGTCGAGCTGCTGTGCATCGTGGATTCGCTCGAGGCCGGCATGCTGGTCAAGCGCACGCCCGCGGGCGGCTTCGCCCTGCCGCCGCTCGGCCTGATGCACAACGCCAAGGCCTTCTTCGAATCCTGGTACCTGCGGCGCTACCGCTGACGGGCCAGGGGTTCCCGCAGGATTTTCACCAGGTGCGCAGCGATCTCGCCTGCGCCGCGCTTGCCCGGCCGGTACCAGGTGCGCGTCCAGTTGAGCGCGCCGAGCAATTGCAGGCGGAGCAGGCTGCGGTCGATGCCCGACGGCAGGGGCAGGTCGGCGATGAGCCGGCGGTAGACCGCCTCGAAGCGGTCGCGCTCGGTGCGCAGCTGCCGCTGCATCTCCGGCGACTCGAAGAGGAACAGGCTGGCGCCGGTCCATGCCGTCAGGTCGTTGCCCGAGATGAGGTGGCGGATGTGCACGGTGAAGGCGATTTCCAGCCGTTCCCAGGGGTCGCCCGAGCGGGCCGGGGCGGCCTCCATCATGCGCGATACCTCGCGCATCCCCGCCGAGTGGGCGGCGACGAAGAGGTCGTCCTTCGAGGCGAAGTGGTGGTAGACCGAACCGGGCTGGAGGCCGGCGGCCCGGGCGATGTCGCGGATCGAGGTGCGGGCGAAGCCGCGGCGCGCGAATTCGCGCACCGCCGCGGCGAGCAGATGCTCGCGTGCGCCGCCAGGCGCATCCGTATCGAAGTGGCCGGGACGTCGTGCGTCGATTCGTGCCAGCGTCGCCCGCTGGGACGCGCTGAGACGGCCGGAGCTGGCCTTCCGCAACGCCGCGGCCCGTTTCGCGGTGGTTTCCAGGTGATGCCGCTGCCAGATCCAGCGCACGCCTGTGGGCGACACCGCCAGCCCCTTGCGCCGCATCGCCTCGGCGACGCGCGCCTGCCCCCATTCCGGGTGCTCGCGTGCATGGCGCAGGACGGCGCGCTCGACCCGTTGTCGTTGGCTTGTCGATGGGATTGATCTTGCCATGGCGCACTGTAGCGCAAACCGACTGACTAGCCTAACATCTGTTAGACAAAGTCAGTTAACGCGGCGTATCGTGGCATGACGTTGCGACAACGTCCGCGACCAGAGCGCATACCGATAATGAGGAGGAGGCAAATGCAGACCCGCAAGCTCGCCCTATTCCTGTCCGCGCTGTGCGCTGCCGCAGCAGGCCGGCTATGCAAAGCAGGCAGTGGGCGGGGACCGGGGGGAGGGTAGTCCTATGACGAAGGCGCCCTTCGCCAGCATCCGCTTCGCGCCGCCGGCGGTAGATGTCGAGCGGCGCGCCGACGGCGCCCAGGTGCTGCGCTCGCCGCAGAAACTCGCGCCCTACGCGCGCTGCCTCGGCGAGCACCTCGAACGCTGGGCGGGCGAGGCGCCCGAGCGAATCTTCCTCGCCGAGCGCGCCGGCGTCGGGTGGCGCAGGCTGACTTACGGCGAGGCATTGGCCGAGGCCCGCGCCGTCGGCGCCGCCCTGCTTGCGCGCGGCCTTTCCGCCGAGCGGCCGGCGATGGTGCTCTCCGACAATGCCATCGACCACGCGCTGCTCATGCTCGGCGCGATGCATGTCGGCGTGCCGGTGGCGCCGATTTCGCCGGCGTATTCGCTGATGTCGAAGGACTACGCCAAGGTCAGGGCCATCGCCGGGCTGCTCCAGCCGGGCCTGGTGTACACCGCCGACGGCGCGAAGTTCGCCGGCGTGCTGTCCGCCGTCGACTTCGGCGGCGCCGAGATCGTGGTGGGCGCCAATCCGCCCGAGGGACTGAAGGCGACCGCCTTCGCCGACCTGCGCCTGACGCCGGGCGCGGAGGTGGACAGGGCTTTCGCGACCATCGGCCCCGACAGCATGGCGAAGTTCCTGTTCACCTCCGGCTCGACCGGCGAGCCGAAGGGCGTCATCAACACCCAGCGCATGCTCTGCTCCAACCAGCAGGCGATTCGCCAGGTGTGGCCCTTCCTCGCCGAGACGCCGCCGGTGATCGTGGACTGGCTGCCCTGGAACCACACCTTCGGCGCCAACCACAACTTCAACATGGTGCTCGCCAACGGCGGCACGCTCTACATCGACGACGGCAAGCCGGTTCCCGGCCTCATCGAGAAGACGGTGGCCAACCTGCGCGAGGTGTCGCCGACGATCTATTTCAACGTGCCGCGCGGCTTCGATGCGCTGATCCCCTTCCTGGAAAAGGATGCCGCGCTGCGCAAGAGCTTCTTCCGCGACCTGCAGATGATCTTCTACGCCGCCGCGGCGCTGCCGCAGAACCTGTGGGAGAAGCTGGAAGACCTCTCCGTGCAGGAGCGCGGCAAGCGCACGGTGATGGTTTCGGCCTGGGGCGCGACGGAAACCGCGCCGATGGTGACCACCGTGCATTTCGAAATCGACCGCGCCGGCGTCATCGGCCTGCCGGCGCCCGGCACCGAGCTGAAGCTGGTGCCCAACGAGAACAAGCTCGAGCTGCGCGTGCGCGGCCCCAACGTCACGCCCGGCTACTGGAAACAGCCTGACCTGACGCGGGCGGCCTTCGACGAGGAGGGTTTCTACCGCATCGGCGATGCCGGCCGCTTCGCCGATCCGCATGAGCCGGCAAAGGGCATCGAGTTCGACGGCCGCATCGCCGAGGACTTCAAGCTGATGAGCGGCGTCTGGGTGCATGTCGGCGCCTTGCGCGTGAAGGCGCTGGCATTGCTGGCGCCGGTGGCGCAGGACATCGTCGTCACCGGTCACGACCGCGAGGAGATCGGCTTTCTCGTCTTCGCCAACCCGGCCGGCTGCCGCGGCCTGTGTCCCGACCTCGCGGCGGACGCGCCGCTCGGGCAGGTGCTGGCGGACGCGCGCGTGGTCGACCATGTCCGCCAGGCCATGGTCAGGCTGAAACAGGAGGGCGGCGGCAGTTCGACCTACGCGGCGCGCGCGCTGCTGATGGCGGAGCCGCCCTCGATCGATGCCAACGAGATCACCGACAAGGGTTACATCAACCAGCGCGCCGTGCTGGCGCGCCGCGCCGCTCTGGTCGACGTGCTGCACGCGGAGCCACCCGACGCCGCCGTGATCGGAATCTAAAAGTCAGTCCCCGCAACACGGCATAAGACCTCCGAAAACGGAGGACGGGGATTTTTTGCGCCGATTTTTTGCAGGAGCGACGCCATGAACGAAGTAGTGAATGTTTCAGCACAGGGCGATATCGCCGTCGTCACGGTCGATAGCCCGCCGGTCAACACCCTGACGCGCGAGGTGCGTGCCGGCCTCAAAGCCGCCTTCGCGTTTCTGCGCGACAGAAAGGGGGTGAAGGCCGTCGTGCTGGCCTGCGCCGGCAAGACCTTCCTTTCCGGCGGCGACATGCGCGAATTCGATACCGGCGTGCAGGAGCCCGGCTACCACGAGGTGCTGCGCCTGATCGAGGACAGCCCGGTGCCGGTGGTGGCGGCGCTGCACGGCACGGTGATGGGCGGCGGTGTCGAGACCGCCATCGCCTGCCACTACCGCGTTGCGCAAGCAGGGACGAAGCTCGGCCTGCCGGAAATCACCCTCGGCATCATTCCCGGCGCCGGCGGCACGCAGCGCATGCCGCGTCTGATCGGCCTCGAGCCGGCGCTCGACATGATGCTCTCCGGCAAGCCGCTGTCCGCGGCCGATGCGGCAAAAGTCAGCCTGGTGGACACGGCGGTCGACGGCGACGTCACCACTGCGGCTATCGCCTACGCGCGCGAGATCGCCGCCGAAGGCCGCGGCCCGCGCCGCACGCGCGAGATGCCCGTCGCCGGCGCCGACAGGGCCGCCGAGATCCTGGCCGCGCGCCGCGCCCAGGTCGCCAAGACCTACCGGAACCGCAATTCGCCGAACGTCATCCTCGACGCCGTGCAGGCCGCGGTCGAACTGCCCTTCGACGCCGGCATCGTCCGCGAGCGCGCGCTGTCGAACCGGGTCGAGCGCGCCGTCGAGGGCCGCGCCTACCGCCACCTCTTCTTCGCCGAGCGCGAGCTGCGCAAGATCCCCGGCCTGCCGGCCGACGTTCAGTCGCGCAAGGTGGCGAAGGTCGGCATCGTCGGCGCCGGCACCATGGGCGGCGGCATCGCCATGTGCTTCGCCAATGCCGGCATCCCGGTGGCGATCGTCGACGCCAAACAGGAGGCGCTCGACCGCGGCCTCGCCACCCTCCGCAAGAACTACGAGCGCTCGGTGACGCGCGGCAGCCTGAAGCCGGAGCAGATGGAGAGCCGCCTGGCGCTGATCCGGCCGTCGCTCGACTACGCCGCGCTGGGCGATGCCGACCTCGTCATCGAGGCGGTGTTCGAGAATCTGGCGCTGAAGAAGGAGATCTTCGCCAGGCTGGACGCCGTCGCGAAGCCCGGGGCGATACTGGGCACCAACACGTCCACCCTCGACATCGACGCGATCGCCGCCGTGACGCAGCGCCCGCAGGACGTCATCGGCCTGCACTTCTTCAGCCCCGCCAACGTCATGCGCCTGCTCGAGATCGTGCAGTGCGCGAAGACCGCGCCGGACGCGGTGACGACGGCGCTCGACATCGCGAAGACGATCAGGAAGGTCGGCGTGGTGGCGAAGGTCTGCTACGGCTTCATCGGCAACCGCATGATGGACCCCTACGGCCGCGAGGCGGAGCGCTGCGTCATGGAGGGCGCCGCGCCGGAGGAGGTCGATGCCGCGCTCGAGGATTTCGGCATGGCGATGGGCATCCTCGCCGTGTACGACATGGCCGGCGTGGACATCGGCCACCTCACGCGCGTCGAGCGCGCCCACCTGCTGCCGAAGGACCCGAGCTTCTACCGGCCCTCGGCCATGCTTACCGAGCGCGGCTGGCTCGGCCAGAAGAGCGGCCGCGGCTACTACCGCTACGAGGGCGGCAAGCGCACGCCCGACCCGGAGGTGGCCGCCCTGGTCCGCGCCGAGGCGGCCCGCCTCGGCGTGCCGCAGCGCAAGCCATCGCGGCAGGAAATCCAGGAGCGCTGCCTCTACGCCATGATCAACGAAGGCGCGCGCATCCTCGAGGAAGGCGTCGCCTGCCGCGCCTCGGACATCGACATCGTCTACACCGCCGGCTACGGCTTCCCGGGCTACCGCGGCGGCCCGATGTTCTACGCCGACACGGTCGGGCTGAAGGTCATCTACGACAAGATCGTCGAGTTCGGCAGAACCCTGGACCCGCAATACTGGCAACCGGCGCCGCTGCTGGAGCGGCTGGCGAAAGCCGGCGGCAGCTTTGCGCAGTGGCAGGCGGAAAGGAAGATCTGATCATGGCCAACGCCTTCATCCCCTACGGCGCCTACTGGTCCACCCCCTTCGCCAAGTGGCAGGGTTCGCTTGCCAACCTGAACAGCATCCGCCTAGCCGCCGCGGTGGGGCGGCCGTGGCTGGAGGCGCGGCCGGCGCTGCGCGGAGAGGTCGACCTCGGCATGCTCGGCATCACCAACATCCAGCACGGCAGCTTCTACGGCCTGCCCTGGCTCACCGGCATGATGGGACTCGAGCACGTGCCCGGTCCGACGGTGCAGCAGGCCTGCGCCACCGGGGCCCGGGTGCTGCAGATGGCGGCGCAGGAAATCGGCGCCGGCAGCGCGCGCTGCGCACTCGTCGTCACCGCCGACCGCTGTTCGAACGGCCCCATCGTCTACTACCCCGACGCCTTGGCGCCGGGCGGCAGCGGCCAGAGCGAGAAATGGGTGCTCGACAACTTCGCCCACGATCCCTACGCGAAGAACGCCATGATCGACACGGCGGAGAACGTCGCGGCGCGTCTCAACGTGAGCGCCGCCGAGCAGGCCGAGGTCACGCTGGCCCGCTACGCCCAGTACCAGGCGGCGCTTGCCGGCGAGCGCGCCTTCCAGCGCCGCTACATGGTCGAGGCGCCGCTCTCCGACGCCGGCTTCCGCAAGCAGACCGGCGTGCTGGCGGCCGACGAGGGCATCTTTCCGACCACCGCGGAAGGGCTGGCCAGGCTGAAGCCGGTCAAGCCGAACGGCACGGTGAGCTTCGGCACCCAGACCCACCCGGCCGACGGTAACGCCGGCGTGATCGTCACGACGCGCGAGCGGGCGCGCGAGCTGTCGACCGACCAGGGGATCGAGGTCGAGCTGCTCGGCTTCGGCCAGGCGCGGGTCGAGAAGGGCTTCATGCCGATGGCGCCGGCGCCGGCCGCGCAGGCGGCGCTCCGGCAGGCCGGCCTGACGATCCGCGACGTGGATGCCGTGAAGACGCACAACCCTTTCGCCGTGAACGACATCGCCTTCGCCCGCGAGACCGGCTATCCCCTGGAGAAAATGAACAACTACGGCTGCTCGCTGATCTGGGGCCATCCGCAGGGCCCCACCGGCTTGCGCTCGGCGATCGAACTGATCGAGGAACTGGCGTTGCGCGGCGGTGGGACTGGCCTCTTCACCGGCTGCGCGGCGGGCGATTCGGGCATGGCGGTGGTGCTGAAAGTGGGCGGAGGATAGATCCGGCCGAAATTGAGCCGAATTGTTGCAAGTCCAACAAAATCCGCGTAGCTTTCCACCGGGGAAAAAAGGAGCGCCGTGCTGAAGAACACCCTGGCCATCCGCATCGAGTGGGGAGACTGCGATCCGGCGGCCATAACTTTCTACCCGAATTATTTCCGCTGGTTCGACCAGGGCACCTGGCGGCTGTTCGAGACGGCCGGCTTCTATCCGGGCGACCTGATCCGCGAGCGCGGCGTGTATATCCCGCTGGTGGATGCGGGCGCGCAGTTCCGGCGTCCCGGCCACATGGGCGACGACCTGCTCCAGGAAAGCTGGGTCGCCGAATGGCGGGAAAAGACGTTTCTGGTGAAGCACGTGGTGCGCTGCGGCGAGGAAGTGCTGCTGGAAGGCTCCGAGCTGCGCGCCTGGGTGGTGAAGCACCCGGACGACCCGCGCCGCTTTCAGCCGCAGCCGATACCGCCGGAAGTGCGTGCGGCATTGGGTGAATAAGAAGAAACGCGGACAAGGAGGAGAAATAGTGCAGGAACCGTCCACAAGCACGGGCCCCGGCAGCGGTTTCGGTCCCTACGGGCGTATGCTCCTGGCCGTGTCGAAATGGACGGCGATCGCCGGCAACGGCTGCAAGCGGCCTTCTCATTTGCCATAGGAAATTGAATCTGCTAGAAAGCCAATCATTAGTAAGTAAACAAAGAGCGCGCGCAGCGCCCATCAGCCACGCAAAGCCTAGAGGAGACCTACATGAAACACAGCCTGAGAACCATGCTTGCGGCCGCCTGCCTTGCCGGTGCCGCACAACTGGCGCACGCCGCCGACTTCACCCTGCGCTTCCACCAGTTCCTGCCGCCGCAGGCGACGATTCCATCTAAAGCGATCGTGCCCTGGGCGCAGAAGGTCGAGAAGGAGAGCGGCGGCCGCATCAAGGTGCAGCATTTCCCGAGCATGCAGCTCGGCGGCAAGCCGCCCGAGCTGTTCGACCAGGCCAAGGACGGCGTCGCCGACATCGTGTGGACCGTGCTCGGCTACACGCCGGGCCGCTTCCCGAAGTCGGAGGTGTTCGAGCTGCCGTTCTCCAGCGGCCTGGCCGAGCCGGCCTCGCGCGCCTTCCAGGAGTACGTCGAGAAGTTCGCCATGGACGAGTTCAAGGACGTCAAGGTCATCGCCGTCCATGTGCACGGCCCCGGCCTGATCCACAGCAAGGACCCGATCACCAAGCTGGAAGACATCAAGGGCGTGAAGGTGCGCGGGGGCTCGCGCGTCGTCAACATCATGCTCGAGCAGCTCGGCGCCACCCCCGTCGGCATGCCGGTGCCGGCCGTCGGCGAGTCGCTTTCCAAGGGCGTCATCAGCGCGACCACCATCCCGTGGGAAGTGACGCCGGCGCTGAAGGTGCAGCAGATCGTCAAGAACCACACCGGCTTCGTCGGCGACCAGGGCCTGTATACCCAGACCTTCGTCGTGGCGATGAACAAGGGTGCCTACGACAAGCTGCCGGCCGACCTGAAGAAGGTCATCGACGCCAACAGCGGCGCCGAGACGGCGGCGCTGTTCGGCCGCGCCATGGACGAGGGCGACAAGGTCGGCCTCGACCTGGCGAAGAAAGCGGGCAACAGGATCTACATGCTCGATGCCGCCGAGACCCAGACCTGGCGCCGCACCGCCTCCGCCGTGCGCGACATCTGGTTCAGGGAGGTCGGCGGCAAGGGCATCGACGGCAAGAAGTTGGCGAGCGAAGCAGCCGCCCTGATCGCCAAGCACAACAAGAAATAAGGACGACACCCGGCCTTGCGCCCAGCCCCGGCCGTGGGCCGGGCGGGCCGGAGCCGCAAACATGAGCAACTTCATCTACGGCACCAGCCGCTTCCTGGCCTGGTTCGGCGCCCTCGTGTTGACCCTGCTGGCCGTCATGAGCGTCTTCAGCATCGCCGGCCGGGCCTTCAGCTTCGCCGGTTTCGGTCCCGTTCCCGGGGATTTCGAACTGGTCGAGGCCGGCACGGCGCTCGCCGTCTTCTGCTTCCTGCCCTGGTGCCACCTGAAGCGCGCCCACGCCGACGTGGCCATGCTCTGGCACGCCTATCCGCCGGCGATGCGGCGGCTCATTCTCGTCCTCGTCGAGGCGCTGATGCTCGCCGTCTGGTGCCTGCTGGTCTGGCGCATGGGCGTGGCCATGCTCGAATACCGCGCCAACGGCGAGGTCAGCTTCATCCTGCAGATGCCGGTCTGGTGGGGCTATGCCGCGTCCTTTGTGCCGGGCGCGCTCGGCTGCCTGGTGTATGCCTGGCGCCTGATCGAGACGATCGGCCTGGTCAAACCGCGCGAAGGCTTCACGGCGGCGGAGGGCGCGCACTGATGGATGCGCTGTCCCTCGCCGCCTGGTCCTTCCCGGCCTTGCTGCTGCTGATTATTCTGCGCGTGCCGATCGGCCTGTCGATGCTCACCCTCGGCCTGGTCGGCTCGTGGCTGGTCTACGGCAGCGTCGCGCCGCTGCTCAACCAGATGAAGACGCTGGCCTACGGCACCTTCTCCAGCCACTCGCTTTCCATCGTGCCGCTGTTCCTGCTGATGGGCCAGTTCGCCTCGCTCGGCGGCATGTCGCAGGCCCTGTTCAAGGCCGGCGAAGCCCTCATCGGCCACCGCAAGGGCGGCGTCGGCATGGCGGCCATCGGCGCCTGCGCCGGCTTCGGCTCCATCTGCGGTTCCTCGCTCGCCACCGCGGCGACCATGGGGCAGGTGGCGCTGCCGGAGCTGCGCAAGGTCGGCTACGACGGCGGCCTGGCCAGCGGCCTGCTCGCCGCCGGCGGCACGCTCGGCATCCTCATCCCGCCCTCGATCGTGCTGGTTATCTACGCCATCCTCGCCGAGCAGAACATCGCCAAGCTGTTCGCCGCCGCCTTCGTGCCCGGCATCCTGGCAGCGCTCGGCTACATGCTGGTGATCGGCATCGTCGTGCGACTGTATCCGCAGTGGGGCGGCCGGCAGATCGCGCCGCTGCCCTGGTCCGAGCGCATTCGCGCCCAGCGCGACGTCTGGCCGGTGGTGGTGATCTTCGTCACTGTCATTGGCGGCATCTACACCGGCATTTTCACGCCGACGGAGGGGGCGGCGGTGGGCGCGGTCGCCACCGGCCTGCTGGCCTGGTGGAAGGGGGGGCTGAACCGGGAAAAACTGCTGCGTGCCTTCGAGGCCACCGCGAGCGGCACCGGCATGGTGTTCATGATCGTGCTCGGCGCGGCCGCCTACAATACCTTCCTCGCCCTGTCGCAACTGCCGCAGGAGCTGGCGACCTGGGTCGGCGGCCTCGGCCTCAGCCCCTACGCCGTGCTGTGGGCGATCATCGTCTTCTATCTGATCTTCGGCTGCGTGATGGACTCGCTGTCGATGATCCTGCTCACCATTCCGATCTTCTTCCCGATGGTGTCGGGGCTCGATTTCGGCCTGCCGCCGGAGGAGATGGCGATCTGGTTCGGCATCCTGGTGCTGATCGTCGTCGAGGTCGGCCTGATCACCCCCCCGGTGGGCATGAACCTCTTCGTCATCCAGTCGATGGCGCCGGACATCCCCATCCGCAGCACCTACCGCGGCGTGTTGCCCTTCGTCGCCAGCGATCTGCTGCGGGTCGGTCTTCTCGTGGCCTTCCCGTCGATCACGCTGTTCGTGTTGAGGCTCTGAAAACTGCCGACGGCCGTCATGCCCGGCCGACGCGCAGATGGAGGGGCCAGCGCAAAGTCTTCGTTACTTCGGGGCCTGGCCACAACGCCGTAAGTCGGCGGTCGAATTCGACGAGCGGGTCGATACCCACCGACTTCATATAGGCTTGCGTCGCCGACCAGGTGCCGAGGTAGCCGAGCAGGTCGTCGCGTGACCACTCGGTGCGGATCTCGAAGGCCGGTGCCGCCACCTCCTCGAAGGGGAAGGGCAGCGAGCGATAGCGGTCGTCGACCATCCTGCGTTCCGGCGGCCAGTAGGGGCCGACCACGTTCCGGTAGAAATCCTGTAGTAGTTCGTCGATGCCCGCATCGACGTCGAGCAGGGTATAGGTCCAGGCGGCGATAACGCCGCCCGGCTTCAGCACGCGTCTCGCTTCGGCGTAGAACCGGTCCAGGTCGAACCAGTGGATGGCCTGGGCCACAGTGATGAGGTCGACACTCGCCGTGTCGAGGAGACTGACTTCTGCCGTGGCCACGCGATACTCGACGCGCGGATGCGGCTCGGCATGTTCGAGCTGCTTGCGGCTCGGGTCGGTGGCGATGACGCGCCCGAAATGCGCGGCCAGCCCGACCGCGGCCTGGCCGCTGCCGGTGCCGCAGTCCCAGGCGGTCCCCGTCGATGGCGCGACCTGCGCCAGCCAGGCGAACAAGGCCGCCGGATAGTTCGGCCGGTAGCGCGCATAGTCCGGGGCCTGCCGCGAGAAGTGATCCTTGAACGCTCCGCTCATCAGGACAGGGTGAAGAAGAAGGCGGCGCCCTGGCCGATCTCGCCTTCGGCCCAGACGAGGCCGCCGTGGCGCTGCACGATGCGCTGCACCGTGGCGAGGCCGATGCCGGTTCCGGCGAAATCGTTGACGCCGTGCAGGCGCTGGAAGGCGCCGAAGAGCTTGTCGGCGTACTTCATGTCGAAGCCCGCTCCGTCGTCGCGGACGAAATAGGCGAAGCTGTTTCCCGTCTGCTGCCGTCCGACCGCGATGTGGGCCGACTCCTTGCGGGCGGTGAACTTCCAGGCATTCGCCAGCAGGTTGTGCAGGACGACGCGAAGCAGGCGTTCGTCGCCGCGCGCCTTGAGGCCGGGCTCGATGTCGAAGGCGACGCGTCGACCGGGCTCGGTGGCCTGCAGCTCCCTGGCGATGGATTCGGCCAGGCGCGACAGGTCGACTTCGGAGAGGTGGATCGGTTCGCGCGTCAGTTGTGCCAGGTCGATCATGCCGTCGATGAGTTCGCTCATGCGCAACGTGGCGGCGCAAATGCGGCGCAGGTATTCCCGGCCGTGCTCGTCGAGGCGGTCGCCGTAATCCTGCAGCAGCAGGCGGGAGAAACCGTTGATGCCGCGCAGCGGCGAGCGCAGGTCGTGCGAGACGGAATAGCTGAAGCTCTCCAGTTCCTTGATCGAGGCCTGCAACTCGGCCGTGCGCTGGCTGACATGGTCCTCCAGTTCGACGTTCATCTTGCGCAGCATGCCTTCGGCGTGGCGGCGGCGCTGGCTGTTGCGGTAGGCCTCGATCAGCACGGCGCAGGTGGTGCTGAAGGGCTGCAGGCGTTCGACGAGCTCGTCGTAGTAGCCACCCGGCCGGTTGGCGACGGCGATCATGCCGACCAGCTTGTCGGCCCGGTACAGCGGCAGGCCCATGAAGGCCTTGAGCTCGGGATGCCCGCGCGGGATGCCGCTGCGGCGCGGATCGTGTGCCGGATCTTTGGAGATCACCGGCTGGCCCGTCGTGAGGACGCGACCGAACAAAGTGTTGGGGTTGCGGAACTCGAAGCCGCCCCTGACCACGCTCTGGTACAGGGCGCGCGAGTCATCGTCCCAGGCCATGTCGGTGATGGCATAGATCCTGACGAAGGGCGCGTCGTTCTCGTCGCGCAGCACTTCGCCAATGAACCCGTACTCGCTGTCGGTGATGTCGAGCAGGTGCGTGAGCAGGCGGTCGAAGGTCGGATGCGGTTCGGCCTCGGTGATGAAGTCTGCCTGCGCCTCGCTCACGGCATGCAGCATGCGGTTCTGTTCGAGGAACAGCTGCTCGATGCGCTTTCTATCGCTGATGTCACGCGTGATCGAGAGCATGCAGGGCTCGCCTTCGAGCTCGATCAGGCTGGCGGAAAACAGGCTGTCGAAGAGCTGCCCCGACTTGTGGCGGAAGCGGACCTCCAGGTTCACCAGCTCGCCCTGCTTGGGCATGAGCGCGACGACGTGCTCGCGCTGGCGCGCATCCGGCCAGACGCCGAGTTGCCCCGCCGTTTCACCGATGGCTTCCTTCGGCGCGAAGCCGAACACCTTTTCGAAGGCCGGGTTGACGTCGATATAGCGGCCGTCGGCCAGGGAGCTGATAGCGATCGCATCGGGGCTGGCATTGAATACGCGGGAGAGCTTCTCCTCGGAGATGCGCAGCGCCGCCTCGGTCTGGCGCTGCTCCCGGTTGATCTGCTCGAGCAGCGCGTTGTGCGCCCAGGCCAGCTCCGCTTCGTGCGACTCGAGCTCGGCGATGCGCGTTTTCAGCGCCTCGACCTCTGAGGCAATTTCCGGGGGAAGGGGCGGTGTGTGTTTCATGGCGGACGGGTATATGCGGGATTCTCCACCCATTTACGGCTGCTCTCAAGCCGGTCTGAAGGTCCCGCCGGGAGAAAAAAGGCGGCCACCAGGCCGCCTTTTGTCGCGTGCTGACGACTACTTCGGCCGTTTGTCGACGATGCGCTTGGCCTTGCCGATGGAACGCTCGATGCCGCCCTGGGCGACGATGCGCACCGTGGTGCTGACGCCGATGTAGGACTTGACGTGGTGCTGCAGCTCCTTCGCCGAGGCCTCCTGCTCGGCGGCCGGCGCCTGGGCGAACTCCGGTTTCATCTCCACCAGCACGTCGAGCTCGTCCATGTGGCCGGGGCGGCTGACTTCCAGCACGTAGTGCGGCGCCAGTTTCGGCATCTTGAGGATGAGCTCCTCGATCTGCGAGGGGAAGACGTTCACGCCGCGGATGATGAGCATGTCGTCCGAGCGGCCGGTGATCTTGTCCATGCGGCGGAAGCTGCGCGCGGTGGGCGCGAGCAGGCGGGTGAGGTCGCGCGTGCGGTAACGGATGATGGGCAGCGCTTCCTTGGCGAGCGATGTGAACACCAGCTCGCCCGAGCTGCCGTCCGGCAGCACTTCGCCCGTGGCCGGGTCGATGATCTCCGGATAGAAGAAATCCTCCCAGATGACCAGGCCGTCCTTGGTCTCGATGCACTCGTTGGCTACGCCCGGCCCCATGACTTCCGACAGGCCGTAGATGTCCACGGCATCGATGCCGAGGCGTTTCTCGATCTCGGCGCGCATCTGGTTGGTCCACGGCTCGGCGCCGAAGATGCCGACCTTGAGCGAGCTCTGCGCCGGGTCGAGGCCCTGGCGCTCGAACTCGTCGGCGATGGCCAGGCTGTAGGAGGGCGTCACCATGATGATGTCAGGCTTGAAGTCGGCGATGAGCTGCACCTGCTTCTCGGTCTGGCCGCCGGACATCGGGATCACCGTGCAGCCGAGGCGTTCGGCGCCGTAGTGGGCGCCGAGGCCGCCGGTGAACAGGCCGTAGCCGTAGGCGACGTGCACGATGTCGCCCGGGCGCCCGCCCGAGGCGCGGATGGAGCGCGCCATCAGGTCGGCCCAGTCGTCGATGTCCTTCTTCGTGTAGCCGACCACGGTCGGCTTGCCGGTGGTGCCGCTCGAGGCGTGGATGCGCACCACCTGCTCGCGCGGCACGGCGAACATGTTGAAGGGGTAGTTGTCGCGCAGGTCCTGCTTGGTGGTGAAGGGAAACTTCGCCAGGTCGGAGAGCTGCTTGAGGTCCTCCGGCTTCACGCCGGCGGCGTCGAACTTCCTGCGGTAGTGCGGCACGTTGTCGTAGGCGTGCTTGAGCGACCACTTCAGGCGCGTGAGCTGCAGCGCGGCGACTTCGTCGCGACTCGCCTTCTCGATGGGCTCGAGCTCGCCCGGTTTCGGCATTTTCGATGTCATGGTGGTTTCCTCCTTTGATGCTCTCCCGTACTTTTTTCAGATCCGCTCGATGACGAGCGCGATGCCCTGGCCGACGCCGATGCACATGGTGCACAGGGCGTAGCGCCCGCCCGTCCGCTGCAACTGGTACATGGCCGTCGTCACCAGGCGCGCCCCGCTCATGCCGAGCGGGTGGCCCAGGGCGATGGCGCCGCCGTTCGGGTTCACCTGCGGCGCGTCGTCGGACAGGCCGAGCTCGCGCGTCACGGCGAGCGCCTGCGCGGCGAAGGCCTCGTTCAGTTCGATGACGTCCATCTGCGCCAGCTTCAGCCCCAGGCGCTCGAGCAGTTTGCGCGTCGCAGGCGCCGGGCCGATGCCCATGATGCGCGGCGGCACGCCGGCGGTGGCCATGCCGAGGATGCGCGCGCGCGGTGTGAGGTTGTGCTGTTTCGCGGCGGCTTCCGAGGCAAGCAGCAGGGCGCAGGCGCCGTCGTTTACGCCCGAGGCGTTGCCGGCCGTCACCGTGCCGTCCTCGCGGACGATGGGTTTCAGCTTCGCCAGGCTCTCCAGGCTGGTGTCGCCGCGCGGGTGCTCATCCAGGGCGACGATCTTCGGCTCGCCATTCTTCTGCGCGATCTTGACCGGCACGATCTCGTCGTCGAAGCGGCCGGCGGCCTGCGCCGCCACGGCGCGCTGCTGGCTGCGCAGGGCGAAGGCGTCCTGGTCGCCGCGGGCGATCCTCAGCTCCATGGCGAGATTCTCCGCCGTGTCCGGCATGGCATCGGTGCCGTAGAGCTTCTTCATGAGCGGGTTCACGAAGCGCCAGCCGATGGTGGTGTCGTAGATGTTGGCAGTGCGCGAGAAGGCGGCGTCGGCCTTGCCCATGACGAAGGGCGCGCGCGTCATGCTCTCGACGCCGCCGGCGATCATCAGGCTCGCGTCGCCGGCGCGGATGGCGTGCGCGGCCGAGCCGACGGCGTCCATGCCGGAGCCGCACAGCCGGTTGACCGTGCTGCCCGGCACGGCGAGCGGCAGGCCGGAAAGGAGCAGGGCCATGCGCGCGACGTTGCGGTTGTCCTCGCCGGCCTGGTTGGCGCAGCCGAAGAGGACGTCGTCGACGGCGCTCCAGTCGAGAGTCGGGTGGTGCTGCATGAGCGCCTTGAGCGGCAGGGCGGCGAGGTCGTCGGCGCGCAGCGAGGCGAGCACGCCGCCGTAGCGGCCGATGGGCGTGCGCACGGCGTCGCAGATGAAGGCTTCGTTCAATTCATTCTCCCTGGGTCTTGACGGTCTCGCCCTGGATGCGGTGCGACTTGCCGCGGAACACGGCGATGCGCTTGCCGTCCTGGTTGGCGATGTCGATGTCGTAGATGCCGCTGCGGCCGGCGAGCGCCCGCTCCTCCGCCACGGCGGTGAGCACGTCGCCGACATGGGCCGGGGCGAGGAACTCGATCGTGCAGCCGGAGGCGACGGCATTGTGGTTGTGGCTGTTGCAGGAATAGGCGAAGGCCGAGTCGGCGAGGGTGAAGATGAAGCCGCCGTGGCACATGCCGTGGCCGTTTACCATCTCCTCGCCCACGCGCAGGCGCATGCGCGCGTAGCCGGGACGGATCTCTTCCAGGGCGATGCCGAGATACTGCGAGGTGCGGTCCCTGCGGTACATCTCGCGGCCGACGGCTTCGGCGAGGTCCTGCGCTTTGCGGGTCGGGCTCATGGCTGGGGCTACTTTCCCTTGAACGACGGCGAGCGCTTCTCCATGAAGGCCGTCACGCCTTCGCGATAGTCCGCGCTGCAGCCGAGCTCGCGCTGGTTGTCGCGCTCGAGGTCGAGCTGTTGCGCCAGCGTGTTGTGGGGCGAAGCATGCATCTCGCGCTTGATGGCGGCGTAGGCGAGGGGCGGGCCTTCCGAAAATCGCTTCGCCAGCTTTTCGGCTTGCGGCATCAGTTCGTCGTCTGCCACGCATTTCCAGATCAGTCCCCATTGCTCGGCCTGCTCGGCGCTCAGCGTGTCGGCCGTCAGCACCAGGCCCATGGCACGCGCCGTGCCGAGCAGCCTGGGCAGAAAATAACTCCCGCCGCAGTCCGGCCCCAGCCCCAGCTTGCTGAAAGCCTGGATGAAGACGGCGGAGCGTGCCGCCAGCACGATATCGCAGGCCAGCGCCAGGCTGGCTCCGGCGCCCGCCGCGGCGCCGTTTACGGCTGCGATGAGCGGCATCGGCAGGGTTCGCAAGGCCAGCACCAACGGCTTGTAGAAGGCCTCGATGGACTGGCCGAGATCGGACGGCGGCACCCCCTCCGGCACGATGCGTTCGGCGAGATCCTGTCCCGTGCAGAAGGCGCGGCCGGCGCCGGTGAGAAGGACCGCACGGGCGCCGCCACCGCCGGCAGCGGCGATGGCGCGCAGGAGCTCGCCGCGCATGGCGGCGTCGATGCTGTTCAGGCGATCGGGGCGATTCAGCGTGATGCAGACAATCGGCCCACGTTGCTCATACAGTACGGCAGTCACTCGATGATCCCGAATGCGATACGTTTATTTCACTGTTTGCGGATAGGTTGGTATCGTTTTACATCTTGGTGGTCATGCTACATAATTCAGCACAAGGAGACAACCTGCAACATTTTGCCTGAGGGGGTGGCGCATGGTAAAAGTTTATTCCATCGAGGGTGTCACGCCCGTCGTGCATCCGTCCTCCTATGTACACCCGTCGGCAGTCATTATCGGGGACGTGATGGTCGGGCCGGACTGCTATATCGGTCCGAATGCCTGCCTGCGCGGCGATTTTGGACGTATTCTCATCGAACGCGGCGTAAACGTGCAGGACTGCTGCATCGTTCATGGTTTTCCCGAACGCGATACGGTTGTCGAGGAGAACGGTCATATCGGACATGGCGCCGTGCTGCATTGCTGTCGTATCGGCCGCAACGCCCTTGTCGGCATGAACGCGGTGGTGATGGACAAGGCGGAAGTGGGCGAATCGGCGATTGTGGCAGCCATGGCCTTCGTCAAGGCGGGGACCGTGGTGCCGCCGCGCACTCTGGCAGCGGGCATTCCGGCAAAGGCGATCAGGGCGCTGACCGAACAGGAAATCGCCTGGAAGAGCGAAGGCACGGCACTCTATCGGGACCTGGCGAAGCGGTCCCTCGCCACCATGATCGAAACCGCAGCGCTCACGGAGGTGGAAGCGGATCGCAAGCGCATCGTCCTGCCCCAGATCAAGCCCTTGATCGAGGCCAAGGCCGAGTGGGCCGAAGCCGCGGGCGATCTGCCCGAACAATAGCCCGGCAATCGTCGTCCGGACGCCTGTTTTCCCTCTGGGGAAGGGTCATAATGTGTTATTATGACCTGCTACATGAAACCTATGGAGTTTCATCGAAAGGCGCAACGCCTTCAGGCGCAAATCCGCCTTTCCGGCAGGCCATCTTCGGCATCGAAACCAGCAAGGAAAAAGCATGAAAATCCATGAATACCAGGGCAAGGAGATCCTGAGGCAGTTCGGGGTCGCCACGCCGCGCGGCAAGGCCTGCTTTTCCGTCGACGAGGCGGTCATGGCGGCCGAAGAACTCGGCGGCAAGGTGTGGGTCGTCAAGGCGCAGATTCACGCCGGCGGTCGCGGCAAGGGCGGCGGCGTCAAGGTGGCGAAGTCGATGGACGAAGTCCGCCAGTACGCCGGCCAGATCCTCGGCATGCAGCTGAAGACGCACCAGACCGGGCCGGAGGGGCAGAAGGTGCACCGCCTGCTGGTCGAGGAAGGCGCCGACATCAGGAAGGAACTCTACCTCGGCATGGTGGTGGACCGCGTCACGCAGAAGGTCTGCCTGATGGCCTCCAGCGAAGGCGGCATGGACATCGAGGAAGTCGCCGCGCATACCCCGGAAAAAATCCACAAGGTGTTCGTCGATCCCGCCGCCGGCCTGAAGGACGCCGAGGCCGACGACGTCGCCCGCAAGATCGGCGTGCCGGACGCTTCCGTGGCGCAGGCGCGCAGCGTGCTGCAGGGCCTCTACAAGGCCTTCTGGGAGACCGACGCCAGCCTGGCCGAGATCAACCCGCTGATCCTCACCGGCGACGGCAAGGTGATCGCGCTGGACGCCAAGATGAACTTCGATTCGAACGCCCTCTTCCGCCACGAGGACATCGTCGCCATGCGCGACCTCGACGAGGAGGATCCGGCCGAGATCGAGGCGTCCAAGTTCGACCTGTCCTACATCTCGCTCGACGGCAACATCGGCTGCCTGGTGAACGGCGCCGGCCTCGCCATGGCGACCATGGACACCATCAAGCTGTTCGGCGCCGAGCCGGCCAACTTCCTCGACGTCGGCGGCGGGGCCACCACCGAGAAGGTCACCGAGGCCTTCAAGCTGATGCTGGCCAACCCGAAGGTGAAAGGCATCCTGGTCAACATCTTCGGCGGCATCATGAAGTGCGACACCATCGCCACCGGCGTGGTGGCGGCGGCGCGCGAGGTGCATCTCTCCGTGCCGCTGGTGGTGCGCATGCGCGGCACCAACGAGGACATCGGCAAGCAGATCCTCAAGGATTCCGGCCTGCCCATCATTTCCGCCAGCGACATGGCCGATGCGGCGCAGAAGATCGTCGCCGCGGTTTCCGGCAAGTAAGGAAGAGGAAGGAATACAGCATGAGCATCCTGATCAACAAGGATACCCGCGTCGTCACGCAGGGCATCACCGGCAAGACCGGCCAGTTCCACACCAAGATGAGCAAGGAGTACGCCAACGGCGCGAACTGCTACGTCGCCGGCGTGAACCCGAAGAAGGCCGGCGAATCCTACGAGGGCATTCCCATCTTCGCCTCGGTGAAGGAGGCGAAGAAACAGACGGGCGTCAATACTTCCGTCATCTACGTGCCGCCCCCCTTCGCCGCCACGGCGATCTGGGAAGCGGTCGAGGCCGAACTCGACCTGGTCATCTGCATCACCGAGGGCATCCCGGTGCGCGACATGGTCGAGGTGAAGGACAAGATGCGCAAGGCCGGCTCGAAGACCGTCCTGTGCGGCCCGAACTGCCCCGGCATCATCACGCCGGAAGAGATCAAGATCGGCATCATGCCCGGCCACATCCACATGAAGGGCCGCATCGGCGTGGTGTCGCGCTCCGGCACCCTGACCTACGAGGCGGTGGGCCAGCTCTCCGACCTCAAGCTCGGCCAGTCGACGGCCGTGGGCATCGGCGGCGACCCGGTGAACGGCCTCAAGCACAAGGACGTGCTGGAACTGTTCATGAACGACCCCGACACCGATGCCGTCATCATGATCGGCGAGATCGGCGGCTCCGACGAGGAAGCCGCGGCCGAGTGGTACGCCAGGGAGTGCAAGAACAAGAAGCCGGTGGTCGGCTTCATCGCCGGGGTCACGGCGCCACCCGGCAAGCGCATGGGCCACGCCGGTGCCATCATCTCGGGCGGCAAGGGTACGGCGCAGGAGAAACTGGCGGTGATGGAAGCCTGCGGCATCCGGACGACCAAAAACCCGGCCGAGATGGGCAAGCTGCTCAAATCCGTTCTCTAGGCCAAGGGATTCGGCTTTCGGCCAGGCAGCGCTGCCTTATCGGGCGGCGTTTCCGTTTCGGGGCCATGCGTGTCGAGGGCCAGAAATATTTGACTATCTTCATGTTTGCCTGTAAGAACTAAAATTAAACTGCTGTTTCTACGCAAGTTGAGCCGATCATTTTGTTTTGTTGCAGCTTGGCGGGCGTTCGATTGAATCGGTGCTGGACGGTCAGGCGATGGCGGCCGGCTCATGACGCTTCTCCAATAAATAGAACATTCGCGGGAGAGAGCAGCACAGCGTGTCCAAAACGTTCTGGAAAACCGACTGGTTCATTGGCGTCGTCGTGAGCCTCGTGATGCTCTTCGCGGGCGGCAGCGATCTGCTGCAGAGCCTGGAGCGCAAGGCCTACGATCTCGGCGTCGGCGCGGTTTCGCGTACGCCCCGCGACAAGATCGCGGTCATCGCCATCGACAAGCAGAGCATCGACAACATCGGCCGCTGGCCCTGGTCGCGCGAGGTACACGCCAGGATGATCGACGGCTTGACCGCCGCCAAGGCCAAGGTGATCGCGTCCACGGTGTTTTTCTCCGAGCCCCAGATCGATCCCGGGCTCGCCTACATCAACAAGCTGATCGAGCTCTATGGCGAGGCCGGCGGCACGTCGTTGGCCGGCGCACCCGAAATCCTGGCGGCGCAGCCTCCCCCGCTTGGACAATTCGCGCCCGTGCTGGCGGAGGCGGAGCTGAGGCTCAATTCCGACCGGCGCATGGGTGAATCCGTCGACAAGGCGGGCAATGTCGTGCTGCCCATGCTCTTCCGTCTCGGCGAGCCGCGCGGCCGGCCGGACAATCCCTTGCCGGAATACATCCGCAAGAACGGCATCACCCAGATCGAGAAAGGTGAGGACGTGCCGCTGCTGACTTCCGACGTGGAAGCGTCGGTGGTGGAGTCTCTCGGGCAGGGTGCGGCCGCCATAGGCCACCTCAATGTAAACCCCGATGTCGACGGCGGCATTCGCACCGAGCCGCTGGTGCTGGCCCACTTCAACGAAATCTATCCGGCGTTCTCGCTCATGGTGGCCGCCCGCAGCCTCAACTTGGGCGTGGCCGACATCAAGGTCAAGCTCGGCGAAGCCGTGAGGCTGGGCAGCCTGAAGATCGGCACCGATCCGGTCATGCAGATGAACACGTTCTTCTACAAGGACAAGGACGGCAAGCCGGCCTTTCAGGCCGATTCGTTCTTCGACGTGACGAGCGGCAAGATCCCGCTCGACAAGTATCGAGACAAGATCGTCCTGATCGGTCCGACGGCGGCCGGCATCGGCAGCATCTTCGTCACGCCGGTGTCGCCGGCCATGCCGGCGGTGCTGATGCAGGCGCATACCGTGTCGAGCATCCTGCAGGAGCATTTCTTCGTCGTGCCGACCTGGGGCTGGATGATCGAGCGGCTGACCTTCCTGCTGGTGGCCGCCTACCTCATCGCGCTGCTGCCGCGCCTGAAGGCGGGCATGGGTGCCGGGGTGACAGTGGGCCTGCTGGTGCTGCTGGTGGCCGCGCATTTCGTGCTCATGACGACCCAGCTGATGTGGCTGCAACTGATGGTGCCGGCGACACTGCTGCTGGTGGGCCACGCCCTGCTGACGACCAAGCGCTTCCTCGTCACCGAGCGGGGCAAGGAGAAGTCGGAGGCCGAGTCGGCCGAATCGAACCGCATGCTCGGCCTCGCTTTCCAGGGTCAGGGCCAGCTCGACATCGCCTTCGACAAGTTCCGCAAGTGCCCGATGGACGCGGCGCTGATGGAGAACCTCTACAACCTGGCGCTGGACTTCGAGCGCAAGCGCCAGTTCAACAAGGCCGAGTCGGTGTTTCGCTACATGGCCGACTTCAACCCGAAATTCCGCGACCTGGAAACCCGCCTGAACCGCGCCAAGGCCATGTCCGAAACGGTGATGCTGGGCGGCGGAAGATCGACAGCGCATGGCACCATGATCATCGAGGGCGGCCAGGTGGAAAAGCCCATGCTCGGCCGCTACCAGGTCGAGAAGGAACTCGGCAAGGGCGCCATGGGCGTGGTTTACCTCGGCCGCGACCCGAAGATCAACCGCGTTGTCGCCATCAAGACCATGGCGCTGTCGCAGGAGTTCGAGGAGGACGAGCTGAAGGACGTCAAGGAGCGCTTCTTCCGCGAGGCGGAGACGGCCGGGCGCCTCAACCACCCGAACATCGTGACCATCTTCGACGCCGGCGAGGAGCACGACCTGGCCTACATCGCCATGGAGTTCCTCAAGGGCAAGGATCTCGTGCCCTACACCAAGGTCGGCAACCTGATGCCACTGCCGAAGGCGATGGACGTCGTCGCGCGCGTGGCCGACGCGCTGTCCTATGCGCACCAGAACAACGTCGTGCATCGCGACATCAAGCCGGCCAACATCATGTACGAGCCGGAATCCGATGCGGTGAAGGTGACCGACTTCGGCATCGCCCGCATCACGGATTCCTCGAAGACCAAGACCGGCATGGTGCTGGGCACGCCCAGCTACATGTCCCCCGAGCAGCTGGCCGGCAAGAAGATCGACGGCCGTTCCGACCTTTTCTCGCTCGGCGTGACCCTGTTCCAGATGGCCTGCGGCAAACTGCCCTTCGAGGGCGATTCGATGGCCCAACTGATGTTCAAGATCGCCAACGAGCAGCACCCGTCCATCCGCGAGTTCAACCCGCAGGTGCCGGAGTGCCTCGCCGCGATCATCGACAAGGCGATGGCCAAGGACAACGCCCAGCGCTACCAGACCGGCGCCGAGATGGCGGCGGATCTGCGTGCCTGCATGGGCATGAGTACGGGCGGGGCGGCCGCCGCGCCCCAGGTTGACTTCAATCTTTGAGAGGGACAATGGATCTCAGCCAGGCCCTGCAGATGGTGAGCCGTTCGGACGCGGGCATGGTGCGCTCGCACAACGAGGACGCCGTCTTCACCCATGCCGCCATGGGGCTCGTCATCCTTGCCGATGGCATGGGCGGCTACAATGCGGGGGAAGTGGCGAGCGGCATGGCGACCACGCTGCTCGGCAGCGAATTGGAGAAGGCCTTCCAGAAGACCGCGCCGCACCAGATCGATGCCGCCGGCAAGCTGCACTCCCACACCGTGCTGGAAGCCGAGATCGCCCGGGCCAACACGGCCATTTACCAAGCCGCCCAGAGCCAGCCCCAGTATGCGGGCATGGGCACGACGTTGGTGATGGCGCTGTTCTACGACAACATGATGACGGTGGCCCACATCGGCGACTCCCGTCTGTATCGCCTGCGCGGCGAGGAGTTCCAGGCCATCACGCGCGACCATTCGCTGTTGCAGGAGCAGATCGACAGCGGCATGATTACGGCGGAAGAGGCGCGCCATTCGCAGAACAAGAATCTCGTCACCCGGGCTCTGGGTGTCGATCCGACGGTCGAAGCGGAAATCCGCGATTACGATACGATGCCCGGGGACGTGTACCTGCTTTGCTCGGACGGGCTCAACGACATGGTCGAGGACGAGGAGATCGCCCTCACGCTCCAGGCGCTCTCCGCCAACCTCGACCTGGCGGCCACGCAACTGATACAGACCGCGAACGACAGCGGCGGGCGGGACAATGTGTCTGTAGTGCTCGTGCGCATTGCGCGCGAATATCCGGCGGCGCGCAGCTGGTGGGCGCGGCTGCTGCAATGGTTCAAGTGAATTGACGGGAAGGACGCAACATGTCTGCTAAGTTGATCCTCAGCATGGACGGTCTGGTGCTCAAGGAGATTCCGCTCACCAAGGAGCGGACCAGCATCGGCCGCAAGCCGCACAACGACATCCAGATCGACAATCTCGCCATCAGCGGCGAGCACTCGGTGATCGTGACGATCCTGAACGATTCGTTCCTCGAGGACCTGAACAGCACCAACGGCACGTACGTCAACGGCCAGCCGATCAAGAAGCACTTTCTGCAGAACAACGACGTCGTCGAACTGGGCAAGTACAAGCTCAAGTACCTTAACGAGACGCCGACCCAGACTACAGCGGCCGATTTCGAGAAGACCATGGTGCTGAGGCCCGATTTGATGAAAAAGACGGCAGAGCAGACTGCGGCCAAGGCGGTTTCGCCGAGCGACACGCAGGTCGGCATGAAGGCCCTCGACACCCAAGCCGGAATGGCCAAGCCGGCTGCCGCCGCGCCTGCGCCTGCCGCCGCGCCGCCGGTGATGGGTGCGATCCAGGTGTTGACCGGCGCCAACGCCGGCAAGGAACTGGATCTGACCAAGAACCTGACTACGCTGGGCAAGCCCGGCGTGCAGGTGGCAGTCATCACCCGCCGGCCGCACGGCTACTTCATCACCCACGTCGAGGGTGCCAATTTTCCGGTGGTCAATGGCGCCACGCTGGACGCGCATCCCCGCGAATTGAAGGATCACGACGTCATCGAACTGGTCGGCGTGAAGATGGAGTTCTTCATCAAGGCCTGACCGGAAGGTCGGGGTTTCCGGGGCGGCGCCCTTGCTCAGTGAAATATTTTCTGTCGCCCCGATGCGAAACTGCCTAGAATTTCCCCTCCAGGAGAGGGGATCGATTTGAGGCAGCACGCCGTCAGGTATGCGCTGGGGCTGATCGTCCTGCTCGCCCTTCTCGGGCATGCCGCCCGCTTCTACCAGCTCGGCTTCATCAACAGGCTCGACGCCATCATTTACGACACCAAGGTGCGGCTGACCATGCCGCAGAACGTCGACGACCGTGTCGTCATCCTCGATATCGACGAAAAGGCCCTGGGCGAACTCGGCCGCTGGCCGTGGGGCAGGGATCGCGTCTCCCTGCTCGTCAGGAAGCTGTTCGACCAGCATGGCATCGCCCTGCTCGGCTTCGACATCGTTTTTGCCGAGCCCGACGACAGTTCCGGCCTGAAGGTGCTCGACCACCTGTCCAGGAACGAGCTCAAGGACAGCACCCAATTCCAGTCTGCGCTGAAGGAGTTGCGGCTGCAACTCGACAACGACGGACGCTTTGCCGAGACGATCCGGGGGCGGCCGGTCATCCTCGGCTACTACCTGTCGGGGCACAGCGATGGCGTTTCCAGCGGCAGCCTGCCGCAGCCGGTGCTGCCGGAGGGCAGCTTTACCGGACGCAGCATCCCGTTCACCGTCTGGAACAACCATGGCGGCAACCTCGAGATGTTCCAGAAAGCCGCCCTGTCCGGCGGGCACTTCAACCCGCTGGTGGATTTCGATGGCATTTCGCGCCGCGTGCCCATGCTGGCGGAGTACAAGGGCCAGTACTACGAGGCGCTGTCGCTGGCCATGGTTCGCGCCGTGCTGGGCCAGCCCAAGGTGGCGCCCTGGTTTCCCGAGGAGCGCTGGTTTTCGAGCAAGGGCTACCAGGGTATGGAGGCCATCGACCTGCCGACGGCGCGCGGCACGCTGCGCATCCCCGTCGACGAGAACGTCGCCGCCCTGATTCCCTACCGCGGCTACCAGGGCAGCTTCCGCTACGTATCCATTGCCGACATCATGGCCGACCGGATCAAGCCGGGCGAGCTGAAGGGCAAGATCGGCCTCGTCGGCACCACCGCGCCCGGACTGCTCGACCTGCGCGCGACGCCGGTGGGCGAGGCCTACCCCGGGGTGGAAATCCACGCCAACCTGATCACCGGCATGCTCGACGGCACGATCAAGCTGAAGCCGACCTATGTGCTGGGCGCCGAGGTGCTGCTGCTGCTGTTTGCCGGGCTGGTGATGGTGCTGCTGCCGCTGCTCTCGCCCTTGCGCGCCACCGTGGCGACGCTGGTCGTGCTGCTGTTCGTTCTCACCGTCAACCTGTTCTTCTGGCACTACGGCAACCTGGTGCTGCCGCTCGGCTCCAGCCTGCTCATGGTGCTGGCGCTATTCGTGCTCAACATGTCCTACGGCTATTTCGTCGAATCCCGCGCCAAGCGGCAGTTCACCGAGCTGTTCGGCCAATACGTGCCGCCCGAGCTGGTCGAGGAGATGAGCCGCAATCCCGAGTCCTACAGCATGGACGGGCGCAAGGCCGAGTTGAGCGTGCTGTTTTCGGACATTCGCGGCTTTACCAGCATTTCCGAGGGGCTGACGCCGGACGAGCTGACGCGGCTGATGAACGAATACCTGTCCGCCATGACGGACGTCGTCCGCAAGAACCGCGGCACGCTCGACAAGTACATCGGCGACGCCATCATGGCCTTCTGGGGCGCTCCCGTGGAAGACGCCCAGCACGCGCGCCATGCCGTGATCACGGCCATGGCGATGCAGGCCGCCCTGCCGGCGCTGAACAAGGACTTCGCCGCCAAGGGCTGGCCCGAGATCAGGATAGGGGTCGGCATCAACACGGGCGAGATGACCGTCGGCGACATGGGCTCCGCCGTGCGCAAGGCCTATACTGTCATGGGCGACGCGGTCAACCTGGGCTCGCGCCTGGAGGGCATCACCAAGCAGTACGCGGTCGGCATCCTGGTGGGCGAAGGCACGCGCAAGTCGATCAAGGACATCGTCTTCCGCGAGGTGGACCGTGTCCAGGTGAAGGGCAAGGAGGAGCCGGTCGGCATCTATGAGCCCGTGGGGCTCGAGGGCGATGTCGGCAAGGCCGTGCATGAGGAACTCAAGCTGTGGAACCAGGCGCTGCGGCATTACCGCGCGCAGGAGTGGGACCAGGCCGAGGTGACGCTGTTGAACCTGACCCGCCTGGCGCCCGAGCGGGCGCTCTACGGCAAGTACATGGAGCGGGTGGCGCTTTTGCGCAAGGCGCCGCCCGAACCCGGTTGGAAGGGCGTGTGGAAATTCGAAACCAAATAACGAGAGCCGGCATATGAAGGTCAGGGTCCTCGGCTGCAGCGGCGGCATCGGCGGGCGTCACTTGCGCACGACCTCGCTGCTGGTCGACCACGACATCCTGATCGATGCCGGCACCGGGGTGGGCGACCTGTCGCTGGCCGAACTGGCGCTGATCGACCACGTGTTCATCACCCACTCGCACCTCGACCACATCGCCTGCCTGCCGTTCATGGTCGACACGGTCGGCGACATGCGCAACAAGCCGCTCACCGTGCATGCGACGCGGGCCACGCTGGAAATCATGCAGGCGCACATCTTCAACTGGGCCATCTGGCCGGATTTTTCGGAGATACCGAATCGCGACAAGCCCTTCATGCGCTATGAGGAGGTCGCGACGGGCAAGGCGGTGAAGATGGAAGGCCGGGAAATCACCGCCCTGCCGGCCTGCCACACCGTTCCCGCCGTCGGCTACTGGCTCGACTCCAGCGCGGGCAGCCTGGTGTTCAGCGGCGACACGACGGTTTGCGACGATTTGTGGAAGGCGGTGAACAAGATCCGCAACCTGCGCTACCTCATCATCGAGTCCGCCTTTTCCAACCGCGAGCGGCAGCTTGCCATCGCCTCCAAGCACTTGTGCCCCGACCTGCTGAAGGAGGAACTGCTCAAGCTGCAGCGCGAGGCGGAGATCTACATCACCCACCTCAAGCCCGGCCAGATCGAGCTGACCATGCAGGAGATCGAGGAGTTCATCGGCGAGTACAAGCCGCGCATGCTGCAGAACAACCAGGTGTTCGAGCTATGAGATCCGGCGTCATTTCAACCGACTTCCTCTCCCGGCTCGAGCCGCTCGGCGCGCTCTCGGCCGACAGCCTGCGCGAGATCTCGCGCATGTGCTACGTGGAAAGGGTGAGCCGCAATCTCGATCCGCTGCGGCTGAAGGGGCTTGCGGGGCAGGCGGTCTATCTCATCAAGGGCGAACTCAAGCTCGACTACCCCGATGCCAGTTTCGAAATCATGGTCGGCGGCACGGAGACCGCGATGCGTTCCCTGGACAAGCGCAAGCCCGCCTTTTCCGCGACCAAGGCCATCACCGACGTCGAGCTGCTGCGCATCGACGAGGAAGTGCTCGACATCATGCTGACCTGGGATCAGCTGGCCGCACCGGCGACTGCGCCGCACAAGAAAGCGACCGAAGCCGCGGATCGGACGGACTGGCGCACCATGTCCGGCATGTTTGCGGCGGAGAACCTGACGAGCGGCATCTTCGCCAGCCTGCCGCCCGCCCACATCGAAGAGCTGTTCAGGCGCTTCCAGCGCATCAAGACGTTGCGCGGCGAGTCCATCATTCAGGAAGGCGGTGAAGGCGATTATTACTACGTGATCGAGAGCGGGCGCTGCCAGGTGAAACGCCAGGTCGGCGGCGCCAGCGTCGAGCTGGCCGAACTGAAGGCCGGGGACGCCTTCGGCGAGGAGGCGCTGGTGGCGAACGCCAAGCGCAACGCCAGCATCGTCATGAAGACCGATGGCGTCCTGCTCAGGCTGTCCAAGGCCGATTTCGTCGAGCTCCTGAAGGAGCCCCTCATGCACCGTCTGACGCGCGACGAAGCCGATAAAAAGGCCAGGGCCGGGGCGGTCTGGGTGGACGTGCGCTTTGCCGCCGAATACAACGCGGAAAAACTGCCCGGGGCAATCAATATTCCGCTCAACGAGATCCGCAACCTGTTTGGCACGCTCGACAGGCAGAAGGAGTATATTGTTTATTGTCAGAGCGGGCGGCGCAGTTCGGCTGCGGCCTTTCTGCTTTCCCAGCGCGGCTACAAGGCCTATCTGCTCGAGGGCGGCCTGCGCGGCCTGACGCGCGATTCCCTACGGCTCGGGGGTGATCTGAAATGAGTGCGGTGCTCGGTACGGCGCAGGATGCGGGCGGGGCGGGCGACGTTGCCAGACGCCTGACCTTCTTCAAGAACCTGCAGACGGTCACCAACAAGATCCATGCGACGGCGAACATCGACGAGATCATGCTCGAGCTGTCGCAGGACATCTGCACGCTCTTCAACGCCGACCGCCTGACCATCTACTCGGTGAGCGAGGACAAGACCTCGATCGTCTCGAAGGTCAAGACCGGGCTGAATTCCTTCAAGGACCTGCGCCTGCCCATCGCCGACCAGAGCATCGCGGGCTTCGTCGCCCTGTCGAAGAAGCTGGCCAACATCCGCGATGTGTATGACGAGGCGGAGCTCAAGTCGCACACGCCCAGCCTGTGCTTCCTGCAGGAGGTGGACAAGCGCACCGGCTACCGCACCAAGCAGATGCTGGTGGCGCCGATCACCGACGCGCACAGCGGGGAGCTGCTCGGCGTCGTGTAGCTCATCAACAACAAGGCCGGCACGACCTTCACGCCGGTCGCGGAGGAGGGCGTCAAGGGCCTGTGCGAGACGCTGGCCATCGCCTTCACCCAGCGCCAGAAGCCGGCGCATGTCGTCAAGTCGAAGTACGACCACCTGGTGGCCGACGCGGTGCTCTCCGCCGCCGAGTTCGACCTGGCCACGCGCTCGGCGCGGCGCAAGGGGCAGGACATCGAGGAGGTCCTGCAGAGCGAGTTCCAGGTCAAGCTGGCGTCGATCGGCCAGGCGCTGGGCAAGTTCTTCGGCGTGCCCTACGAGCCCTACAAGGGCGACCGCATCAAGCCGATGGACCTGCTGAAGAACCTCAAGCGCGACTACGTCGAGGAAAACCAGTGGCTGCCGATCGAGGAGGGCAAGGAGGGCGTGGCCATCCTGACGATGGACCCGGAGCAGGTCAAGAGCTCGCGCATCGTCAACAACGTCTTCCCCAAGAGCAAGCTCGTCTTCCGCGTCACCACCATCCAGGAATTCAAGCAGACGCTCGACCAGTTCTACGGCGCTGCGGCCGACTACGGCTCGGTCGGCGACCTGCTCTCCGGCCTCGACGAGGGCGAGGAGGGCGTCAGCGATCTCACCAGCGAGGATCTCTCCGCCGCAGCGGACAACGAGTTGGTCAAGCTGGTCAACAAGATCATCATCGACGCCTACAACCAGGGTGCCTCCGACATCCACATCGAGCCGCGCCCGGGCAAGGACAAGACGCTCATCCGCTTCCGCAAGGACGGTTCGCTGGTCAACTACATCGAGATACCCTCGAGCTACCGCAACGCCCTGGTGGCGCGCCTGAAGATCATGTGCGACCTGGACATCTCCGAGCGCCGGAAGCCCCAGGACGGCAAGATCAAGTTCAAGAAGTTCGGCCCGATCGACATCGAGCTGCGCGTGGCGACGATTCCCTCGGCCGGCGGCGTCGAGGACGTGGTGATGCGCATCCTCGCCGCCGGCGAGCCGATCCCGCTGGAGAAGCTCGGCGTCCTGCCGAAGAACCTGGAGCGGCTGAGATCCGTCATCGAGAAGCCCTACGGCCTGTTCTTCGTCTGCGGCCCGACCGGCTCCGGCAAGACGACCACCCTGCACTCGGTGCTGAAATACCTCAACACGACCGACACCAAGATCTGGACGGCCGAGGACCCGGTCGAGATCACGCAGAAGGGCCTGCGCCAGGTCCAGATCAACCGCAAGGCCGGGCTGGACTTCGCCACCATCATGCGCGCCTTCCTGCGCGCCGACCCGGACATCATCATGGTCGGCGAGATGCGCGACAAGGAGACCGTCTCCATCGGCATCGAGGCCTCGCTTACCGGCCACCTGGTGTTCGCCACCCTGCACACCAACAGCGCGCCCGAGTCGATCACCCGCCTGCTCGACATGGGCATGGACCCGTTCAACTTCGCCGATGCCCTGCTCGGCATCCTGGCGCAGCGTCTGGGCAAGCGCCTGTGCGGCGAATGCAAGGAAGCCTACACACCGAGCTCGGAGGAGATGAAGAGCCTGCTCACCGAGTACTGCGAGGAACTGCTCAACACCGCCCCCTTCAAGAAGGACGCCAAGGCCGGCTACGAATCGGTGTACAAGGAATGGGTGAAGAATTACGGCGACGACAAGGGCCAGTTCAAGCTCTATCGCGCCAAGGGCTGCGAGAAGTGCAACGGCAGCGGCTACAAGGGCCGCGTCGGCCTGCACGAGCTGATGCTCGGCACGGACAACGCCAAGAAGCTGATCCAGGAGCACGCCCGCGTGGCCGAGCTGGTGGCCTGCGCGCTCGAGGACGGCATGCGCACCCTCAAGCAGGACGGCATCGAGAAGGTGCTGCAGGGCATCACCGACATCAAGCAGGTCCGCGCCGTCTGCATCAAGTAATCCCGCCGTCGTGGATACCATCGAGGATCTCTTCCGCCGTTTCGAGCAGCTCAACGCCATCGGCGCCGCGCTCTCGCACGAGCGCGACATCGACAAGCTGCTGGAGAACATCCTCGTCGCCGCCAAGATCATCACCCATGCCGACGGCGGCACGCTCTACCGGGTGACCGAGGACGAGGCCAGCCTGCGCTTCGAGATCGTGCGCAACGACAGCCTGAAGATCGCCATGGGCGGCACCTCGGGCAATCCCATACCGTTCCCGCCGCTGCCCTTGCGCAACGAGCAGGGGGAGGAGAACAACTCGATGGTGGCCGCCTACGCCGCCATCCACCAGAAGACGGTCAACATCGCCGACGCCTACGAGGCGGAGGGCTTCGACTTCTCCGGCACGCGCAAGTTCGACGCGCATACCGGCTATCGCTCGCAGTCCTTCCTCACCGTGCCGATGAAGAACCACGAGAACGCGGTCATCGGCGTGCTGCAACTGATCAACTCGATCGACCCGGACACGGGCAGGGTGACGCCCTTCTCCGCCGCCGACCAGCGCCTGGCCGAGTCGCTCGCCTCGCAGGCCGCCATCGCGCTCACCAACCGCCAGCTCATCTCGCAGCTCGAGCAGCTGTTCGAGTCCTTCATCCAGCTCATCAACGTGGCGATCGACGAGAAATCGCCCTACACCGGCGGCCACTGCGAGCGCGTGCCGGTGCTCACCATGATGCTGGCCGAGGCGGTGAACGAGACCCGGAGCGGCGCGCTGGCCGACTTCAGCATGGGCGACAAGGACCGCTACGAACTGAAGATCGCCGGCCTGCTGCACGACTGCGGCAAGGTGACGACGCCGGTGCACGTGGTGGACAAGGCGACCAAGCTGCAGACCCTCTACGACCGCATCCACCTCGTCGACACGCGCTTCGAGGTGCTCAAGCGCGATGCCCAGATCGCCATGCTGAAGGCCAAGCTGGCCCTGCGCGACGCGCGCGACGCGCGCGCCGAGGCCATGATCGAGGAGGACCTGACCCGCCACCTGCGCCAGATCGAGTCGGACCGCGAGTTCCTGCGCCACGCCAACATCGGCGGCGAACTGATGACGCCGGAGGACCAGGCGCGCGTGACCAAGATCGGCAGCGGCTACCGCTGGATCGACGTCGAGGGCAAGGCGGCCAACTTCCTCAGCGACGACGAACTGGAGAATCTCAACATTCGCGCCGGCACGCTGACGCAGAAGGAGCGCGAGACGATCAACTACCACATCGTCGCCACCATCAAGATGCTCGAGCAACTGCCCTGGCCGAAGCACCTGAAGAACGTGCCGGAGTACGCCGGCGGCCACCACGAGCGCATGGACGGCAAGGGCTACCCGAAGGGCCTCACGCGCGAGCAGATGAGCGTGCAGGCGCGCGTCATGGGCATCGCCGACATCTTCGAGGCGCTCACCGCGCGCGACCGCCCCTACAAGCGCGGCAAGACGCTGTCCGAATCGCTCGAGATCCTCGGCAAGTTCAAGCTGGGCGGCCACATCGATCCGGACCTGTTCGATGTCTTCGTGCGGCAGAAGGTGTATCTGAAATACGCCGAGAAATTCCTCGATCCGGAGCAGATCGACGAAGTGCGCGAGGACGGGATTCCGGGCTACGTACAGGATATTGCTGCGGCGCAAAAAAGTGACGCTTAGCGTCACATCCTGCCCGCAGAGAGCGGGACGGCGCCGTGCCCGGCAGGCGGACTTTTTCAAAACAAGGACTTGTTGTGGCAATAAGTTGGCACGGCTATTGCCTATAGCTTGGCATGAGCCGGAGCAGGCAACCATCCCGGCCATATTTTTCAACTGCAGAAGGAGAACTTCATGAAGACGATTCAAAAAGGCTTCACCCTGATCGAACTGATGATCGTGGTCGCGATCATCGGCATTCTGGCCGCCGTCGCCCTGCCGGCCTACCAGGACTATACGGTGCGCGCCCGGGTCAGCGAAGGCTTGGTTGGCGCCTCTGCCGCCAAGGTGAACGTTCAGGACGTACTGACTTCCGGCAATCCGGGTGCCGACGTACTCGGTTATAGCCTTGGCTACACCGGTCCGACCGCCACGCGAAACGTGGCGAGCATCGCGATCACGGCTGCGACAGGGGTTATCACGGTGACAACGACGGCGGCGGCTGGCAACGGCAGGCTGGTCCTGACGCCGAATGCGCCGATCGGTACCGCGCTTCCTGTCGGCACCGCCGCTTTCACGCCGCCGGCTGATTCCGTAGCCTGGCGCTGCGCGGCTGCTGGCGCGGTCGCCTCCGGCTTTGCCGGGTTTGCGGCGGGCACGCTCCCCGCGCGCTTCGCGCCGGCGGAGTGCAAGTAAGCAACACGCTTAACCGGGAAAGAGCGCTTCGGCGCTCTTTCTTTTTGGCTCAATTCGCATTAAGTAGTGACAGGCTCACGTAGTGAGACTGAGGGCTGCCAGACTGAGCTCGTGTTGATTGACGAGCACAGGAGGAAAGATGAGGCAGCGTGACATGAAGCGCCTGACGGCGA
>Ga0194126_10000779_pt1 | contig 53743 bp, 51 predicted proteins | sample TA2KigC150mmetaG_FD_148641 | JGI IMG/M metagenome (GOLD analysis project Ga0194126, IMG submission 148641) | Freshwater microbial communities from Lake Tanganyika, Tanzania - TA2015035 Kigoma Deep Cast 150m | ecosystem: Environmental > Aquatic > Freshwater > Lake | place: Tanzania: Lake... | reverse complement strand
TCCCGGGAACCATGTCGCCGATCATCTTCAGCTTCTGGACGACCTCGTCCGCCGACGCTTCCTCCTCGACCTGCTCGGCGACGAACCACTGGAGGAAGGCGTGCGCGGGGTGATCCCCTTCCTTCGCCGCGAGGTCGAGGAGCTTGTGAATCCCGGCGGTGACCTTCTGCTCGTGCGCGTAGATGGCCTGGAACGCATCGAGAGGCGACTTCCACGACGAAGGCGGGGTCTCGATCGCGTCGAGAATCGGCTTCCCGCCCCGGTCGAGAATGAAGTGGAAGAACTTCATTCCGTGTTCGGTTTCCTCTTTGGTCTGGGCGTGCATCCAGTGCCCGAAACCCTTCAGGTTGCGGTTTTCGAAGTAGGAAGCCATGGAGAGATAGAGATACGCGGATGCGAACTCGTCGTTCATCTGCTTGTTGAGCGCCTTTTCCATCGATTTCTTCAGCATCGACATCTCCTTCGCCCTTTCGGGCGTCGTGCGCGAACGGGAATCCGTTTCCCGAGTCGCGCGCTTGTTATCGCGAAACGCCCGGAAGGGCGTCTACTCGATCGTTCCCACCGACGATTCCCGGAGAAACGGGTTCGATCGTCTCTCGCGGCCGATCGTTGTGTCGGGTCCGTGCCCGCAGTGGACGATCGCTTCGTCCGGCAGCGCGAAGAGCCGCCTGCGGATCGAGCGGAGCAAAGTCCCGTGCGAACCCCCCGGGAGATCGGTTCTGCCGATCGATCCCTCGAAGAGAGTGTCCCCCACGAAGACGCGTCCGCCGGCGACGAGGCTGACGCTTCCGGGCGAGTGGCCCGGCGTGTGCAGAACCTCGAGCCGGATCCCGCCGAAGTCGAGCACGTCTCCGTCGGAGAGACGGCGGTCCACGGCGGGGACGGTCGGCTCCGCCACGCCGAAGAAGCGCGCGTGCTCGGGCGCCGAGCGAAGAAGCGGCTCGTCCGCCTCGTGAAGAAGGAGCGGGATGCCGTATTTCTCCTTGAGCTCTTGAATACCGCCGATGTGATCGAGATGGGCGTGCGTGTTCACGATCGCGACCGGCTTCCATCCCCTCTCATCGATCCGTTCCGCGATCCGGTCCGCTTCGTCGCCCGGATCGACGACGACGCATCCCGAGCCTCCGGCCTCCCGCACCAGAAAGCAGTTCTCCTGGAAGGGGCCGACCACGATCCGCGCGACCTCGATCCGATCGCCCGGCGTCTCCCGCGGTTCGTTCGCCATCCTCCGCTCCTCTCGATGCGCCGCACGTCCGGTGTCCCCTCGCGGCTCAGCGCGAAGGCCGGCTTGCCGTCTCCGCGTCCGAGAAGCGGCTTGCTCCCTCGGGATGCGCGCGCTCCCTGTTGAATCTATGGCACGCCGAGGGCCTCGTCAAGAAACGGCCGGGGCTCTCTACACCTCGAGGATCTTGGGAGCGCGCGTGAGGTTCCGGTTCCCCTGAGGCGTGACGAGCGCCACGTCCTCGAGGCGAACGCCTCCGTGTCCCTTGTAGTAGAGACCCGGCTCCACCGTCACCACGTTCCCCGTCTGAAGCTGGAGCTGCACTTTCGAGACGCGCGGGGGCTCATGGATTTCGAGTCCCAGCCCGTGTCCGGTTCCGTGGATGAACCCTTGCAGCTTGCCGCCTTGAATGCCGGTCTTGAAACCTTCCGACTGAAAGTACTCGACGATCGCCTCGTGGACCTTATCGGCGCGCACGCCGGGCCGAATCATCGAGAACGCGATTCTTTGTCCCTCGCGCACGGTGCGGAACATCTTCTTCACCGTCTCCGAAGCTTTCCCCTTGACGACCGTCCTTGTGATGTCGGCGAAGTAGTAGGTGGCCTGCGAGCGCGGGAAGATGTCGATCACGATCGGCGTGTTCGCCTTGAGCGGGCCGATCCCGATGTTGTGCGGATCGACGGCCTGGTCGCCGCAGGCGACGATCGTCGAGGCGCCGAGGCAATCCTCCTCCATCAGGTCGAGATGGATTCGCTTGCGCACCATCTCGGCGGTGAGGGGGCGGCCGCCCACGTAGAGCGTTCCGCGGCGGACCGATGCGGAGGCGATCCAGTGAATTGCGTTCTCCATCGCCTTCTCGGTCTTCCTTTGCACGTCCGTGATCATGCGGACTTCGCGAGAGGTCTTTGTCTGCCGCTCGGGGACGAACGGGTCGGGCTTCACGCGGGTTATCACCCCTAGCTTGCGGAGTTCCTCGGCCGCGCCGACCGCGAACTGCGAGGGGACCTCGACCTGGCGGATCTTCTTCCATTTGAGAAGGGCCGCGGCGGCGGAGACGAGATCGGCCTTCCCCGCCAGCTCGTGGAGGCGGGAGAAGGGGAGGACTTCGTCGGCGATCGATTCGGAGGAGGCGCGGCCGACCTCGAAGTCGGTCACTGCGATCGTCGTCTTGCCCCCGGACTGCAAATAGATGAACGGGTCGCCGCTCGGGAAACGGGTCAGGTAGAGGAGATCGGCGCTCGTCATGCTGTCGGCGATGTGCAGAACCGCGGGTTTCTTCTTCGTGCTCATCTTCGTATCCGCCTTCGTGTCTTGAGTCCGCTTCTCGGACGATCCGTGGCCGGGTCGTCGCGATCTTCGTTCGCTTGTGCCGCCCGCCGTGGCTGCGTCGTCGGACGGCGGGGCTCTCCTTCGCGCCGCATGCGCGAGGGAGCTTCCTCGCCACCCCGCCGCTCTTCGCGACGGGAAGCCCCGGCTCGGTCGTGTCCGCGCCAGCTTCCGAGAACCAGAAGGATAGCACGGGACGGGCGAAGGGACAAGGAGAGGAGTCTTCGGGTTTCCTTCATGTCTATGGTTGTTCTACTCTGCGGCGTCTCCGGAAACGAGAAGGAACGAACCGGTCGGGAGAGCGGCGGGGAGAATGCGCTCGATGGCTCGTTCGAAAACCCTCCGGTCGGGATGTGGATCGCGGTTTGCACTCGAAGATGACGAACGGGGAGATCGCGGAAGAGAGCGCGTGCGTCGTCGATCGAGTGCCAACGCGCCCCGCGATACCCTCCGCGGCCCGCGCCTCGGCCTTTCCAGAGACGGAGAAGGCCGTTTCGGTGGAGAAGGTCGATCGCAAAGCGCCGGCAAGCGACGCGCACGATCTCGCGCAAGGCTTGCCTGCATCGCGGTTCTCCGGTGAGTGCGGAGCGGGGTCCTGGCCGATGAGCAATCCTGATTTCGTCGCTCCAACGGCCGTGCCGGCGACGGTTACGGCGTCGAGCTCGCTCACCGGTGCGGGCGGAAACGCCCGGACCGTTCCTTTCCATACGCGATCAATCGTAGCGGATTCGGCAACTTGGCAGGCCGTCTCTCTCCGAGCATCCGCGGTCCGCTCTCTCGACTAGGGTTCTTCGATGATCTCCTCGTCGATTCCGAGCGCCTTGGCGCGTTCCAACCACTGCTTGCGCGCCAATGCTCTCATGTCGACCACCGAGTCGGTCTCGTCCGTGATCTCCAAGCCCATCAAGGTCTCCACCAGGTCCTCGAACGTGACCAGTCCTCGGGTACCGCCGTGTTCGTCGATCACGATCGCGATGTGTTGACGGTGTTCGAGGAAGTTGTCCAATAAGGTCGACAGCGACATGGATCCGGGGACGGCGAGGATGTTTCGCTTCAACGACGAAAGGCGCTCCTCGTCGCGCCCAGCGGCCTTCTGCATCAGGATGTCCTGCTTGAGAGCAAAGCCCGTGACCTCGTCCAGGTTGTTCCGATAGAGCAGCAGGCGCGAGAAGGGGGAGCCGGCGACAAGCTCCAACGCCTCCGAAACCTTGGCCGTCTCAGGAATCGCGGAAATCACGGTCCGAGGGGTCATGATATCCGCCGTGCGGAGAGATCCGAGGCGAAACAGATTCCGGATGATCCTCGACTCCTTGGCGTGAAGGTGCCCGGTCGCTTCGCCGACACGGGCCATCGCGATGAACTCCTCCCGACTGAAGACGTGAAGCTGCTTTCCTCGCGAGATGGATTTCGTTATCAACTCCGTGATCCGCACGATGGGATAGAGAGCGAGGGTAAGACCGTGCACGAAGAACGCGGTCGGCCGAACGAGACTCGACCAGTAGACGGCGCCGATCGTCTTCGGGATGATCTCGGTAAGAAAGAGGATTGCAAGAGTCAGGACCGCGGAGAAGAGGCCGACCCATGCGCTCCCGAACAGGATGGTCGCCTGGGCGCCTGCTCCGACGGCGCCGACGGTGTGCGCGACCGTGTTCAGGGTCAAGATGGCGGCAAGCGATCGATCTACGTCTTCCTGCTTGAGGCGCTTCACGAGACCGGCGAGCCTCGGCCGCCGAACGGCCAGGTCTTCGATGTAAGAGGGGGTAATGGAGAGTAGAACCGCCTCCGCGATGGAGCAGAGAAACGAGAAGAGCAAGGAGAACAACACGTAGGCCCACAGGAGACCCCAGGGGGCGCTCGCGTCGGTGAGAGGGGCCGAAGGCGAATCAGGGATCATGCGCGCGTCTCTCCTCTCACCTGACCGGAAGCTCCACGAACGGCAACACGATCGGCACCACGATCATCGTGACGACGAAGATCAGCAAGTTGAGAAGAGCGCCTACGCGCGGGAAGTCGGCGAACCGATAGTTCCCCACGCCGTAGACCAGCACGTTCGCCTGGTGGCCGACCGGCGTCAGGAATGTGGTGGAGGCCCCGATCGCGATCGCCATCAGGAAGGGATGAGGCTCCAGCCCCATCGCCACCGCGATCGCCACGCCGATCGGCGCGGTCAACACCGCGGCAGCGGCGTTCGACATGACTTCCGTGATCGTCGTCGTGAAGAGGAACAGGCTCGCCATCACGACCAGCGGCCCGTGCGGCCCCGTCCGACTCACCACATGCTCCGCGAGCCAGCGCGCGGTCCCCGAGTGCTCGTCGTTCATGGCGATGCCGAGCGGCATCATGCAGGCGATGAGGAAGATCACCCTCCACTCGACCGCACGATACATGGTTTGAACGCGCACGCACTTCGTGAGCGCCATGAGCAGCACCCCGAGCATTCCCGCCACCGAGATGTGAAGCAATCCCGTCGCCGCCGTCGCCACCGAGAGGGCCATGATCGCGAGGGCCAACGGCGCCTTCTTCGACTCGCGCGCCTCGTGCTCGAGGCGGTTCGCGACCAGGAAATCTGCGCTCCTCGCCACCTCGCCGATCGCCTCGGGCGATCCCTGCACGAGGAGCACATCGCCCACTCGGAGCGGCATGTAGGTGAAGCGCTCCACGAGATCGCGCCCGCGCCGGCGGAGCGCGAGAACCAATACGTTGTAGCGGGAGCGCAGTTGGCCTTGGTTGATCGATTGACCGCGCAGGGTCGCGTTCGGGGCGATGACCACCTCGGCAAGCTCGATATCGGCGCCGATGAGCGCCGAGTCCTCGAACTTCGTCTCCGCGACAATTCGAAGCGGGCCGCTGCTCTTGCTCTGAAGAAGTTCCTCGATGTTCCCTTCTACGATGAGGCAGTCACCCATCTGCAACACCGTGGTCGGCGATGGAACGAACGCATGATCGGGAGCGTCCTTGCGACGAACGCGAAGGACCGAGAGCCCGAGCGTCTTGGGTAGGCCTGCTTCCGCGAGGGACTTTCCAATGAGCGAGCTTCCCTCGGGAACCACTACTTCGGTGAGGTAGTCCTGCAAATGGAAGCGCTGCGTCAGGCTCTCGGTCTCTTTTCGCACGGGGATGAGGAACCGTCCGACGAGCGCCATGTAGAGAATGCCGGTCGCCATCACCGCGAGCCCCGTCGGCACGAAGTCGAACATCCGAAATCCGCGAAAGCCCGCTTCTTCCATCGCCGTCGAACAGAGCAGGTTGGGCGGCGTTCCGATCAGCGTCGTCAGCCCGCCGAGGAGCGACCCGAAGGAGAGCGGGATGAGCAGCTTGGTGACCGGATACTCCAGCTTTCGGGCGACGACGTACATGGAAGGGAGAAGGATGGCGACCGCGCCGATGTTGTTCATGAACGCGGACATCACGCCCACGATCGCCATCACGGCGGCGGTCAGGAATACCGGGTGTCCGCCGCCCGCTTTCGTGATGACTCCGGCGAGGTGATCGGCGACGCCCGTGCGGATCAGCCCCGAGCTCAGGATGAACATCGCCAGAACCGTGATCACGGCCGGGTTGCTGAATCCGGAGAATCCCTCCTCGATGGTTACCGTGCGGGACAAGAGGAGCACCAGAAGCACGCCGAGCCCCACGAGGTCGGGCCGCACGACCTCGAGCGCGAAGAGGACGAGCGCCGAGCCGATCAGCCCAAGGACAAGGAAGTGCTCCATGCGCGTTCTTCTCGAACCTTCTCCGACGGGATTCGTTTCCGCTTCACCCGACTCTCGACGCCGGGAGGATATCATCCCTCGCGGGGCCGTGAACAGCCGGCTCGACGCGTTTTCCCTTCGGCGATCTTCTACCCGAACCGCCGGACGAGCATGTGGAGATCGTCGAGCAGGAGGTCGGGAGAGGAGGCCTCGAGCTCCTCGCGCGTGCCGAAGCCGCCGAGAAGAGCGACCGTGTAGACGCCGGCCGCGCGGCCGGTCTCGACATCGACCGGGAGATCGCCGGCGAGAATCCCCTCATTCGGCGAGCGCCCGAGCGTCCCGAGCGCGGCGCGCACCATGAGAGGCGACGGCTTTCGTTCGGCCGTCGAGTCCCCGCCGAACATAACCTTGAAGTATGAATCGATTCCGAGCCCCTCGAGCAGCCGCCGCACGAAGCGCTCCGGCTTGTTCGAGACCACGCCGAGGTCTCTCCCCGCGAAGTATTCGAGACACTCCCGCGCGCCCGGCATGAGGCGCGATCGGTCGAGGCAGTGCGCGTCGTAGTGGGCGCGGAAGAGGTCGAGCAACCGATCCGCCTTCTCGGCGTTCTCGCTTCCGATCGCGCGAAGAACAAGATGCTGAACGCCGCGGCCGACGAACGTCCGCACCTCCTCGAGGGACCGCTCGGGAAGGCCGAGCGTGCGAAGCGCGTGGTTCACGGAAGCGGCGATATCCTCGAGCGTGTCGACGAGCGTTCCGTCTAAGTCGAAGAGGACGAAGGAAATCGGAAGCCGGGGCGGAGAGACCGGGCTCATGAAAACCGCTCCCTCACGAAGGACGGGTTCTTCATCTTCGCCAAGAACTCCTTGTCTCCCTCGAGGAACGGCGCATCGCCGGCCTCCTCCGGGGCGAACCAGCGGAGCGCGCCGACACCGATCGCGAGCGGCTCCTCCCGCCATTCTACGATCCGATAGAAGTGAAGCTCCACCGTCTTTTCCGGGTATTCGTGTGTTCGGACATCGATCTCCTCGCCGATTCGCGCCTCCACGCCGAGCTCCTCGCGAAGCTCCCGGCGGAGGGCCTCTTCGTCGGTTTCTCCCGCCTCGACCTTCCCGCCGGGGAACTCCCATCGTCCCGCGCACGGCTTTCCTTCCGGGCGAAGCGCGGCGAGAAAGCGGCCGTCTCGAAAGGCGACCCCGGCGACCACGCGGACGAACGGCTTCTCGGGCTTCATGGTCCCGCGACCAGCGACCGGGAAGCGGCGGCGACCGCGTCGAGAACTCCGAATCGGAAACCGAAGAGAATCGTCGGGACGAGGAAGAGAACGATGAGCAAGATGTGGATTCTCGAGAGAGAGGGCACGCCCGGCTCCGCCGGATCGGGCGGGTCGAGGAACATCGCCTTGATGACGCGCGCGTAGTAGTAGAGCGAGACGACGGTGTTCAGGACGCCGACCACCGCGAGCCAGTAGATCTCCTCCTCGATCAGCGCGCGCAGGATCGCGAACTTGGCCACGAAGCCGGCCGTCGGCGGCATGCCGGTGAGGGAGAGGAGAAAGACGGTCATCGAGACGCCGAGGAACGGCATCTTCCATCCGAGCCCGCGGAAGTCCGCGATCGTCTCGCGCCTCTTGTCGATCGAGATCGCGATCACCACGAGAAACGCTCCGAGGTTCATGAATGCGTAAACGACCAGATAGAACAGGATCGCGTGGACTCCGGAGCCGCCGAGGACGACCGCGCCCATCAGCATCGTTCCCGCGTGGGCGATCGAGGAGTAGGCGAGCATCCGCTTCAGGTTGTCCTGTGGGATCGCGGCGAGGTTCCCCAAGGTCATCGTGATCGCGGAGAGGATCCCAAGGACGAGAGTCCAGTCGACCGAGCCGATCACTCGGAGCGAGTCTTCGCCGCCCGCCGCGAAGACCGAATGGAAAAAGCGGATGAGCACCGCGAGTCCCGCCGCTTTCGGGCCGACAGAGAAGAACGCGGTGATCGGCGTCGCGCTTCCTTCGTAGACGTCCGGCGCCCACATATGGAACGGGACCGCGGCGATCTTGTATCCGAATCCGGCGAGAACGAGCACGATCGGGACGAGAAGGTGAACGACCGGGATCTCGCCCCCCGCGATCGCTTCGCGCATCTCGAAGAAGCCGATCGAGCCGGTCATTCCGTAGAGAAAGGAAAGGCCATAAAGCATCGCCCCCGACGCGGCCGCTCCGTAGACGGCGTATTTCAGCGCCGCCTCGCTCGACCTTCGGTCTCCGCGAAGGAAACCGGCGAGGATGTACGAGGGGAGAGAGACCATCTCGAGCGCGAGGTAGACGAGAAGGAGGTTCGTCGAGGACGCGAGAAGCATCATCCCGAACGCGGTCCCGACGACGAGAGAGACGAACTCGCCGTGGTGAAGAGAGACGAGCGGCCGGTACGGATGGGCGATAAGAAGAACCGCCGCCGCGACCGCGAGAGAGAACCAGCGGAAGAAGACCGAAAAGGGATCCCAAGCGATCGCCCCTTCGAAGAGAAGAAGAGGGCCTTCGTAGCCGAGCGAGAGGAGCGCGGCGAGGGAACCGGCGACGCCGAGAATGCCGATCGCGAGCGTCCCGTCGCACACCGGGGATCTCCGTCCGATGGCGGTGGGCGGATCCGTCGCTCGTCCCCGCCCCGCGAAAAGCTCGAAGGCGATCACCGCGAGGATCGTCCCGACGAGAACGATCTCGGGGAGGAAGTAGCGGATGCTCTCGGCGTTCCCGAGGACCGTTCCGTTCATCCTTTACCCCCAAACCGCCCGCACGAGATGGCTCATCGACGAGTGCATCATCCCGAGAATCGGGTGCGGGTAGAAACCGAGAAGAACCGCGAGCGCCGCGAGCGGAGCGAGCGTGAAGATCTCGCGTCCGTCGATCTCCGGGAGCGCCGAGTATTTCTCGTTCAGCGGTCCGAGGAAGATCCGCTGGTACGTCCAGAGCATGTACGCCGCCCCGAGCACGATCCCCGAGGCAGAGAGGATCGTGAACGCGGGGAACGTGCGGAAGCCGCCGATGAGCACGAGCGCCTCCGAGATGAAGCCGGAGAGCCCGGGGAGCCCGATCGCCGCAAAGAAGGCGAGCGCGGAGAAGGTCGCGTAAACGGGCGTGCGGCCGGCGAGCCCGCCGAAGCCCTCGATCTCCCGGTGATGCGCGCGGTCGTAGATCACCCCGACGAGGAGGAAGAGCATCGCCGTGATCGTTCCGTGGTTGAACATCTGAAGGACCGCTCCGTTCATCCCCTGGACGGTGCCCGAGGACATCCCGAGAAGAACGAAGCCCATGTGGCTGATCGAAGAGTAGGCGATCAGCTTCTTGAGGTCCTTCTGCGCCATCGCGCAGAGCGCGCCGTACACGATGTTCACGAGCGCGAGAGCGGCGAGCGCCGGCGCGAACCAGCGGGTCGCCTCTGGGAGGATGGGATAGCTGATCCGGAGCATCCCGTAGGTTCCCATCTTGAGGAGGACTCCGGCGAGGATCACCGAGATCGGAGTGGGCGCCTCGACATGCGCGTCCGGAAGCCACGTGTGGAACGGGAAGATCGGCACCTTGATCGCGAAGCCGATGAAGAGGCCGATGAAGATCGCCTTGCCGAAACCGAGGGCGGTTCCGAAGAGGCCGATCGATCCCGACTCCACCGCTCCGTTCATGAGGCGAACCATGTCGAAGGTGTGGCCGCCCTTGAAATAGAGAGCGAGAATGCAAAGAAGCATGAGCACGGAGCCGAAGAGCGTGTAGAGGAAGAATTTGATTGCCGCATAAACCTTTCGGGGTCCGCCCCAGACGCCGATCAGGAAGTACATCGGGAGGAGCATGATCTCCCAGAAGAGATAGAAGAGAAAGAAGTCGAGCGCGCAGAAGACGCCCATCATCCCGACCTCGAGAAGGAGAAACATCGAGAAATACCCGCGAAGCCCTCGATCGATGCCGAACGAAGCGAAGATGCAGAGGAACGAGAGGAGCGCCGTGAGAAGCACCATCGTGACCGACAATCCGTCGATTCCCATGTAGTACTCGATGGAGAACGACTCGATCCACGGGTTCCGAACGACGAACTGGAAAGAGCCCGGCTCGTTGATCCCCGCGAGGGTTCGATCGAACGCTCCGTAGAGATAGGCGGCGAGCGCGAGGGGAACGGCCGTCCCCGCTGCGGCGGTCCATCGGATCGCGTTCTTCCGATTCTCCGGCAAGAGGAGGAGAATCGGGATGAAGAGAAGCGGCGAGAACGTGATCCAGGTCAGGATGTCCATGCTTCTACGATCCCTCTTCTTCCTGCCGCGGGACGAGCTTCTTCCCGCGGGTTCATGCTCCTCCGCCGAGGCCCAGGTAGAGGGCGATCAGCGCGAGGATCCCGCCGAACACGGCGAGAACGTACGTTTGTACCGCGCCGGTCTGCATCCGCCGGGCGCGTCTCCCGAGATCGATGGTCCCGTTCGCGAGCGCGTTGACGAGGCCGTCCACGAAGACGAGGTCGAACCAACCCGAGACGAGCGCGACAATTCGCCCGATCCATCCGGAGAGGTTCACGAGGCCGTCGATCACGAAATCGTCGAAAACGCGGAGCACGCGCGAAAGAACCAAGACGCCGCGGACCGCAGTCGCCCCGTAGATCTCGTCCACGTAGTACTTGTTCTCCACGAGCCGGTGAAGACCGCGCGCGCGGGCCGCGAGCCGGACGGGAAGATCCGGTTTCTTGATGTAGAAATGATAGGCGAGGGCGATCCCGGAGAGCGCGAGGAGAACCGAGACGGCCATGAGCAAGAACTCGAGCGCGTGCGACCCGTGCGCTTCGTGCGCCGTGATTGCCGGCTCGAGGTAATGATGGAAATGATTGCCGCCCCCGAGAACCTTCGGAATCCCCACCCATCCTCCGGCGACGGAGAGAACCGCGAGAAGGGCGAGCGGAACGGTCATGACGCGCGGCGATTCGTGGAGGTGCCGCTTCGCCACCTCGTCCGCCCGGCACTCTCCGAAGAAGGCGAGGAAGAGGAGACGGAACATGTAGAAGGCGGTCATCCCCGCTCCGAGCACGCCCGCCAGCCAGAGCGCCCAGTGTCCGTGCGGTCCGGCATACGCGTTCCACAGGATCTCGTCCTTCGAGAAGAAGCCGGAGAAGCCGGGGATCCCCGCGATCGCGAGGGTCGAGAGGAGCATCGCGAGAAAGGTGACCGGCATCTTCTTCCGGAGGCCGCCCATCTTGCGGAGATCCTGCTCGCCACCGAGCGCGTGGATCACGCTCCCGGCCGATAGGAAGAGACACGCCTTGAAGAACGCGTGCGTCATGAGATGAAAGACGCCGGCCGCGTACGCGCCGACGCCGACGCCGAGCATCATGGTTCCGAGCTGGCTCACGGTGGAATAGGCGAGAACCTTCTTGATGTCGGTTTGCGCGAAGCCGATCGTCGCCGCGAAGAGCGCGGTCGCCGCGCCGATCACCGCCACGACGGCGAGGGCTTGCGGCGCGAGCGAGTAGAGGAAGCTCATCCGCGCGATCATGTAGACGCCCGCGGTCACCATCGTCGCCGCGTGGATGAGAGCGGAGACCGGGGTCGGACCGGCCATCGCGTCGGGGAGCCAGACATAGAGCGGGATCTGCGCGGACTTGCCCGCCGCCCCGACGAAAAGCGCGATTCCGATGAAGGCGAGCGCCGGGACGCCGAGGATCGTGTCCCCCTGGAGAAGATGGATTCCCTCCGCCATCGCGCGGAAGTCGAGCGAGAAGACGCCGTGCTTCGCGAGACTCCACCAGAGGGCGAGGATTCCGACGAGGAACCCAAGATCCCCGATCCGGTTCACGAGAAACGCCTTCATCCCCGCGGCCGCCTTCTCCCGATCGGCGAACCAGAAGCCGATGAGGAGGTACGAGCAGAGCCCGACCCCTTCCCATCCGACGAAGAGAAGGAGGATGTTGTCGCCGAGCACGAGGAGGAGCATCGCGAAAACGAAGAGGTTCAGGAACGAAAAGTATCGATAGAAACCGCGATCCCCGCGCATGTAGCCGATCGAGTAGAGATGGATGAGAGCGCTTACTCCGGTCACGACGAGAGCCATCACCGCCGAGAGCGGGTCGAGAAGGAGCGAGAACGGAACGTGAAGGTCGCCGGCCCCGAACCACAGGTAGACCCGGTCCGCCGCGGCGCCCCCCGGCGGAAGGGCGAGCACCGCGCGCAGCGAGAGGAGGAAGGAAGCCGCGACGGTGAGGCATCCGACGGCGGCGATCGCCCGTTCGCCGAAACGCATCTGGATCTTCTTCCCGAAGAAGCCGTTCCAGGCGGCCCCGAGAAGAGGAAGGAGAACGATCCACAGGAGGCTCGTCTCGGCGATTCTCGCTCCGCTTTCGTGCATCGCCTACCCCTTCAGCTCTCGCAGGCGGTCCGCGTCGATCGACTCGACCTGCCGATAGATCGCGATAATGACGGCGAGAAGAATGACTGCCTCCGCGGCGGCAAGAACGATGATGAAGATCGCGAAGATCTGCCCGTCGAGAGGGTGCGTCCCCGCCGCGTTCTTCACGAAGCGGCCGAACGCGACGAAGTTCAGGGCCGCCGCGTTCAGAAGAAGCTCGATCCCCATCAGGATCGCGACGGCGTTCCGGCGGCTCGCGATCGTGACGACGCCGAGCGCGGCGAGGATCGAGCTGATGAAAAGGTACGACTCGAGCCGGTTCATCGGAGCTCCTTCCGGGCGATCGCCACCGCTCCGATGAGCACGGTGAGAAGCACGACCGACGCCGCCTCGAACGGAAGGAGATGCCGGCTGAGGAGGAGATTCCCCAGGGTTCGGATCGTCGGCTCCGCCGGACGCTCCTCGGCGAGGGGCCAGGAGATCCCGATCCCGAGGACGACGAAGAGGACGGCGAAGAGGACCGCTCCTACGAGAAGAACCGGCGCGAACGCGAAGCGCCCGGTCGTCGCTTCGGGCGTATGCGCCTTCTGCGTGAAGAGCACGCCGAACAAGATGAGCACGAGGATTCCGCCGACATAGAGGAGGATCTGGAGGACCGCGAGGAAGTCCGCGGCGAGGAAGCCGTACAGCCCGGCCATCCCGACGAGCGTGAAGAGAAGCGCGAAGGCGGAGTGAACGAGACTCCGTGAGAAGGCGACGACGAAGGCGGGAGCGACGGTCATGAGAGCGAAAAGCACGAAGAACAGGTCGCTCGGCTTCATTCCATATCCCCTTCCTTCGATTCCTCGCCCGCGCTCGGCGGATCCACTCGCTTCCCGCCCTCCGGCTTCGCGGCCGCCTCCGCCTTCTTCCTCGCCTTCTCCGCCTGCTCCTTCTCGTATTCCTCGCTCTTTCGAAGGACGGCTTCGCGTCGTTCGGGGGTTACGAAGCGAAGATGGAGGCGCGAGAGATCGTCGGTCGCCCCCTCGAACTCCTTTGTGAAGCGGATCGCCCCCGTGGGACACGGCTCGACGCAGAGCCCGCAATACATGCACTTGTAAAGGTTGATGTCGAAACGGGTCGGCTCCTTGACGCGCGCTGTCTCCTTGCCGTCGACGCCGGTCACCGAGTCCTTCGTGATCTTGACGTCCTCGATCACGATGCACTCGATCGGACACGCCTTCTCGCACGCCCGGCAGCTGATGCAGATATCGAGATCGACCTCGAGATGTCCGCGGTAGCGGTCGGGAAGCGTCTCTTGAATCCGCCTCGGGATCCGATCCGGATACTGCACGGTGATCGGCCGGCGGAAGAGATGCGAAAACGTGACGGCCATCCCGTCGAAGATCGATGTGCAAGCCTGCCGGATGTTCCTCACGTATGCGATCATGGCCGTCCTACGCGATAGGGCTTAGGCGAGGGCGTTCGACATCCGCGTCCTTCAGGTTCCTGCGCACACGAAGGCCGAAGAGCCCCAAGAGAGAGAGACCGACGAGCACGAGAATCCAAGAGGCGATCCGGCCCGCGGCGCTCCCCTCGGGAACGATCATCATCCAAACCGCCGTCCCGAGAACATTGAGAAACGAGAGCGGGACGAGGTACTTCCAGCAAAGGAGCATCATCTGGTCGACGCGGAGGCGCGGGAGCGTCCAGCGGATCCAGATGATGACGAACACGAGAACGAGCGACTTCGCGGCGAACACGACAATCTGGAGAAGGGTACGAGCGACTCCCTCGGCGATCGGGGGCACGTTCCAGCCCCCGAGAAAGGCGACGTTCACGACGGACGCGACCACGTAGAGGTTCGCCCACTCGGCGAGCATGAAGAACGCGAAGCGCATGCCGGAGTACTCGGTCGAGTAGCCCGCGACGAGCTCCGACTCCGCCTCCGGAAGATCGAAGGGGGTCCGGTTCCCCTCCGCGAGGTTCGCGACAAAGAAATAGAAGAATCCCGTGAAGAGGAAAGGACTCCGAAAGAGAAACCAGTCGGCCGGGCTCCATCCTTGGGCGCGGATGATTCCTTGAAGACTCAATGTTCCAGCGGCGATGACCACCGCGAGGAGCGATAGAGCGCCCGGAATCTCGTACGAGATGATCTGCGCCGCCGACCGCATGCCGCCGAGGAGCGACCATTTGTTGTTCGACGCCCAGCCGGACATGATGATTCCGAGCGGCACGAGGGAGGTGATTGCCATCACGTAGAAGGCCCCCACGTCGAGGTCGGCGATCACGAGGTGCTCGGAGAAGGGAAGAACGGCGAAGGCCCCGAAGAGCCCCGAAAAGACGAGATAGGGAGCCGCCGTGAAGAGGATTCGATCCGCGTCCTCGGGAATGAGATCTTCCTTGAGGATGCACTTCAACCCGTCCGCCGCCCACTGGAGGATCCCCTGCGGCCCCACTCGATTCGGACCGACGCGCGACTGCATGCGTGCGGCGATGCGCCTCTCCGCCCACGAGACGATCCCGGTGAACGGGGTCACGACCACCAGGAGGAGAGCGACCGCGAAGAAGAGCATGCCGAGGAAGTAGACGAGCTCGATCGCCCAATCCCCCGTCCATCCCCGGCTCTCGATGAAGCGGTCGAGAAGCTGCTGCACGATCCGTCTCCTACCGGTCGATCTCGGGCGCGACCACGTCGAGGCTCGCGATGAGCGCGACAAGATCCGCGACCATGAGACCGGGCGCGATCTTCTCCACGACCGACATCGCCGTGAAGCTCCCCGTCCGGATGCGCATCCGTTCCGCCTTTTCCGTGCCGTTCGACACGATGAAGAAGCCGAGCTCCCCGCGGGGAGCCTCCGACGCGACGTACACCGAACCGACCGGCGGCTTCACCTTGCGAATGCGGGTCCGGTATTCCTTTTCCTCATGCGGGAAGCGGTCGAGGCACTGGCGCACGATCTTGAGCGACTCTTCCATCTCGCGAACGCGGACGACGAAGCGCGCGTAGCAATCGCCGATGCAGCCGATCGCATCCCCTCCGATCGGGACCTCGAACGCGAGCTCCGGGTAGATTCCGTACGGGATCTCGCGGCGGATGTCCCAGTCGATTCCCGAAGCGCGGAGGTTCGGCCCGGAGATTCCGTACGCGAGCGCCGTCTTCCGGTCGATCACGCCGACGTTCACGAGCCGCTCGAGGAAGATCTTGTTCCCGGTGATCAGGCGGTTGAACTCGGGAATCATCTTCTCGAACGAGTCGACGAAGCGGCGGACCTTGTCCAGCCAGCCGTCCGGCGCATCGAAGGCCACGCCGCCGATCCAGACGTAGTTGTGCGTGAGGCGCGCGCCGCAGATCTCCTCGAAGAGGTCGTTCACGCGTTCTCTCTCGCGGAGCGTCCAAGGGAACGGGGTGATCGCCCCGAGATCCATCGCCATCGTGCCGAGCGCGACGAGATGGCTCGAGATCCGGTTCAGCTCGCCGACGATCGCGCGGAGGAACTCCGCACGCCGCGGCACCTCGATCTTCGCGAGCTTCTCGACGGCGAGGGCGTATCCCCAGTTCGCGTTCATCGCGCAAACGTAGTCGACCCGGTCCGTGTACGGCATGAACCCGAGGTAGGTCATCATCTCACCGATCTTTTCGATCGACCGGTGGAGATATCCGACGTCCGGGCGGCACGAGTGAACGACCTCTCCGTCGGACGTCAGGATGAAGCGGAGAACGCCGTGCGTCGAGGGATGGTGCGGCCCCATGTTGAGCGTCATGTCTTCGGTGCGGAGCGGCTTCATTCCTAGATCCCGTAGTTCCTCGTGTTGTCGATGTCCTGGTAGCGGAGAGGATCGACGTAATCCTTGCGGAGCGGATGCCCTTCCCAATCCTCGGGAAGGAGGAGCCGCCGGAGATCCGCGTGGCCCCGATACCGGATGCCGAGAAGGTCGTACGATTCGCGCTCGAACCATCCGGCGGAAGCCCAGATGTCCGAGATCGTGTCGATGACCGGATCCTCGCGCGGCACGTATGCGCGCATCGCCACCGTCCGTTTGTGCAGGAGCGAAAGCACGCGATAGACCGTGCAGAGCCGTTCCCCGCAATCGAGGCCGGTGAGGTGCGTGAGATAGTCGAAGCGGAGCGCGCCGTCGTCGCGGAGGAAGAGACAGACCTCGCGGACCTTCGGCGCGTCCACCACGAGGTGGGGCGAGTAGTGGCCCTCCTGGAGCTCGAGGACTCCTCCCGGCACTCCCTCGCGAAGGCGCGCGTCGATTTCCTCGATGTTCATCGTTCGGCTGTCCGGTCTTTCGTCCGCCGGTCCGGGCGGCGGCTATTCGTTTCCGTTCGGTCCGGGCGCTTTCGCGCGGCCGAGGTACTTCTCGTTTCGGATCCTCTTCTGGATCTCGAGAAGCGCCTCGGTCAGCGCCTCGGGGCGCGGCGGGCATCCGGGGACATAGATGTCCACGGGGATCACCTTGTCGATCCCCTTGAGGACGGAATACGCGTACGCGAAGAGCCCGCCCGAGTTCGCGCAGCTTCCCATCGAGATCACGTACTTGGGCTCCGGCATCTGCTCGTAGAGACGCTTCACGCGCTTCGCCATCTTGAGCGTCACCGTCCCCGCGACAATCATGAGGTCCGCTTGTCTCGGGGTGGCGCGCGGAACCGCGCCGAAGCGGTCGAGATCCGCGCGGGGACCGCCGGTCTGCATCAGCTCGATCGCGCAGCAGGCGAGCCCGAACAGGAGATACCAGAGCGAGGAGAGACGGCCCCACGCGAGGAGCTTGTCCACGTTCGTGACGAGCACCCCGTCCGGGAGCGACTGGTACATGCTGATCTCGCCGATTCTCTTCATCGTCCTCCCGGAACGTCTTCCGCCTCCGGTTCCTCCTTGTGCCAGGACAGCTCTCCCTTCCTCCATAGATAAACCAATCCGAGAAAGAGGATCCCGATGAAGAGGAAGATCTCCAGGAAGGCCGCGGCCGCCCGTCCTGATTCGAGCCATTCGCGGAAGACGACGGCCACCGGGAAGACAAGGGCGATCTCGACCTCGAAGACGAGGAAGATGAGCGCGAGGATGTAGAAGCGGAAGTTGAACTGGATCCGGCCCGCGCCGACGGGAAGCTCCCCGCACTCGTAGGTGAGGCCCTTGTCCCCCCCGGGGACCCGAGGGTGGATGAGGCGGCTCGCGAGGAGGGTCGCCCAGACGAACCCGAGGGCCACCGCGAGAAAGACGACGATGTTGGCAAGATCAAACCGCATGGGTGCCCGTCCCGTAACTCGCGTAAAATCAACTCTTGCCGCCTATGAAATAATGCGAAGGCGGCATCCCGCGATCAAGCGGAAAAGGGGCCTGTCGGCGAGGTGGCCCGTCCATCTCGCGGTGCAATCCTGAAACTTATTGTCTTTATGGGGGTTAGGGCTGACCTCTTCGGACGGGAAGCCCCTTTGCGGCTATCCTCCGGACTCGAGGAACCGCTCCGCCTCGAGGGCCGCCATGCACCCGCTCCCCGCCGCCGTGACCGCCTGCCGGTAGACGTGGTCCTGCACGTCCCCCGCCGCGAAGACCCCTGGGACGCTTGTCCGGGTCCCCCCGCGGGTCTCAATGTAGCCGGCCTTGTCGAGCGCGAGCCGCCCCTCGAAGATCTTGGTGTTCGGATCGTGCCCGATCGCGAGGAAGAAGCCCTCGATCGGAAGCGCGCGGGTCTCGCCGCTCTTCACGTCCCGGAGCCGCACCCCCTCGACCGCGTTCTCTCCGATCACCTCCAGGACGACGGCGTTCCAAACGATCTCGATCTTCGGGTTGTCGAAAGCCCTTTGCTGCATGATTTTTGATGCCCGAAGTTGATCGCGGCGATGGATGAGATACACCTTCGAGGCGAACTTCGTGAGGAATCCCGCCTCCTCGATCGCGGAATCGCCGCCCCCCACGACGGCGATCGTCTTTCCGCGGAAGAAGAAGCCGTCGCACGTCGCGCATGCGGAGACGCCGCGCCCGCGAAGGCGAAGTTCCGACTCGAGACCGAGGTAGCGCGCGCTCGCGCCGGTGGCGACGATGACCGAGTCCGCGAGAGTCTTCTCTCTCTCCTCGACCGTCAGGGTAAACGGACGGCGGGAGAAATCGACGCCGGTCACCTCGCGCGAGACGACCTCCGCGCCGAAGCGTTCCGCCTGCTTTCGGAAGAGATCCATGAGCTCGGGCCCCTGGATCCCCTCGGGGAAGCCGGGGAAGTTCTCCACCTCCGTCGTGATCGTGAGCTGGCCGCCCGGCTGCGGCCCTTCGAGAACGAGCGGCTCGAGGTCCGCCCGGGCCGCGTAGATCGCCGCGGTGAACCCCGCAGGTCCCGAACCGATGATCGCGAGTCGATAGTGATCCTTCTTCACTGTGTTCCCTCTCCAAAGCCCTGGTGCGCGTGCGTTCGCGTGCCGACCCGTCGGCTCGTGTGGCTTACGCAGCCGCCGCTCCCCGCTTCGCGAGAAACGCGAGAAGCAGCGCCGCCCCGAACCCCGTCGGGCCGCCCGGTCCGAGATCGTGGTCCCCACCCGCCCACGCCACCCCGGCGATGTCGAGATGGGCCCACTTCGTCTTTTCTACGAAACGATGCAGGAACTTGGCGGCGAGGATCGACGCGCCTCCCGCCTCCGCCGATCGCGCGACGTTCCGAAGGTCGGCGAGATCGCTCTTCAGCTCCCGATCGTACACCTCCCAGATCGGAAGCCGCCAAACACGCTCTCCCGATTCATCCCCCGCGCGCGCGACTTCCTCGGCGAGCGAGTCGTCGTTGCTGAAGAGGCCGGCCGCGTGGCGCCCGAGCGCGATCTTGACCGCCCCGGTCAGAGTGGCCACGTCGATCAAGATGTCCGGGCGAACGTTCTTCACCGCCCACGCGAGGCCGTCCCCGAGAATGAGCCTCCCCTCCGCGTCGGTGTTGTCCACCTCAACCGCGAGGCCTCCGTACGAAGCGATCACGTCTCCCGGACGAAGCGAGTGGGGTCCGGGCATGTTTTCCGCGGAAGGGATGACCGCCGTCACGCGAAGCGGGAGACGGAGCCGCGCCGCACCTCTCGTCGCGGCGAGGACCGCAGCCGCCCCGCTCATGTCGTACTTCATGTGGACCATCCGCTCGGGTTGCTTGAGCGAGAGACCTCCCGAGTCGAACGTGATCCCCTTGCCGACGAGCCCGATCGACGGGCCGCGCCCGCCGGAGCCGTCGTACGCAACCCGAATGAACCGGGGCGGGTTCGCGCTCCCGGCCCCGACCGCGAGGAGAGAGAACAGACCTTCCTTTGCGATCTCCTTCTCGTCCATCACGCGCGCGTCGGCCCCGATCTCCGATGCGATCCGCTCCGCCTCGGAAGCGAGCGCGGCCGGAGGAAGATCGTTCGGCGGGGTCATCGCCAGGCGCCGCGCGGTGAGCACCGCCTCCGCGATGCGGAGGCCTTCCTCCGCCGCGCGCGATCCGCCGGCTTCCGAGAGGGTGCCGAAGATCGCGATCTCCTCGATCTCCGGCGCGCTTTCCTTTTCGTTTTCTTTCCATGTAAAGCGCGCCCCGAGGGTCGCTCCGTGCGCGCATGCCCTGATGCGCTGCGCCTCCGTTCCGGCCCCCGCGGGGAGCACGATCGCGAGGCGCCGCACGCGCACGCGGCGCGCTTCTCTCGCCGCGCGCGCGGCCCATCGCCGGACCCGGGCGGTCTCCGCGGGGACGGCCTTGCCGAGCCCGACGAGGAGGATTCGCTCGGGAAGATCGACTCCTCCATAGATGAGCGAGGTCTCCATCTCCTCGCCGCGGAAGTCGCCGAGGCGCGCGGGCGCCCCCGCGCCCTTGAGGAAACCGGGGAGAGAGGACGCGGGCTCTCCCTCCGCGAGGGCGGCGGCGACCAGCGGGAAGTCTTTCGGCGCCGGCAGCCCGCGCCGGTAGACGAGCTCGGGGATCGATCCGATAAGAGCCAAGTCGAGTTCTCCGTTCGAAGAGGCGGTTCCGTTCATTCCGCCGCTGCACACAGTCCTCGCATCGAATCCGTGGAACGATCGAGAGCGCGTCCGAGCGGCGCACACCATCTTACAGGACGCAGGTCCGGCGCGAAAAGGACGAAGATCGTCCGCCGGGCGGCGTTTGCGTGGTATACTCAGTCCGTCGACCCGCTTCCCGGCAAGGAGTCCCGCATGCGCGAACGAACGACCGTAGTGCCCGCTCGTTTCTTGATCGGCCTTCTCGCCGCGGCGCTCGCGGCGGGCGCCTCTCTCGCCCAGGCCGATCCGCTCGCGTCGTCGGATCTTCCGATCGGGGATACCCTCACGGTGATCCAGCGGCCTCTTCTCAACATCCCCGCGATCGTGACGTCCGGGGACACGCTCCGGATCGAGTGCGAGGCGGACCCGGCGGCGACCGGATGGTCGGCGTGCCTCCTCCGCGGGTCGATCGAGATCCCTCTCCCGGTTCTTTCCGCGTCGTACGACGCGACGACGACCTGGTGGACGATCGAAACCCTGGTCCCCCAGGTCCCGCTCCACGAGCTGTACGATCTCGAGGTCTCGGCATCGGGAGGAATCCACGACAGGACGGAGCACGCGGTTCGCGTCATCCCCGCGTTCCGTTCGGATTTCTACTTCGTTCACATCACGGACACACATCTTCCCACGCATCTTTACTACTACCAGCAGGGGGCGGACACAGACACGTCTGAGATGGCCGATCTTCACGCGGTTATCGACGACATCGCGATCATCAACCCGGAGTTCGTACTCCTCACGGGCGACCTCGTCAACGAGGGGGAGCTCGAGGATTTCCTCTCCAAGCGCTACTACACGCGCGCGCAAGAGATCCTCGCCCGCTTCGCCGTCCCCGTCTATCTGACCTCCGGCAATCACGACATCGGCGGCTGGAACGACACCCCCCCGCCCGCCGGAACCGCCCGAAGGGACTGGTGGCGCTTCTTCGGCTGGAAACGACTGAACAACCCGCCGGCCGGCGCTCCGGCGAGAACCCAGGACTACAGCTTCGACTACGGCCCGGTCCGCTTCACCGGCCTTGAGGCGTATCTCAACTACGATAGCTGGAGATACGAAATCTACGGATCGAAAAGCTTCACGTCCGCACAGATGGCGTGGCTCGCGGACGATCTCGCCTCCGCCTCGGGGAGCGCGGCGCGGGTTCTCTTCTATCACCGGGACTTCTCGGGCCAGATCAACCTGAACTCTCTCGGCGCGGAGATGGCTCTCTGGGGCCACATCCATCGGGACGAGGGGAGCGTGACCCAGGCGCCGTACAACCTCAGCACGAACAACGCGTGCGACGGAGAGCGCGCCTATCGTCTCGTGAGGTTCTCGAACGGTGCGCTCGTTCCGTCCCCCACCGTGTCCGCGGGGTCGACCGGGCAGAACCTCCGGGTCGCCTACTGGCCGGCGAACGACGGCGGCGCCGACACCGTGTCCGCGCTCGTCGTCAACAACTTGAACGAGCGCTTCGAGCACGGGCTTCTTCGTTTCCTAATGCCCGCGCGGGCCGCCTCCTACGAAGCGGACGGCGGAACGCTCCTCCAGGTGGACGACACCGATTCGGTCGCCGTCTGCTACGTCGAGGTGGACATTCCGGCGGCGGGGACGACGACGGTGACGGTCGCCGCCGCGAACAGCTCGGATGTGGCCGGCGGTACCGAGACGATCCCCTCTCGCCCGCGCCTCGCGCCGGGACGGCCGAACCCCTTCAACCCGTCGACGACCTTCTCTTACCAGATCGGCATGGACGGCGCCGCGAAGCTCGCCCTCTACGATGTCCGGGGGCGCGAGGTCGCGGTGCTCGCCGAGGGACGGCACAGACGGGGCGCGCACGAGGCCTCGTGGGACGGGCTTCTTCCCGACGGATCGAGGGCACCCTCCGGGGTCTATCTCGCGCTCCTCTCCGCGCAAGGAGAGGTCCTCAATCGAAAGGTCGTGCTCGCGCGCTGAAGGCGGGTCGCGGCCGGACGAGCGCGCACTCGCGGCGAAAACGCGTGTATAATCCAGACTGCTCGCTCGATCTCTTCGGATCGGCGCCGCCGCGCGGGAGTGCGAATGAACGCGATCGATTGGAGCCCGGTCCGCCGGGTGATCAACGAACAATCGAGCTTTCTCGTCACGAGCCACGTGAACCCCGAGGGGGACGCGATCGGTTCCGAGGTCGCTCTCGCGGGCTTTCTTCGCGAGCGGGGAAAATCGGTTCGAATCGTGAACCCGAGCCCCACCCCCGAGAACTGCCGCTTTCTCGACCCGAAGGGGGAGATCGTTCTCTTCGATGCCGATCGAGCCGGCGAGCTTCTCGCGGGGATCGAGGCGATCTTCATCGTCGACCTCTCGAGTTGGCCGCAGCTCGGACCCTTCGCGGACACCGTGCGCCGATTCCAATCGATCCGCGTCTGCATCGATCATCACCGGGCTCCGGACGCGGAGATCGCGCGGATCTCCGTGATCGACGAGACGGCGGCGGCCGCGGGGCTCCTCGTGTACGAGCTGATCCGCGACACCGGGGCGCCGATCTCCCTTCCGATCGCCGAGGCGCTCTACGCGGCGCTCCTCGTCGACACCGGCTCCTTCCGCTTCTCGAACACCGATGCGAGGGCTCTCCGCGCGGCGGCCGAGCTCGTCGGTCTCGGCGTGCGGCCCGAGCGCGCGTACCGGGACGCGTTCGAGAACCGGCGAGGTGCGTTCGTCCGCCTCCTCCCGCTTGCGTTCGCGGCGCTCGGAAGCACGAGCGGCGGAAAGATCCTCTGGGTGAGCGTGACGCGCCGGATGCTCGAGGAGGCGCGCGCCGACTTCGAGGACACCGATGGTTACATCGAGCTCCTGCGGGCGGTGCGCGGCGTCGAGGTGTGCGCGCTCTTCAAGGAGGTCGAGGAGGGCCGCGTGCGCGTCTCGCTCCGCTCCACGGGGAAGGTCGAGCTCCACCGTTTCGCCGCGTCGTTCGGCGGCGGCGGGCACGCGAAGGCGGCGGGCCTCACGGTCGAGGGGAGCCTCGAGGAAGCGGTGCGATCGGTCACCGCGGGTCTAGAAGCGCTCGTCTCCGGTTGACGCGGCCCCGCCCCGTGGGTGGTGGAAGATCGTCTTCTCCTTTGCTAGACTTCCCAAAGGGATCCCCCCAGCGCGGAGCGGAAGAACGATGAGACCCATGAGAGGGAGATTTCTGATCGGGACGGGCATCGTCCTTGCCGCGGTCCTCTGGCTCGCCTTCACCGGGTTCGACGAGGGGAAGGCCTACTATCGCACGGTGGAGGAATTGCGCGAGGAGGGAGAGGCGAGCGCCGGGAAACGCCTCAAAGTCGGCGGAAACGTCGAGGCGGGGAGCATCGTGTGGAAAGAGGACGGGCTTCATTTCCGGCTCACGCAGAACGAGGCCTCGCTCCCCGTGCGGTATCTCGGGGAAGCGCCCGTGCCGGACACCTTCAAGGACGGTTCGCAGGCGGTCGTCGAAGGGACGGTGGCGAGCGACGGAACCCTTGAAGCCGTGAAGATTCAGGCGAAATGCGCTTCGAAGTACGAGGCGGAATACGGCGGCGAATCGGCCGGCGCGGGGGATTCCCGGTCTTGAACGAGCTGGGGAGCCTCGCGCTCATCACCCTCTATCCCGTCACGCTCTTCGGCGCGGCCGCGAGCTTCCTCGGGGGGCACAATCGGCGGGAAGGTCTCGTCTCGGCGGGGGAGCGGAGCCTCGTCGTCTCGTTCCTCCTCTTGACCCTGTCCGTTCTTTCCCTCGTCGTGCTCTTTCTCAAGGACAACTTCTCGAACGCTTACGTCGCCAACCATTCGAACATCGACCTTCCGACCTTCTACAAAGTGACCGCGCTCTGGGCCGGTCAGGAGGGATCCCTCCTTTTCTGGAACTGGCTGCTTTCTCTCTACGGGATCGCGGTCCTTTGGTCGAACCGGAACCGGAATCGCGATCTCATGCCTTACGTGACGGCGATTCTCCTTGTCTCCGCCTTCTTCTTCACGAACATGAACCTCCTCGCGGCGAACCCGTTTCGTCCGCTGGTGATGGATCATGCGGGAACGCCGATCCCCTACGCGCCTCCCGACGGGAGGGGTCTGAATCCGCTCCTCCAGCATCCGGCGATGGTCGTCCATCCTCCGGTTCTCTATCTCGGTTTCGTCGGCTTCGTCGTCCCCTTCGCATTCGCTCTCGCCGCCCTCTGGACGCGCGCCCCCGGCGCGGGCTGGCTTCTCGCGACGCGGCGCTGGACTCTCTTCGCGTGGCTCTTCCTGAGCGGCGGGATTCTCCTCGGCGCGCGGTGGGCGTACGTCGAGCTCGGATGGGGCGGCTACTGGGCGTGGGACCCGGTCGAGAACGCCTCGCTCATGCCTTGGCTCACCGGGACGGCCCTTCTGCATTCGGTGATCATTCAAGAGAAGCGCGGCATGCTCAAGGTGTGGAATGCCGTGCTCGTCGTCACGACGTATCTCCTCTGCGTCTTCGGGACGTTTCTCACGCGGAGCGGGATCGTGAGCTCCGTCCACGCGTTCGCCCAAAGCCCGGTGGGACACTACTTCGTCGGCTTCCTCGCCCTCGGAGTCGTCTTCTCGTTCGGGCTCATTTGGATGCGAAGGGAATATCTCCGGAGCGACGCGACCCTCGATTCGGTTCTATCGAGGGAGTCGAGCTTCTTCTTCAACAATCTCGTCTTTCTCGTCTCCTGTTTCGCGGTTCTTTGGGGGACGCTCTTCCCCGTCCTCTCGGAGGCGGTTCGCGGCGAGCAGATATCGGTCGGCCCGCCCTACTTCAATCGGATCAACGTGCCGATCGGGCTCTTCCTGCTTTTCCTCACCGGCTTCGCGCCTCTCTTGGCGTGGAGGCGGACGTCGTGGCCGAGCCTGCGAAGGTCATTCGCTTGGCCGGCGGCGCTCATGCTCGCCGCGGGGACCATCCTCTTTCTCCTCGCGGTCCGCGCGCGCTATGCGCTCATTTGCTTCAGTTTGTCCGTCTTCGTGGCGACCACGATCCTGATGGAGTTCTATCGGGGGGGCCGCGTCCGCAGGAGGCAGCTCGGCGAGTCGTGGCCCCGCGCGCTCGCAAACCTCTTTCTCAGAAATCCCCGGCGTTACGGAGGCTATGTCGTCCACTTCGGGGTCGTCCTTCTCTTCGTCGGCTTCGCCGGTTCCTCGTTCAATCGAAGCCGCGCGGAGGAGCTTTCCCCGGGAGGCGAGATGGCGATCGCCGGCTACACGCTCCGGGTCGAGAACCTCGAGGAGGGGGAGACCCCGAACTACGATTTCGCGCGCGCGCGCGTGGTCCTGGAGCGGAGAGGGCGGCCGGTGGGCGTCTATCGTCCGGAGAGGCGGTTCTACTACGCGAGCGAGCAACCGAGCACGGAGGTGGAGATCCACTCGACCGTGCGGGAGGATATCTATCTCGTTTATGCATCAACGGGAGAGAAGGGAGGAGCGGTGATTCAGGTCTATCGGAACCCGCTCGTTCTCTGGGTGTGGGTCGGGGGGATCGTTCTCGTTCTCGGTGGGCTCATCTGCCTCGTCCCCATGAGACGCGAGGGGCCGCCCATTCCGAAGGCGAGCGAGAGCGAGGGAGGCGCGCCGTGAGCATCCTCCTCTTGTTGCTCCCGGTGCTCGTGGTCGCCGCGCTCTTGCCGCCGCTCTTCCGCCGCGGCACGGAGATGCGGGCGGAGCGAGAGGACCGGATCTGCGCGCTTCGCGAGCGGAAGCGCGTTCTTCTCGCCGCGATCCGCGAGCTCGACTTCGACCGGGAGATGGGCAAGCTCTCGGAAGCGGACCACGAGGCGGAAAGGGAACGGATGAAACGGGAAGCCGCGGAAGTCCTCATCGCGATCGACCGCGAGGAGGGGAGAAGCGATGCGTAGGATCCTTCTCCTGTCGCTTCTTCTCGTCTCGTCGGCGCTTGCGGCTTCGGAAGACGGGGTCGTCCGCGGGCGGGTCGTGAACGGGACCGGAGGACCGCTGCGGGGGCCGGTCGAGTTCCGGCTCGCCTCGTTCGGCGAGAAAGGCGGCGTCTGGGAGGCGGACGACGCGGTGTCCGGCTTCCGTTTCGACGGTTTGCCGACGGGCGAGGAAAACCCGTATCTCGTACACGCCTCCTATCTCGGCATCGTCTACAACAGCCGCTTTCATCTTCGTTCGGGAGCGGACACGACGATCGTCTTCGAGGTGTACGACACGACGAGCGCGCTCTCCGGGATCCGAGTGGATGAGATGGAGATCGATCTTTCGCTCGTCGAGAGTCGGATCCGGATCGACGAGGTCTTCCGCGTCGTGAACGAAGCCGCTCCGCCGCGGACAGTGGTCGGCGCGCGCGGAACGTTCCGCGTGTTTCTTCCCGCGCCGATGAGCGACATCTCCGATCTCGTCCTCGCCGCCTCGCGCGGGATCATGCCGGTGCGGCGCGATCCGATCCCGACGGAGCGCCCGGACGAGGCGGCGATCGACTACCCGATGAGACCGGGGATGACCGCGGTTGCGGCGAGCTTCGATCTTGCGTACCCGGGAGAGCTCGCGTTCGACGCGCGGGCGCCGTACGCGATTCCGCGCGTCCTGATCGCCGCGCCCCCCGACATGCGGATCGAGGGGGAAGGGATCTCTCCCGCCCACACCGGCGCGCGCGGGACCGGCGTCTTCACAATGGAGTCGATCGCGGCGGGCGATCGGATCGTCTTCCGCGCGGTCGGCGGATCCCCGGCCGCGCCCGCTGCCGACGCGATGCCCAAGGGGCGTATCTTCACCGGGGCGCCCCCCTTCGCCGAGATCCGTCTTCCTCTCATCGCGCTTCTCGCGTTCGTTCTTCTCGCCGCGCTCGGCATCTCGCTCCGAGCTCCTTCGGGGAGAGTTCGGTGATCTCCCCTCCGACGATTCTCGGCCGGGGGATCGTCCGGAGGTTCGGCTTTCTCCGCGCGCTCGACAGAGCGGCGCTCGAGGCGCGCGCCGGAGAGGCGGTGCTTCTCGTCGGGCCGAACGGAGCGGGGAAGACGACGCTTCTTCGGATCCTCGCCGGGCTTCTTCTCGCGAACGAGGGGGAGGTTTCGATCTGCGGATGCTCGCCGCGCGCGAACGAAGGGAACGTGCGCCGAAGGATCGGGTTCCTGTCGCACGGTCTCGCGCTCTACAGCGATCTCACCGCATCGGAGAACCTCGGCTTCTTCGCGCGACTCTACCGCGTGGAGAATCGTGCGGAGCGCGTGCGCGCGGCGCTTCGCGAGGTCGGCCTCGAGTCGTGGCGGGACGAACCGGCGCGGAGCTTCTCTCGCGGGATGAAGCAGCGACTCGCCCTCGCGCGCGTCTTTCTTCACGATCCGGACGTGCTTCTTCTCGACGAGCCGTTCACGGGGCTCGATCTCGATTCGGCGCGCGCGCTCGCGGATCGGCTCGCCTCCGCGCGCGCCCGGGGGGCGGCTCTCGTTCTCTCGAGCCACCATCTCGAGGTCGCGGCTCCGCTCGCCGACCGCGCGGTTCTTCTTCGAAAAGGACGGGTCGCGGGGGAGATGGATCTCGGCAAGCTCTCCTCTTCGGAACGCGCCCCCCGCGTTCGGGAACTCCTCGCGGAGGAATCGTGATGGACGGCCTCGCGCGCGTCGGCGCGCTTCTCGCGAAAGACCTCCTCCTCGAGCTCAGAACGCGGCAGGGACTCTTCTCGATGACGCTCTTCTCGATCCTCTCGGTTCTCCTTCTCGCCTTCGCCTTCGAGCCGACCCGCGAGGAGACGCGCCTCATCGCCCCCGGTCTTCTCTGGATCGCGTTCGCTTTCGCGGGGACGATCGGCCTCGAGCACACGCACGCGGTCGAACGCGACATGGACGGCATGGAGGGCCTTCTCCTCGCGCCGATGGATCGGGGTCTCATCTACGTCGCGAAGCTTCTCGCCGGAACGCTCTTCATGTACCTCGCGGAGCTTCTCACGCTTCCTTTCTTCGTCGTCTTTTTCAACGTCGATATTCTTCCCATGCTCCCGCGGATGCTTCTCCTGAACCTCGCGGGGACGTTCGGCTTCTGCGCGGTCGGAACCCTTCTCGTCGCGGTCACGGCGCGCACGCGCCTCAAGGGCGTGATCCTCCCGGTTCTCCTCTTCCCCGTGGCCGTGCCGGTGCTCCTCGCGGCGGTCGAGGGGACCGCGGCGATCTTCCGGGGGGAATCGCCCGCGGCCGCGCTCAAGATCCTGATCGCGTTCGACGCGATCTTCGCGAGCGTCGCCTTCCTGACGTTCGGCTTCGTGTTGGAGGAATGAACATGCACGGTGCCCGAAACCGGATCGATCGCGGGTTGATCCTCCTCGTCGGCCCGGCGATGGTCTTGAACCTCTTCCTGATCTTCTACCACGCCCCCGTTGAGCGGACGATGGGTCTCGTCCAGAAGATCTTTTACATCCACGTTCCCGCGGCGTGGGTGGCGTTCCTCGCCTTCTTCGTCGTGTTCGCCGCCTCGATCGCGTATCTCGCCTCGCGGCGCGCTTCGTACGACCGTCTCGCGGAAGCATCGGCGGCGGTCGGCGTTCTCTTCTGCACGCTCGTTCTCGCAACCGGGCCGATCTGGGCGAAACCGGTGTGGGGGATCTGGTGGACGTGGGACGCGCGCCTCACCTCGACGCTCGTGCTCTGGTTCCTCTACATCGGTTATCTCCTTCTCCGTTCGTACGTGCCGGATGCGGCGCGGCGGGCGACCCTCTCCGCGGTGCTCGGGATCGTCGGGTTTCTCGACGTCCCGATCGTCTATCTCTCGATTCGCTGGTGGCGGACGCAACATCCTTCGCCCGTCTTCGCGGGCGGAGAAGGATCGGGTCTCGATCCGAGAATGCGCGCCGCGTTTTTCTACTCCCTCGCCGTGTTCACCCTTCTCTTCGTCGTGCTTCTCCGCCTTCGCATGCGACTCCGCGCGGCGGAGGGGCGCGCCGAGGCGTTGCTCGACGAAAGGAGACGGTCGCTATGATCCGTCGTTCGGCGCGGTTCGCGCTCTTCCTGCTCGTTCTTTGGTGCTTCTCTCCGGCTGCGGGCGCGCCGGCCGAGACGCCTGCGGAGAAGCCTCCGCGCGAGTGGCGCACGGAGCGGAAGCCGGTCAACGTCTCTTTCCTCTTCTCCGCTTTCGTTCTCACGTGGGCCGCGATCTGGATCCATCTTCTCGTGGTCGATCGCGGACAGCGCCGGCTCGAGAAGATCCTCGCCCGTATGGAGGAGGAGCGGGGTTGAAACGCTTCATTTATGAACAAAAAAGGCCCTGCGGTTCCGGCCTGCGGCATCGCGCCCGGCGCGCCGGCCGAATCGCGGCGGGAGTTCTTCTCGCGGCTTTCGCGGCGGCTTCTCCGCTCGCCGCGCAATGGCCCCCGTGGCTCGCAAAGAAGGAGACGAAGCCCCCGGTCTTTCCGGAGATCGCGGTCGACGCGGCATGGCTCCGCGATCATCTCGAGGAGGTCGCGGTCTTCGACGCACGGGCCTCGGGCTTCGAGGAGGGGCACATCCCGGGAGCGCTGTCCGTTCCTACCGGGACGGCCGCCGCCGCTCTCGCCGCGGCCGGCCCGCTCCGCCTTCCGCGCGCGGGCGGAGGGAAGATCGTCTGCTCCGGCACCCGGGAGGATCCCGCGGCACCGGCCCGCCTCTTCTGGCTTCTCGAGCTCGCGGGGCGCGACGGCGTTCTCTTCCTCGACGGGGGATACGAATCGTGGGTCGAGGCGGGAGGAAGCGTCTCGCGGGGGGCTGTGGTTCCCGAGCTCGAACGCGTCTCGGAGCTCGACTCCACGCGTCTGGCGACGCTCGACTATCTGCGCGAACGCTACGGGACCGACGGCTTCGAGGTGATCGATCTTCGGGATACGGTCTCCTGGGAGGGGAAGGATCGTTCACACGCGAAGGATCTCCGTCCGGGACACATCCCGCACGCGCTGCCGTTCGATCCGCGGACGGTGATCCGGAAGGACGGGACGTTTCTTCCCGGCCCCGAGATCCGCTCCGTCTTCGCGGAGGTCGGACCGCGGCCGGCGACCCGGATCGATCTCGAGTCGGAGATCCTTCTCGCCGACGACGGGATGAGCGGCCGGGGCGCGCTCGCGTATCTTCTTCTCCGGATGGCGGGGATCGAGAAGGTGCGCTGGTTCCCGGGAGGCTACGCGGAATGGGCCGCGGACGACGCCCTCCCGGTCGTCCGGATCGTCGACGCGAAGGAGATCCGGGAGCGGCTGAAGAGGAGAGATCGCGCGCGCGGAGAACCGCGGGACGACCTTCTTCTTCTCGACGTGCGGAATGACCGCGACTACGAGATCAACCACATTCCGGGGGCGGATTGCCTCGCTTCCCATCTTTTCGCCGATTCCCTCGACGCGTATCTGGAAAGGGCGCGGCCTGGTCTCGACCGCGCGGCGACCCCGCTCGCGACCTACTGCTACGGAGAGGACTGCATCCGGAGCCGGCAGTGCGCCACGTGGGCTGCGCGCGCCGGTTTCCGCGAGCTTCTCTGGTTCCGCGGAGGGATTCGGGAGTGGAAGGAGCGCGGCTTTTCCGTGGAAGGGAAGTTCAAGTAGAAAGAACGCCGCCCGGTCGGCCCTGACCGGGCGGCAAAACGCGCGCGTCTTGTCCGACTAGAAGAGATCGCGGAACAGCTTCTTCACCTGCCCCCAGGTGCTCTCCTCCGTGCCCGTCGGCTCCGGCACCACGATGATGTCGAGACCGACCCGATCGATGTGGACCCACGAGCCGTCGATCAGCACGTGGTCGCAATCGCCTAGGACGCCGTCGTAGTTGTCGTCCCAGTCATCGACGTGGGCGACGTGGCAGTAGACCGGGTAGACCATGTGCCAGTCTTGACAGATCGGGCTGCCGCTCGGATCGCCGACCGGCTCCCACACATGGCCGTCGTCGGTGAAGTAGGTCGGCCCGACCCAGATGATGTGGTACCGGATTCCGTCGAGGATGATGTAATCGCAGACCGAGACCACGCCGTCCCCGTTGTCTTGGTACGCGTCCTGGTGGTGGGGGATGCAGTAGTTCGGATAGAGCTCGTGCCAGGTGGCGCAGTCCCCCGGAATTCCTTGGAGCAACTCGCCGCCCACCTCGAGGTCGAGGTGCATCTCCGTCGGTGTTGCCCGCACGGGGTTCATCTCCCTTCCGGTCGCGAGGAAGAGCGCGATCGGGAAGAGGAGCACGATCAGCGGAACGATCAGGTACCTACGCTTCATGGTATTCCCTCCATCTGCCTGGTTGAATGTCCCGCCGGCCCTGCCGCGGAGAGGCCGCCCGAGCGGATCGGAGAGCGCCGCGCTCCGTTCCCGCACACGCGGCCGACCTCGCGGAACTCGGCGACCACCCTCGAAGCTGGATCGGCAGGCTGTCGTTAGGTGGGAGGCACCGGTTCGGCCGGCACGCACCGGACCCTCACCTTGCGTGAGGTTCCAGCCGCAGCATCAACGTAGCATCCGCAAAGGAAGGCGGCAAGCCGATTTTCCGCAGCTCCCGCGGGAAGACCCGGCGTGTAACCGAATGCAAATAAGAAGGTTGTGGTCCGGACAGCCCGGCTACCCGATGGGCCCGACTCCCGGCCCGGCGCGGGATCCGCTCGGAGCCGGGACGAAACTCCGGCGCCCGACCGCGGACCGGGGATCCGCTTCAGCGAAAGACCCTTCGAAAGAGGTTCTTGATCCCTCCCCACGATTCCTGTTCGGTCCCCGACGGGAGAGGCTCGGCGGTGATGTTCAGCTCGATCCGCTCGATGTGGCAAGGGACCTCGTTCATCCAGACGATATCGCAGACGCTCAAGACCCCGTCCTGATTGTCCTCCCACGCATCGATGTGATGCGGCGTGCAGAAGAACGGATAGACCTCGTGCCACGTCTCGCACGTCGGGTTCTCTCCGGTCGGCTGGATCTCCGGCTCGAGGGCGACCTGCTCTTGCAGACGCCTCACCCAGTAGGTCGGGCCGACCCACTTGACGTGATAAGCAAGCTGATCGAGGTAGATGATGTCGCAGGGGGACAGAAGACCGTCGCTGTTGTCGTCGAACCTGCTCTGATGGCGGAGAGTTCCGGGATTCGGGTGGATCTCGCGCCAGACCGAGCAGTTGGGCGGGATTGCGTAGCCGGGCGGTCCTCCCTTCGTCACGAGGAGCTCCAAGTAGAGCTCGCCCACCGGCGCCCGCGCCTCCGGGCGGTTCGCGCCGATCGCGAGGACGAGCAGAATCGCGAGAAGACCCGCGGCGAGCGCGAAGAAGAACGGGCGTTTCTTCTGCTTCATCGACGACCTCCTTCCCGGGAGTCCGTTCTCTCTCTCCCGATTGCCCCGTTACACGCGGAATGCGGCCGATCGACCCGAGGAGAGCTCTCCGCCGGGATCGACTGGCGGCAGATGCGCGTTCTTCCCTTTTCCGTCTCTCTCGATACGCCCCTACGAGCGCGCTCGTCAAGACGAAAGTAGGCCCGCCCGGCCCGAGAGCCGGACGGGCTTCTCATGTGAACCCAATAGGTCTAAAGGACCTTGCGGAAGAGCCCCTTCACCTTCCCCCAGGATCCCTGCTCGGTCGCGGTCCCGCCGCCGTCGGGGACGACCGTGATGTTGAGACGGACATCGACGATGTGGCAAGGGTGGCCGCTGATCCATACATAATCGCAGGCCGAGACCACGCCGTCTCCGTTGTCCTGCCAATTGTCGACGTGCGACTCCTGACAATACTGGGACGGCGGATAGATCGTGTGCCAGATCTCGCAGGTCGGGTTCCCGGGCCGCGGGTCGATCGGCTCGAGCGCGGTTTCGAAGCCGGAGCAATTCAGCCAGTAGGTCGGCCCGGCCCAGATGATGTGGTACCGGATCCCATTCAGCTCGATGATGTCGCAGGGAGAGACCTCGCCGTCGCCGTTGTCTTCGTATCCGCTCTGGTGGTGCGGTGTGCAGTAGGCGGGGTAGATCTCGTGCCAGGTGGTGCAGTTCCCTGGAATCCCCTGCGTGGTCTTTCCGGGTTCTGGGACGAGCTCCAGGTGAAGCTCGACCTGGTCGGCGCGAACGGGCGGCGCCTCGCGGCCGAAGGCCAAGAGGAGAACTGCCGGAAGCACCAAGACCAGCGTGATGAGAATGTTCCGTTTGCGATGCGTCATCGCCAAACCTCCTTCCCGACGGCCGTGGCCTCGGGATGCGCGGGTTTCACGGAGACGTCGGTCAACGGGGGGAAGCCGGCGCTCAGGTCGGGGGGAACGACGAACGGGAACGACCCCGGCGGGGCCGCTCGCGTCTCGATCGCTCGTCTTCTTTCCCGGGGGGTAGGCTTGCAAAGAGCAACAATCCTTATTGAAATCATTAGGAATGCTACATGAATTCCGGGGGACGGGTCAAACGAGAAAACCTCCCCATTCGGGCGGCCTTGAAGTAGAGACATTACTTGAGGTCTCACTCAATCCCCGCGCTTGCGCCGCGGTTCGACGGGAGGCAGGATGGTGAGGAGGAGGCCGCTCGATGAACCTCGGCGCGCACCAGTCGATCGCGGGGGGCGTGGGTAGGACCTGGGGACAGTCACCTATTTCGCCTCTTTCGCGCGAACGACAAGAAGACCGGGTCTTTTCATGCTTCGAAATAGGTGACTGTCCCTAGTTTCAACGTGGTAGAAGTCAGCCGGCGGGTGGAGCCGGCGTCGCGGAACGGCCCCGGGGCGAGAAGTCCCCGCCCCGCGATCGAGCGGCCGCTTTTCCGGACGGCGGCGATCCCACTGCTCGCGAGGAGTAGAACATGAAACAGTACGGCGCGGAGTTCTTCGGGACCTTCTGGTTGGTTCTCGGCGGATGCGGCAGCGCGGTGCTCGCCGCGGCGTTTCCCCAGGTGGGGATCGGTCTTCTTGGCGTCTCGCTCGCTTTCGGTCTGACCGTGCTGACGATGGCCTTCGCGATCGGGCATATCTCCGGATGCCATCTGAACCCTGCGGTCTCCGTCGGCTTGTGGGCGGGAGGACGTTTCCCGTCGAAGCAGCTTCTTCCGTACATCGTCGCGCAGGTGCTCGGGGGGATCGTCGCCGGCGCGGTCCTGTACATCATCGCAAGCGGAAAGGCGGGGTTCGATGCGTCGGCCGGGTTCGCCTCGAACGGCTACGGCGAGCATTCGCCCGGCGGGTACTCCTTCGGATCGGCTCTCGTTTGCGAGATCGTGATGACCATGATGTTCCTCATCGTCATCCTCGGCGCGACGGACAAGAGGGCCCCGCAAGGTTTCGCGCCGATCGCGATCGGGCTTTGCCTCACGCTGATCCACCTCGTCAGCATCCCGGTGACGAACACCTCGGTGAACCCCGCGCGGAGCACGGGCGTCGCGGTGTTCGCGGGCGGCTTGGCGTTGTCGCAGCTCTGGCTCTTCTGGGTGGCTCCGATCATCGGCGGGGTGATCGGCGCGGGCGTGTATCGCTTCGTCGGCGGATCGAAAGACTGACGCGCGATCGCGCTCCGGGAAACCGGGGACAGTCACCTCTCCTGGAGTCGGGACGGTCGTCTGCTTCACGCGGCCGCGAAGAAGACCGGGCCTTCTCGCGCTTCGCAGTAGGTTCGAAACAGGCGGCTGTCTCTGCTTAAGTTTCCGCGGGCAGGGTGCCGTGCTCGGCGATGACCGTGGTCCCGATGCCGCCGCGCACGTTGAACTCTCCGACGACCCGCATCCAGCGCGGTTTCACCGCCGCGACGAGGTCGTCGAGGATCCGGTTCGTCACGGTCTCGTGGAAGATCCCCTCGTCCCGATACGACCAGAGGTAGAGCTTGAGTGACTTGAGCTCGAGGCAGAGGCTGTCCGGGACGTACTCGATGCGGAACGAGGCGAAGTCGGGCTGCCCGGTCATCGGGCAGACGCAGGTGAACTCGGGACAGTCGAAGTGGATCCGGTAGGGGCGGTCGGGATGTTCGTTCGGCCAGGTGACCAGCTCGCGGCTCGGCTTCGTCGGCATGGCGCTCCTCCGGAACGATTATAGACGATTGGGCGGTTGTCCGCGCAACGGGAGCGTCTACTTGATCCCGTGCTCTTTCTTGTACTGGAGCCAGTTCTTCTTGAGGGCGACGAACGACGCGAAATCGGGCTGGAGGAGAAACGGGTTCGTGCGGCGCTCGTCGCCGATCGTCGAGGAGGGACGCACACCGTAATCGTGCCCCGGCCACACCTCGGTCTCATCCGTAAGGACGAGGAGTTTTTCGTGCAGACTCTCGTACTCGGCGCGGGCGTCGTCGCCGGTTCCGGTTCCCCCGACCTTCCCGACGAAGAGCGTGTCTCCCGAAAGGAGCTTCCCGCCGACCAGGAAGCAGACCGAGTCGGGCGTGTGTCCCGGCGTGTGGATCGCGCGCACCTCGAGGTCGCCCACGCGGAAGACCTCGCCGTCGGCAACCCCCTTCGCTCTCTGCCCGGAGGCGGACGGGTGGATGCGCACGTCCGCGCCGGTGAGCGCCCGCAGCTCCTCGTTTCCGTTCGTGTGGTCGGGGTGGTCGTGCGTGCAGAGAATCGCTCGGATCGTGAGGTTTCGTTCCCTCGCGAGATCGAAGACGCGCCGCGGGCTGTAGGACGGATCGACCGCGAAGGCCGATCCGCCCGGGCGGTCGCCGACAAGGTAAGCGAAATTCCGGTCGCCCCCGACCGGGATCTGCTCGAAGATCATCGAGGCTCTTCCTCCCGCGCCTCGAGCTCGAACTTCCCGAGGTGAGCCGCCGTCTTGTTCTTCGCGATCCACCGGGCGACTTGCCCCGCGTTTCGTTTCATGTCGGCGCGCGCCGTGCAGATCATCCAGCACCGGAGCTCGCACGCGCGCACCTCGTCCCGGATCTTCTCGGCCTCGGCCGACTCCCAGATCTCCTCGAAGGATTTCTCCCGCACGTTGCCGAGCACCCGGTCGAGGACGTTGCACGGATAGACGTTCCCATTCGGCCCGACGAAGAAGAAGTCCTCTGCGGCGTTGCAGACGAACGGCCGGCCAGCCCCCGCGGCGTAGCGGAAGAGGCCATGGGCGAAGAACGCGCGGAGCCAGTTCTTGGGCCGGCTCGATCGGAGCAAATCCTCGACGATCGGGCCGAGCCGCTCGCGGAGCTTCTCGACCAGGCTGAAGGCGTTTTCTTCGGTCATAAAGTAATGCGACGAGTTCTGCGCGACCGCCATCGTGAACTGGATCCCCATCTTCTTCGTGAGCCGGTAGACCTCGGGAAGATCGTCCACGTTATCGTCGACCACGGTGAAGGCGAGGCGGATGTTCGTCATGCCGAGCTTCTTCAGGCGCTCCGCCGTGTCCATGCACTTGTCGAAGCCTCGCGGGATGCCGCGCACCTTGTTGTGGAGCTCCCCGGCCCCGTCGATCGAGATGCCGACCCCGGCCGTCGGATCGATCTTCAGCGTCTCCTTCATCGCGCGCTCGATCCGGTCCGGCAAGAAGCCGTTCGTCGAGAGGACGATCTCGGCGCGCGGGGCCCGCTCCTTCACGACCCGCACGATCTCGGGGATGTCGTCCCGAAGGAACGGCTCGCCTCCGGAGATGTTCACGTAGCGGAGCGACGACGGGAGGAAACGGTATTCCTCGGCGGTGAGGTCGTTCTCCGACGGGTTCTTCCAGATGTTGCACATGATGCAGCGCGCGTTGCACCGATAGGTGACGGCGAGAACGACGTCGATCGGCCGGTAGACCAAGAGAGACTCCTTGCTGCGGCTTGCGGGGGTCCGGCGGCCGCCTTCCGAAACGCTACGCGATCCGCCGCGCGCGGGTCAACCGCGTCCGGTTGCGCGGCTCCCGAGAGCGGCTCCCTGCCTTCGAGGCCGGGCCGCGTTGACTTCCCGTTCGCACGACCATAAGATAAGGAGAACGGGCATCGCCCGTACGGCGAATTCTCCCCGATCTTGAATCTTCCCGCCCCTTCCGGGCGGCGTATCCCCACGACGAGAATCGGCGGGCGGAAGCGGAAGCGTGATGGAGAGACGGAAGACTGCGATCGAGGACCGGGCCGCCCTGCTTCGGGGAGAGACCCTCTACGACGGCGTCCGGCCCCGATCCGGAGAGCTCGAGGTCGCGCTCGCCTATCCGAACCGTTACTCGGTCGGCATGTCGAACCTCGGCTTCCAGACGATCCTCGGACGGATGCGCCGGAGCGGCCGGTTCGCCGCCGAGCGGGTCTTTCTTCCGGAGGAGGATTCCGGTCCGCTTCGAACCCTGGAGAGCAGCCGGCCCGCCGGCGGGGCGCACGTTCTCGCGTTCTCGATCTCGTTCGAGAACGACTATGTGAACTTTCTCCGCATGCTCCTGGCCGCGCGCGTTCCTCTTCGGCGCGAGGAGAGGGAGGACCGCCATCCGATCGTCGTCGTCGGGGGGGCGTGTACCTACTTGAACCCCGAACCTCTCCGGCCGTTCGTCGACGTCTTCCTTCTGGGGGACGGCGAGGAGATCGTCCTCGAGTACCTCGATCTTCGTCTCCAGGATCTCCGCCTGCCGCGAAGGGCGCATCTGGAGCGGGCGGCGCGCATCGAGGGGGCTTACGTTCCGGCCGTCCACGGGAGAAGCGGAGATCTTCCGCGGCGAAGTTACGAGGCGATCGCCTCCGATCCGGCCGTCTCGCGCATTCTCTCTCCGCGCGCGGAGTTCGCAAGCACCCTTCTCGTCGAGATCTCGCGCGGCTGTCCGCGCCGCTGCCGCTTCTGCACCGTCGGCGCCGCGTTCCCGAGGTTTCGCCAGGTCCCCGCCGACGTCGTCTTCGCTCTCGCCGACCGCTTCCGCGAGGAGGATGAGAGGCTCGGTCGCGAGCCGGCCCGCGCGATCGGGCTCGTGACGGCGGCCCTTTTCGATCATTGGGAAGCGGAGGCGATCGCCGCCGGCCTCCTCCGGCGTGGATGGCTGGTCACCGCTTCCTCGGTGCGCGTCGACCAGCTCACCGATCCGGTCCTGGATGCGCTCCGGCGGAGCGGGCTTCGCACGCTCACGATCGCTCCCGAGGCGGGGACCCCTGCTCTCCGCGCGCGGATCGGCAAGAACGCGAGCGACGAGGCGATCCTCTCCGGCGTCGAGCGGGCGGGACGGGCCGGCTTCCGAAACCTTCGCATCTATTTCATGCTCGGGCTCCCCCGCGAGACGGAGGAGGACCGCGAGGGGATTCTTCGTCTCGCGCAAGCGATCCGCGCCCGATTCCGCTCCGCCGGCGCGAGGACGGGAACGGTGTCGATCTCGCTCCACCCCTTCGTCCCAAAACCCCGGACCCCTTTCCAGTGGAGCCGGATGTTGAGACCTGAAGAGATGAAGACGGCACTCGCGCGGGAAAGGCGTCGTCTCGCCGGTTTTCGGGTCAAAGCGCCCGATCTCCGCGAGGTCTACATCGAAGCGATTCTCGCCCTCGGGGGAAAGGAGATCGCCCCCTTCCTTCTCCGACTAGCGGACGGCGAGCGCTGGAATCGGGCGGTGCGCGAGGCGGGGATCGATCTTGACGCGCTTCTCTTCGAAGATCGATCGCCCGAATCGAGGGCGCCGTGGGAGGGAGAGGCGACGAGCCGCCGGGACGAGGCGAACCGCCGGGAATGGGAACGAACCGCCGCGGATCAGCCGTGAGGAGGGAGATCGTGCGTTCCGTGCAAGACGCGCTCGAAGCGATCCTGCCGCACATCGAGAAGCCGAGCCGCTATCTGCCGCCCGTCCGGAACGGATACCGCCCGCGGATCGACGAGGCGGAGGTGTCGTGGGCACTTCTCTTCCCGGACGTCGCCGAGGTCGGCTATCCGCATCACGGGCTCGAGATTCTTTATCATTTGATCAATTGCCGCAAAGGTTCGGCCGCAGAGCGCGCCTTCCTTCCCTGGATCGACATGGAGGAGGAGATGCGGAGAAGCGGAATCCCGCTCTTCTCATCTGAATCGTTCCGGCCGGTTCGCGAGTTCGATCTCTTCGGCATCACGCTTCAGCATGAGCTCTCCTACACGAATGTTCTCGCCGCGATCGATCTCTCAGGGGTCCGCCTCCGCGCGGAGGAGCGGGAAGAGCCCCTTCCCCTCGTCGTCGGGGGCGGCCCGTGCGCGCTGAACCCGGAACCGCTCGCGCCTTTCTTCGATCTCTTCCTTCTCGGCGATGGGGAGGAGGGGGTGCTCGCGATCGACGAGGCGGTGCGCCGGTGGAAGAGAGAGGGGGACGGGAGGAAGGAGAGCCTTCTCGATCGTCTCGATGCGGTCGACGGCGTCTACGTTCCCTCGCGCGCGGGGCGTTCCGGGCGCGCCGCTCCTCGCCGTCTCGCGGTGGCGGACCTCGCGGTGTTTCCGCCGCCGCTCACGCCGCTCGTCCCCGCCGTCCAACCGGTTCACGACCGCGTGTACGCGGAGATCGCCAGGGGGTGCGGGGTCGGGTGCCGCTTCTGCCAGGCGGGGATGATCTACCGCCCGCTTCGCGAGCGGTCCGCGCGCGACGTCGTCGAGTCGGCCTGCCGCGCGCTCCGGAGCACCGGCCACGACGACATCTCCCTCGCCTCGCTCTCGACGGGGGATCACGCGGAGATCCTCCCGATGCTCCGCGCGCTGAACCGCGCCCTCGCGAACGATCAGGCCGGGATCTCGCTCCCCTCGCTTCGCGCGTGCACCCTCACGAGCGAGATGGTCCGCGAGATCTCCCGCTATCGAAAGACCGGTTTCACGATCGCGCCCGAGGCCGGTTCGGAGAGGATGCTCCGGCTCGTCAACAAGGGGATCGCGCGCGACGACGTGATTCGAACGGCGGAGCGGGCGGTCCGAAGCGGCTGGGATCTTCTCAAGCTCTACTTCCTGATCGGGCTCCCCGCCGAGGAGGACGAGGACGTGGACGCGGTCGCCTCACTCGTCTCCGAAGTGTGGCGAGCCGGGAGAAAGGGGGCGCCGAGGGGATTCCGCTTGAACGTGAGCGTGTCGAGCCTCGTGCCGAAGCCGCACACGCCGTTCCAGTGGGAAGCGCAGCTATCCGTAGAGGAGATCGAAAGACGACAGGCGAGGATTCGAGAACGACTCCCGAGGACGCGCGCTTTAACGCTCAAGTGTCACGACACGCGCCAGACCCGCATCGAAGGGGTTCTCTCCCGCGGCGATCGGAGGGTCGCGCCCGTTCTGGAGGAGGTCTTTCGAGCCGGCGCGCGCTTCGACGAGTGGCGCGAGGTCTTCTCGTACGAGAGGTGGCTTCGCGCGTTCGAAAGAACCGGGGTCGATCCCGATTCCTATCTTCGGGAGCGCCATCCGTACGAGAGCCTCCCTTGGGATTCTCTCGATAGCGGGCTTTCGAAGAAGTTCCTCCTCCGCGAAAGGGAGCGGGCAATGCGGGGGCGCGCGACGCCGTTCTGCCGGGAGGAATGCCGCGTCTGTCGCGCGTGCGGAGACCGACTTCATGTCGTTCGGGAGCGGATCGGGGAGAAGAACGCGCCGGCCGCCGAGGAGCCGGTCGTTCCGCCGCCCCCCGAGGCTCGTGCGCGTCTTCGTTTTCGCTACACGAAGCAGGGCGCGCTTCGGTTCCTCTCGCACCTCGAGGTCGTCCGTCTCTTTCGAATGGCGCTTCGCCGGAGCGGCCTTCCGATCGCCTACACGCAAGGATTTCACCCGCAGGTGCGCGTCGCGTTCGGGCCGGCGCTTCCGGTCGGGTACGCGGGGATGGAAGAGCCGATCGACCTCTTCTTCCGCGCGCCGGTTGCTATCGAGGACGCAGAGGCCGCGTTGAACGGGGAGCTGCCGGAGGGGGTTCGCGTCTTCGCCGGGAAGACCCTCTCTCTCCGCGACGCCGCGCCGGACGCGACGGAGAGAGCGCTCGAGTACGAGGCGGTCCTCCCGCCCGATCTCGACGCGGACGTTCTCCGCGAGGCGATCGATCGGTTCACGCGCGCGGACGTTGTTCTCGGCGAGAAGACCACGAAGGGGAAGACGCGAAGCGTGAACCTTCGCGAGGGGATTCTTTCCGTCGATCTCTTACGGGACGGCCGCCTGCTGGTCCTTCGGACCGACGGAAAGGGCCGCGCGGCGGAAGTCCTCCGGCATCTCGCCGAGGACCCGAGGAGCGCGCGCGCCTTCGTCGTTTCCCGGAAGCGATTCCGCCTTCTCGAAAAAGAAGCCGACAACGGGATTGCAGCGGAGGGAGGCATCCGGTAATCTGGCGCATACACGCGGATTCCGGGAGTCTTCGATGATCCTCGCGATTCTCTCCGACATCCACGGGAACCTCGAGGCTCTCGAGACCGCTCTCCGATGCATCGACGAGGAGAATGCGGACGAGGTTCTCTGTCTGGGGGACATCGTCGGATACGGAGCGAATCCGAACGAATGCGTTGAGCGCGTGCGCGCGCGCTGCGCGCATGTCCTCCTCGGGAACCACGACGCCGCCGCGATCGGGACGACCTCTATCGAGACCTTCAACACCCACGCACGGCGCTCCGCGCTCTGGACGGGCGAGACGCTCGCGCCGGCGAACGGCGAATACCTCCGCACGCTTCCGATGGACTACCGGACCGTCGATTTCTACGCCGTGCATGCCTCGCCGAACGAGCGGGAAGAATGGCACTACATCGTGAACCAATCGATCGCCGAGGAGGCGTTCCTCGCGTTTCCCGACGAGATCTGCTTCATCGGGCACTCGCACCTCCCCATGTTCTTTCGCGAGGGGGGGGCGCGGGGGGTGCGCATCCCCGAGGGCTCCGTTCCTTTCCCGAGGGACGGACGCTACATCATCAACGTGGGATCCGTCGGCCAGCCGAGGGACAACGATCCGCGCTTGTCGTTCGGGATCTACGACACCTCCGAGAGGAAACTGAAGCTCCGTCGCGAAGTGTATGACGTCGCCGCCGCGTCGGCGAAGATCTTGAAGGCGGGTCTTCCCGAGATGCTGGCCACGAGGCTTCGGCTCGGCGTTTGACCGGCCGGGCCTTTCGCTCGAATGGAAGACAAGAGAACGGGACGCCGATCTGGAACTCGGCCCCGCGGTTGCTCGAGGCCCCTCACCCGGAGACGGACCGACATGTATCTCACCGAAGAACATCGGGCGATTCGGAACATGGTTCGGGATTTCGCGCGGAAGGAGATCGCGCCGATCGCTGCGGAGATCGATCGGAGCGGGGCGTTCCCGCACGAGACGATCCGCAAGCTCGGCGAGCTCGGCTTGATGGGAATCCCCTTCCCGGAGGAGTACGGAGGCGCGGGACTTGATTACATGAGCTACGCGCTCGTCGTCGAGGAGCTCGCGAAGGTCGACGCCTCCCACGCGCTCACGCTCCTCACGCACACGTCGAACTCCCTCTCGCCGATTTGGGATTTCGGAAACGAGGAACAAAAGCGGAAGTACATCACACCGTGCGCGCGGGGGGAGAAGCTCGCCGCGTACTGCCTGACCGAGCCGAACGCCGGCTCCGACGCGAAGGCGATCGAGTCGAGCGCCGTCGACAAGGGGGATCATTTCGTCCTCAACGGAACGAAGGTCTTCATCACGAACGGATCGGTGGCGGATGTCTTCGTCGTGCTCGCCCGAACCGATCCGGAGAAGGGGACGAAGGGGATCACGATGTTCGCTCTCGAGAAGGGGATGAAGGGGCTGAAGGCGGGGAAGAAGGAAGACAAGATGGGATGGCGCGCCTCGGACACGAGCGAGGTGATCTTCGAGGACGTTCGCGTGCCGAAGGAGAATGTCCTCGGCGAGCGGGGCCAGGGGTTCGCCCAGGCGATGAAGCAGCTCGCGGGGGGACGGATCTCGATCGCGGCTCTCTCGCTCGGCATCGCGGAGGGAGCGTTCGAGGAGGCGCTGAAGTACTCCCAGCAAAGAGAGCAGTTCGGACAGCCGATCGCGAACTTCCAGGCGGTGCAGCACATGCTCGCCGACATGGGGACGGGGATCGCGTGCGGGAAGCATCTCACGTACACGGCGGCGCGCCTCCGGGACGAGAAGAAGGACATCATGACCGCGGCGGCGATGGCCAAGCTCTTCTGCTCCGAGCTCGCGATGAAGGCGACGCTCGACGCGGTTCAGATTCACGGGGGCTACGGGTACACCAAGGACTATGCGGTCGAGCGTTACATGCGCGACGCGAAGGCGTGCACGATCGGCGAGGGGACGAGCGAGATCCAGAGGATCATCATCGCTCGCCAGCTCCTGAAGGGCGACTTCGGCTGGGAGTAGGAATTCGGTACCCGATACCCTATTTCCCCGCAGGGAGCATTCCCAACAGTCGACTCATGGCCCGGAAATAGGGTATCAGGTCCCGAATTCCTTCACGGCTCCCGAGGGAGCATGCCGCGGGCGCGCATCCGCTCGAGCGTGATCTCGGCGCGCTTCCGGAGATAGGGCCCGGGGTCGGCGGGGTTCATACGGCGAGGCGAGGGGATGGCGCTCGCCAGAAGCGCCGCCTGCCGCGGTGTGAGATCGCTCGCGGAGAGGCCGAAGGAATGGCGGGCGGCCGCTTCGGCGCCGTAAACGCCCGGTCCCCACTCGATCACGTTGAGGTAGAGCTCGAGGATGCGGTCTTTCGTGAGCGTCCGTTCGAGCCGGACCGTCGTGACCGCCTCGAGAGCCTTTCGCCGGAGGCTCTTTTCGCTCCCGAAGTAGAGGTTCTTCGCGAGCTGCTGGGTGATCGTGCTCGCCCCGCGGGCGAAGCGCTTCTCCCTCCAGTTCTTCCGGATCGATTCCTTGAGTTCATGAACATCGAATCCTCGATGTTCGTAGAAGGTCGCGTCCTCGTTCACGATCACCGCGTTCACGAGATGCGGGCTGATCTGACGGAGCGGGACCCATCGCTGTTCCTTTCGAAACGGACGCCCGGCGCGGATCGCCTCGTCCGCTCGCTCCTTCTGAAGCGCCGTCGATTGCGGGTTCTCGGAGCGGAGGCTCTCCACATCGGGCGAGAAGAGTGTGAGGTAGCCGATGGGGGAGAGGAAGGTCGCCGCGATCGCGAGAAATACCGCGTAGAGGAAGATCCGCCGCCGGGAGCGCCGATCCTCAGCCCGGGATCCGCGGGAGGAACGGTTCTTCCGTTTCACGAGAGATGCGCCTCGAGGAGCGCGCGAAGGCGCCGCGCGGCCGCTTCGGGATCAGCCGCGGAGGCGATCGCCCGAACGACCGCGATCGCGCGGAACCCGGCCCGGCGGATCTCGGGAACGCGCGCCTCGTCGATGCCGCCGATCGGGATCGCTGGAATGCCGAGGGCCGCTCGGAGCTCGGCCGCCCCGCGAACCCCGAGAAGACGCTCCTTCCCCGGGGTCGCGAAGACAGGCCCCGCGAGCACGAAATCCGCGCCCCGCCTCTCCGCCTCGCGCGCTCCGGCCGGATCGTGAACGCTTCGCCCGATCCGCCCCTCGGGTCCGAGGAGCCGCCGAGTCTCTTCGGGTGTGAAAGAGTTCTCGGGAAGCTGAACGCCATCCGCGCCGGAGGCGAGGGCCACGTCGATTCGGTCGGAGACGAAGAAGAGGGCTCCCGCGCGCGCGGTCCTCTTCCTCGCCTCCCGGGCGAGCGAGAGGAGCGGCCCGCCCGGCATCGATTTCTCCCGAAGGAGAAACGCGTCGACGCCCCCTCGAAGGGCCGCCTCGAGGATGTCCAGCAGCCGATCGGCGCCGCAGGAGGCGCTGCTCCCGACGAAGAGAAGACGGAACGGACATGCAAGGGTATTCATGCGCACCTCTCGAGGGCCGATCATAGCGGACGACTTCGCCGTTGCCAACGAGGGGTGTCCGGCTAGAATGAGCGCGATGAAACGCAAGAAGACCTCGTGGTCGGTCTACATCGTCGAGTGTGCCGACGCGACTCTCTATACCGGCGTGGCCCTTTCCGTCGCCGATCGAATCGCGGCGCACAACGCGGGGCGCGGCGCCCGCTACACCCGCGGGCGTCTTCCGGTTGTGCTTCGCTTCCGAAAGAGCGGTCTTACGCGCGGCGAGGCGCTTCGCCGCGAACGGGCGATCAAACGCCTCACGCGTGCAGAGAAGATCCTTCTCATCGAGCAGCGCCGGATGCACGAGGCGAAGATTCGGCGGGCCCGGACGTCCGTTTGACACCGCTGGTCGCGGTTTCTATACTGAGAGCGGGATGTAGGGTGAAAGGGGAAACCCGCTTGGCCGACGCGACCGATCTCCTCGTCATCGCCGGACGCTCCTTCCGCTCCCGTCTTCTCGTTGGGACGGGGAAGTTCCCTTCGCTCGAGTGCATGGCGAAGGCGGTGGAGGCGAGCGGCTCCGAGATCGTCACCGTCTCGCTCCGCCGCGCGGAGAAGGGGGCCGCGTCGGGGAACATCCTCGACTACCTTGACCCGTCGCGCGTTCTCATCCTTCCGAACACGTCGGGCGCGCGCGACGCCGAGGAGGCGATTCGGCTCGCCCGTCTTTCTCGCGCCGGGGGCCTCTCGGACTGGATCAAGCTTGAGGTGACGCCGCACCCGATGCACCTTCTGCCCGACCCGGTGGAGACGCTGAAGGCGGCGGAAGTGCTCGTCAAGGAGGGTTTCGTCGTCCTCCCGTATATCCACGCGGATCCGGTGCTCGCTCGCCGCTTGGCCGAAGCCGGCACTGCGACAGTCATGCCGCTCGGCTCGCCGATCGGGTCCAACCGCGGGCTCCGGACCGGCGATGCGATCCGTCTCATCGTCGAGGAGGCGACCGTCCCGGTTGTCGTAGACGCGGGGCTCGGCGCCCCTTCGCACGCGGCCGCCGCGCTCGAGATGGGAGCGGATGCGGTGCTCGTCAACACGGCGATCGCCACCGCGGAAGACCCGGTCGCGATGGCGGAAGCGTTCCGCCTCGGTGTGGAGGCGGGAAGAAGGGCGTTTCGAGCGGGCGTTCCCTCGGAGAAGGACCGGGCGGAAGCGTCCTCTCCCCTCACCGGTTTTCTCGGGAGACCATGAACGACCTTGCCCGTACGTTGGAGTCGATCCCGGCGGGGGATCTTCTCGATCGCGCCGACCGCGCGGACGAGCCGGCAGTGCGCGCCGTCCTCGCGAAAGAAGGTCGAGACCTCAAGGATTTGGCGATTCTTCTTTCTCCCGCCGCGGACCGCCTGCTCGAGGAGATCGCCGCCGCCTCCGCGCAGCTCACCGCGCAGCGTTTCGGCCGCACGATCCTTCTTTACGCGCCCGTCTACCTCTCGAACGAGTGCGTGAACGTCTGCACCTACTGCGGGTTCCGGAGGGACATCGACGTCCGCCGCGCCACGCTCGGCCTTGCGGAGATCGAGGCGGAGATCCGTTTCCTCGCGAGGCAGGGATTCCGGCACCTGCTTCTCGTGACGGGCGAGCACCCGAAGAACGTCGATCTCGAGTACCTCGATGCGGCGGTGCGCCTCGCGCGTTCCCTTGTCCCCTCCGTCGCGATCGAGGTGGAGCCGCTGGATGTCGGGGGGTATCGAAGGCTGATCGAGGCGGGGATCGACGGCGTCACGCTCTACCAGGAGACGTACGATCGCGAGCTCTACGCCCGCTACCACACGCACGGACCCAAGAAGCGTTTCGATTGGCGTCTGGGGGCGCCGAGCCGCGCCGCGGAGGCGGGAATCCGCCGGGTCGGGATCGGAGCGCTTCTCGGCCTCGCGGACTGGCGGATGGAAACGATACGTCTCGCCGCGCACGCGCGCTGGCTCTTGAAGCAGTATTGGAGAACGCATGTATCGATCAGCTTCCCGAGGATCCGAGAGGCGGCGAGCCACTTCGCGCCGCCGTTTCCGGTCTCCGATCGGGAGCTCGCCCGCATGGTCGCGGCGCTCCGGCTGATCCTTCCGGACGCGGGGCTCGTTCTTTCGACGCGCGAGGGTCCCGGCATGAGGGACGGGCTCGCGCGCATCGGCATCACGCAGATGAGCGCGGGTTCGCGCACCGAGCCGGGAGGCTACGGCCGCCCGGACGACGCGGAGAAGCAATTCATGGTCGAGGACACGCGAAGCCCGGCCGAGGTCGCCGAGCGTCTCGCCGCTCTCGGGCTCGATCCGGTTTGGAAGGACTGGGAGGAGGCGCTTCATGGGTGAAATTGTCGTGAACGGAGAAGCGCGGGCGCTCGACGGTCCGATCTCCCTCCCTCTCCTTCTCGAGGAGATGGGGATTCGATCCCGATGGGCGATCGTCGAGCGGAACGGGGAGCCGGTCCCGCGGGAGCTCTATCAGGAGACGATGGTCCTCCCCGGCGACCGGATCGAGATCGCCACGCCAATGGCGGGCGGGTAGCCGGCGAACCCCCCAAGCGATCGCAGCACGTGAGTAAAACCGGCTGCCCGCCGCGGTCACCCGCCGTGGTGGCGATGTCGGACGGCTGGTCCCAGGCGCCCAGGTTTGTCTTGCTCCGGAGACGGGGGGGAGGCAGAGCGGCGAGTTGCCGCGCGCCGCGCGCGGCATGTTTGAGCAAGCGAGCCTCACCCCCGGCTCCGGGGCTCTCCGTTCCCACCATCGCCACCCGCCGTGGTTGCGTCTTCTGTCGTCGGACGGCGGGTCACTCCTTCGCGCCGCATGCGCGAAGGAGCTTCCTCGCCACCCCGTCGCTCTTCGCGACGGGGAGCCCCGGCTCGGTCGTGTCGGCCACAGCCCGCTCGCGCTCCGGCCAGTCGCGCCTACGCACTTGGTGGCCTGCGCGCGAGCAGGCGCCCGTGGCCGCCACCCGCGCGTGGTGGCGTCGTCGGATGGGTGGGATCCGCGAACTGATTGCGCCGTGCCGGCGGGCGGACTTCCGCTCGTGTGAGAGGAGAGGAGATGGATTTCCTTCAGACGGTGATCGACATCTTCTTGCATATCGATCAACACTTGAATCATTGGGCCGGAGTCCTGGGACCGTGGCTGTATGTGCTCCTTTTCGCGATCATCTTCTTCGAAACGGGGCTCGTCGTGACCCCCTTTCTTCCCGGCGATTCGCTCCTCTTCGCGATCGGGGCGCTTTCCGCGCGGCCCGGCTCCCCGATTGAAGTCCACTTGGTCGCCGCGCTTCTCATCGTCGCGGCGATTCTTGGGGACGCGGTCAACTACTCGATCGGTCACTTCGTCGGTCCGAAGGTGTTTCACAAGGAGCGCTCGCGTCTCTTCAACAAGAAACACCTGGATCAGGCGCATGCGTTCTACGAGAAGCACGGCGGGAAGACGATCTTTCTCGCGCGCTTCGTGCCGATCATTCGGACGTTCGCTCCGTTCGTCGCGGGGATCGGCAAGATGAGCTACCCGCGGTTCGCCATGTACAACGTGACCGGAGCGATCACGTGGGTGCTCGTGTTCGTTCTCGGGGGACATTACTTCGCCGACCTTCCGATCGTGAAGACTCATTTTCATTACGTGATCGTCGCGATCGTCGCGATCTCCGTTCTCCCGATCGTGATCGAGTGGGTTCGGAGCCGGCGCCGGAGCGCGGCGCCGGAGCCACCGGGGGAACGACCCTGACGGGATCCGTCCGTCTTTTCGGATTCCTCGATCATTGAAACGGCCGGCGTTCCGTGATACAATCATTCAGCAATCCTGCAGCGTCCGCGCCGGCCGAAGCCGCATGTCCATCGCCGTTCTCCGATTAGGAGACGCGAGCCGCCCGCCGGGGATACGCTCCGACGAGCGTCCCGCTTGAACGGAAGGAGGATCCCTCCATGCGCCGATTGATTTCGCTTGTCGCCGCAGTTCTCGTCGCTTCGTTCCTGCTCGCCTCGCCGGGAAAGGCCGCCTACGATTGGACGTTCACCGAAGGCCCCGAGGGGGCCATCGTGACCTGCATCGCCGCGACCTCGCGCGGCGCCCTGCTCGTCGGGACCGAAAGCGGCGGTCTCTATCGATCGACCGACGGAGGCGAGACGTGGATCTCCGTGGAGTTCCCGTGGCCTTGCTGCAACTACAGCGTCGGCTCTCTCGCCGCGGGGGAGGCGGCGGTCTACGCGGGGACGTGGGGCGGGGGCGTTGCGCGCTCCGACGATGACGGAGAGACCTGGTACACGACCGGATCGATTCCGGACGAAAGCTACCCGATCGTTCTCGGGCTCGCGGTCTGCCGCTACGGAGAGACGGTCTATGCGGGCGGGCAGTTCGGCGTGGCGCGCTCCGACGACGGAGGCGCTTCCTGGACGCTCATGAGCGACGGCCTCCCTTCCGAGTGGGTGCAGACGCTCGCCCTTCGCGGAACGGTTCTCTACGCGCGTCTCGGCGACAGCGGCGTCTATCGCTTCGATCCGGAGAGCGGCGCGTGGAGCGCATGGAACGAAGGGCTCTACTCGACGCTCGGCATGCAGTCGATCGCCGCGACCGCGGACGCGCTCCTTCTCTCGACGCACGAGGGGGGCGTCTACCATCTCGATTGCGGGGACAGCGCGTGGGTCGCGATGAACGACGGTCTCTACGACGACAACGTGGACGCGGTCGTCGAGGTGGACCGCACGCTCTACGCCGGGCTCATGGGAGGCGGCGTGTGGCGGTGGAATCCGGGCGTCTGGGCGTGGGAAGAGGTGAACGACGGTCTCTGGAACGGGGATGTGCGGAAGATGGGGAAGCTCGGGCTCTCGCCGTTCGCGGGAACATGGGGCGCGGGCGTCTTCCGGCTCGATCCGTCGACCGACACGTGGACCGCCGAGACGGATGGGATGACCGGCGCGCCGATTATCGCTCTCCTGGCCGACGGGGAGGATGTGTACGCGGGGACCGAAGGCGGGGGCGTTTCGTTCTCGAGCGATCAGGGAGACAACTGGGATCGCTCCATCGAAGGGCTCGGCAATATCTGGGTGTGGGTGTTGGCGCGGGACGCGGAGGGGGTGTACGCCGGGACGTGGAACGGCGTCTTCAAGACGACGAATCAAGGACAGACATGGAGCGGGTCCGGCCTTCAGGGGAACGGCGTCTTCTCGATGATCGCCTCGGGCTCCGCGTTGATCGCGGGGACGTATGGGGGAAAGGTGTACTCCTCGGCGAACGGAGGAACTTCGTGGAACGAGGTCGGCACCGGTCTTCCGAACGGGAACGTCTCGGGGCTCGCGCGCGTCGGAGCGACGCTCTACGCGGCGGTCTGGGACAACGGCGTCTACAAGCTTCCGGACGGGCAGACGGTTTGGACCTCAATCAGCGCGGGGCTTCCCGATCTTCACCCGCGCTCGATGGCGGAGCATGCGGGAACGCTCTTCCTCGGAACCGAGTCGAAGGGCGTGTACAAATGGAACGAGGCGGCCGCGAGTTGGGACTCGTGCGGACCGTGGGACATGACGGTCTGGTCTCTTCTCTCGGTCGGGGATCGGCTTCTCGCGGGCGGTTGGGGGACGCTCCACGCGTCGGCGGACACCGGAGGGACGTGGAGCGACGAGCACGCCGGTCTCGGGGAGTGGTACGCGGTTCGGGCGCTCGCGGCCGGAAGCGAGAATCTGTTCGCGGGTCTTTGGGGGAGCGGAGTCTGGCGCGCGCCGATCGCGATCAGCGCGGTCGACGAGGGGACCGGCGCCGGCGCCGAAGCGTCCCTTCGCGCGCTGAAGGTCAACCCGAACCCCTTCGCCTCGGGCGCGCGCATCTCCTTCCGTCTCGATCAGCGGACGGAGGTCGATCTCGCGGTCTACGATCCTTCGGGCCGGAGGGTCGCGACGCTCGCCTCGGGGACGCTTCTCGCGGGCCCGCACGAGAGGATGTGGAATGGAACGTCGTCCTCCGGCGAACAAGCGGCGGCCGGCGTCTACTTCATCCGCTTGAAAACGGACGGAAAGACCCTCACGACGAAGACCGTTCATCTGCGGTGATATGGCACGACCGTTGTCAAGCGCGGCCACCTCTCTGTGGGGGGAGGTGGCCGTTTCTTCTTGTATGGAGGAGAGGGCGGGGATGATCGGGCGCTTCGACGACGAGTCACGCGGATCTTCGCGGGTTGCGCCGGCGTCCCGGGCCTATCCGCATGACTGGACTCCGTCGGGAGAGAGTGCTCTCTAGCCGCGCGAGTTGGGGAAGGGATCTTCCCGGGTCGCATACCGAACCCGCACGTTCTCCGGATCGTGCCGATCATCCTCCGCCTCACTCTTGCTTAGACTCCTTCCTCGTGCGTGCGTCGTTGGGCCTGGATTCCTTCGGGGTGGAGGACGACCCAGAGGAACCCGGCGAGTTCTCGTGCGACGGCGACGACCGCTTTCTGGGTCGGCTTACCTCGGAGGGTGAGACGCACGAAGCGTTGGTGGAGGCGAACGTGGGCGCGATCGGCGAGGGCGAGGACTCGAGTGGGTTGTCCTTCGCGCCGCCGGCGGAGCGGGAGGCTGATCGTGGGCCGATGGCGGTGATGCCAGGCGGCCTCGACGAGGAGGTGTCTGGCATGAGAGTTCCCAGCCCGGGTGATGGATCCGCGCTGCTTCGTCTCCCCTGTCGGTCCTACAAATTCCGTCCGCGCTGAAACCCTGGAGGTTTCGGATCGGCCCTGCCGCGCGCGTTTCTGCTTTCCATGGTGGGGTCCGTGACTGGAGCCGCGTGTTGTGAGGAGTGTGGCCAGCGAGATCTCCGCCCGGTTCCGTCCTGCGCACGCCGCTGTTTCTCACAGTTCTGCACCCGACTTGCGGGTGCGGGTTTCTGAGGCCCGGCGGGCCAACGTGAGGCCCGGAAGCAGTTGCGCAGGCGGTTGGTCTCTGGTCCCCCGCAGAGAGCGCCATTTCGGGGTGCAGGAACCGCCGGGAACCTTGTCACTTAGCGACTGGCCCGAGAGTTCGCGGAAGTGACAAGCTGGGGAGCCAGCTTGAACCCCCTCTCGTAACCTCAGCAATACCAATCGGTTAGAGCCTGCGTACCAACCGGCACCCTGGGAGGGACTCGAACCTGCTACCAGGCGCTTGACAGACTTGGCCACGCCCCCTATCGACGCTTCAAGAAGCCGCGGCTATCCTGAGAACAGAAAGCCGAGCTGCTCGCCCACCGTGGAAACCCGTCCCTGCATCGACCCGGCGTGGGTGGCTCTCGTCTCACGCTCCGGTCCACGAGCCGGAAGGGGACTCTCGATGCGCCTGCTCCCGCCACCCCTCGCCTGCGTCGCTCTCCTCCTCGGACTCACCTTCACCGTGGCCCTCGCCGATCCGTCGATCGTCGCGGACCTCGATTCCAACGCGACGAACGGACCGGACACCTTAGAGGTGGAACCGGGCGACACCGTTCTCGTTCGGATCTGGATCACGGGGAGCAGCGATTCCTTGTTCGGTTTCGGCATCACGGTCGGGGACACGAGCGGGGTTCTCGACTGGCTCGAAGACTCGGCGAGCGCGGTCTTCGTGACGCCGGTTGCGTGGACCGATTTCGCCATCCTCGAGGATGACGTCGGGTTCCTTCTTCTCCAACCGTACGACTTCTCGTTCAGCCAGCCGTTGCATCTGCCGGCGGAGGTGGCGCGGCTCCGGTTCGTGGCGACCGCGGGCGGAGAATGCGCGCCGCTCGCCTGGGACTCCACGATGTGCGGCTGGCAGAACACGGAGTTCGCGGAGGGGACGTTCGCAGGCTTCGAGGGAGCGGTCGTCTGTGTGTCAGGGGAGCAGGACGAAGGGGACGGAGACGACGACGAGAGCGAGAGCGGAAGCGAGGCCCCTGACTCTCCGGCCAACGAGTGCGATTCTCTTCCTTGCTGCACGTATGTCGCCGAGAAGCCTGCGACCGGGCGAGTCTGGGTGGTCAACGATAACGGCGACATCGGGACGGACTGCGACTGCAATCAGATCCAGGCGTGCATCGACAGCGCCGCGGCAGGAGATACGGTCTGTGTGAATCCGGGGACCTATGACACGCTCATCACTCGTCCCTATGAGATGACTTCCGCGGGACCTCCTCCGAAGTATCGCGCGTGCGTGACAACCTTCTCTGTCGACAAGGACAGCATCGTGGTCCTTGGCGTGGCAGGAGCGGGGTATACTTTCGTGGGGAAGGACACGTTGACCCCCCACGCCTGCGCGTTGGTCTGTGATACCTCTGCGATCGATGCCTCGCTGGTTGCGGTCGAGATCCGAGGCTTCACCTTCCAGCACGGGTATTCAGAGGCGATCTTCGAAGGGCAGGCCTTCGGGGCAGGCGGAATGCTCTGCACGAAGGCCGTGACCGGCTCGGTCACGGTCAGGGATTGCATCTTCCAGCACAACCGAGGTCGTCACGGAGGGGCGATGCGGACTTTCGGATCACCGAACATCGTGAACAACCTCTTCCGGAACAACAAGTGCACGACGGGTGGCGGTACTGGCCCCCCGCGAGGCGGCGCGGTATTTGTATCTCACCAGACGTCCCCGACGATCGAGAACAACGTATTCTCCTGGAACGGATGCGCACCCGGCGACACGATTCGCTACCCGGGCGGAGCCCTGATGTTTGAGGGGGGCGGTGGGATCGTTCGGG
>Ga0194126_10000773_pt1 | contig 53978 bp, 40 predicted proteins | sample TA2KigC150mmetaG_FD_148641 | JGI IMG/M metagenome (GOLD analysis project Ga0194126, IMG submission 148641) | Freshwater microbial communities from Lake Tanganyika, Tanzania - TA2015035 Kigoma Deep Cast 150m | ecosystem: Environmental > Aquatic > Freshwater > Lake | place: Tanzania: Lake... | reverse complement strand
GAGCGGGAGAAGGTGGCGCGCATCCTGTCGGAACTGGGGCTTCGCGCCGCCGGACAGGTGTAACATTATCCGATGCGACCGCATCCGATAATTTTACACCCGCAACGTGGAGCGAGGAGGCGGTGGGCGGTCGGAAAGGCAGGCGCCGGAGGATGGGGAGGCGCGCGGCCGGGCCGCTACGGGCCGTTCGCGCCCAGCCAGCGGGTCATCTCCGCGAGCCCTTCGGGCGTGCCCATGTCGAGCAGCGGCGGATCGGCGGGGGCGGCGGCGATGCGTCCGTCGCGGGCCCACGCCGGGAAGAGATCGGTCTCGATCGAGGCGGCCGTGTCGCGCGGTATCGAGTCGACCGCCTCGCGGCTCAACCGGTAGACGCCGCCATTGATCCAGCCCGCCGCCGCGCGCCCCTTCTCGAGGAACTCGACCACGCGGCCGTCCTCGACCGTCACGGTCCCGAAACGGGCCGCGTCGTCGGCGCGCGTCACCGCGATCGACGTCCAACCCTTGGAAACCCGTGCCGCGGCGGCTTCCAACCCTTGGAAGTCCAGCTCCGGCAGAAGCGTGTCGCCGTTGATCACGAGCAGCGCATCGCCGTCTACGAAGTCCGCCGCGAAGCGAACGCCACCCCCCGTCCCCAGCGGCCGCGGCTCGACGGAAATCGACAAAGAGGTGTCAAGTGCCAGGTGTCGGGTGCCACGGACGGACGCGGAACACGGGGCGCCGGATGCCGAATCCCCGCCACCCGGGACGCAGGCGGATAGGTGTCGAACTGTCAGCGTCGGCGACCCAGCCCATCCCCCCGACACCCGACACTCGACACCTGTCACTCCTTCTGCCCACGCCGCCAGCTGGTCCGCCATGTGGCCGGCGGCGAGGTGAACGCGGCGCACGCCGCCGCGCGCGAGCCACGCGAGCTGCCATTCGAGAAACGGCCGGCCCGCGACGGGCACGAGGGCCTTGGGGCGGTCGCCGTAGAGCGAGGCCAGCCGCGTGGCGCGGCCGCCGCACAGGATGATGGCGGGGGGCATCATGGCTTGCGCGCCGCCACGAGCCAGCCGTCCTTCAGCGCCGGGGCAAAGGCGCCCAGCGCGGCCTCGGCCGCGAGGTAGGTCCGAAGCACCGCGTTGCGGGCCGCGTTCCCGCCGAAGAAGGCATGGGCCAGGTAGGTCAGGTGCTCGTTCGCGATCGGATCGAGGCCGGCCGTCCGGCACAGCGCCTCGAACTCGGAGGCGGCGTAGAGATGGATGTGCGGGTAGGTCTGGCAGCCGTGGAAGTCCTCGGCGACCGGCAGGTGGAACGGGCTCTTCCCGAGCAGCAGCAGGAGCCGGTTCATCAGCGAGACAAGGTTCGGCGACGTGGCGACCACGACGCCGCCGGGGCGCAGCACGCGGGCGATTTCGCGCAGGGTCGGCATCACGCCGTTCGCGGGGAGATGCTCGAGCACCTCGGAGAAGGACACGGCGTCGAACGACGCATCGGGGAAGGGGATCGTGTTCTTCGTCAGGTCCGCCTCGACGATCCGGATCGACCGGCGCGCCATGATCGCGTCGAAGGCGTCCTGGTAGGTCGCGTGGCGGAGCGGGATGTCGACGCCCTGCCAGCGCACGTCCGGAACGAACTCGTGCAGCGCAAGGACGAGCGCGCCCTCGCCGACGCCGACCTCCAGACCGTCGAGCGCCCGGCCCGCGGGCAGGTGGCGCAGGAATGCGCGGACGATCGACCCGAACCGGGCCGTCATGCCGTCGCGGCCCGGCCCGAGGTTCACGGCCTCGCGCAGCGCGGGATCGGGGCGAATGCACTCCTCGTGGATCCGCTCGATCGCCGCGCGCAGCGTCCGCCGGTCGGGCGCCGCCCGCCTGTCCGTCCTGTCCGGAGCGTCGCTCATTGCATCGGGTTCTCGATCTTCACGCGCACGCGGCCGCCGAGGAGGCCGCGCAGGTAGTATGCCGTGAACACGTACATCGCCGCCACGCTGAAGAACGGCACAACGGCGAGCCGGGGATCGCGGACGTGGCGGTAGGTCGCCGCGCTCCAGGCGATGCTGAAAGCCAGCACGCCGAGCGCCGGCCAGGGCCAGGTCCACGGCAGCGGGGCGGCGAGGCAGCAGGCGCAGAGCGCAAGGCGCGCGGCCAGCGTCCGCAGGTAGCCGGGCTCCTGGCCGAGGTGCGCGAGGTAGACCGGCGTCGTCGCGCCCATGCATTCCGCGTTGCGCGCGTACTTGCGGAGGAGGCCGGTCCACGTGTGCCGCTTGCCGAAGCCGTGGAGGTGCTCGACTTCGACGCGCGTTTCGACGATCCGGCCCGCCGCGGCGAGGCGGACGCGGAAGTCGAAGTCCTCGCCGCCGTACGGAAACCGACGGTCGTCGAAGCCGCCGATCCGCTCGAACACCTCTCGCCGGACTCCGTTGAACTTGGTGTCGAAGTCGTTCTCGCACCGGAGCCCCTGGTAGCGCGCGAGGAAGACTTGGCCCCAGAAGTCGTACGTCCGGAAATCCTCCCCGGCGCCGAGGCCGACGAAGGTCGTCGCGACGACGCCGGGCTCCTCCAGCATGCGGACGGTCCTTGCCAGCGCGTCGGGGTCGCGGATGCGGACGTCCGCCTGCATGAACACCAGCAGCGGCGCGCGCGCCGCCGCGGCACCCAGGTTCCGGCCGACGTTCATCCCGTGGTTCTCCGGCGGCAGCGGCAGCACGCGGACCTCGGCCCGCGCGTTCAGCGGGTGGGCGCGGATGACCTCGACCGAGCGGTCGGTCGAGCAGCCGTCGGCGAAGATGACCTCGTAGGGGAAATCGACGACCTGCCGCGCGAGACTGTCGAGCACGAGCGGGATCGTCGCCTCCTCGTTCTTGAAGGGGACGATCACCGACGCGCGAGGCGCGGGGCCGGCCGGCTCCGTCATGGCTCGCCGGACCGGAACACGATCCGGCTCCCCTCGCGGCTGAAGCGGAACCGGACCTCGCGCAGCGCGGCCAGGCGTCGGCGGATCGCCGCGTGGCGCGACGGATCGGCGAAGACCAGCAGGAAGCCGCGGCCGCCCGCCCCGAGCAGCTTGCCGCCCAGCGCGCCGGCCTTGCGCGCGGCCGCGTAGGCGTCGTCGATCGGCGCGTTGGAAATGCCGCTGGACAGCGTCTTCTTCAGCGTCCAGCTCTCGTGCAGCAGCCGGCCGAAATCGTCGAGGTCGCCGGAGTGGAGGATCCGCTCGGCCTGGTCGACCATGCGGTGCATGCGCTCCAGGGCGCCGGCGTTTCGGCGCGAGCGGCGCGTCTGCTCGGCGAGGATGGTCTCGGCCGACTCCTCGCGCCCGAGATAGAACAGCAGCAGGCGGCCCTCGAGCGCGGCGAGCCGGGCGGCGCGGAGGGCGAGGGGGCGGACGCGCACCGCGTCGCGCGGACCGAAGTCGATGCGCATCATGCCGCCGTAGGCCGCGGCGTACTGGTCCTGGTGGCCGCCGGAATCGCCGACGCGCTCCCGCTCGACCTCGATCGCCTCGCGGGCGAGATCCTCCGGGCCGACCCGGTCGCCGCGCCGCTCGTGCAGCGCGTGCAGCAGCGCGACGGTGAAGGCGGACGACGTGCCCAGCCCCGTGCGGCCGGGCAGGTCGGAGACGTGCGTCAGCTCCAGGCCCTCGCGGACGCGCAGCATCAGCAGGCTCTCGCGGATCAGCGGGTGCTCGAACTCCCGCGGGTTCTGCACGAGCTCGGTCTTCGCGTAGCTGGCGCGGAAGCGGTACTGGAAGAAGGGGCTGAGCGCGTGGAGGCTCAGGTAGGCGTGCTTGTCGATCGTCGTCGCCAGCACGGCGCCGCCATGCCGCCGGTAGTGCCCGGGGAAGTCGGTGCCGCCGCCGAAGAAGCTGATGCGGAACGGGGCGCGCGCGATGATCATCGGGGGATTCCTCCGGCCGTCCGGCATTCGTCGAGAAAGGCGCGGACCATGTCGCGGGTGGGCGGAACGGGGCGCAGGGCCGCGAGGCGGGCGGTCGACGCCTCGTAGCGTTCGCGCGGAAGCCCGGCGGGCAGCGCGGACAGGTCGCAGCCCGGGATCCACGAGGCCACCTCGCGCAACGCGACGGTGCCGGCGCCGCAGGCGTTGAGGCGCATCCCCTCGGCGCCCGCCGCGACGAGGTCGAACACGATCCGCGCCAGCTCGCGCGTGTCGAGGTACTGGTACTCCGAGTCCGGATGCACGCGCAGCGGGACGCCCGCGAGGAGATCGTGGATGGAGTTCTTCCACAGGCGCGGGCCGACGAAGCCGCCCATGCGCAGGATCAGCCGCCGCCGCGCGTCGTGCTCGACCAGCCGCTCGGCAAGCCACTTGTGGAAGCCGTAGGGAGAGAGCCGCGCCGGGTCGATCGGCGCGTCCTCGTCCGTCGTCGCGGGCGAGGAGGCGTCGGCGTACACGTCGATGGTCGAGAGATGAACGTAGACGTCCGCGCGGAAGTCGTGCAGGGACCGCTCGACCGACCGCACGGAGAGGTCGAACTCCTGCTTCGGATCCTGCGCCGCGAGATACTTGCGGGAGTTGCCGTTGGCGTTGACCAGCAGGTCGCAGGCGGAACCGGCGGCCGCGTCGTACTCGTCCTTGTCGACGGCGAGCACGGTCCAGCCGCGCCGCGCCGCCTCGGCGGCGATGGCGGAGCCGACGAAGCCCCGCGCGCCGAGCACGAGGCACGTGCGCTGGCCGGCGGCGCTCACAGGCGGACCGTCCCGTCGCATCGGGCCCGTTCGAACCATTGCGCGGTGCGGCGGAGGCCCTCCTCCAGCGTCGTCGGGCACGAGAGCCCCAGCGCGTGCAGGCGCGACACGTCGAAGATCTTGTCGATCTGGCCGTCCGGCTTGGTGGTGTCCCACGCGATGCGGCCGGCGAACCCGGTCGTTCGCGCGACGGTCTCGGCGAGTTCGCGGATGGTGATGCGCGTGCCGGACGAGATGTTGACCGGGTCGCTGGAGTCGTGGTTCGCGAGGAACCACGGGATCGTGGCGGCGATGTCGCCCGCGTAGACGAAGTCGCGCGTCGGCCGGCCGGTGCCCCACGCGACGATCTCCGCGTCGCCGCGGTCGCGCGCCTCGATGTACCTGCGGACGAGCGCCGGGATCACGTGCGACTGCTCGAGGTTGAAGTTGTCCCATTCGCCGTAGACGTTGCCCGGGATCAGCACGACGGAGTTGAAGCCGTGCTGGACGCGGTAGGCCCACGACTGGACGAGCATCATCTTCTTCGCGACCGAGTAGCCCGCGCTCTCGATCTGCGGGAACCCGTTCCACATCTGGTCCTCGCCGATCGGCGAGACGGCCTTCGACGGGTAGGAACAGCCGCCCATCAGCGTGAGGAGTTTCGCCGCGCCGGAGCGGAACGAGGCCTCGAACACCGCGGTGTTCATCGCGAGGTTCTCGTAGAAGTAGTCCGCCGGCCGCTTCCGGTTGTCCTGGATGCCGCCGGACTTCGCGGCGAGGTGGACGACGGCGTCCGGCTTCACGTCCGCCAGCAGCCGCGCGGGCGCGCCGGGCTCGAGCAGGTCGGCGTCGCGCCGGCCGACGGGCACCAGCTCGGCGCCCGGGAACGCCGCCCGCAGCGCCGGCACGATGTGGTGCCCGAGAAACCCCGTGGCGCCGGTTATGAGAATTCTCTGGAACACAGCTCGAATTGTTCGCGGATCTCGGGAATGCCCGGCACCCGCGCTTCCTTGAGGATTGTCCGAATCTGCGCCGGAGTCCAGCCGGCGCGGCCCGCAACAAACCGCGCATCGGCGAGATCCTGCGGATCCACGCGCATCAGTTTGGAAAGGAAGAGATCCTCGTCGCCAAGCCGGAAGAGGGTCAGTCGGTTCCACGCGCCGGGCAGGGCCGCCCGCCGGGTGCGCCAGGCGGGAGAGAGCACGACTTGATCTTCCTGAAAGAAATGGCTGATGTAGAGCTTCGCGTCGGCCAACTCGGCATTCGCCAGCTCGACCGCGCTCCAGAAATTCGTCCGCTCCAGCAGTTCCTCGGCCTGACCGTTCCAGAGGACGCCATCCACATCGAGGCTCAGCCCGAACTCGGGCGGGGGATCGGAGAAGCCGAGGGCCATCGCGGCCCGGCCGAACAGGGTGAGTTCGACCCGGGATTGCAGGTGCCGGTCCAGCGTCGCCAGGATGATCTCCGCGCGATTCACGCGACCAGCCTCCATAGGCCCCGACAGACACCCCGCTCGTCGGGAACGGGGAAGGCGATTCGTGTCCAATGCAGCAGCGGCGAACGAAGTGGCCGGGCATCGCCGAGGGCACCGGCCAGCGCGTGCCAGACCGAATGGGCGGGCTCGACATGGAGCGCCTGCCGCCCCAGTTCGGCCAGGACACGATCCGCGCGCTCCCTGCGGGCTACCGCCGCCAGCATGGAGGGGTCCACGTCTCCGCGCGAAACCAGTTCCGCGGCGGCGCGCAGGATCTGGGGTCGGTCCAGGTTCTGCGGCTGCGCGATTGCTGCGACAAGCTCCTCGGTCGAAAGCTCCGATACCGACGGGGGTCGGAAGCCTGCGGGGGGATGGATGTCCCGCGTGACGGATCGGACCCCGCGGGCCTGCGCGACATCGAGAAGCCAGTCTTCGACGCAAGCGGCGCCGGCGGACGGATGCTCCGCCATCAGTCGGCGCAATCGCATCCGCAGCGGCGACACATGCACCGTGATCCCAAGGCGGCGCGCCAGCGGCTGCGACGGATCGCACGCGTGCGACGGGATCGGTCTGGCGGGCTCTTCCTTCACATCGTCTTCTCCGCGATCTCCGCGCCCCCGTGATATCCGTCCGTCTCAGACATTGGAGAACTGGTTCCGCCGGACGACCTGGTAGCCCTTGATCAGCTCCGCGATGCCAGCCTTCAACCCGACGCGCGGGCGGTAGCCGGTCGCCTCGATCTTCGCGTTGCTGACGATGTAGTTCCGCTGGTCGGGATCCTTGCCGATCGCCGCCTCCATGATCGTGAAGTCCGGCACCTGTTCCCGGATCGCGAGGCAGAGTTCCATCTTGGACAGGTTCGCCTCGCTCAGGCCGACGTTGTAGGCCTGGCCCTGCATCGCCTCGAAGTGGGTCATCGCGTGGATGAACGCCTGCGAGACGTCGCGCACGTGGATGTAGTTCCGCTTGAAGTGGGCTTCGAAGAGGATGACGAAGCGGTCGGTGACGGCGCGGTAGGTGAAATCGTTGACGAGCAGGTCGAGCCGCATGCGCGGGCTGATGCCGAAGACCGTCGCCAGGCGGAGCGCCACGCCGCGGCCGGACCCGAGCACCGCCTTCTCGGCGTCGACCTTGAGCCGGCCGTAGAGCGAGATCGGCCGCAGCGGCGACTCCTCGGTGCACTCGAGGTTCTCCTCGCCGATGCCGTAGCCGCTGTTGGTGTTGGGGTAGACGATCCTCTGGCCGGGGCGGCTGAGGGCGACGACCGCCTCGACGGCGTCGAGGTTCAGGGTCTTCGCCTCCACCGGCCGCTTCTCGCAGAGCGGGGCGCCGACGAGGCACGCGAGCGGGATCAGCACGTCGGCCTCGGGGACGAGGCGCTTCAGGAGGCCCTCGTCGCGGGCGTCGCCGCGGACGATCCGCAGGTTGGGGTCGTGGCAGCAGTCCAGCAGCGTGGCCTGGCCGTAGAGGAAGTTGTCCAGCACCGTCACCTTGTGGCCCCGGGCCAGCAGCATCGGGACGAGAATCGACCCGATGTAGCCGGCGCCGCCCGTGACCAGCACACGTTGCGGAGGATTGCTCATGATGTGCAGAGTAGCCGCGGCCAAGGCCGGAATCAACCCGGCGGCCCGGGCGGCGTCGAGGGATGAGGGATGAAACCTGAAACCTGGAAGAAGACGGCGGCTTCGTGCTTGCCGCTCGCGACTTCGGATTGGTCTCGTGCCTTGGTTCCGGGTGGCGCCACGGCTACGACGTGGCGTGCCGGGGGGCGGTCGCGGAAGCCGCAGCGCCGCAGGTCGTAGCCCTGCGGCTACGCGGTCAGCGGGACCGTCACCGCTCCCGATCGGACGGCTCCGCGTGAATCAGGCGGCGCGGCGGCGGACGAGCCAGACGAGCCAGAGACCAAGCCAGCCGGCCCGGCCGGCGGCGGCGACGGCGAGCGAGCTGCGGTCGGGGCGGTACTCGAAGTCGACCGTGTGACGGCCGGCGGGCACGACGACGCCCTGGAAGACGGCGTTGACGCGCAGAAGGGCGGCGGGAGCGCCGTCGATCCGCACCTTCCAGTCGGAGTCGAACTTGGTCGCGCGGGTCAGCAGGGCGGGGGCGGGCGTTTCCACCTCGACCGCGGCGGCGGCGGGTTCGTCGCGCACGCTCCGCAGCACCTTCGCCTCCGCAGGCGCCGCGGGCGGCGCGGGCTCCGCGTGGACGACCGCCTCGGAGGCGGCGTCGAAATCCGGCGCGACGAGCCGGGCCAGTGCGGCCTTCTCGCCCTCGGCGGTGGCGGGGACGGGGGTCACGCGTGTCGCGAAGGCGAGCTTCGGGCGGGCGCCGGAGAACTCGGCGATGCGGAGGACCTGCTGGTCCGCCGGGGCGCCGTCGACGGGCACGAGCGCGCCATCCATCTGCGCGATGCCCGCGGCGAAGACCTCCTTTACGCGGCCGCGGCCGCCGTCGGCCTGCTCGAGCTGCTGCGCGCCGCCGGGCAGGGTCACGAAGTAGCGCACGCCGCCCAGCTCCCAGACCCGCGTCGGCAGGGTCTGGAGGGCCTCGAAGAGCGCGGCGTAGTCCGTCGGCATGCGCGAGACGCTGACCGGATCGAAGAGGTCGCAGCCCGACACCTGCATGTGACTCATGCGGATGTTGTTCAGGGCCGGGTGGGTGGGGGGGAGCATCTTGAACCGGCCGTCGCCGCGGTGGGCGTCGATGAACTGACGGAGCGGGTTGGAGGCGAGCACGGCGCCGTAGGTGCGGCCGGCGACGTAATGGCCGTTGACCGCGAGGAGGTCGAGGACGGCGAGCAGGCCGACGGCGGAGGCCACGATGGTGGCGCGGCGCGCTTCCGGCAGTCCGCCGGCCCGGGCGGCAACGGCGAGGACGGCGGCGAACACCCCCGCGATGGCCGCGGTCTTCAGGCAAGCCATGACGGCCGCCGACCACGCGGCGGCGGATTGCCCGCCGTAGCCCTCGGCCTGCAGCTGCGCGAGGAAGCCGGATTTCCCGGCGAACGTTGCGAAGAGAAGCAGAAGCGAGACTCCGCCGATCCCGGCGCAGGTCCAGAGCGTCCAGCGGCGCGCGCGGCGGGCCGTCTCGGCGGAGGGGCTCAGAAGCGCCTCGAGCGCCAGCGCGATGCCGAGCGTGACGAACAGTACGAACGGCACCATCCACTTCTCCGGATTGCGGATCGTGCTGAGGTAGGGGAGCGAGAAGACGAGCCGGTAGAGCGGCGTGAACTTGCCCAGGGCCAGCAGGAGCGCCAGCGCGCCCCCGCCCACCGCGAGCCACGCAAGCCGGCGCCGTTCGCGCGCGCCCGCCACGGCCACGCCGATCGCGGCCAGGGCCAGGATCGCCGGAACGACGCCGAGGTGGTGGCCCGTCAGCGAGAAGTTGCGGAAGCCCTGCTTCGTCGTCTCCCAGCCGGGGCTGCGTCCCATCCGGCCGCGGTACGGCGCCTCCGCCGAGCGCGAGGTGGTGCCGAAGTAGGTTCCCGAAACCAGGTTCCACGTCTCCTCCGGAGGCAGGCTCCACTGCGTCGCCCAGGCGTATCGCTCGGCGGGGTCTTCGGCGGCGCCCTGCTGCACGCCCTCCACCTGCGTTGCGAACATCACGCCGATCGTCTGCCAGGCCAGCAGGCCGCTGCAGGCGACGTACAGGACGAACCGGCCGGCCAGCTTCGCCCACGGCGCCTTCGCCGGGGCCTCCGGCCAGTGCGTCCACAGCCAGATCCCCGCGGTCGTGAGCGCGAGGAAGACGCCGATGTCGGGCACCTCGGAGATCGACAACCCGAGGCATCCGCCGCCGAGGGCGTAGGGGATCCATGCATCGTCGCGACGCCCGCGCTCGAGGAATCCGGCCGCCAGCGCCGCGAAACCGAGCGCGCTGGCGCGGACCGCCAGCCCGAGCACCGCGAACGAGAAGCAGGTTCCCCCGAGCATCACCGCGCCCGCTGCGAGGGCGGAGGCGGTCCGGGGCAGGCGGTATTGGCGAAGCATCCAGTAGAGGGCGCCGCCGACAAGCGCGAGAAGCAGGGCGATGAAGCCGCGGCGGTAGTGGTGCGGCCCGGCGAGCGACTCGCCCGCGCTTGCGGAGCCGAGGGAGAAGAGCTTGCCGCCCTGGCCGAAGAAGAACTGGTTGTCCCAAACGCGGAGGAGCGCACCCGGCAGCGCGTAGGTCGGCGAAAGGACCGACTCGATGTTGCCGTCGTTGAAATCCAGGACCTGGTCCGGATGCAGGAGCACCTTCCCCATGCCCGTGGCGGCCAGAAGCAGGAAGCCCAGCAGGATCCCGGCTCCGATTCCCCGGCGGAGCGGTCCGGCCGTTTCGGCGGCGCGAGCGTTGGCGTTCTCGTTCACGGGTCGTCCTCCATCGGAAACGGCGGATTCAACAAGCTCGGAGGGTAACCGCTCCCGGCGCCGCTGGCGAGAGCAGGGGCGGTTTCGAGCGGGGGATTGCCCCGGTACGATGATGGCGACTTGTATTCCGTCCCTGAGTTGGGACAACATCCCGGGGGCGGGTGGAAGCGATGATGTCGATCCTGCAGAAAATGGTGGGACGGTCCTATGTCGAGAGCGGGGACCGATCCTATGACTGGGCCGGGAGGGCCGTGGCCGCGAGGCGGCCGGAGCACCTCCTGGATGTCGGATGTGGCGACGGCAGCCGTCTATTCAAGTATCTGAATCCGCTGCCGAAGTTGTTCTGCGGCGTGGAGGGCCATCCGGGTCTTGCCGCCGAGGCCAGGGCGCGCGGCATCCAGGTGTCGGCCTTTGACCTCAACGGCCGATGGCCGTTCTCCGACGGGTCCTTTGACGCCGTGCATGCCTCGCAGGTGATCGAGCATGTCCACAACTCCCGGCTCTTCATGGCCGAGGCTCTTCGCGTGCTCCGGCCGGGCGGTTGGGCGTTCATGACGTCCGAGAACCTGACGAGTTGGTTGAACACCCTCGCCGCTGTCCTTGGGTACACGCCGTTCTCCCTCCAGCAGACCTGCGGCTGGTATCTGGGGAATCCGCTGGGGCTTCACGCCGGGGAGGACATCGCCATCGACCTCGGCGCCCTCGCGCTGGACGACCCCGCCTTCAGCGGGATCTCGGGGCACGTGCGCGTCCTGGGCTGCCGCCAGGCCGAGGACCTGATGCGCCGCGTCGGCTTTGCCCACGTTGACGTGACCACGATCGGATTGATGCCTCTCCCGGCATGGCCGGGGAAACCTCTGGAACGGATCTTCAAGCGACGTGGACACTGGCTCATGATGGCCGGACGCAAGGCCCCGGCATCCTGAAGCGGCGCCGCGTCGCTACGAAGTCCACGGTTCGACCAACCCCGACCGCCCGATTCGGTCGTCCCGCGTGAAGAGCGGGCATGCGAGGACGCGGGCGGTGGCGGTCCGCGGGCGTCTATGCCCTCCAGGGGCGGCGGCGCTCGATGGGGGCGTCGAGGATGGTGTTCACGAGGTTGACGTCCTCGACGAGCTGGAAATCGTACATTCCGACGCAGATGAAGTCCGCGCCGCTCCGGAAGGCGTAGGGGAAGGCCTCGCGCGGCTCGATCGCACCGGCGGCGAGGATCTTGAAGGCGATCCACGGCTGCTCGAGCGACTCCATGGTCGCGACGACGTCGTCGGCGTCGAGACACCAGACGTTGTCGTGGGAGTAGTAGCCGGCCTCGGGATGGGCGGACCAGTACTTCGTGTGGTGAAGCGTCTTCATCCAGAAGTCCGGGATGATGCCGCGTTCGACGCACCCCTTCACCGTTTCGAGCCGGTGCGCGCCGATCCCCGCGGGAACGCCGAGCTTGCGCATCGCGTCGAGCGTCTTGGCGATCTCGCCGAACGCGCCGCCGGCGGCCAGCTGGTCTGACCGGCCGCCGTGGGTGTAGACCGCGCAGGCGCCGTGCTCGACGGACACCTCCGCGCCGCGGATCAGGCCGTCCTTGTGGCCGCAGTCGGAGATGAACTGGATCCTGCCGCCCTCCTTCTTCCAGTAGTCGTTGATCACCCGCATCAGCGCCGGGTTGGTGAGGATCGTGTTCATGCCGCACGCCTCGGCCATGCGGAAGGTGCGGAAGACGCGGTCGTCGGTGAAGTAGGCCTTCACGAGCTTGTCGGCGTAGAGCAGGTCGCGCGCGTGCGCCCAGCCGCCGATCAGGTTTCCGCCGAGGAACATCCGGCTGAGCTTCAGCTTCCCGATCGTCCCGAACTTGTCGACCGGCTTCTTCAGGTCCCTGATGTCGGCGAAGTCGAAGGCCTTGACCGTGGCGGTCGTGACGGTGTCGACGCGGTCCTTCAGGTTCTCGCGCTCCCAGACCGGCCCGTGCTTGCGCAGGAAGGCGAACCCGAATGCGCCGAGCACCGGCAGCGAGCCGAGGCGGAGAAGCAGGTCGCGCCGGGTCTGCGAGGCCGGGGGCAGGGCGACCGTCGCGGCGTCGGCCGCCGAGCCGCGGCGGGCCCGCAGCCTCGCGGCGATCCACGCGCCGAGGTCGGCCGACGGCAGCAGCGCGATCACCGCCAGCGCCGCCGCCTCGACGACGTTGCGGTCGATCCACAGGAAGTGTCCCTCGGCCGCCCATGAGAGAAACGGCGGATGGGCGATGTAGTAGAAGGCCAGCATTGCGATGCCGCACAGCGCCGCCGGGCGGACGAGCACGCCGAGGATCAGCGCCAGCCCGATCAGCGTCAGCCCTCCCATGTTGAACAGGTCGCACGCGCGCAGCAGCGCCGGCGTGTCGGCGATGTGGTGGAACAGCGGGGCGGCGAACCAGCGGCTCATGCGAAGGTAGCCTGCGGCGGACCAGCCGCCGGGCTGCACGATCTTGGCGAGCCCCTCGTAGAGGAAGTGCCAGCCGACGAGCATCCGCAGAACCGTCACCACGATCGTCGTTCTCATGCGGTCCTCCCGCGCGGTCCGGCGCATCCGGTGCGGCGATGCGCCGGGCCTCCGTGTAGCACGAAACCCGCGCGGCGGAAAGGACGGGCCGGTTCGATCACCCGCGTTCCTGCCCCCCGTCGATCCGGTAGATCCCCGGCCAGTCGGGGGCGAGAAGCCAAGGGCCGGACATGAACTCCTTCGGCACGTCCTCGCCCATCGGGAACTCGACCAGCGGCATGGTCGCCTCGTCCGACGCCATGGCGAGGTGCGCGTGCGGCGCCCAGGCCCAGTGCAGGTTGACCACCAGCGGCGGGTGCGCCCTGGCGTATTCGAGGATCCGCAGGCAGTTGGTCACGCCGGTGTGGATGTAGGCGTCGGTGGAGCACTGGGTGATCGCGCCGGCGTCCGTCCACCGCTTCATGTCGTCGAAGCCGGTGCCGTCGCCGACCGGCGAGCCCGGCCCCTCGGCCTGGATGCGCAACTTCGCGCCGGACTTCACCAGCTCCGCGTACTTCGGGATCTGCGTCTCGAACGGCACCGGCGGCAGCGGGCCCTCGATCCACGCGTAGCCGAGTTCGTCCATCAAAGCCAGGATCTGCTTTGCCTCATCCACCGAGGGGGTCGCCGACTCCGCCGAGCCGGGGTACGGGTCCCACGCAAGGATCGCGTCCGCGCCGACCGCCCTGCGCACGGCCCGCAGCGTGTCGAGGACCGTCGCGAACGGAACGCTCTCCGGCGTGCCCATGGCGCCGGGGAAGTGGAGCTTCGTCGCTCGCAGCCCGGTACGCTCGAGGTATCGGGCAACGCCGTCGGCGTAGGCCTGCGGCGCAAATCCCGGCTGCTGCCCGCGCACGTCGCCGTAGCGGAGGACCTTCGTTCGCTTCGTCCCGAGCAGGGAGTGCAGCGGTTTCCCGAGCATCCGCGCGTGCAGGTCCCACGCCGCGATGTCGAGCGTCGCAATCTCACTCTTCGGGACGCCCGCGGCCCGAAGCCGCTCCCACAGCGCCCCGTGGTCAAGCAGGTTCGCATCGCCCGCCGCCGCGGCCGCGTTCTTCAGGTCCGTCGCGCAGGCGCGCGAGTAACCGGCTGCGCCGTTGCTCGCGTTGATCTTCATCAGCCGGCGGCTCTTGGGCGGGCGGCCCGGGAATTCGACCGTCTCCCACGACCCCAGCGTCACGCTCTCGGCGGCCTGAACCCGCGGCCCAAGGCAGACGCCGGCGAACGAGGTTGCGCAGTGGAGAAGGAACGTCCTTCGGTTCGGTCGGGGGCGGAATCTCATGGCTTCCTTTCCGGGCCGGCGATGGGATGATTGGCGAGAACGTGTCCGATGGCCTCACGGACGGCCCGCGCGATCGGCTCAACGGCGCCGTTGATGCAAGACGGTAGTCCGTCGCGCAGCGGGGACCAGCCGCCTCGGGCCGCCAGGGCGGGGAGGATCGTCAGCCTTGCCGGCGTGCGTTGCACTCCCTACCTCCAGAACTTCCGCCGATGCTCCGCCGCCAGCCTCCGCAGCGCATCCAGCGTCGCGGCGTGTTCCGGCGCGCCGGCGAGATCGGACCACTCGCGCGGGTCGGCTTGAAGATCGTAGAGTTCGGCGGGCTTCTTTGCGTCGGCGTGCTCGACGTACCGGAACCGCTCCGTGCTGACGGCGAGATTGTACGGCTGGTTGTTCCGGGCGTTGATGCTGAACGCGGCGTGCTCCCACGGCGCGGCGGGATCGTCGAGCAACGGCCTCAGGCTGCGCCCTTCAAGGTCGCTGCGCGCGGGCAGGCCGCAGAGGTCCACGAGCGTCGGATAGAAGTCGACGTATTCCACAACGCGTTTGCAGCCGGTCGCCTTCGCTTTGCCGGGCGCGGCGATGAGCAGCGGCACGCCGCAACTCTCCTCGTAGGGCGTGCCCTTGCCCCAGTAGCCGCCGCGCGTGCCGAGGTGGTAGCCGTTGTCGCCGAGCAGCAGCACGACCGTGTTGTCCCAGAGCTTGAGCCTGTCCATCGTGTCGAGCACGCGTCCGAGCTGCTTGTCCATGAAACTGATGCAGGCGAAGTAGGCGCGCAGGGCGGCACGGCGCGAGTCGTCCGAGGCGGCGGGCGACTTTCCTTGCACCGGACCCACGGGCCGCGGCACGTCGCCCCGGACCGGAAGCGGAAGGGTCTCCGGCGCGTAGGGCGCGAAGAACTCCTCCGGCGCCATCCACGGGAGATGCGGACGCCGGAAGCCGCACGCGATGAAGAACGGCTTGCCGCTCCCGGTTCCCTGCTCGACCAATTCCGACACGCGCCGCGCGGTGGTCGGATCGATCAGCTTCTCCTCGGCCGATGCGAGCCGGTACCAGTGTCCGCCTTCGCCGGTGTCGCCGTCGAGTCTGCCTTCCTGCGCGATGCTCTCCCGCAGGCCGAGCTTGTCCGGCTCCTGGGGCTGGTAGATGACCTTGCCGTCCGGCGTTCCCTCCTCCGTGACGTCCCAGCATTCCGGCACGTCGCGCCCGATGTGGAACACCTTGCCGACGCGCGCGGTGAAGTAGCCCTTCTGCCTGAAGTACTCCGGCAGGAACACGGCGTCCTTCAGCGACGGCGTGCGCGAGGCCTCCTCGTTGCCGAACATCCGCGTCTGTTCCGGCCGCCGCCCGCTCAGGAACGACACGCGCGACGGGCTGCAAACCGGGTACTGGCAGTAGGCGCGGTCGAAGCGCACCGCCCGCGCCGCGAGCCGGTCCACGTTCGGCGTCCGGACAAGCGTCTGTCCGTAGCACGGCAGGCTCCGGTTGAGGTCGTCCGCGATGATGAGGAGGACGTTGGGCCTCCCGCCCGCCGCCGGCCGGCCTTCCTGGCTGGAGCCGGGCGAGACCGAAAGGAGCAGGGCCAGGCAGACCAGGTGCGGTACGTGGTGAGGAGCCTTCATGGGCGGACCTCCTGATCGACCGGCTGGCCGAGCGACTTCGCCCACTCCAGCGTCGCCGCGAGCTTCGGGTAGTCGGCGGGCTTGCTGTCGTAATGCTCGGCGAGGCCCCACGAGCCGTGGTTGCTCCATCCGCCGATGCTGGAGAAGTGCGCAAACGTTCCGCCGCCGAGCCGCGCCCATTCGGCGAAGTAGCGGCGGTAGAGGTCGCCCATCCGCGGATGCCGGTTGCAGGCCTGCATCGTCTTCGTCAGGGCCGTCGTCAGATCGCGGTCCTTCACGAACGCGACCATGTGCTGGCCGCCCTCGTAGGCGACGAGCGCGAGGCCGTGCTTCGAGGCGGAGGCCTTGTCCTTCGCCATGCGCTCCATCGCGCCGGCGAAGCCGGTCTTCTCGAAATGGTCGAGCATCTGCTCCGCGGTCCAGTCGCGCATGGTCGGGCCGAGATCCGCGGTCTTCCCGCGCCCGATGCTGTAGCTCATGTACGGCGCGACGGCCATCGCGTCGGCGTGCTTCGCCGCGTCGCGGAAGCCGCAGACGCCGTCCGCGACCGAGCCGACGCCGGTTTGCACGGGCAGGACGCGGACAAACCGGTCGTGCCCGCCGAAGACCTCCTCCCAGATGCGGAAGATCTCGGTCGACCGGACCGCCGTGTAATGCCAGCCGGCCTCCCATGGCTTGTCCTTCGGGCCGAGCCCCAGCTTCACGCCCTGCTCGCCGGCGTAGCGGCTCTGCGGGAACTGGCCGTTCCAGACTTCGTTGGAGTATTCGATGTAGATCTTCCGCCCCGGGTCGAGTTGTTCCTTCACCATCTGCGCGAAGCGTCGGATGTAGTCGTCGTCGGCCAGGTGAGGCATGCAGAACCACGGATCGGCCTTCTGCCGGTTGCACAGTTCGATCATCCACTCCAGCGCGACGCCGCGCTTGGAGAAGGTCGCGTGGCGGAGCGTCGGGCGGTCGGCCCACGTGCGGATCTCGGAGCCGTTGGTGTGCATCCAGTCCATGAAGCGGAAACACGCGAAGCCCTTCCACCGCGCGAGGAACGCGGGGTGAAACGGGGCCTTTTCCCACGTCGTCTCGAACCCGGGCATGAGGACGCGGATGTCGCGGACGGGGTTGGCGGTGTTCGTCTCCCTGATCTGCACGGAGAAGCCGCCCTTCGAGGAGTCGACGTCGATCCGAATCCGTCCCGGCTTCGCCTCGACCACCTTTGCGCTCTTGCCGAACTCGATCCGCCCTTCGCCCTCGTACAGGACCGTGTAGACGCCCGCCGGGTAGTGCCCGCCGGAGACCGTGCAGAGCATGCTCTCGGCGTAGCATCCGGGCTCCAGCCGCTTCACCCAGCCGAACTCGTCCAGGTCGAGGTCCGGCCCCTTGCCCCACGCCGCCCCCTGCCGCTGGCTGATCCACAGGCGCGACTGGCGGAAGACATCCACGAACGGCAGTTCGCTGTTCCAGTCCGCCGGGCCGGCGAGGTTGATCCCCAGCCGCGTCGCGGCGGGCGCCTCCGCCGGCTGCGCGGCCGCCCCCGTCCCCGCGAGCCCCGGCGCGCCCAGTGCCGCCGCCACCGCCACCGCCACGGCCGCCGCGATCCCGATCGTCCGATTCATTGCTTCCCCTCCCCGCCGAGCACCAGGCTTCCGAATCCGCTCGTGTCCTCGTCGTTCGCCGCCGAGCCGCGCCAGTACGACCGCGCCGAGCCGCCCGCACCGGACCCGACGGCCAGGTCGAATCCATAGACGGCCCGCGGCGCCATGTCGATCCATGCGCCGGCGCCGACGAAGTAGTTGTGCGGCACGGCGATCTCCAGCGTCCAGCCGCCGTCGGCCTCGCGCGCGGCGGCCTTGAGGAACCAGTTCGGCTTGCCGCGGACCGACTCCGTCTTCCCGTCGCGCCGGATCACGAAGTGGGTGTCGTCCTGGTTGTACATCGTCTCGCGGTTGTGCATGCCGTCGAGGTAGAGGTGGACCGCATCCCCGGGGCCCCGTCCCGCGGCGCCGTCGCCCACCTTCACGCCGATGTAGACGGTGCCGCCCTTGCGCCAGTCGCGGTTCGGCACCCAGACGGCCCCGAACGAGGCGGCCTTCGCGGGCGGGGCGCCGGTGACGGCCTGGTCGAGCCGCCAGAAGGGCTCGTCGAGGTTCCCGTCGAGCACGGGCGCGGCCTTCACGACGGGCACCACCAGCGCGGCCGGCGTCGCGGGGTCGATCCGCCACACGAAGGACCTTTCGTCGCTGCGCGGCCCGTCGGGATGCGCATCGGTCACGCGCACGGCGAAGCGGAACTCCCCCGCCTCGCCCGGCGTGCCGAGAAGGATCCCCGTCTTCGCCAGCCGCACGCCGTAGGGCAGCCGGGCGTCGGCCGACGCGAGGCTCCACGCGAGCTTGCCCACGCCGCCGTCGGCCCGGAGTTCGTGGAACACGGGCCGGTCGAGCGGGACGGCCCCGGGATCCGCCGGCGCGATCCGCGGCGGACGGTCCCCGCTGGCGACCAGCGTGAAGGGCTTCTCGAACCGGCGCCCACCGGCCTCGACGCGGATCGTGAACGCGAACGACCCGGGCGCCGCCGGGGTTCCCGAGAGTGCGCCGTCCACGCCCAGCGCCAGCCCGGCCGGGAGCGTGCCGCCCGCGAGCGACCATGCGGCCGGGCCGGAGGCGTGGAGCGCGCGGAACGCATGGGCGTACGGGCGCCCGGCGATCGCGGCGGGCAGCGCGCGGTCGGCGATGACCAGTCCGGCGTCGACGCCCGCGGGCGGATAGGTCGCGAGCACATCCCACACGACCCGCCGGATGACCGACGCCGTTTCGGACGGCAGTTCGAACTGCACCCGGTCGGGGCTGACCCGCTTCTCGGTCTTCGACTCCCTCGCGTACGCCAGGATCCGGCCGGGGTAGGCGAACGGCGGCTCGTTGTAGAGCATCGAGCAGAACGCCGCGCTGACGGCGTAGTGGCCGGCCGCGGCGAGGTGGCCGCCGTCGGAGAGCAGGGCGAACCGCGACGGCACGCCGGGCAGTTCCCCGGCGTCGGCGAGGCGTCCGAGTTCGCGCATCACGAGGCTGGTCGGCGCGACGCGCGGCGCCGGCGCGTCGGGGAAGGCCTTCGCGATGGCGGCGGCGTAGAGTTCCGAGCGGGCCTCGGTGCGTTCGTGCTTCGGGGCCTCCCAATCGTCGTCCGCGCCGGGCCAGATGGTGTAGATGAGGATGCGGCACTTCGGGTTTCCGCGGAGGAGCAGCCCGGCGAAGTGGACGGCGGCGGCGATGTCGTCCTCGTCGCTCGCGTAGCACTGGAGGGTGGCCGCGTCCCATGCGTTCGCGGGCGCGAGTCCTTCCGACCACGGCCGCTCGCGGCAGTCCTTGTCGTGGTCGCGGATCCACCGCAGCGGCGCGCCGAGGATGATCGACGTCGAGAAGAAGTGGTTCGAGTGCCCGGCCGCGACGGCCAGGGGCATCAGCGTGTTCCGCAGCGAATCGGTGTGGCTGTTGCCGATGTGGTACACGCGCAGCCCGCCGCCGTCCGGCCCGCCCGCCGCCGCGAACGCCCCCAGCGCCGCCGCGAGGGCGGCTGGAATCCGGATTCTCACGGCGTCCCGCCTTTCCGGCCTCCGGGCGCCGGCGCGGGCGGGGCTTTCGCCTTCCTCCACGCGGGGACGGGCGTCGGCGGGGCGTCCTTCTCCTTCACCACGAGCGCCTGCAGCGCAGCGGGGTCGAGGAGCGGGTCCTGCGTCGCCTCGCGCCAGCGGCGGAGTTCGGCGGAGAGACGCTCCTGCACGTCGCGCAGTTCCGCGCGGCCGGCGAGGTTCGTGAACTCGTGCGGGTCGGCCTGCAGGTCGTACAGCTCGAGGAACTCTCCCGTGGCGGCCTTGCGCTGCACCTTGCGGTACTCCTCGGGGTCGATGCCGTCGGGCCACCGGAACGCCGGGTCGAGCAGCAGGGTCGTGGTGAGCTTGTACCGCGCGTCGCGGAGGCTGCGCTGCGGGTTCAGGTTGCGCGGCTCGTGCGTCGTGTACTCGGTGGCCAGCGTCGCGCGCCAGCCGGGGGGGGCGCCGCGGAAGGCCGGGAGCAGCGACCGGCCCGGCAGCCCGCCGGGCGCCGGCGCGCCGGCGAGTTCGAGGAAGGTCGGCAGGAGGTCGGTCGTGCAGACGAGTTCGTCCCCGACGCGCGGCGCGATCCGGCCGGGCGCCCACGCGAGGAACGGAACGTTCACGCCGGCCTCGAAGGACGTCACCTTCGCGCGCGGCAGCGGCGGGCCGTTGTCGCCGAGGACCACGACCACCGTGTTCGAGTCGAGCCCGCGCCCGCGCAGGATCTCCATCAGCACGCCGATGCCCTCGTCGACGCGGTTCACGCACGTCGCGAACTCCGCCACCCGCTGCCGCATCGCCGGTGCGTTGGTTCCTAAGAAGGGGTACTCCCGGGCCTGCTCCGCCGCGATCTTCGCCCGGGGGCTGCCGTTGACGTCCTGCAGGTGCGGGTCGTGCGGGTCGAAGAAGTTCAGCATGAGGAAGAACGGCCGCCGCGGATCGGCGCCGACGAACGCCTCGCACTTCGCCCGCACCTTCGCCATGTCGCGCGTGTCGGCGGTGTTCGTCTCCTTGAAGTCGAAATCGAAGGCGGCCTCCGGCGCGACGTGGAGCTTGCCGATGATGCCGGTGCGGTAGCCGGCCCGCTTCAGCAGCGTGGGCATCGTCGGGACATCCGGCCGCATCGAGTAGCCGAGGTGGGCGAGCCCGATCTGCCCGCTCTGGTGCGGATAGAGCCCGGTCAGCATGCTGCTGCGCGACGGACTGCACGAGGCCTGCGTCACGTAGCCCCGCGTGAACCGAAGGCCCTCGCGGGCGAGCCGGTCCATGTGCGGCGTCGTGACGACGGGATCCCCGTAGCAGCCGAGCTGGAAGCCCATGTCGTCGGCGGTGACGAGCACCAGGTTCGGCCGCTGCGCGGCCGCGGCGGCGGCCGCGAGGACGGCCAGGCCGGCGAGGGGGGCGATCGCGTGACGGACGTTCATGGCCGGTTCTCCTTCGATCCGCCGGCGACTGCGGCGCGCGCGGCCTTCCATCCGGCCTGCATCTGCGCGGTGAGGTCCGCAAGCAGCGCCTTGTGTTCGGGCGCGCCGGCGACGTTCCGGTTCTCCTGCGGATCCGCCTGGTGGTCGTACAGCTCGCGGGCGGATTCCGTGCCGTCCTTCGCGACCCAGCGCGTGAACCGGTACCGGTCGGTGCGCATCGTGTGGCCCATGACCGGGCCGCGCGGGTACTGGCTGAACGCGGCGGGCTTCCAGGTCAGGTCCGGCGTGTCGAGCAGCGGCGCGAAGCTCAGGCCCTCCAGGTGCGTCGGCAGCGGCAGGCCGGCGAGCTCGCACAGCGAGGGGTAAATATCGACGAATTCGACGAGCGCGCGGCTGGTGCGCCCCGCGCCCTTCCGCCCCGGCGCCGCGCAGATCAGCGGCGCGCGGGTGTCGATCTCGAAGTTGGTGTGCTTGCACCACGCGCCGTGGTCGCCGAGCTTCCAGCCGTGGTCGCCCCAGAGCACGACGACGGTCGTCTCGCGCAGGCCGAGGCGGTCCAGTTCGTCCAGCACGCGCCCGAGCTGGGCGTCCATGTAGCTGACGCAGGCGTAGTAGCCGTGCTTGAGCAGGCGTGCCTGCTCCTCCGGCAGCGGACCCGAGCGCGGGATGTCCGCGTAGGCGCGCAGCTCGCCCCAGTCGGGCAGCGCGAACCCGGGCGCGCCGTCGGGGGCGAAGGGGTTCGGCGCGGCCGCGATGTCGTCCCGCCGGTAGAGGTCCCAGTACTTCTTCGGCGCGATGAAGGGCAGGTGCGGCTTGAGGAAGCCGACGGCGAGGAAGAACGGCCCGTCCTTCGCGGCGCGCAGCATCCCGATGGCGGCGTCGGCGATCGCGCCGTCGGAATAGGCGTTGTCCGCGACGTCGGCGCATTCGGTCGACGGACCGGTCGTCGCGTTGTAGCGGGCGCTGGCGGTCTTGAACTCGCGTCCCTTCGCCTCCTCGGTCCTGCGGGCGACCAGCTCCCGGTTGGCGGGCAGCGAGTACTGCGGGCGCGTGGCCTTCGCGGACGGTTCGGACCACGACGGCGCGTCGTCGAGCCCGTTGTGGAAGATCTTGCCGACGCTGCGCGTGAAGTAGCCGTGGGCCTTGAAGTGCTGCGGCAGCGTGACGACGTCCGGCAGGTTCTTCCGGAAGTGCGTCTCGAGGTCGTAGACCCGCGTCGTGTCCGGCCGGCAGCCGGTCAGCAGGCTCGTGCGCGACGGCGAGCAGACCGCCTGCTGGCAGTAGGCGCGCTCGAAGACCGTGCCGCGCGCGGCGAGCCGGTCGATGGCCGGCGAGAGGACCCCCTTCACGCCGTAGCAGCCCAGCTCCGGGCGCAGGTCGTCGACCGCGACGAAGAGCACATTCATCCGCGCCGCCGGCGCGTCCGCGGCCGTCCCCCGTGTCGCCCAACCGAGCGCCGCCGCCAGTCCGAAGACCACCGCGCCCGCCATCGTCCGCTTCATGGCAGGCTCCCGTAGACGCCGAGTTCGTAGACCGTGTAGCCGCCCCAGTCGGTGCCGCGCTCCTTGCAGAAGAGCCGGACGTGCCGCGCGCGGACCGGGTCGAAGCGGACGACGTCGGTGTTGCCGAGGAACTCGCTCTTCTTCGGCACCGCGTGGACCGTCCGCCACGCCGCGCCGTCGTCGGAGACCTGGATCTCCCACGCTTTCGCGTAGGCCTTCCACCACGACACGGCGACGGCGCCGACGGTCGTGGCCGCGCCGAGGTCGACCGCCAGCCACTGGTCCTCCTTCTTGTCGCCGCTCCACGGCGTGAAGAGGTCGCCGTCGCCCGCCTTCGCCGCGCCGTCCGCCCCCGACGAGGCCGTGAACGTTCCGCGCCGCGCCAGGTTGTCCAGCCCCGCCGCGACGCGCGCCGCGTTGGAGACCGTCGACCGGCCCTTCCGGTCCGTGATGCGCGCGACGACCGTGTGCAGTCCGGCCGGCGGGGCCTTCCACGTCGCCGTGAACGGCGGCGCCTTCGCGACCCCGACGGGCGCGGCACCGGCGAAGGCCGCCTCCTTCTCCGAAGCCTTCATCATCCACCCGTTCTTCCACGACCCGGGCAGGGCGAGGAACTCGACCTGCGCGATGTCGCCCGCCCGCGCGCCGGTGTCGGCCTTCAGCTCGACGTCGCCGGCGGGCAGCGCCGCGCCGTCCGCCGGCGCGACGAGCCGCGCGAAGGGCAGGGCGCCGGGGTTGAGCGGCGGCAGCTCGTCGAGGGTGACGAGGAAGCCGTGGGCATAGACCTCGCGCGCGTAGGCGGGTTCGCCGGAGAACCACTGGAGCGTGTAGAGCCAGCGCGGCCCCTTCGCCTCCATCAGGCCGGGGTGGATCACGCCGGACGACTCGCACATCGCGAGCATCTTCCCCGGCGCGACCTGCGTCATGATCTCCCACGCCTTCGGGAAGGTGTCGCCCGTCGGATCGCCGTAGCCCTCGGCCTTGTTCGGGTAGATGTCGATGCCCGCGAGGTCGCAGTAGGCCGCGCCGGGGTAGTAGCGCTTTCGGAACGCGATCTCGTCGGCGAGCGTCCCCTCCTTCTTCGTCTCGCGCAGCATCTTCTTGTAACCGCCCGCGTGGACGCCGGGATTGAAGACCCAGATCAGGTTGTGGAGCTTCCGCTCCTTCACGAGGAAGTCGAACATCATCCGCCACGCGGCGGCGGTGTTCTCCGGGGTCTCCGTGTCCGTCCACCAGAACCAGCCGCCGTCGATCTCGTGGAACGGACGCCACAGCACGGGCACCCGGGCCTCGGCCAGCCGCTGCAGGTAGTCGGCGTGCCGCGCGAGGTCCGTCATGAACGCCTCGTGCGCGGGCGTGCCGGGCTTCGTGACGTTCGCCATGTCGTAGGGGCCGCTCGGCGGGCTGTTCCCGTGCTTGCCGACCCACGCGGAGCCGTTCGTCTTCGCGGGATGCTTCCAGTGGAACTGCATGGCGACGATGCCGCCGCGATCCCACCAGGCCTTGGCGGACTCGATGGAGCCCTCGACCACCGGCGTGTAGGTCTTTCCCCACGTCGGGCTGTTCCAGCCGCAGAGGTCGAACGAGACGATCGCCGGCAGGCGCCCGGACACCTCCTGCACGAAGCCCGCGTTGTCGTTGCCGGACACCGCGCCGAGCGACTGCTTTCCGTAAACGGACTCGAGATAGCCGAGCACCGCCCGCGCCTCGGGGATGAGGTCGCGGTCCGCCGGCTCAACCGCCCCCGCCAGCCCCGCCGCCATCACGACAAGCCCTGCGATACGTTTCATCCGTTTTCTCCCTCGTGCGACGGACACCATGCCATGAAAGGTGCGGGAGGCGGAAGCCGGGAGGAAAGGCGAACGCCGAACGCCGAACATCGAACATCCAACATCGAAGGTCGGAGCCGACATCCAACGACATGGAACTCCGCTCCCGACCGTGGCCATCTGGCATCTTGCCCGGCGGTTCGATGGAGAGCCGAGCTGTGCGAGGCTGGGGGCAGAGGATGCTTCGGATGCGCTGCGTTCGGGCTCGCGGTAGCTCGCCCCTCCAACAGGGTGTGATGGCGGACGTCAGCCACCTCGGTTCTCGTCCTGTCGCCGTTCGCCTTCTATTCGCCTGCCCCCATTCGTTTGCCATCCTTCCCGTTCGGTGCGGACGGCGCCGACTGGAGACCCGCCGTGTTGACGGCGATGACGCGGTAGGCATGCGCGCGGCCGGGGACGGCGTCGGCGTAGCGCATCGGCACGAGCGGCTGGACCGGCGTGTCGCTGTACTGGAGTCCCTGGAAGAGGGGGCGGCCGAAGGGGTTTGCGTCCTTCTCCGGCACGCGCGCGAGGACCTGCCCGTCGCGCTCGATGATGAACCGCGCGATGCCGCTCTCGAGATCGGCCTCCGCCTCCCACGTGAGGACGTTGTCCGTGACGCGCACATTCACCGGCGCGGACGGCGGCGTGGTGTCGGCGACCGCCGTGTCCTTCGCGTACTGCATCCACAGCCGCGCCACGGCCCCGTCGGGCAGCCACACGGCCTTCAGCGGGTCGCCTTGGAACGACGCGGCGGGCACGGCCTCCGTGCCGCCCACGGGGGCCAGCCACGCGGCGCCGGCCGGCATCGGGCGGAGCGCGCCGCCCGGGGTTTCCGGCAGACGGGCGCGGAGGCAGGCGTCGAGCCACCGGATCGCCAGGTAGCGCTGGTTGCCGCATTCGTGGCTGGTCAGCGGATCGATCGCGATGCCGATCGGTTCGCCGCGCGCCCGCACCGAGCCGAAGAAGGCCTCGTTGGCGGGCCACACGCCCTTGAAGCGGCCCTCCTTGACGGTCACGCCCTCCTTCGTGCCGGGGTTGCACATGATCGGCACCCCGAACGGCGCGTCGGGCAGCGCGTGCGGCTTGATCGTCGGCCGCTCCGGGTTGGCCGCCAGCAGCGGCACGCCCGAACGCAGCCACGCGGCAGCGACCCTGCCCGGATGCAGCAGCACCATGGCGCCCGCCCAGTGTCCGCCGCCGCTGTGGCCCCAGAGCGCCCACGGCACCGTCGCCATTTCGGGATGGCCCGAGCGCGCGCCGAGGTCGGCGAGGCAGCGCCGGAAGGCCGCGTCCGACCCGTTGCGAGGATCGCACCACTTCTGGCACTCGGCCTTCTCCGGCTGCTCGTAGGCCGGCGCGAGGAGCGCGCAGTCGTGGGCCCGCGCGAGGGCCTGCCAGTGCAGGTCGTAGGCGCCGGTCAGGCCCGACTTGCACGAGCCCTCGCCGCAGCCGTGTTGGTGGACGATCACGCCGCGCAGCGTCTTCGCGCCGGGCGGGATCCAGATGGTGTAGTTCACGGGGAAGGCCAGTCCGCCCGGCTCCGCCGAGGCCTCGTAGCGCACGCGGTAGACCGGCGGCTCCGCGGGCGGGAAGACATCGTACGGCGGGTTCTGGGCGGGGACGGTCCGGATCGCGAGCGCCAGGACGCCCGCGGTGAGGCTCGACCAACGGAGGCAAGTCATCATGCCCCGTTTATAGCGCACGCCGCTTCCCGGGGCACCTGATCTCGATGTGCCCTTCGCGTCGGCGGCGAGCGCGGCACCGGAACCGGGTTCGCGAGCGACAAGGCCGTCGCTTCGTGGTTCGCGGCGGCGATCCTGTGCCGCGCGCGCGTCCGTCTTCATCCGTTTTCCGCCCCACCGGGACAAGCCCGGTGGGAGCGCCCGCACTTGGCTCCCACCGGGCGTGCGCCGGTAGTCAGGCTCCCACCGGGCGTGCCCTGGTAGTGGGGCGGGAGAGCCCGTTCCGGGCTCCCACCGGGCTTGTCCCGGTGGGGCCGGAAATCAAGGGCGGATGGCGCTGACGTCGTATTCGCTGAACGTGCCCGCGTAGAACCCGTCCTGCCACGCGCGACAGCCGACCGCCTCCGCCAGGGCGTTCTGAAACCCCACCCCGATCTCCCGCGGGGATCGCTCGATATGGCCTCGCAGCGCCAGGTGCACGTGGTCCGGCATCACCGCGACCGACTTGAGGGCATGCCCGCCCCGGTCCGCCGCCGCGAGGGCCGCGTCGCGCACGCCGGCGAGGATGTCCTCCGCCCCGAATCGGAACCGGTCGGCGGTGACGAGGACCACGTGCAGGTTGTACCAGTAGCGGCCGTGTCCGCCCGCCGACGGCGCTGCGAGGTCGACGCCGTCGCGGACGACCGTGTAGCGCGCCATCCGCCCGCGGAAGCGCGGGTCGGCGAACTCGCCGCGCTCCACCTGTCGCGCGAGGTAGCCCTCCACATCGGCGCGGGTGTTCTCGCCGACGGAGCGGACGGACACCTTGCGGCTGAACGCGACCGGCGCACCCGCGGCGCGGAGCGCGTGCTGAAGGCGGCCCTTGGCGCGGCCGGCCAGGAGGGTCGGGCTCACGTCGGGTGTCGTTGCGAAGAGGATCTGCACGAGGTCGCCGGCGATGCGGAAGGTGTCGAGGGTGAGGCCGTCGCCGGCCCAGACCGGCGCGGTGGATTCGATGGCGGCGGCCGTGGCGGCAGGGAATGCGACGCCATCGGAGAGCCAGCCGGTCCAGTCGAGGAGGAGCTTGTGCGGGATGTGCACGTTCACGCCCGTGTACCGCATGCGTCGCCTCCTTCCGTTTCCCGCCCCACCGGGACAAGCCCGGTGGGAGCGGCCGAGTGTACAACATCCCTGGCTCCCACGAGGACAAGCCCGGTGGGAGCGGCCGAGTGTGGAGCATCTCAGGCTCCCACCGGGCGCGTCCGGGAGTGTTCCGGGCTCCCACCGGGCTTGTCCCGGTGGGGCCGGAAATGGCAGCCCTCACTCCGGCCGGGTGATGCCGCGGCCGAGGTGCGGCAGCAGGACCGAACTCTCGTTCGCGCCGTAGTTAAAGATGATGAACCCGCCGGTATCGAACCGCTCGGCGATCCGGATCTGTTCGATCGCGCGCGGGGCGCCGAAGCGGGACGACGACGCGCTGACGCCGATGCCCGGATAGCACGGCACCTTCCCCGACCATTCCACCTGCCTCGACACCATGCCCTCGAAACGGCCGCTGCTGGGCGTGTAGTTCATCGGGCAGACGAAATCGAGCCAGCCGTTGTCGCACCACAGCTTCCAGTCCTGCCCGACGCTGTCGCGGTCCGTGGCCCACTCGCGGAACACCGCCGCCGAGATCCTGATGCCCGGCCGCGCGGCGCGCGCCTCGCGGTGGACCGCCCCGACGACCGCGTCGATGTTCGAGCGCCGCCAGTCGAGCCACTTCGCATGCAGCGGGCCGCCGCGCTGCACGTCGGCGGGCCAGTTCGCGACCGGCGCGCCCGCAGCCTTGCCGAAGCGCTCGCGGCAGCCGTCGCAGAAGCAATGGTCGTGGTCGGGATAGCGGATGTAGTCGAAGTGGATGCCGTCCACCGGGTACTTCCGCGCAACCTCGACCATCGAGTCGATCTCGAGCTGCCGGTTCGCCGGGTGCGACGGACACAGCCACGGCTCCTCGACGCCCGTCGAGCTTCTCTGGAGGCGGCCTTCGGCGCGCATGCGCTCGACGTACTCCTTCGGCACCGAGTAGCCCAGGTTCCAGTTCACCTTCCACACGTGCATCTCGATGCCGTACTTCCGGCACGCGGCCAGGCACTCGGCCACCGCGTCGCCGCGCTCCGCGACCTTCGCCGCCACGGGGAGCACGTCGCTCGGGAAGAACGCCGACCCGCCCCACAGCATGTTCGGCACGATCGCGGTGAAGCCGTTGGCTTTCAGGCGGCGGATCGCCTCGTCCCACCGGATCCCCGCCACGCCGTATGCGTCGTGACACCAGAACGCCCGGAACGTGAGCGGCGTCCGCGGCTGCGCGGCGCAGAAGGCCTCCACGATCGACCGGTCCGCCCGCGCGGCGCGGTCGGTCGCGTCGGCGAAACGCCCGCGGGAGAGGGCGCGCAAGGCCGCCGCGTGCTCCGAGCGCGCCGCGGAGAGCGTCCGCCGGCCGCTCCAGTCGGCGCCACGGAGGGACCGAATGCCCTCGACCGCCTTCTCGAACGTGTCGTAGCCCAGTTCGCCGCCCACCCCGGCGATCGCGGCCTCGGCAACCTGCCGCCAGACCTGCGGCGCGAGGCTCCCGGCCATCGCCAGCAGCAGGCGCCGCTTGTTCGCGGGATCGTCGGGCAGCAGCACGTGCGTCATCACGAGGCCGTTGGTCGAGCCGAGGATCGCGGCATGGCCGGCCGGCTTGCCGCGGTCGTCGAGCCATTCCGCCACGACGCGGCCCGCGCCCGCGACGGGCTTGAACGAGTGGATGTTCCAGGACTTCTGCCCGGTCGTCTTCGGGGCCCCGTCGAGGGCGCCGCGGACCGGGCGGATCGCCGCGAACTGCCCGTCCCGCTCCGCCTTCACGTGCGCGCCGCCCTCGATGCCGAGCAGCGGACGCAGCCTCGCCGGAACCGAGTAGAACGCCATCAGCTTCCCGCCGTGCGCGGCGAACCGGGCGAGTGCCTCCTCGGCGCCCTCCGGGAGCTTCGGGTTGTAGGGCAGCACCACGAGGCGGAACGGCGCGAGCCGGTCCGCGGCGATGTCGAGATCGCTCACCACCGTGCACCCGGCCCCGGCTTCGCGGAAAGCCGCGGCCATGCCGTCGGTGAACTGCGCGACCGACTTCGCCTCGCCCTCGTCGGCCTTCGCGACGGAGTCGGCGCGCAGGACCGCGACGAGCGTGTCGCCGCCCGGCAGGCCGTCGGGCCGGACGTCGCCGAGACAGAACGAGGTGTCGGCATCCTTCGCGCGCCACGCCGAGAAGCGGAGCATGTCGATCGATCCCCAGCCGGCCGGCTCGCCCTCCTTGCGCGCGCCGTCGCGCTCGACCACGACGGTCTCCCACCGGCCCGTCGACTCGGGATGGAACGTGGTGCTGTACCAGCCGCTGCCGCTCCGCAGGTAGAGCGAGAAATGGGAGACCGGCGCGAGGTCGTCGCACCGCACCTCGAAGCGCAGCCCGCGCGCAGGGGTCAGGTCGAGCGTCACCGGCACATCCCACGACGCGCGCTCGATCGCCGTCCCGGCGAACGGGCAGCCCAGCCGCACGGCCTCGCGCCCGTCGGCGGTGACGACCTCGGCCGGCGGCGAGCCCTTCATCGGCTGCCACCGGGCCTTGGCGACCACCACGCACGGCGGCGCCTCCGGCCGCTTCGTCACGGGCGGCGCGACGGGCGTCGCGCACCCGGCCAGGAGAACCAGCGCCACGGCGGTCAAGCGGAAGGGTCTCATCGTCGCATCTCCTTCATCTTCGCCTCCAGATCCGCCTCCAGGGCCGCCTTGTGCTGCCAGTGCAGCGAGATCAGGCGCTTGCCCTGTTGCGGTTGCGGCGGCGGCCTTCCGGTGTCATTCGTAGGCAAACGCCGCCGTCGCGCGGCAGGGCGTGGAGGCGGTGACGCGGACCCAGTAGGCGCCGAAGGCGGCGGGGAAGTCGTGGCGGACGGTCGCGCCCGCGGGCACCTCGACCGAGGCGTGCCCGGTCCACGCGCCGGTGCCGGTGACGTCGGCCTCGATGCGCATCGTGACGGGGCCGCCGGCGTCGTGGGTGAACTCGACGGACCGCCGGTCGAAGCCGGTCATGAGGTAGGCATCGCTGGGCTCGCCGGCCTTGACGGCCGTGTTCTTCCACGGCCCGCCGAGGCCGCGGGGCTTGCCGAACTTCCAGAGGTCGTCGACGGAGCCGACCCACAGCGCCGCCGCGCCGTCCTCGCTGCGGACGACGTGCGGGCCCGCCGGGGCGTCGGCCGCGATGCCGCTGATCACGAGCAGGCCGCGGTGCGAGGTGTAGTCCTTGATCCGCCGGTTGTGGGTCGCGACCGGGCGCACCTTGATGAGGCCGCCGGCGTTCTCGGCGGGCAGCTCGTAGAACGTCCCGCCGACGTTGAGCAGGTCGCGCTCGGTGCAGACCTCGCGGCACACGCGCTCGGCGCCGAGCGGGCCGGGCGCGTCGAACGCGGGGTCGCCCTTGGGCAGGCGCCAGCGGCGGCCCTTCTCGTCGACGATCAGCACGGAGGCCTCGTCGACCGTGACGACGTCGGTCGGGACCGCGTAGTTCTTGCGCGTGTAGGCCGCGCCGGCCGCATCGTTCGTCGCCGCCAGCGTCAGCCCCGCGTCGAGGTCGAAGCACGTGTCGCCGCCGCCGTCCGCGGCCATGCGCAGGGTCTGGATGCCGCCGCCGCGGGCGTAGACGAGTCCGCCGAGGACCTTCGCGTCGCCGGGCTTCGCGATGCCGTCGAACATCGGGTCGGCCTTCGCGGGGCGCGCGTCCGCGCCGCGGAGGTGGAAGAACGCGGTGGCCTTCACGCAGTCGCGGTCCGCGCGCACGCGGACCCACGCGCCGTCCTCGCCGTCGCCGAAGGCGGTCCACGCGCTGCCGCGGGCCGGGACCTTCACGGTCTTCAGCGGAGCCCACGTCCCGTCGCCCTTCGCGTCGGCCTCGAGCGTGAAGGTGACGGCCTGGTCGCCGTCGTGCGCGAGGAGGAGCGAGCGGTGCGGAAAGCCGGCGAAGAGGAACGGATCGGACGGCTCGCCCGCCTTCACCGGGTCGTCGAGCCACACCGCGCCGCGGCCGAGGGCGGGGCCCATGCGGTCGAGGTCGGCCGGGTCGAGGAACCGCAGGTTCGACTGCGACTGCCCCGGCCCGCCGATGCCGCCCTTGAGCTTCCGCTTGTTGAGGAACTCGCTCTTGGCGCTGTCGTCGCACCCCAGCACGACCCGGTCGTTCCAGCGGCAGAAGTCGCCGACGACCTTGAGGTAGGTCGAGCGCGGGGCGATCCCGGCCGACGTCGCGGCGGCGAAGGTCTTCGGGAAGCGCCAGAAGGTGCCGTGCATGGTCATCAGCAGGTCGGACTCGCCGATGTCGCGGATGCGCGGCCACTCGGTGTTCCAGCCGTGCGAGCCGTCGTAGCAATGGCTCGCCTTCGGCAGCCGGTAGGCGTGCCACGCGCCGCGGTCGAGCAGCATCAGGATGAGCGACCGGTGGTCCCAGCCGACGCTCCAGATCGGGTCGGTCGCGGGGTTCGGATTGCCCTCGATGCCGCCGGGGCCGGTGACCTCGGTGAACTGGTTGCGGCGGACCAGGCGCCAGTCGCCCTCGCCGGTCCACTCGGCCAGCGCGCCGCTGGGGATCGTCGGGTCATGGACGTTGCCGCGCTCGCCGTTGTTGGCATAGACGAGCCGCCCCTGCCCGGAATAGAAGCCCTTGCCGTGGTAGCCGGGAAGCTGCGAATCAATCGTTGCCGGATGGTTCTCGCCGGGGAACGGTTTCTTGAAGTTGCCGTCGCGGATGAAGCCGCGCACCTCGAGTGTCTTCACGTCCACTTCGTAGAGGCCCTCTTCCATCGTGGCGAAATAGACCTTGTTCGCCGGGTCGGTGAGGTGGCGCGCGTTGCCGGTGTGGCGGCCGGGCATGTTCTTGTAGGGGATGACGCGGACGTTGCGCTGCTCGTCAATGAAGTAAGGACCGATGACGAGCTGCTTGGACTCGCGATGGATCATCCGGTTGGCCGGCGTGCCGCCGATGCTTTCGGGGCGGATGATCTGCCGCAGCTCGGGCGTGATCTCGTAGAGCTTGTCCGAGGAGCCGGTGGGCAGGTGCGGCCCGTAGCTGATGACCCAGAGCCGGTCCGCCCACGGCAGGACGGCCCCGGTGCCGCACTCGCCCTCGTTGTTGAACATCGCCAGGTGCGGGTAGGTGCCCGACACGCACGGGGGCTCCGCCGCGCCCGCCGCCCCGACCCACGCCGCCAGCCCCGCCGCAAGAACCGCCTGTCGCGTCATGATGCGTCCCCTGAATTTGCCGCGCATCATGGCATGCGCGGGGCGAGTCTCAAGTTCCAAGTTCCCAGGCCTCCCGGCGCGGTCGGCGGACGGGGGCGGTCATGTATGTGCACGTTCTCGGATTGATCTCGGGCGACGTGTCCGGCATCCTGCGGCCGAAAGGGCGCGTGATGCGCCGCGAGCGGAAGGTCGGCGCGATGCCGTTGCGGGGTTTCACCATCCAGAGGTTCATGATGTCGGCCAACCTGTCCGGCCTGGCCGGGCTGCGGATCCTGCGCGGGGCCTGACCGGCATGCCTGCGACCGTCCCGCCCGCCGCCTTCCTGCGCCGGCACGCGGCCGTCCTCCTCGGCTGCCTGGGCCTCCTCGCCGCCCTGGTGGCGTTCGAGCTGGCGACGGGACGTCCGCCGCTGGGGCCGGACGGACGCTTCGGCTGGTGGGATGGCGACATCTGGTCCAGCACGAACTCGCAGCGCGTCGCCGACGCCTACTCGTTCTCGCACATCATCCACGGCATGCTGTTCTACGGCCTGCTGTGGCTCGTCGCGCGCCGCATGCCCGCCGGGCGCCGGCTCCTGATCGCCGTCGCGCTGGAGGTGGGCTGGGAGATGCTCGAGAACTCGCCGATCATCATCAACCGCTACCGCGAGGCAACCATCGCGCAGGGCTACTCCGGCGACAGCATCCTCAACTCCGCCTGCGATGTGGTCATGATGGCGATCGGCTTCGGCATCGCCCGGATCTGTCGCGTGGGCGTTGTGGTGGTCCTCATCCTCGCGATGGAGATCGGCTGCCTGCTGTGGGTCCGCGACAATCTCACGCTCAACGTGTGGATGCTCGTCCACCCGTCGCCGGCGATCAAGGCGTGGCAGGCCGAGGGGCGGCCCCGCTGAGAAACGAAAGAGCCCGCGGAATCCCGCGGGCTCCTCCGGCCGTTGCCGGCTGCGTGCCGGGCGATTACTTCGCCGCGCCGCCCTGGGCCTGCTCGGCCTGGTTCGTGTTGCCGCCGCAGCTGCCGCCGGCCTTCTTGTCCTTGCCGCCGCCGCACGAGCCGCACGAGGCCGCCGAGGCGGACAGAACGAACGAGCCCATCGCCACCGCGCACGCGAGAACCATCATCAGCTTCTTCATCGAGTGTGTCCTTTCAACTGGCAACCGTCTTTCGGCCGCACGGGGGGACTATACCCCGGTCTCCCCGGATTTCCAGTCCGGCAAGCCGTCGCTCCGCGGGTCAGGGCAGCGCGGACTGGAAGCGGTACTCGCCGGAGCCGATCCGCAGGGTGGTCCAGCCGTTCGTCCATCCGTCGACCGCAACGTCCGGGGCCTGCGCGACGGGGCGGCCGCCCTCGGTCGCCGACGACGCCTTCCCGGCCGGAACCTGCACCCGCGCGGTTGACCCCGGTGGCAGGCGGATCGTCCACTCGAACGCCTTCCCGTCCCGCCGCCATTCGCTCGCGATGGGCCCCCGGAGCGAGTCGTGCGAGGCCCGGACCCACTCCAGCGCCTTCACCGCCGCGGGGCGCATCAACAGGCCGCCGAAGCCCGGTTTCTCCGGATCCGGCCGGATGCCCGCGACCCCCTCGTGGAACCACGCCGCGAACCCGGACTGCATCGGGTGGTTGTGCGACCGGCCGCGCCACGCCGCGTCCTCGGCCGGCGGCAGTTCCACCTCCGGCCACGTCGTGCAGCCGCGGGCAAGGAGGTCGGCGTAGCCCGGGAAGCCCTTCGCGGTCAGGGTGAGGAGCGCGGCGCCATCCCGTCCGCGATCCGACAGCCCCGTGTAAAGCCATCGCGCGCCGTGGATGCCCGTGTGGTGGTGGCCCCCGGCGGCCTTGATCCGCCGTGCCAGGGCCGCCGCGAGTTCGTCGCCGCGGCCCTCCGGGAAGAGCCCGAAGCGCAGCGCGACGGAGTTGGCGGTCTGCGAGCCGAAATCGACCGCGTTCGTGGCCGTGAACCACCGGAGGAACGCGGTCTTCGTCGCCTCCGCGCGGCGCGCGAACCCCGCGGCCTCGCCGGGCCGGCCGAGCAGGCGGGCGAAGGTCTCCACGTGGCGGAGCGAGGCGTAGTGGAAGGCGGTCGAGGTCAGCTCGAACGGACAGTCCATCCGCTCGTTGCCGCCGGGCGGGCACCAGTCGCCGTAGCCCTCGCGGACGATGCCGTTGGTCGTCAGCGCCTCCACGTAGTCGACCCACCGCACCATGTGCGGGTAGTGGCGGCGCGCGACATCGAGGTCGCCGTAGTAGACGTACAGGTACCACGGCAGCAGCGTGCAGGCGGCGCCCCAGTCCGGCCGCGCCTCCTGGCAGAGCCGGCGGCCGACGGCGATGTTGCACGGGATGCCCGGCTGCGCGGGGCGCTTCGTGTAGGTGACGCCGCCGCGGCCGTGGACGGTCTCCATGTCGTCGAGGAACTTCGCCCAGAACGGCCCCATGCCGAAGTTGAAGATCGCGGTCTCGCCGACGGCATGCGCGTCGCCCAGCCATCCGCAACGCTCGCGGTGGGGGCAGTCCTCCGACGTGCCGTGGAGATTGTCCGCGATCGTCCACATCGACGTCGTGTGGATGCGGTTGAGCAACGGATCGGAGCACTCGAACGCGCCGGCCTCCGGCACGTCGGTGCGGACGAGCCACGCCTCGATCGTCTCCGCGGTCGGGGCGGAGGCGAGGCCGTCGATCTCGCAGTAGCGGAAGCCGTGGTAGGTGAACCGCGGCTCCCAGTCCGTGACTCCGTCGCGACAGATCAGAACATCGGTCTGCTCGACGCCCGTCGCGAAGACGCCGGTCGAGGCGGTGTCGAGCGACGTCCCGTCCGGGGAGAGCAGCTCCGCGAAACGCATCGTCACGGTCGTGCCCGCGGGCTCGTTGGCGACGATGCGCACCCAGCCGGCGAGGTTCTGGCCGAAGTCGACGATCCAGCGGCGGCCCCCCGCCGGCACGACCTTCGCCGGCTTCAGGGCGCGGATCCTGCGCATCGGCGGGATCGTCTGGGCCTGAAGGCGCGCGGTGGGGGACGGCACGGTCCGGACGGCCGGCCAGCCCTCGCCGCCGCCGGGGGCGGACCAGGCGGGGTCGTCGAGCCGCGCGTCGAAGGTCTCTCCCGCGTAGAGGTTGTCGAAGAGCACGGCCCCCGTCGCGGCCTGCCAGGAGGCGTCGGTGACGATGTCGCGCGTCGTCCCGTCCGCGAACTCGATCGCGAGGCGGGCGAGGGCGCGCGGCGGGCCCCACGCGAGGCCGCGGGTGAAGCCGACGTTCTGGCCGTGGAAGCCGTTTCCGAGCCAGAGGCCGACCGCGTTGCGGCCGCGGCGCAGGTGCTTCGTCACGTCGTGCGTGACGTAGAACGAACGGACGTCGTAGGTCGTCTGCGCGGGGTCCAGGACCGCGTCGCCGACGCGCTTCCCGTTGATCCAGGCCTCGCCGAGGCCGAGCGCGCAGACGTGCAGCCGCGCGCGACGCACCGTCGCCGGAACGTCGAACTCGCGGCGCAGGCGCGGGGCCGGGAAGGCATCGACGCGGGCGGGCGCCGGCATGGGCTTCGTCTGCATGTCCCGCCCGCGGTGCTCCGGCGGCCGGGTGTCCTCCGCCAGGGCGATCCACGCCGCGCCGGCCCAGTCGGCGGGGGTCATCGGCCCCATCTCGAAGGCGGCCGGGGCGGACCACGGCGTCGGGTTCCCGCCCCGGCCCCACGCGCGCACCTTCCAGTGGACGCGATCGCCGCAGCGGAGGGGGCGGCCGGAGTAGGGGACGTGCAGGTGCGCGTCGGACTCGACGCGGCCCGTGTCCCACAGGTCACCGCGATCGGCGGCGAGCCCCGCTTCGGACGACGTGGCGAAGATCCGGAAGGCGGTCGGCCGGTCGCCGCGGACGTCCGACGCCAGCGACCACGTCAGCCGCGGCGACGGCGTGTCGAGGCCGATCGGCGCGGGCTCGTACTCGCACAGCGTGCGGTCGACCCGCAACCCCGCGTGCGCGGCGGAGGCGGCGGCGAGCAGCACGGCAAGGCGGGCGGGCGTCGTCATGGAGCGGGGAGTCCTCCGGGGGGTTCCGATCCGGGCGCAGGGGGGCGCAGGGCGGAGTAGAGCCACGCGATGCCCTCGGACAGCACCGAGCGCACGCCCTCGCTGCACGTCCACCAGTCGTTGCGGCCGAAGCGGGGGCTGGGGTAGGGCACGGTGTCGACGCGGAACGCGGGGCCGAGGGCCCGCCGGAAGAGCAGGCGGCTGCGCCTCGCGTGGGTGTCGGACGTGAACAGCGCGACCGTGCCGTCGCGGACGCCGTCCGCCGCGAGGCGCTCGCGCAGCGCGACGGCGGAGGCGAAGGTGCGGTCCTTCCGCGCGCGCGGCGCGGGGACGGCCGTGACCGAGCCGGTCGGGGCGCCGGCCGCGAGCAGCGTCGCGCGCGCGGCGGTCGCGTAGTCGCGGAACTCGCCGAGGTATCCGCCGTAGTCCAGCGGGCCGCCGGTGGTGTAGACGGCCCGGTGACCGCCGGAGCGGATCCGTTCCATCGCGGCCGGAACCGCGTCGTCGGGAAGCCATCCCTCGATCGCCAGGATGCCGGTGTGGACGTCGGACCGGGGCGCGAGGAAGTCGTACGCCGCCGGCGCGAGCCATCGCAGCGCAAGAACGGCCACGGCCAGGATGACCAGCCATCCCGCCCACGTCGGACGGACGGCCTCGCGGCGGCGGACGAGGGGGATCTTCATGGTGTGGCGCGGCGGCGGGCGGATGAACGGATGACGGGATGGTCGGATGGATGGCGGCGGAAGAGACCGGACGCGTCCCGTGCCTGCGTCCTCGCTCCCTCCCTCCGCCCCCTCCGTTCGTCCGCGCTTTCCGCCATGCGTCCTCTCATCCGTTCATCCCTCCCTGCGTTCCTTCGCCAGCCTCTCCGCCCGGACGTCCTCAAGGCCCCTCGGCCTCGGCAGCCGGCCCTTCATGTACAGCATCCGCGCCTCGATCAGCTCGAGGCCGTCCATCATGCGGCCGGCCTCGTCGCGGCGGCCGAGGACGTCGACCACGCGGATCGCCGCCTCGAGGGTGCAGAGCTGCTCGGGGCGGAGCGGGTTGCGGATCGTCCAGGAGGACGGCGCGCCCGGCGGCAGCTTCACGCGCCGCATGCCGCGGAGCGCGGCGATCCGGTGCGACATCCGCGACGCCTGGTGCCAGGTGCCGTCGAGCAGCACGAGGGCGACGCGCCGGCCCGGCCGGGGCGCGGCCATCTCCGGGGTCAGATCCGCCGCGTCGTCGGAGGGGAAGAGCAGCAGGTAGTCGGTGTCGTCCCGCCGCAGCGGGGACTCGTCGAACGGCGCCGACCGCTTCGGGCCGGATTCGCCGTCCGCCTCCGCCGCGGGCGCCGGCTCCGCGCGGAGCGGCTCGACCTCGTCACGCGCCTGCACGAGCGCGGCGACCGAGTCCGCGCGCAGGCCGAAGGGCAGGAGCCGCGTGTTCGGCAGCATCGTTGCGACGATCCGTCCGGTGTTCGTCGGGCGGAGGATCTCGATCGAATTCTGGATGACGAGGAACTCCTGCGGCAGGTCGACGCGCGGCAGCAGCGGGCAGACGCAGATCTCCGCGTGCAGGCCGCATCCGCGGCACCGAGCCTTCCGGTGCCGCCGTTTCGGCAGCCGGCCCCGGGGCGCACCGGCCGCGCTGGACTCCCCATTCATCCTCCGCGCATCGTATCACCTGCGCGCATCCGCGCCAGCCGCCGCCGCGGGCGACGGCCCCGCCCCCCCCCGCATCCTCGGAGACCCGGCGCACCCTCCGGACCGCGCGGCGCCCCGCCGTGTCCGGGTGCGATCCTGCGTTCATTGCATTCCGGCTTGATCCGGGGCTGTCCGAGACGATTCCGAGGCCGGGCGCCGGCGGCGGGTCAGGGGGCGAGGAGGCGCTGGGCGAGGGCGCGGGACATCCAGGCGTTGCACCAGCGCATCTGGCACCAGCGGTTCGTGCGGACGCGGCCCTTCTGATAGTAGAAGAATCCCGCCGGGTCGGAGAGGTGGGCGAGGGTCCAGCGCAGGATGCGGTCGGCTGTTTCGAGGTCGCGCGGCGCGACCGCGGCGTCCGCGCCGGCGGTGCGCGCGTGGGCCGCGGCGCGGGTGAAGGCGAGGATGCCGGCGGCGGCGCCGTGGATGTCGTGGGGGAAGGTCCGGTCGTTCATCCAGCGCGGCGCGCCGTCCGCGGTGAAGAGGGTGTCGCGGTAGTAGTCGAGCCCGCGCCGGTAGGCGGATTCCCACGCGGGCTCGCCGAGGAACTCGATCGCGTCGGCGAGGCAGTCGAGGATGATGCCGGTGTGGTAGTTGTCGTGCTTGATGGGGCTGTCGCCGGCCGGCCACGTGTAGAACCAGGCGCCGTAGTCCGTCTGCTTGTCGACGACGAACGCCATGAGCCGCCGGGCGGTCGCGCGGGCGGAATCCGCGGCGGGATCGCCGGGCGGGAGGCGGCGGGCGAAGCGCGCGAGGAAGGCGGCGACGAGGGCGCTGACGTCCATCACGGCGATGCGGATGTCGGGCAGCGGGACGTAGCTCAGGCACAGCTGCTGCTCGTCTTCGAAGAGCACGCGCGGGTTGCTCGTGAGGAACGCGGCGATCTCGCGGCAGGCGTCGAGGAAGCGCGACTCGCCGGTGGCCTCGTGGGCGCGGAGGAAGGCGAAGCCGATCCACGAGGTGACGACGCGGTTGGGGAAATGGCGCGGCTGGAAGAAGCCGGAGTCCTGCCAGGGGTAATGGTAGCCCCAGCCGCAGCCGGCGAGGGCCGTCGCGTCCGGCGTGGCATCGGGCTTGGGGTCGCCGGGATCGTCGAATCGCGAGCGCAGCGCGGCGGAGGCGGGCGCGTGGGGCGAGGCGTGGTGGACGAGCCAGGCGAGCAGGTCGGAGGCGCGCGCGGTCCACGCCCCGGGCCGCTCGGCGGGGGCGGGGGAGGGGTCGGCGCGGAGCGCGTCGGCGAAGTCGAGGCATGCGTGGGCGAAGAGGCCGATGCCCTTCGGGTTCCGCGCGGCGGGCACGCCGAGCAGGGGGCGGAGGTTCCAGGGGAACCGCATGACCGCCTGCGTCGCGAGGAGGCGCAGGAACGGCACGCCCATCGCGCACGCGGAGACGAGCGGGCTGTTGAGCGCGTCGTGCTTGTCGTGGCCGCGGTAGTCGCGGCGGGCGCTCCACGCCATCACGTCGAGCAGGCGGCGGGCGATCGCGCTCCGGTCAGGGGCGGACATGGAAGATCTCCATCCAGTGCTTGGTGCCGAGCATCATCCACGCCATGAAGTAGTGCCATCTCATGTTCGGGTGCGGCGGCGTGTCGAGCAGGGTCCGCACGAACGCGGGATTGAACAGCCCGGCGTCGCGGCACCAGGCGGGGGTCAGCTCGCGCTCGACGGCGCCGCGGAGGTCCTTCGTCCACTGGTGGTAGGAGCTGAAGGTGAAGCCCTGCTTCCGTTTCCGGACGATCTCCGGGGGCAGTTCGGCGGCGACGGCGTCCTTCCACAGCGCCTTGGTCTCGCGGCCGCGCATCTTGTCGGCGGCGGGGATGGAGAAGGCGAGGCGGACGAGGGCGGGGTCGAGGAACGGGACGCGGCCCTCGACGCCGTGGGCGCTGGTGACGCGGTCCTCGTTGACGAGGAAGTCGTTGACCATCTTCGTCCGGAACTCGGCGCGCAGGACCTGTTCGAGGTAGTCGCCGCCGCCGTCGAAGAGCGGGTCGAAGTGCGTGCGCGTCGCGGGCAGGGCGCGGAAGGCGCCGGGATCGGCGTAGACGCGCGCGTACATGCCGGGGTCGGCGTCCCACGCGTTGCGGAGGCGCGTGTAGAACTGGGCGCGGTCGCCGAGGGAGAGGGCGATCTGTCCGCCGATCCGGTAGTGCTCGAACCGGAGCGGCGCGGCGGCGGACTGGGCGCGCCACCACAGGCGGCCGAGGGGGCCGGGGATCGCGGCCTGGAGGGCGCGGGGCACGAGGCGGTGGCCGCGGCCGAGGGTGTTGCAGAAGCGGTGGATGTCGTAGCCGGCGAAGAGCTCGTCGCCGCCGAGGCCGCTGAGGAGGACCTTCACGCTGCGCGAGGCGAACTGCGAGAGGACGTAGCCCTGGATGATGTTGATCTTGGGCTCCTCGACGGCACGGATGACCTCGCCCATGCGGGCGAGGGGGTTGAGGGTGAGGCGGTCCTCGTGGTGCTCGGCGCCGAAGCGGCGGGCGACGAGGCGGGCGTCGTCGAGTTCGTCGGTCGGCTCGTTGAAGCCGAGGGAGAAGGTCCGGAGGGTGCGGTCGCCCGAGCGGATGGGAGGGTCGGCGCGGTAGGCGGCCGCCGCGGCGGCGACGTTCATGCTCGAGTCGAGGCCGCCGGAGAGGCTGATGCCGACGGGGACGTCGCTGAGGAGCTGTCCGCCGACGGCGCGGGCGAAGGTGTCGCGGATGAGCGCGGCGCGTTCGGCGGGCGCGGGGGCGGAGGCCGGGTCGGCGTCGGGCAGGCGGAAGAAGGGGCGCGGCGCCTCGAGCACGCCGTCGCGCGCCCACGCGTAGTGGCCGGGCGGGAAGCGGCGGACGCCGTCGAAGAGGGTGTCCTCGCCGGGCACGTAGCGGACGTTCAGGAACACGTGCAGCGCGGCGCGGTTGAGTCGGGCGGGCAGGCCGGCGGCGAGGAGGCCCTTGATCTCGGAGGCGAAGAGGAGGGCGCCGTCGTGCTGCGCGACGTGGAGCGGTTTCACGCCGTGGGCGTCGCGGGCGAGCAGGAGGCGGCGGCGCGAGCGGTCCCAGAGGGCGAAGGCGAAGATGCCGTTCAGCCGCGGGATCCATGCGCCGGGGTCGTCGGGATGGCGCGCGTGGAGGTGGAGGAGGACCTCGGTGTCGCAATCGGACTCGAACGGCGTGTCCGGCTCGAGTTCGCGGCGGAGGTCGGGGTAGTTGAAGATCTCGCCGTTGAAGACGACGGCGAGGGCGCCGTTGCGCGAGACCATCGGCTGCCGGCCGCGGGCGGGGTCGAGGATGGCGAGGCGCCGGTGGCCGAGGCCGCAGATCCCGGCCTCGTCGCCGGCCGGGCGCACGTCGTGGAGGAGGAGCGGGGCGGCGCGGTCGACGAAGCAGCCCTCGCCGTCGGGGCCGCGGTGGCGCTGGGCGTCGGCCATGGCGGCGAGGCGCCGGCCCAGGGGGACGGTGTCGCGCGGGAGGATGCCGCAGATGCCGCACATGAGGCGGACGATAGAGGAAGCGCGCGGGCGGGACAAACTCAAAGGCCGTGCGGCGGAGGCGGGTCCTCGTTCTTGAAGCCCCCGGCGAGGCCGCGGGCCGGATCCCGCAGGGAGAGACCCGGATTCCGGAAGGGCGTGGCGGGCAGGGGGGCGTCGAAGCAGCGAACGTCGTGGGCCGGCACATGGAGCACCAGCCCGCTCCGGGTCGTGAAGGACGCCATCTTCGCCCGCATCGGCGCGGCGAGGACGGTGGTGCGCCAGAGCCGGGACCGGGCCGGGAACCCGTTCGCCAGGGCGGCCGCGGAGAGGAGCAGGGCGGCGACGGCGGCGACGCCGCCCGGGAGCCGGGTGCCGCGGGCGAATCGGGCGAGGATCTGCGCGGCGGGAAGCAGGTTCATCATCAGGAGGAACGGCAGGCCGAAGCGGATCGCCGGGGCGGCGTGGAGCCAGAAGGCGAGCGCGGCCACGATGGGGAGGTACAGCGGATCGAGCGTCCGCTCGTCCTGGAGGCCCCTCGGCCGCCGCCGCAGGAGCCCCAGGGCCGGAAGGAGGATCGCCGGGCCGGCGAGGCATGCGGCGATCAGGGGGTTTCGGAGTGAGTCCCTGAGCCACGGGCCGAACCAGGGCGTTTCGCGGATGAGTGCGTGGAAGGCCTCCCTCGTCATGACGTCGGGGTGCGACGACTGGACCAAGCTCCGGGTCATCACCGCTACCAGGTCCCGGATCGGGCGCCCTTCGTCGCCCGGGTACCGGGCGATGGCAAGGACCAAGTCGGGGGTGCATGCGACGAACCGTTCGGGGACCTGCCAGTCGACGGCGAGACCCGCGACGGGGGAGGGGTAGAGCGGGTAGCCGGTCAGGACGATGTTGCGCAGCACCCACGGCAGCCCGGCGACCGCGGCGACGGCGGCGACGAGGGCGAGGCCGCGCGGAAGCCCCGCCCGGCCGGCCGTGGCCCGCGCCCGGAGCGCGAGGGCCGTGACGACGACGGCCAGCGTGACGGCCGCGAAGACCGCCGTGCTCAGCTTGACGGTCACCAGCAAGGCGCAGAGAAGGGCCAGCAGCAGCGGCGGATGCGGAGGACGATCCGGCCGGGCGCGTGCGGCGAGGAGCCCCGTCGCGGCGCGCTCGAAGACGACGATCGAGAGCATCCAGGCGAAGTCCTCCGGCGACGGGGTCGCGGTCGCCTCGTTCATCGCGAAGAGGGCGAGAACCGGCAGCGAGAGGATGCGCAGGAGCGCGACGGGTCCCGGCGGCGGTCCGCGGCGGCGCAGGCGAAGGAGTTCCGCCACGCCCGGGGCGATCGCGACGACCGTCATCAGCCCGTTCACCACCATGAACCCGCTTCGCCCCAGCGGAGGGAGGTTCAGCAGGGCGGCCCAGGGGAAGTAGGTCTGATTGTTGCCCAGTTGGGGGTTCAGGTTGGCGAGCCCCGGAACGATCGGGTGTTCGTTGAGCCAGCGGATCGCCTGGTAGTAGTACATTCCGGCGTCGTAGACGAAGAGATCGCTCCGCATGTGCCGGACGACGGCGCCGAACGCGACGAGAAGGATCGCCGCCGCGAGGGCCGCCGCGCCCCGGCCGGGAGCGCCGTCCGCCGCGGGCGGTCGTCCGCGCCGGACCCAGCCGGCCGCCCCGACGACCGCCAGGACCGCGGCGGCGCGACCGTCGATGGGGAGGGCCAGGTGCCAGAGCTGCAGGAAGACGGTGCCCGCGGCCAAGCCGGCCCACGCATCGACGGCCCACCGCGGGGCGTCGTCGTCCGGGTCGCGCAGCAGGGCGCGGACGAGCCGGCCCCACCCGGTCAGCACGGCGAGAAGGGCCGCCGCGAAGCCCGCGAGCAGGGCGATGGCGGCGAGATCAGCGGTGTACATGGGGCTCCTTCGGCCGCGTGGCGAAGCCGAAGACCACGGCGTTGCCGTAGGGGAAGGGGGTCGCGTACCTCGCGTCCCGGACTTCCGCGGCGGCGGCCTCGCGCCATGCGATCCGGCCGGTGCGCAGCAGGAATGCCTGTTCGTCGAAGCCCATGTGGCCCGCGAAGACCCTCTCGTCGAAGGCCGGATTGTAGCCCAGGGGCGCGGTCACGAGCAGGCGGCCGCCGGGCGCGAGCAGCGCCTCGCGGACGTGCGCCAGCGTGGCGAGCATGCGTTCCCCGTCGTCCCTCGTTTCGTCGTCGAACCCGATGTGCTCGAAGGTCGAGATCGAGAGCACGGCGTCGTACGGGGCCGGCGGCTGGAACGCCAGGGCGTCGCAGTTGGTCACGCGCGGGCCGCGCTCGAAGCGGTCCACCACGTCCCCCCCCGCCGGGCCGTAGTGGCCCATCACGTTCCCGATCTCGAGCACGCGGCCGGGGGTTTCGGCAAGGAACCGGCGGGCGACCGGGATCTCGACCGCGCGCTCGTTGAGCCACGTCGTGTTGTAGCGGTGCACGAAGAGCGGATGCGTCGCGCCGCGGAACGCGAAGCTCCCGGGACGGATCCACCGGGCGATCAGCGGGCCCGCGGCGATGTGCAGCGGCTTCGCGAGGACCTGCCGCCACCCGAAGCGGCGGATGAACCAAGCCGGGCGGCCGAGCAGGGATCCGTAGAGATGGCCCCGCCGCCCCGCATCGTGCGATGACAACTCCGCCGGCCGGTTCATGCGGTCCGCTCCGCGCCGCGCGGCGGGGGCTCCCCGAAGTAGTCGCGCATGTACTCCTCGTGCCGGCGGTGGACGTAGTCCCGGATGCCCTGCCGGAACCGCTCGCGGCCGAAGCGGAGGCTCCACCCGCGGATGCGCGCGGCATCGAAGGGGAGGGCTTCGGAGCGCCGCACGGCGTCGGTCAGCGAGTCGACGGACTGTTCGTGGAACAGCACGCCCGTCTCGCCGTCGAGGATGGTCTCCAGCGCGCCGCCGGCGGCGTAGGCGATGACGGGGCGTCCGCACGCCTGGGCCTCGACCGGCGTCAGTCCGAAATCCTCCTCGCCCGGGAAGATCAGCGCCCGGCAGCGCCGGTAGTGGTCCCGCACGACGTCGTCGTCCTGGAAGCCGAGGAACGTCACGTTCGGGGTGGCCCGGCGGCGGAGGTCGGCGGCGCGCTCGCCGGTCCCGATGACGACCAGGCGGGCGTCGAGCTTCGCGAAGGCGTCGATCACGAGGTCGATGCGCTTGGCGAGAACGAGCCGCGACACGACGAGGTAGAAGTCCTCCGGCGGGACGTTGCCCGGCGTGAAGAGGTCGGTGTCCACCGGCGGGTGCAGCACGTCCGACGGCCGGCCGTAGTGCTTCCGGATGCGCCGGCTCGCGACGGCCGACCCGGCGAGGAAGTAGTTGACGCGCTCGGCCGAGGCGACGTCCCAGACGCGGTAGTAATGGGTGAAGATGCGGAAGCCCGCCCGCACCCAGAACCGGCCGCGAAGTTCGTCGAGGTAGGACTGGTAGAGGTCCCACGCCCAGCGCATGGGCGTGAAGCACAGCGAGACGTGGCAGGTCCGCGGGCCGGTGATGATGCTCTTGGCGACCATCGTGCTCACGCTCAGGACGATGTCGTAGGCGCGCAGGTCGAACTGCTCCATCGCGAAGCCGTACAACGGGATATAGAGCTCGAACTTGCGGTGGGCGAGGGGGAAGCGGTCAAGGAACGAGGTCCGGATGTCCATCGCCCGGAAGTCGGCCGGCAGGGCCTTGGCGTCGTAGACGACGGTGTAGATGGGGGCGTCGGGGAAGACGGAATGGAGCTCGCGGATGACCCGCTCCCCCCCGCCCATCTGCGTCATGTAGTCGTAGACGATGGCGACGCGCCGCTCGCTCATGCGGCGGGAGAATAGCGCGTTTCCGGCCGTTGGGAAACCCCGGCGGGGCGGTCCCGCGCTTGTGTTCGTCCGGTGGCCCTGCTACGAATGCGGCCCGTGTGCCCCCGGGGGGCGGATCGGCGGGTGGCGCGCCGGGTGACCGGGGCGCCTTCTTCGCAGCATGCTGTTCAACAGTCTAACGTTCGTCGTTTTCCTGGCGGTTGTCTACGGGGTCTGGCGGCTGCTGCCCGGCGTCCGGTCGCGGAACGCATGGCTGCTGCTCGGCAGCTACGTCTTCTACGGCGCGTGGGACTGGCGCTTCCTCGGGTTGATCTTCGTCTCGACGCTGATCGACTACGTGGCCGCCCGGACCATGGCCGGGGCCTCGCCGGGCCGCCGGCGCGCCGCGCTGCTGGTGAGCCTGAGCATGAACCTCGGGCTGCTGGGGTTCTTCAAGTACCTGGACTTCGGCATCGTCTCGATGATGACGCTGCTGCGCTGGGTGGGGCTCGATCCGCACTGGGAGACGGTCGGCCTGATCCTGCCGGTCGGCATCTCGTTCTACACGTTCCAGACGATCAGCTACACGGTGGACGTGTACCGCCGCGCGCGGGAGCCGGAGCGGAACCTGCTCGACTTCGCGCTCTACGTCGCCTACTTCCCGCAGCTCGTCGCCGGGCCGATCGAGCAGTCGACGCACCTGCTGCCGCAGCTCCAGCGGCCGCGGGCGGTCACGCGCGAGGACGTCCGCGTGGCCTTCCTCTGGATCCTCCTCGGCTACGCGAAGAAGATCGTGATGGCCGACACGCTCGCGCCGATGGTCAACGACATGTTCGCGGCGCCGGAGCGGTTCTCGTGCCTGCCGCTGCTGGCCGGGGTGGCGGGCTTCGCGCTGCAGATCTACGGCGACTTCCGGGGCTACACGCTGATCGCGCGCGGCGTCTCGCGCCTCTTCGGCGTCAACCTCGTCGGCAACTTCATGCGCCCCTACCTGGCCCTCTCGCCGCGCGACTTCTGGCGGCGCTGGCACACCAGCCTCTCGTCGTGGCTGCGCGACTACCTCTACATCCCGCTCGGCGGCAGCCGGCACGGCGCGTGGATGACCGCGCGCAACCTGATGCTGACGATGCTGCTCGGCGGACTCTGGCACGGCGCGAGCTGGATCTTCGTGCTGTGGGGCGGCTACCACGGCCTGCTGCTCGTGCTCTGTCACTTCCTCCTGCGGCGCGGCGCGGAGGCGACGTGGCGGGGCTGGAGGCGCGTCGCGGCGGTGGCGGTCACCTTCGTCTTCACGCTCGGGGGCTGGGTCCTCTTCCGCATCCGCAACGTCCCGGACCTCGTCGCCTACCTGCGGGGCCTGACGGTCTTCGAGTTCACGCCGCTGGCGGCCTCGTACCTCGTCCCGGTCCTCGCGTTCGGCCTGCTGCTGGGCGTCTACCACGTGTGGCAGGAGCTGGCCGACGACGAGCTCGTCCTGCTCCGCGCGCGCCCGGCGGTGCGGCTGTCGGTCTATGTCTTCCTCGGCCTCCTGCTGGCGGTCAGCGAGTCCCAGAGAACCCCGTTCATCTACTTCCAGTTCTGACATGCGGCGATTCCTCTCCAGCGTTCTCGCGGTGGTCGTGGCGGTGCTCGCGGCCGAGGGCCTGCTCCGCCTCGCGTTCCCGAAGCAGATCTTCTTCCACTGCGACTTCACCAACGGCGTCCACATGCCGGACCGGGACTACGGCTTCCGCTGGCGGCCGGGCTACGAGGGGATCATGCGCCACCCGGACGGCGTCTACGCGCCCGTTCCGCTGCGCCTGAACGAGTACGCGTTCCGCCTGCCCGTCGCCTCCACCAACGCGGGACCGGGCGCGCTGCGGGTGCTGCTGCTCGGCGGACGGTCGATGATGTTCTGCTTCGGCTTCCCGGACCGGGAGACCATCGCCGGGCGCATGGCCGACCTCGCGCCGCGGCCGCTGGTCGTCCAGAATGCCACGTCGGCCGGGATCGACCTCTACCGCAACTGGCATCTCGCCCGGGAGCAGATCCTGGCGTTCAAGCCGGACGTCATCCTCGTGAGCATCTACAAGGAGGATCCCTTCTTCCTCGGCGAGTTCGCGCCCGAGTTCACCCGCCTGCCGCCGCCGCCCGGGACGCCGGAGCAGCTCTTCATCCTCTGGGACGGCATGGTCAGCGGCCGCAGCCCCCTCGTCCACCGGCTCGGCCGCCACCACGACACGAGCTACCTCCTCTACGGTCTCTGCAATCTCCAGACCCGGTACCTCGACGCCCGCGCCGACGTGGTGCGGTGGTTCCGGCGCCACACGGCCCGGGCCCCGGCCCCCGACCGCCCGCAGGGGATGACGGCCTTCCTGCGACACATCGCCGCCTCGCCCGTCACCGGCGGCGCCGCGGTGGGCGTGGTCCTCCTGCCGCAGATGAACAAGCCGCCGGACCTCTACGCGCACCTGGTGCCGCTCCTACCGGAGGAGATGCCCGTCGCGAACCTCCACGCCGACCTGATCCACGAGCTGTCCCGCTACCCGTGGGTCGCCGACGGACACTACGGGCGCGAGGGGAACGAGCGGATCGCGCGCGCCCTCCTCGACCACGCCCTCCGCCTCGACGCCGCCCGCAAGGGCCGCCCCCCGGCCGCCGTTCCGCCGCCCGCCCCCTGAGCCCGGGGCGGGGGAGTCAACATCCAATACCCAACAGCCAACACCCAACACCCAACGGTGGATGCTCTCTCCGCGGTCTTCGTGTCCTCTCCGCGGCTCTCGGCTCTTGGCTCCTAGCTCCTGCCCCCCGTCCCTCGCCCCTCGTCTCTCGCCCCTCGTCCCCTGCCTCTCCTCTCTTGCCTCTTAGCTCTTCGCTCCTCGCTCCTGCCCCCCGCCCCTCCTCCGCTGATTTCCGACTCCCCACTCCCGACTCCCGTCCCTCCCGTCCCTCGGCTCTTGGCTCTCGGCTCTTGGCTCTTAGCTCCTGCCCCCCGTCCCTCGTCCCCCGTCCCTCGTCCCCCGGCTTGCGCCGGGGGGCGGGGGCGGCTACCATCCGCCGGCTTCCGATGGCGACGATGAAGTGCATCATTCAAATACCGTGTCTGAACGAGGAGAAGACGCTCCCGGTCACGCTCAACGACCTGCCGAAGTCGCTGCCGGGGATCGACGTCCTTGAGATCCTTGTGATCGACGACGGCTCGACCGACCGCACGGTCGAGGTCGCGAAGGCCTGCGGGGTCCATCACGTCGTCGGCTTCCGCCGGAACCGCGGCCTGGCGCGGGCGTTCCAGCTCGGCATCGACGCCTGCCTCGCGCGCGGCGCGGACATCATCGTCAACACCGACGCCGACAACCAGTACTACGGCCCCGACATCGCCAAGCTCGTCGCGCCGATCGTCGCCGGCGGGGCGGACATCGTCGTCGGCGACCGGCAGACCCAGACCATCGAGCACTTCTCCGCGCTCAAGAAGGCCCTGCAGAAGCACGGCAGCCTGCTCGTCGGCTCCTTCGCCGGGATGGAGGTTCCCGACGCGACCAGCGGATTCCGCGCGATCTCCCGCGAGGCCGCGCTGGAGCTGAACGTCATCAGCGACTTCTCCTACACGCTCGAGACGCTGATCCAGGCCGGGCGCAAGCGGCTGGCGGTCGTCAGCGTGCCGATCCGGACGAACAGGGCCCTCCGCAAGTCGCGTCTGTTCCGGTCGATCTTCTCCTTCGTGCGGCAGTCGGCGGCGACCATGGTCCGGGCCTACACGACGAACGAGCCGCTCAAGGTGTTCTCGCTGGCCGCCTTCGCGCTGGTGGCGGCGGCGATGATCCCCTTCGGCCGGTTCCTCTACTACTTCATCCGCACGGGCGCGGCGGGGCACGTCCAGTCGCTGATCCTCGGCGCGGTGCTCTTCATCGCCGGCGCGTTCTTCTTCACGGTCGGCGTGTTGTCCGACCTGATCAATGCGAACCGGAAGCTGCTCGAGCAACTGCTCCGGAAGCAGCGGGACGTCCGCGGGCCCGGGGCCGGCGGTGGAGGCGACGGGTGAAGGCACAGGCACGGGTGGCGGTCGACGGGGCGGTCGGGCTGGCGGTCGGGGCGGCGCTCCGGGCGTTCCTGCACTGGCGGATCGTCGGCCTCGTCGCGATGTCCATCGGCGGCCTCCTGCTGCTCTGCGCGCTGACGCCCGCCTCCGCCGCGGCCGCGCTGCGCTGGAAGGACCGGCTCGTCGGGGCGGTCGGCCTCGTGCTGACATGGTCGCTGCTGGCTCCGCTCTTCCTCGTCGGGTTCTCCCTCGGCCACCTGATGCTGCGGCTGACGGGCAGGGACCCGCTGCGCCGCGGGTTCCCGTGCCGCGACGCCTCGTGCTGGCTGCCGCGCGCGCCGTCGCGCGGGCCGGCGGGCTACCGCAACCTCTACTGAACCACCATGCAACCCGCCGCCCCCACCGGCCGCCCCGTGACCATCCTCGGCATCAGCGCGTTCTACCACGACTCCGCCGTCGCGGTGATCCGCGACGGGAAGATCGTCGCCGCGGCGCAGGAGGAGCGCTTCTCGCGCAAGAAGCACGACGCGCGCTTCCCGCAGCACGCGCTGAAGTACTGCGTCGGGGCCGCGGGCCTGGAGGGCGGCGACATCGACGCGGTCGCCTTCTACGACAAGCCCGTGACCAAGTTCGCGCGCATCCTCGAGACCTACCTCTCCGTCGCGCCGCGCGGCCTGAAGTCGTTCATGATGGCGCTGCCGCTGTGGCTCAAGGAGAAGCTCTGGATCCCGATGGTCGTCGAGAAGGGCCTCGAGGACTGCGGCATCCGGCTGCCGCCCGACAAGATGCTCTACCCCGAGCACCACGAGTCGCACGCGGCGAGCGCGTTCTTCCCGTCGCCCTTCCGCCGCGCCGCGGTGCTGACCGTCGACGGCGTCGGCGAGTGGGCCTGCACGACCTGGGGCCGCGGCGAAGGCCGGACGCTCGAACTGATGGCCGAGCAGCGCTTCCCGCACTCGCTCGGGCTGCTCTACTCCGCCCTGACCTACTTCACCGGCTTCCGCGTGAACTCCGGCGAGTACAAGCTGATGGGCCTCGCGCCCTACGGCGAGCCGCGGTACGTCGACACGATCCTCCGCGAGCTGATCGACCTCCACGACGACGGGTCGTTCCGGCTCAACATGGGCTACTTCGGCTTCCTCGACGACCTGCGCATGACGAACGACCGGTTCGCCGCGCTCTTCGGCGGCCCCGCGCGCAAGCCGGAGTCGCCGATCACGCGCCGCGAGACCGACCTCGCCCGGTCGATCCAGGCCGTGACCGAGGAGGTGCTGCTGCGCATCGCCCGCCACGTCCACAAGGTCACCGGCGAGACGAAGCTCTGCCTGGCCGGCGGCGTCGCGCTCAACTGCGTCGCCAACGGGCGCCTGCTGCGCGAGGGGCCGTTCGAGGACATCTGGATCCAGCCCGCCGCCGGCGACGCGGGCGGCGCGCTCGGCGCCGCGCTGGCCGCCTGGCACCTGGCGATGGAGAAGCCGCGCGAGGCCGACGACGTCCACGACTCCATGCAGGGCGCCCAGCTCGGCCCGTCGTTCGGCGACGACGAGATCGGCCGGTTCCTCGCCGACCACGGCTATCCCGCGGAACGGCTCGAGCCCGGGGCCTGGGCCCCCCGCATCGCGCAGCACATCGCCGACGGCCGGGTGATCGGCCTCTTCCAGGGCCGCATGGAGTTCGGGCCGCGCGCGCTCGGCTGCCGGTCGATCATCGGCGACGCGCGGTCGACCGGGATGCAGTCGCTGATGAACCTCAAGATCAAGTTCCGCGAGTCGTTCCGGCCCTTCGCGCCGGTCTGCCTCGAGGAGCGCGCGGCCGACTACTTCGAGCTGGACCGCCCGTCGCCCTACATGCTCCTCGTCGCGAACGTCCGCCCCGAGCGGCGGCTCGCGGTGCCCGCGACGCGGAGCGACGACCTGCGCGAGACGATCAACCAGGCCCGCTCCGACATCCCGGCCATCACGCACGTCGACTACTCCGCGCGGCTCCAGACCGTCAGCCGCGAGCGCAACGGCCGCTTCTACGACATCGTGAAGGCTTTCGAGGCGCTGACCGGCTGCGGCGTGATCATCAACACGTCGTTCAACGTCCGCGGCGAGCCGATCGTCGGCTCCCCCGAGGATGCCTACCGCTGCTTCATGCGGACCGAGATGGACTGCCTGGTGCTCGGCTCGCACGTCCTCACCAAGGCCGGGCAACCGCCGTGGGTTGACAAGGCGGACTGGCGGCGCGATTACGTCCTGGACTGACGGGGAAGGGGTGCGGTCATGAGATTTCTAAGGCATTTCGGCCGGTTGCTGAGGGAGTTCTTCGGGTTCGCCGCCGAGCACAAGGCGTGGTGGATCATCCCGCTCGTCCTCGTCCTGCTCCTCCTGATGTTCATCATCGTCGCCGGCCAGGCCGCCGCGCCGTTCATCTACACGCTGTTCTGAGCGCGCCGTCGCGGCACGTCCCGGATGCGGAACCGGCGTTGGACTTCCGCCCGCTCCGGCTGGTAGGCTGCGCGGCATGAAGACGCGCATCCCGCTCCTTGCCGCCGCGTTCGCGGCGCTCGCGGCCACGGCCGGCGACCTCGAGACCGACTTCCGCACCCCGCCGCGCGACGCCCGCGCGCGCTGCTGGTGGTGGTGGCTGAACAGCAACGTGGACCGGGAGGTCATCTCGCGCGACCTCGCCGAGATGAAGCGGCAGGGCATGGGCGGCGCCGCGATCTTCGACGCGGGCGGCGCGACGCAGGACGGCCACCGGCCGGTCCCCGGCGGGCCCGTCTTCGCCGGCCCCGAATGGAAGGCCCTCTTCCGCCACGCGCTCGACGAGGCCGCGCGGCACGGGCTCGAGCTGAGCCTCAACATCCAGAGCGGCTGGAACCTCGGCGGGCCGATGGTGAAGCCGGAGGACTCGACGAAGAAGATCGTCTGGACCGAGACCCGCGTCGCGGGCGGCGCGGCGGACGTGGTCCTCCCGAAGCCCGCCGCGAAACTCGACGTCTACGGCGACGTCGCCGTCGTCGCGGTGCCGGTGCGCGGCGCCGGGCCGTCCGGCGCGACGATCCGCGCCGAATCGCAGCAGTCCGACCACATGGCGGCGCACGCGGCGGACGGCAGCGCCGACACGTTCTGGGTCTCCTCCGGCGGCCAGCCGGGCCAGGGGCCGAAGCCGTCGGCGCCCGCATGGATCGAGGTCGAGTTCGGCGGGCCGGTGCCGGTCGGATCCGTCGAGTTCACCGGCCGCAAGGGCTACGGGCCGAAGGCGGGCCGCGTCGAGATCCCCGACGGGCGCGGCGGCTTCCGCGCCGTCGCCGCCTTCGACGACGCGAAGGCCGGGGGCGCCGTCCGCGTGGAGGTCGCCGCCTGCACGACGCGCGTCGTGCGGCTCGTCGTGACCGCGGCCCACGATCCGAAGCACCCCGATGCGCCGCGCAACGTGCAGATCGCGGAGTGGTCGGTCTCCGGCGGCGGCCGGAAACATCCGATGACGGCGGCGGACGAATCGCGCATCACGGACTTCGAGCAGAAGGCCTACCACGTCTATCCCGGCAAGTTCAACGCGACGAAGGCGCAGCACCTCGTGCGGCCCGAGTCCGCCGATCCCGCCGGGGCGGAGTGCGCGGCGGCGAACGTCGTCGACCTGACCGCCTCGATGGATGCGTCCGGCCGGCTGCGCTGGACCGCCCCCGCGGGCGCCTGGCGCGTGCTGCGCTTCGGCTACACCGCGGCCGGCTCGCACGTGTCGACCTGCAGCCCGGGCTGGGAGGGGCACGCGGTGGACCACATGGACCCGGCGATGGTCGACCGCTACTGGAAGGACGTCATGGAGGGCCTGATGGAGGCCGCCGGCCCGCACGTCGGCAAGGCCTGGCTCGGCGTGCAGACCGACAGCTGGGAGCTCGGGCCGGTCAACTGGACGCCCGCCTTCCCGGCCGAGTTCAAGGCGCGGCGCGGCTACGAGCTGACGCCGTGGATGCCCGCGCTCGCCGGCGTCATCGTCGGCAGCCGCGAGCTCTCCAACCGCTTCCTCGCCGACTTCCGCCGCACGCTGGCCGACCTCTTCGCGGAGCACTGCCGCCGGTTCGCCGCCCTCGCGCACGCGCGCGGCTTCAAGCTGCAGGCCGAGATGGGCGGCCCGCACGCCGCGCCGATCGACGCGCTGCAGACGATGGGCACCTGCGACTTCCCGACCGGCGAGTTCTGGACGCGCAACAACCGGCACCGGATCGAGGACAACTTCCGCTTCTTCATCAAGCAGGGCGCCTCCGCCGCGCACATCTACGGCCACCGCCGGATGCAGGCCGAGTCGTTCACCTCCATCGGCCCGCACTGGGAGCGCGCGCCGGGCGACCTCAAGCACGACCTCGACCGCGCCTACTGCGAGGGGCTCAACCACATGATGCTCCACACCTTCACCTGCTCGCCCGCCTCGGCCGGGCTTCCCGGGCAGGAGTACTTCGCGGGCACGCACTTCAACCCGAACGTGACGTGGTGGCCGCGCAGCGGGGCCTTCTTCGCCTACGCCGCCCGGTGCCAGGCGATGCTGCAGGCGGGCCTCTTCGCGGCGGACGTGCTGCACTACTACGGCGACAACATCCCGAGCTTCGTCCGCCTCAAGGCCGACGACCCCGCCGCGGTGCTGCCGGGCTACGACTACGACGTCTGCAACACCGAGGTCCTGCTCGATCGCGCCGCCGCGAAGGACGGCCGCATCGTGCTGCCCGACGGCATGGGCTACGCGCTGCTCTCGCTGCCCGACGACGGCGTGCTCTCCCTGCCCGCGCTGCGCAAGATCGCCGCGCTCGCCGACGCCGGCGTGCCGGTGGCCGGGCCGCGGCCGCAGTGCCGCACGGGCCTGGCCGGCGGCGC
>Ga0194126_10000767_pt1 | contig 54148 bp, 57 predicted proteins | sample TA2KigC150mmetaG_FD_148641 | JGI IMG/M metagenome (GOLD analysis project Ga0194126, IMG submission 148641) | Freshwater microbial communities from Lake Tanganyika, Tanzania - TA2015035 Kigoma Deep Cast 150m | ecosystem: Environmental > Aquatic > Freshwater > Lake | place: Tanzania: Lake... | reverse complement strand
GCTCTCTTTCTGGATGTACAGAGTAAGATTCAGATGCGCGTGTTTGAATCGGAAATCCTGTCCGAGCGTAAAGTCAGTCGATGCTTGTTACTCTGTGTTATGAGGAAAATGCTGATGTTTCTTACAGAGTGAATTATAATAGTACTATTTAAGAGACCTGGCGTGCAGTAATTGTGACACCTTGTTAACCTTAGCGTTCGATTTCCACGTTTCGTGAGGTTATCGTTATACACTGTTATTGCTTTCTTGTTGTATTGAGAATAACAAATTTAAGTGCAGTGTCGATAAAATCACGAGGGCTGACAATACGGGTGCGGTGGAAGCTTTTTGAGGGAAAATGCTTTTTATTACCGGTAATCAAGAAGTCTGCTTTGGCTTCTAAAGCGCACTCTAAAAATTTGTTATCATCCGGATCGTTCGCCTCGGTTATCTTGCCTTTCGGCTTCACGAGTAAGGATCCTTTCCTCAAAGAAGTTAGAAGCGGGGCAACTTCTCTTTTAATCTGATGGAATTTTTCTCTCTGCAAAACCTCTTCATATTCCTCGAATATCTCTTTGCTAAAGCATAATTTTATCTTTCCCCTTCTGATCAGGGCCAAAATAAAGGCTGGCAGGCTGTTTTCTTTCAATAAAGCCGATACCAGCACATTAGTGTCCATGACTATTTTAAACACGCTTCAGCTATCTATCTCTTACCGGCTCTTTTTCTGCGAGAGGCCCGGATTTCCTTTTCTATTTCCTCTTCGCTTATCTTGTCTAAGCCTGTTTCTTTAGTCTTCAGGTGAATCTTTGTTAAAAGCTCATCCTCCTTGAGGATGTTTTTAAGATAATCGGTAACGCTCAGCATGATAATTTTGGGCTTGCCTCTTTTACTTACCAGAAAACGCGTATTTTTCTTCTCTACCTCGTCCATGACAGATCCAAAATGAACCCTGGCTTCTAATGCCTCAATTGTTTTTACCGCATTCGTGCTCTTCATTTTTGTTGCCTCCGTACAAATCTCAACTGATTAGTTAAGTGATTAGTTTAATTATATTATCGCAACCTTTCTGAACTTGTCAATTTAACTGAGGAAAAAGCCTGTGCCATAGTGGGGTTGTCCCCTCTGCGGGGGTCTGCTTTGCCTCTAATTGCCGTCTGAAACAGTGCTGCTCATTTCAATCTAACACGTAGAGAACTTGAGAATATATATGATAAAATATCCTTGAAGCGGATCGCAAACTGTCACCAAACTGTCACCAGAGAGAGGAAAGCAACGTAAAATTACTTAATTAACAATAAGTTACACCGGAACTTCAAGGGTTCGAATCCCGTCGCCCGCTCCACTCATTTAATGGGGAAAGGTTTAATACACCTCTATATAGGCGAAGATGATAGGAAAATATATTTCTGCAATATTTCCTGCAGTAAGGACTAAAAGTAAAGCTCTTTGCATGTTCGATTTTATCAGTTATTATGAGAGGTATAGATATAGATTGCGGCTGTTCAGACTCTTTGCAGATATTATGAAGATTCCTGACTAAGCGGATATAAAGGCTGTTTTAAGAAATATGCTTTTTATTGCCCTGTGCCTTTATATCTTTTTGAATAAAAAAACATCGGTTTCCCTGGAGAATTATATAAAGAGAATTACTTAAGCCCGAATATGTATAGAATTGCAAACGCTATCTCATCATCCTCCACACATGATACACTCTCTGAATTACTGTAATATGTGTAAGGACAAGCATTATCCATAGTACCGGCACAAGCCATCCGGTCAGAGTTGCAAATATGAGAAGGATAATCCTCTCCGGTCTTTCCAAAATGCCGGTGTGGCATGATTCTCCGAGACCCTCACTTCTTGCCCTTGCATAGCTGATTATAAAAGCTCCAACCAGTGTCCCGATACTCAGAAAAGAACCGGTATGATCACCATGCGCTGCGAGATACCATGCGATGGAAAGAAACAGAAATGCGTCTGAATACCTGTCAAGGACAGAGTCGAGAAATGCGCCGAACTTTGTTGTTTTCCCGCTTGTCCTTGCGACCATACCGTCGAGCATATCGAAAATGCCGCCGATCATGATGAATATGCCGCCAAGCCTTATATTGTAGGGTATAACTAACGCTGCTATTGCTGTGATGACAAATCCGGTTACGGTGAGGATATTTGGGCTGAAAGGGATATGTTTTGCAATGAATCCGAGAGGTGCATCGAGGAAATGACCAAGGCGCGCACTAAGCATTTACCTCTCTTTTTTACCCTTTATAAACTCTTCAACCATATCTCTTGCTGTTTCGTCAGGGAACTGAATCATGGGGTGTTTCATGAAATATGCAGATGGGGACACTAACACCCCGCCTACCCCTCTGTCACGGGCAATCTTGCAGCAGCGGATAGCATCTACAACAACCCCTCCGCTGTTCGGAGAATCTTCAACAGAAAGCCTCATCTCAAGATGTATCGGTATATTCCCGAACCCTCTGCCCTCCATCCTGAGAAAACATATCTTATTGTCCATAAGCCATGGAATATAATCAGAGGGGCCTATATGGATATTTTCATTATCCAGCGGGGTCTGAAGCTGGGATTGCACAGCCTCTGTCTTTGAAATCTTCTTGGATGCCAAACGGGTTCTGTTGAGCATATTCAGGAAATCCGTATTTCCACCGACATTCAGCTGATACGTATTGTCCATCTTTACTCCCCGATCCTCAAACAGTTTAGTCAGAGTCCGATGGATTATTGTTGCCCCTATCTGGCTTTTTATGTCATCACCAATAATCGGGATATTTCTCTTCTCGAACCGATTGGCCCATTCCTTATTGGATGCTATAAAGACAGGAACACAGTTGATAAGACTGACGCCGGTCTTCAGGCAGGCTTCTGCGTAAAAAGCAGTCGCTTTCTCTGATCCTACAGGCAGATAACTTATGAGCACATCAGCGCCGCTCTGCTTGAGGACTCCACTGACATCGCAAGGTTTTCTTCCGGCAACAAGGAACGTCCTCTTTTCTGAATAGTCCTGCATATGTGCAGATAAACCGTCAAGCAAGTTTCCCATCATAACAGTTACGGGGATATCAGAAATATTTCTGTTGAATGCCTTTGTGCAGTTTGGCTGGGCAAAAATGGCTTCTCTCAGTGGTTTGTCAACTTTTCTTTTATCAATATCAAAAGCAGCCACAAATTCAATGTCATCGGGTTTGTATCCGCCAAGATTAAAATGCATCAGTCCAAGTGATCTTTCCGGATGGTTTTTATCTAATGCCTTGTAATATTCAATGCCCTGAATCAATGAACTGGCACAATTTCCTACCCCTGCGATTGCTGCTCGTATCTTACCCATGTTTCAATTCACCCTTCTGAATTCGTTTATGTAAAAGCATTATGAGATCTTCCATTTTTAAATTGAACTCCTTTAATAGACTGTCCATGGATTCCTCACAGTACTGCATGAATCTTTTCCAAATCCTCTGAACGGTGTCTTTATCAAGATCTGTTGCGCTGGCAGCCTCCCTGAAACTCATTCCTTCCATCAGATAGAAGATGACTTCTCGTATTTTTGTATCTTTTGTGTGGAGACCAAAAAAAAGCGAATTCCTTCTTTCAGAGAATCTGAAATTGCAGGTTTTGCATCTCAGCAATCTTCTCTGGTTTTTGCCGTATCTGTCGTAAACGACTATGTTTCCCTGTCCCTTTTTCCCGTGGTCTCCGCAAGCTTCATTGGGACAGAAGAAATCTTTCATTTTAAAAGACAGTTCCATGCACAAATATATATACTAAAGTTTATGATAATGTCAAGAAAAATATCAATGAAATGGGGACAAATTATAAGAAATCTATGAGCCGGTCTTAATCCCCAGCTTTTTATAGATCATTGAAAAGTCTACATTATCTGCAACAAGGTTCATGCCTCGTTCAACTTTAGACTTATCTCTCAGCCGTAACCTTACAGAGAGTTTTTCGAGTTTCTTTGCGATGCTGAAGGTATCTTCTCTTACTACCATCATCGGGACTTCCTTCTGTTCTGCCCTTGAAAGGATTATCTCACTGGGATAGAGCTCCCCGGTTAGAATCAGGCATACTGAGCCTGATTCTATTGCAGACAATTGAATATCTACCCTGTCACCGCCTACAATAACGGCATTGCGTCTGGTCTTCTTGAAATATTCTATAGCCCTATCCGCCTGCATGGCGCCGATCAGGAAATGCTCTACGAGATTGCCCAGTTTGTCGTGGCAGCATAAAACTTTTCCGCCAAGCATTTCAGTCAGTTCTTCGACAGTAATTGATCCTACTACAGGGTCCTGTGGAATTACGCCGATGATATCAACGCCTTTCCTTTTCAGAAACGGCACTGCGTATTCGTCAGCGCTCTGCCTGTGATCTTCGGTGACTTTATTCAGTATTACGCCTAGAAATTTATCCTTCAGGTCTTTTTTTGCCTGAAGCACATAGTCGACAATATATTCACCCTCATATTTCACCACAATGACTGCCTTTGAATTGAGGCGCTTTATTACCTGGAGCCCCTGAACACCCAGGTAGCTTCCTGTATATACGCTGCCATAACCGCCAATAAGCATAATATCTTTATCTTTCGACAAGCGGTTAAATGAGTTTACAATTTTCCCCAAAAGCCCCTTAACATCCTTCAGATAACTTATCACTGCCAGTTCCTGTGTCAGCACCACAGGGCATATGTCAGGCACAGGGTCTTTCAGTTCAAGCGCCCTGTAGATACGCCAGGCATCATGATCGGTAAGTATATCGTCAACCTTAAGGGGCAGGATGCCAACAGGTTTCATATAACCTACCCTCAGTCCATCTTTTTTCAGTTTATGGCCAAGTCCCATGGTTATCAAAGTCTTTCCTGTATAACCCGACGTTGATCCTACATATAATGAAATCATTTAGTCACCTCCTATGGTAAATCGTGCGTCAATGGCTACAACCCCTTCTCCCCTCTGTCTGACCAGAAGAGGGTTTATATCAGCCTCAATGATCTGAGGGAAATCAACAGCCATCTGAGATAAGATTAAGAGGGATTTCTCAATGGCCTCAATATCAGCCTCTGCCTCACCTCTTACTCCCCGCAGAAGGGGAAAGGTCTTTGTTTCACGGAGCATCTCATGGGCATCTTCCTGGCTCAATGGTACGATTCTGAATGAAATATCCTTTAAGACTTCCACATATATCCCGCCTAATCCGAACATAATCATATGTCCAAAATGGGGATCTTTGGTTATCCCCATGATTACCTCTTTCCCTTTCGGCACCATCTCCTGTATCATTACGCCGGATATATGCGCAGCAGGCATAATGTTCCTTACGCGGGTAGTAATATCAAAGAAGGCGTTTTCGACCTCTTTTTTGCTGATCAGGTTTATTTTGACGCCCCCCATATCACTCTTATGGACAATCTGGGGAGACATAATCTTCATAACCACAGGGTAACCTATACCCTTAGCAGCGGCAACAGCCTCTTCCGGTGTCCTTGCAAATAAGCTTTTTGGCTGGCTAAATCCATATGCCTGCAAAATATCATGAACTTCGAGCTCGTATAAACGATCCCGACTTTCCTTTTTAACTTCATCGAAAATCTCAGCAGCCTTCTCTTTTAAGCCATTAATATTGTTATATGTTTTTTCAGGTCTGTTTATCCATAGATAATAGTTGTACATGGCGTTCATAGATGAGACCATTTCTTCCGGATAGCTGTAATTTGGCACACCGTATTTCATGAGAGTCTTTGTCCCTGATTCCACCCTTTGTTTTCCCATGAATGAGGTGAGTATCGGCCTGTCAATGGATTTTGATACATTTACGACTGCCATGGCTGTTGCATCAACATCCACAACAGCAGTCGGCGTAAGGAGCACCATAACGCCGTTTATCCTTTCATCCTTCAGAACGGTATTGAGCGCTCTTTCATATCTGTCAGCGCCGGAGTCTCCAAGGATATCTATGGGATTATAGAATGATGCGACAGGGGGAAGAAAAGTTCTTAGTTCGTCTACATATTCTTTATGCAACGGAGTAAGCTGGAGGTTGGATTTGTCACAGGCATCAGCAGCAAGTATGCCCGGCCCTCCTGAATTAGTGACAATTGCCACATACGGGCCTTTCGGCAGCGGCTGATTTGCAAAGGCCAGGGCATAATTAAAAAGCTCGTTTATCGTATGCGCCCTGATAACCCCGCTCTGTTTAAAGGCAGAATCAAATGCAGCTTCACGGCCTGCGAGAGCGCCGGTATGGGAAGACGCTGCTTTTGCTCCGGCGCTGGTAATGCCTGATTTTAGTATAATAATGGGTTTCTTTTTTGATACCTGTGCTGCAACCTCCATGAATTTTCTTCCATCGGTCACGCCCTCAATGTATCCAAGGATTACTTTGGTATTTTCGTCTTCAGACAGCGCCAGCATAACATCCGTATCTGTGATGTCTGACTTGTTCCCCATGCTTATAAATTTCGAAAAACCGATCTCATCGGGCAAGGCGCGATCAAGTACAGCCAGGCAGAGGGCCCCGGACTGTGAGAAAAAACCGATGCCGCCTTTCGCAGGCATTCCAGCAGCAAAAGAGGCATTGACCTTCGAGTGGGTATCGATCATCCCAAGGCAATTGGGGCCAATAAATCTCACCCCGCATTCCTGCGATTTTTTGATCAGTTCGTTTTCGAGCTTCGCGCCCTCTATTCCGCTCTCCTTAAATCCGGCGGTAATAATAATCGCAGAATCGATTTTTTTTGCCCCGCACTGTCCGATCACTTCTATGACATTCTTTGAAGGAACGACTACCACAGCTAAATCTATTTTGTCAGGCACATCGAGAAGGGAAGAAAATGATTTTTTCCCTAAAACCTCTGTGGCGCTCGGATTAATTGGAAAGACAGCGCCCTCATATCCGTATTGGATAATGTTTTTCAGGATATCGTATCCCACCTTTCCGGGTGTCCTCGATGCCCCTATGACTGCAATTGATTTGGGATTGAAAAAGTTATCAAGCATATATTCACGGATATATTAACTAAAGATAACCTTATTTATAAAGAGAAAATATTAACCCAATATCTCTTTTACACGCCCTATTTCCCCGCTTTCCAAACGAACTTTAATTCCATGCGGATGGGCAGATGATTTCGTTAAGATATTCCTTACTATACCCTGCGTTAATTTCCCTGTCTGCTGGTCTTTCTTCAATACAACTGAAACACGCAATCCCGGCTTTATATCTGAACGTTTATTTCCAGCCATACATTATTCTCCTGTCCCGAATCATTCACTATTAACGGTCTCATAATAATGAAACTGGATCTTTCTTATAAAAGTTGAAAAATGAGAATTACGTTTAGTAATCCCCCTTAGGAGGCAGCACGTGGATACCATTCTGAAAAGAAGCAAAATACCCCTCTTTTATAAAGAGGGTAAGAGGAGATTACTAAATAAAAACATGAATCGTAAATTCCCTGTTTATTAACCTTTGGTCTTTTCGCTCCTTTTTTTTCGCCAACAAGTTATAATTCTTCTTATATTTTTTACTCTTAAGGTAAGTTTTCCCTTTTTTCTCCGCAAGCATTCCGGACCCTGCTTTCTTTTTTGCTAGTATTTTTGTCTGCTGGTTGGATTTTTTCTTTACTTTTGATTTCTTGTAATTGCCGGCCGCATAGAAACCAAAATCCGTATCCGTAGTATAAATAACGGGCTCCAGGTTATTTTCGAGCAGCTCAAAACCTTTGCTGATGAGCATTCCCGATTCTTTCCAGAGATTATCCCTGCTCGGACTTCCGAGAATGGCCACTATCAACGTCCGGTTATTACGCTCAACAGCGCATACAAAGCAGTGCATAGCCTTGCGCGTGTAACCGGTTTTTCCACCGAGGATATCTGCTTCAGACCATAAAAGTCTGTTTGTATTTTTTAGAAAGATCGAATCACCGTTTTCCGTAGTAATATCAGTAACGCGCGTTCCAATGATATCTCTTAATGTCCGATATTTCAGGGCATATCTCATAATCTTGGCCAAATCATATGCCGTCGTATGCTGGAAGTCTCCGGGAAGACCATTGGAATTAACGAACCTTGTATCTTCAGCGCCGATATCGATTGCCTTATTGTTCATGAGTGCAACAAAATTTTCCTCAGACCCGGCGACAGTTTCAGAAAGGGCAACAGCTGCATCGTTTGCAGAACCAAGGAGAGCGGCATACAACAACTGCTCCACCGTTACCTGATCGCCCTGTTTAAACCCTGCCCTGTGCGGCTGGACATGTGAGGCGTTCCTGCTTATGGCAGCCTGCCCTGAAAGGTTGGCATTCTCAACCGCTATGATCGACGTCATTAATTTTGTGGTGCTCGCAGGAGGACGTCTAAGTGATGGATTTTTTGCATATAACATTTTTCCTGTCGACGCATCCAGCACGACGACAGAACTCGATAGGATATTATCAGCAAAAGAATTTGTTGACAGTAGCAGAAAGATGCTGAAGACCAGGAGGACGATAAATCTGAATCTGATTCTTGGGCTATTCTTTCTCATAATTACCTAATTGACTGCACCCATAAATAAAAAACCAATAAATTCAATTGAATAATATATCTATTCTAATTATATTGTATCATATTGCCATCCCGTCCTTTAATTTGTTCGTCCTCTGCGACTAAAAAACTTGCCTCTGCAGGAAAGGAGCGCAGTAAATATTAAGATGCTACACCTTGCATTGATTATTTAGTGTCTGTTTTTAAAGTCGTTATTTTTTCTGTTTGTTTGTCATTTCGGCTTGACCGGAATTTTTCCTATGGCTTCACAAAAAGATTCCCGACGCGCTTCACTTGCGAGAATGACAGCCTTTGGATTTTCCTTTGCGGGTTCAAGTTTGCAACTTGAACCCTATATGAGATTATTGCAATAGAGGGCAATGATTGTAGGGGCGGGGTCTCCTCGCCCGCCTTATCTTCATCCGGTTTAACAACAAACCCGCCAATACAGAAGGGCGGGGATACCCCGCCCCTACTTCCCAAAATATTGCTCGTAATTTCCGGATTGTACAACAATCTTTGCTTCAGGAAGAACTTTGTGTTCAGATCTGATCAAATATTCATGCACACTGGTGCCCAGTTTTTTTGACATACTCTCTCAGAGCATCGTTCATGAGTGTTTGATATCCAGATTTCTTTTCAGTAGCCAGTTTCTTAAAAAACAATAGAATATCATTATCAAGTCTTATGGTCGTAGAGATCTTCTTGGGTCTATAGAACCTGCCCCTTATCCCTTTAGAAAAGTCGTACTCCTCTTTGAGTTCAAATGCTTCTTTCTTATCCAATTGTTTCATACTGTTTCACCTCCTTTTTTGTTGCTTTCCTTGCAGTTATTATTTTTATGATTTCATCACCATTCTCTGTTAAGTAGTACAGATGACCCACTACAATGATGCTTCCTTTTTTAAGACTGCCTATAGTAATCCATCTCTCATCGAAGTAATCAAATCTTTTGTCCAGAATGGAAACATGAAGAGGATCATCAAATACCTCTGCCACGTCCTCGAATAATATGCCATGCTTTCTTATGTTTTCTTTATTCTTGTTTGCATCCCATCTAAATTCCATAGTTACATTTTAAGACAAAGTAATAACAGTGTCAATACAATATACCTCGGCGACATACGACTTTTAGTGTCTATCCCCATTTATAAATCAGCAGATTTTCTAACCAAGCTAAGCACATTGTTTACAGGAAAAAATGATGAGTTACTTCTCAAGTTCATCAATAGCAAACTTGATCCCCTCAGCCCTTCCTTCCCGATAGGCAATTTGATCACGAATTATCCAAATCTGATTAAAATTAGTTGGTTCTGTTTTTTTTTAGTTTGTCTCAATCTCTCCGAAGGATCCTGTTTTTTATTTACAACTATTTCGTATCCATAGCCTATCCGGAAATTGAGTTATTAAATGCTTCGGATTTTAAAGGCTTTGAAAGAATATATTTTATATGCATGTTTATTATATCTGAGAGTTCGGAAAGGAGTATATCAGAAGGTTTGATGCGATGTACTTTCAGAGTATCCCAGGTGGTCAGATCAGTAAAAAGCTTCAAAACTGCTGCTGATATTTTTACCGGAGAGTCAATCCCTCTGGCACAGGTTTCACACAAAACAGATCCATGGGACAGGTAAAAAGAGGTTCCGCTTCTGCCGCATCTTCCACAGGCATCAAGCTTTGGCGCAAATCCAACTAACTTTAGAAATTTTATTTTATAGTGATTAACCAGGATTTTCGGATTATCCTGATTTTCAAGCGCCTGTAATATATGTAATAACAGAGAGTATACGTTTCTGTTTGCATCTCTTTCCGGAATAAAGTTCAGCGTGATTTCTATTATCTCCGAAGCCCTGAGAAAAGAGTTAAGGCTGTCTCTTATGGACTTGAAGGGATGTATGATATCAGACTGCGTTAATCTCGGCAGCGCTGTATCTTCTTTTCCCCAGAATGATATTATTGAATGGGTTAACGGCTCGAGGCTGCTCCCGAAACGGCTTTTAATCTTGCGCGGGCTTTTTGCAAATGCCTTAATAAGTCCGAGATCTCCGGTAAGATACGTAACGATAAGGTCTGCTTCCCCGAATGGAATGGTTCTCAGGACAATGCCTTCGGTTCTCCTGAGCATTACATGATATTTCCGAAATCTTCCGGCTTAAGATTCTTCAGCCAGTCCTCAAGTTCATCCGAACTTTTACGTTCCATTATGGAATCTTCAACAAATATGGGTGCATTGACCCGCAGAGCTACAGCTACGGCATCACTGGGTCTTGAATCTACAAGCGTCTCCTTCTTCCCGTCGTTAAGGCAGATAAGGGCATAATAGGTATTGTCCTGGATTTCTGTTACGATAATCTTTGTTATTGTGGTTTTGAGACTGTCGGTTATATTTTTCACAAGGTCATGCGTCAAAGGCCTCGGAGTTTCAACTTTCCCTAATGCAAGAGCGATTGAATCAGCCTCAGGTTTGCCTATCCAGATGGGGAGAGTGCCATTGCCGTTTATCTCCTTTAAAAGCAAAATATACATATTGCTTCTCGGATCAAACAGCATCCCCTCAACCTTCATCTGGATCAGCATCTATGAATATCCCAATTCCTTCAGGAGTCGCATATCATTTCTCCAGTGTTTTTTGACCTTTACCCATATCTCAAGAAAGACCTTTGTATTGAGAAGCTTTTCCATATCAATTCTTGCAGCGCTCCCTATATCCTTGAGCAGCTTTCCGCTTTTACCTATTATTATAGCCTTTTGTCCTTCTCTTTCAATATAAATATTGCAGCTTATTGATATAAGACCGTCTTCTCTTTCCTCCCATCTTTCTACCTCAACAGCAACTGAATGAGGTATCTCTTCCTCTGTCATATCCATAACCTTTTCTCTGAGTATCTCGGAGACCATGAATCTTTCAAGCTGGTCGGTTATCAGATCGTCCGGGTAATATATTGGGCCGACCGGCAGATAATCACATACTTTCTCCAAAAGAATATCTATTCCGTCGCCTTTTATCGCAGAGACAGGTATTATCTCTTTAAAAGGATAGAGGCCTTTAAATTTATCTATTACCGGGAGGAGTTCCTGTTTCCTGACAGTATCTATTTTATTTATGATGAGAAATACGGGCGAGTGTGCTTTTTTTAAAATATCCATGACAGCAATGTCGCCCTTTAACGGTTTACATGGCTCGACCATGAATAAGATAGCATCTACTTCACTTAATGCATTCATGGCAGTCCTGACCATGGTTTCACCAAGTTTATGTCTTGGTTTGTGAATGCCCGGGGTATCAATGAAGATAATCTGTGCATGAGGAAGCGTTTTTATTCCCATGATCCTGTTTCTTGTAGTCTGTGGTTTTGCGGTAACAATTGCGATCTTCTCCCCGAGGATAGTATTCAGGAGAGTGGATTTGCCGACATTTGGCCTTCCGATTATCGAGACATAGCCGGAACGAAAGTCTTTAATATTCTCAATGTTCATGAGAGATTATCCAATGCCTCTCTGATCCTGTCAACACCCTTCTTTATATCGTCAAGAGAAGCAGCGTAAGAGAGTCTGATAAAATGGTCGTCACCAAAAGCTCCGCCAGGTACAAGCGCAACATTTGCTTTTTCAAGGAGATAAAGGGCAAGGTCTGATGAAGATGCTATCTGACGGTTTTCTGCGGATTTGCCATAAAAGCTGGAGGTATTCGGGAATGCATAAAATGCTCCTGTAGGAGTAAGGCATCTCATTCCGGGGATTGAATTCAGCTGACTGACCAGAAACCTTCTCCTCCTGTCGAATTCAGCAAGCATTGCACTGATAAAATCCTGCGGCCCTTTAAGGGCTTCAACGGCAGCTTTCTGTGATATGGATGATGGGTTCGATGTTGACTGGCTCTGGATATTTGTCATTGCTTTTATGATATCCTTCGGCCCTGCAGCAAAACCTATTCTCCATCCTGTCATGGCATACGATTTGGAAAGCCCGTTAACTACAATTGTTTTTTCTTTAACGCCGGGATCTATTGATGCAATACTGATATGTTCAAAGCCATCATATGTCAGTTTCTCATAAATTTCATCAGAGATTATATAAAGGTTATGCTTAAGAACAATTTCAGCGACCTTCTCTAACGTCCTCCGGTCATATGTCAATCCAGTGGGATTGGAAGGGGAATTTAAAATCAGGGCCTTTGTTTTTGAAGTTATACGGGACTCTAATATCTCGGGTTTAATCATAAAAGAATCAGCCTCATATGTTTTAATAAATACAGGGATTGCATCGTTCAGCAGAGTTTGGTCGGGATAAGATACCCAGTATGGCGACGGGATCAATACCTCATCTCCGGGACTGTAAATGGCCTGTGCAATATTGTAAAGGCTGTGTTTTGCGCCGCATGAAACGATTATTTCTTCACGTGTATAGTTAAGGTTGTTGTCTTTCCTGAATTTTTCTATGATCGCATCTTTTAAAGGATCAATGCCTCCTACGGCTGTGTATTTTGTAAAACCGTCTTTCAGGGCCTTTATTGCAGCCTCTTTTATATTTTCCGGAGTATCAAAGTCAGGTTCACCAACACCGAAATTAACAATATCAATTCCATTTGCCTTCATCGCCTTTGCCTTTGCGTCAATCGCAAGCGTTGGCGATGGCTTGATCTTGCGCGCCCTGTCAGAAAACATTCATGTCCCTCCTTATAATAGTTTTTGATTTTTTGAATTTTACCACACTATAATGTAATAAAACTATTTTCAGCTCACGCAGCATCCATATATGGAGGCAAGCTTTAGGTTTGAAGAAGATTTTATCAATTATCATTGTCCTGTCTTTACTCCTGTTTGTGATCTACAATCTCTACAGTACTCGCATCATTCGCGCTGTTATAGAAGGAAGAATTTACAGAAGCGGCCAGCTTTCTGAGAATGCCCTGAAACGCCTTATTAGCGAAAAAAATATCAAGTCCATCCTGAATCTTAGGGGAGAAGGCGATAATTTAGAATGGCACATGCGTGAAAAAGAGATAGCCGAAGAAAAACATATAAAGCTCTATAATGTCGCGATATCCTCCAATGAACTGCCGGAATGCGGCAAGCTCATGAATATCCTTGATATAGTATTAATATCTGAAAGGCCTCTCCTTGTCCACTGTAAGAGAGGCGTTGACAGAACAGGTATGGTCAGCGCATTGGCCTTAGCAATAGAAGAAAATCCGCCATTATCTGAACTGAGAAAACAGTTTTCTTTCAGATATGGAGTCCTCCCTTTTTCAAGGTCGATCGGTCCATATATTTTTTTATTGTATGAGCAATGGCTTAATAAAACAAACAAAACGCATAATAAGCACAATCTTATCTACTGGATCAGGAATGAATATCGTGACGGCAGTGAAAATCTGAAATACCATATAGATCATGTAAACGGCCTGTATTTTCAAAACAAAAAAGCAACAATACACAATACTGCAGATAAAATCCTTATAGGGGGATGGGCATATGATACATGTACAGTTTTACCTGCTGAAAATCTGTATATTGCGGTTGACAATCGTACCTCTTCAAAGGTTAATTACCTGCACAACAGGCCTGATGTTGCGAAGGTATTTCACCTTTGTGAAGAATCCAGGAAGACATTTATCATTGGTTGGGAGGCTGAATTGCCGCGAAACGAAATATCATCCGGATGTCACAGATTATCTCTCAGGATTTTCAGGAATGGTATGACATTCGACATACCCGGAGAAAATACTTTATGTTTTGAATAATAACTTCCGCTTAGCCCCCTCTTAATATAAGAGGGGGCTGGGGGAGTTACAAATCTATTTCTTCTTGCCCATATCTTTCAGTTCCTCTGCCTGATACTGCTCCTGCTGAATAGTAAGATCAAGATTGATGACCATTCCCCCATGTTTATTCAGTTCAGTGTCTTTTCTAAGTTTCATATGGCGCTTTTGAGATTTGGTCACATTGTCTGATAATGTTTTCAGCACCTTGCCGATATCCTTGCCTGAATCAATTTTCCCCGGCTTGAATTTCGGAGTCAGACCGTTTTCTGCTATACCCTCAGCAAAGTGGGCAATCTGCTTCATCTTTTCCATAGCATGATCCATAAGCTGCCATGCCGTCATGCTGTTCTTTTGAAAGACCCACGAGGAGCGTATATGCTGCAGCATTTCGTTGTATTTATCTGTTACTTCCTTCTGTAATGAGCTTAAAAAATCTACAGGTAATCCACGCTCTCCTCCGGGAGCTTCTTTAGCCTGTTCAGGGCTCAGCTTGTCCAATATCCTCTGGAATTTTCTGGCATGAATAGAAGATTCCCAGGCTTCCCTATGCAGCACCCGCCTGATGTGAGGGTCATCCACCATATCCGCCTCTCCATTGTAATGCGGGATCAGTTTTTTTTCGTATTCAACATATGATCTGAAGATCGTGGCCCTGTTCGTTGGATCATAAGGATATGGCGCCGGTATGAAATTCGGCTCTCCGCCCAGCTTGCCGATAATTGCCCCGAGCCAGTGCATATGCCACATCTCTTCTCTGGAACGGGATAAAAGGCTCGCTCCTATTGATGTGTCTTCCCCCTCCAGCCATCCATGCACAAGATAGCGTATAATTGCCGCATGTTCATCTGCCATATCCTTGTTTAACATCAAAATCAATTCGTTTTTTTTCATAGTCCTCTCCATTTCTCAAGTGGTTTAAATTATTATTAGTAATTACAAATAATCATATTTCAATATGGACACTTAGTCAAGGTTAATATTGGTTCAGATTATTGAAATATTGGATTTTAAAAACACCTCTTATCTGTTCCCTGTCCTGAGCTGGCCGCAGGCTGCAAGTATATCCTGCCCCTTGCTCTCCCTGATAAGCGCCCGAATATATTTATTTAAGAGTATCTTCTGAAATTCCAATACCCTTTCTTCCGGAGGCCTTTTAAAATCACTTTCCGGGTGGGGGTTGAGCGGGATGAGGTTTATCTTGCAGCGAACGCCCTTAAGGAGCTTTATAAGCTTGTGAGCAACATCAGGTGAATCATTTATTCCATCAATCATGACATATTCAAATGTAATCCTTCTTCCTGACTTGAGTGGATATTTTTTGCATGCAGTAATAAGTGATTCTATATCATATTTTTTGTTTATCGGCATCAACCTGTTTCTCGTTTCATTATCCGCAGCATTTAATGAAACCGCAAGATTTATATCAGGCGCTTTCAAGGGAAGAAGCAGCATCTTTGGCACTATCCCGGCCGTCGATACTGTTATCTTTCTCTTTGATATCCCGATAAACTGGATGATCCTCCAGAGGGCTTCGACAACGTTATCGAAATTCATAAGAGGCTCTCCCATGCCCATGAATACAATATTCGTAACCTTCTCCGGTGAGATAATCCTGTTCACTGCTATGATCTGATCTGTTATCTCATATGATTTCAGGCTTCTGACCAATCCTGATTTCCCTGTCAGGCAAAATTGGCACCCAATGGCACAGCCTGCCTGTGATGAGATGCATAAGGTAAAGCGGTTCTCATCCGGTATCAATACACTTTCTATGGCATTACCGTCTTCAAGTGAAAAAAGGAACTTTTCTGTGCCATCTGATGATTGCAATCTCTCGACAAGCTTAAGATTACTGATGAAGGCAATGCCATTTAAATGATACCGGAGGTCTTTGGAAAATTCTGTAATTGCATCTATCTCAGGTGCGTATTTCGTGTACATCCAGCTCAGTAACTGCTCAGCCCTGTATCGCGGTAGACCGATTTTTTCTATAAAGAGAAATATCTCTTCTTTGGAGAGAGATTTTAGATTTAACTTATGGTTCATAATCAATAAGTTATGTAATATTATTTAAAGCATTGCTTTTATATATTTTTACTTACTAAGGAGTTCATAAGCATAACCACATTCACATGTCAATTTTGTCATTCTGGCTTGTCCAGAATCCTTCTTTTCTCAGAAAGATTCTCGCCTCGGCGAGTCGCTCCCGCACTCAGGCGGGTTCGCTGAGGAGAAGAGGCGACCCGACAAGCGGGAATGACAGATGTGGCTTTACTTACGATCTTATTAGTATTTATTGCGATCTTTTGAGTCCTCTGATTTTATCAAGGGTATCCTGATAGATGTCCTTTTTAGCAGGATTCAGCTCAATAGCTTTTAGTGCAAGTTTTTCTGCTTCATCAAGTTTTTCGTTCTTTGTGTAATATAGCCAGGCAAGATTGTTATACGCATCAGCATTGTGCTGGTCTTTCTTTATTGCCTTTTTATAATATGTTTCTGCTTCATCATATTCCTTTTTATGAAAATATATATTGCCCATAAACAGATATGCAGCCGGTAATTTTCCGGATGCTTCCTGATATTCCTTCAGGGCATTATCAAGCTCGCCTTTCTTTTCATAACTTACACCAAGGTTAAGATGCTCTTCCGGGCTCAATGGGTCATCGAGCACCACAATCCTCGGCAAAGCACATGAAAACAACAGTAGACTGTAGACTGTAGAAAGTAGACAGCAAACAGATATTTTAAAGAAAAATATATTATTGTTTTTCATGTTTTATTTTTCCGTATATGCTGCTCCTGTCTACAGTCTACTACCTACTGTCTACTCTTTGCTTTTTATGAGCAGAGTCCAGTAATCTGCCCTTTTCCATACTCTTAAAAAATCTTTATTGGATATAAATACATTGTTATCTTTCCCTGAATTAACTCTTACCCCATTTTCATTATATCCGACAACCACCATGAAATGGTTTGCCTGATAGAAATATATCCCGTAATCGACAAGGACAATGAGAGGATAACCTGCGTCTATATTTTTTTTCAGATCCTCCGGGCTGCCTTTATACTGGAAAGCGAACAGGCCTTTTTTCTGCGCATACATAACCATGTCAATGCTTAGCGTTCCTTTTGCGCTTTCACTGAAAATATCTTTTGCGATATCATCCGGCCTTGCCGGAATTCTCCAGTAGTTCAACACCCCGGCAAGTGATGCCGGTCCGCACTGATAGGTTTCCTGCGGATAGAAAGGCACGTTTTCAATCATATGCTGAGCTGATGATTCAGGTATGCTTGTCCTGTGAGCACAGGAAGACAAGAAAAAAAGGGCATTAAGGATAATTAATAAAAGACATATTGATTTGCAGCTTCGCTCCTCGCAATGACTGAAGATCATAAATGTTCTGTCATTGCGAGAGCAGCGAAGCAATACTGTATGTTGAATTGTAATATTGCTACCTGTATTTCCCTATTTTGTAATGATTACCTTATGCCCTGTAACCTTTAAAAGCACAACAACAAGAATTGCTATCACCAGAATAGCGATTATTACAAAGAGGGCATCAGACTGTCCGACCTTCAAACTATCTAATTGCAGGGCTACCTGATGTATCTGCTGGTCACTCATTTGTGCAAGTCTTGCCTGAACCTCGTCCTGTGTAAGCCCGAACTGTTTCAGTCTTTCACTTATTGCCTTGACTTCAATGACTTTCTGAATCTTATCAAGATCTGCAACCCTATCTGACTGAGCGAGTGCCATAATCTCTGAAGGTGCAAGCCCTGCATCAACCCTTGGTGTTATGCCGATTACAAACATGGCGATAATCATGTACCAGGAAATATGCTTCATGAACGGAATCCGCATCTTCTTCACCTCCTTCCGTTTTAAGTTTTGATAATTATAAATTGTTGCCATCTTTAGGGAGAAATCTTTGGCAATGTCCCAAACAGGTACTTGATATCTTCATCCTCAAAACGCAGTCCCATGCCTGCGTAGCCGCCACGCCACTTCTTGTTCATGATATTATCAACACCAGCTGATATAAATACATTTTTGAAAATAAAATAATCTACCCCGGCTCTCACATGGGGGTTTTTAGATTCTTCTTCATCATTGGAAAAGTCCCAGGCGTCTATTGCTAATTTGCCTCTGTCGTTATTAAAGAAAAGGTCTGCCCCTGCGCCAAATGTATTTTCTGTAAGTCCTAATCTTAATACTGCATCTTTGTACCTCATCGCATACTGTGCTGTAAATTCTATCTTTTTCTTTGTCTCGATCTCCTTAACCTTAGTTGTGCCGCTGGAGGTTATTGTAGTTGTCTCTTTTGTAGTTGATTTTCCCAAGGGATCTCCGACAACACCCAGAATATAGTACTTATCGGGTTTTGGCTGGAGAGTGAGATAGAAATATCCCTTCCCCTCTTTCGCTTCCGTAAGATAATCTCCCTGAAAGGTTATGAAAGTCTTGAACCTTTCCACTGTCGATATAGTCTTATCGATCCCGGCTGCAGCCTTGTTTATATTCTCATAAAGACTCTCATCCTTTACGAGCTTGCCGAGAGTCCCTTCGCCTTTATCAATTTTCTTTGCGATGTTGTCAATAGAGTCTGCAGCACTTTTTATGGTGGGTCGGTTCTCCTCGACCATGGCCTTCAGTTCATCAGCTGCCTTATTAAGTTTCGCAATCAGCTGAGGGGTGTCCTGCTTTAAACTTACAGAAAAGTCTTTTATATTGCCTGCAGCTGTTGATACTGTATCTTTATTCTTTTGAATCAGGTCATTAATTGAAGCCGTAAGATTATTAATGTTGTCGAGCGCATCTCTCAGTTTATTGTCATTTACAGAAATGGCTTCCTTTAAATCTATAGTTATGTCTTTTATATTCAACACAGATTGTTTTAATGCATCTTTGGCCTCTTCAGTGCCAAATGATTCATTGAATGATTTGGCAAGAATATTGATATTTTCCGACACAGCGGTAAGATTTCGCGTCAGATCATCAAGGTCGACAATCTCCACAACATTATGGATGGTGGCTCCATTTTTGAGTGCTGGTTTTTGATAGCCCGGCCTTATGTCGAGATACTTGTCGCCAAGAAGGCCCGACGCCTTGATAGAAGCGCTTGCGTCTTCATAAAGGGGGATTTCCTTATTCATCCTGACAGTCAGCTTTGCCTTGCCGTCTGAAAGCTGTATTTTTTCTATAAAACCGGCATTGACTCCGGCTATTTTCACTTTGGTTTTTTCGTCAAGGCCCGCAATATTTTTAAAATAGACATGTACCATATAACCTTCTTTTTTCATCCAGTCGAGGGCGCCTATTTTAAATGTCATAAATACAAGGATTGATATGACGAATAGTGCAAAGAAACCTACCTTAAGTTCTGTTGAAAGACTTCTCATAATCTACTCCTTCTATCTTTATTGGGCCTACTGCGCTGCCGGTTATAAATTGCCTTACCAGAGGGTTTTGCGTACTCTTTATTGCATCAGGGGTTGCTGTTTCTATTATCTTCCCTTCATAAAGCATGGCAATTTTGTCGCCAATTTTGTAAGCACTGTTCATATCATGAGTTATAGCAATACTGGTAACAGAGAGGGCCTCTCTCATATCAACAATAAGGTCATTAATCGCATCTGCCATAATGGGGTCAAGTCCTGTTGTAGGCTCATCATACAACAATATGTCAGGTTCATGTGCAATAGCCCTTGCAAGCCCTACCCTTTTTTTCATCCCTCCTGAAAGTTCTGATGGCATTAAATCCTCTACGCCTACGAGCCCAACTATTCTCAATTTTTCAATGGCATGAGACTTAGCGTCTTTTACGCTTAATTTTTTTTGCCTGAGCAATGCAAAAGCAACATTCTCCCATACAGTCATTGAATCAAATAATGCTGCCATTTGAAAAAGCATACCAAATTGCTTTCTGACTTCATATAGTTCATTCTCTCTAAGTGAAGTTATATCGATGCCGTCTATAAGTACTTTGCCTTCATCCGGCTTTATAATTCCTATAATATGCTTTAGTAAAACGCTTTTCCCGGAACCGCTCCCGCCGATAACGACCATGCTTTCGCCTTTTTCAACCCTGAGATTTACTCCTCCAAGCACATATTTTTTCCCAAATGATTTGTGAACGTTAATGATCTCTATCATAAGCAATAATTAATCTTCATTTAAATAACCATACCGAGAGAAAATAGTCAGATATTAATATGGTCATAGATGATAAAACTACTGCTCCGGTTGTTGCTTTTCCGACACCTTCAGCTCCTCCCCTTGTATAAAACCCCTTATAACAGCTTAACAGTGAAATGCTTGCACCAAAAAATCCTGCTTTTATCAAGCCATTGTAAATATCACTTATCATCAAATAATTCCATGTCCTTTTCCAGTATGCGATCGAACTTGTATCAAAGAGTCCCACAGTAATGAAATAACCGCCTATTATACCGGTTATGTCAGCTACTGCAGCAAGCGCCGGAAGCATAAGCATACCGGCTATAAATCTCGGAACGATAAGATATTTTATAGGATTCGTTGCCAATGTTTCGAGTGCATCTATCTGTTCTGTAACTCTCATAGTTCCTAATTCAGCTGCCATGGCAGCCCCTGCCCTTCCTGCTACTATAAGACCTGTAAGGACAGGCCCAAGTTCTCTCGTCATCGAAAGCGCAACAACAGTTCCTACAACTCCTTCAGCGCCAAATCTCTTAAACCCTGTAAAGGTCTGGAGGGCAAAGACCATTCCTGTAAAAATTGCTGTTATCAGCACAACAGGCAAAGATCGCACTCCGATCTCAAGCATTTGTTTGAAGGTATTCCTCACTTCATAGGGGGGAAGCAACATGTGCCTGACAGTTAAAGAAAGGAGTATCAATATCCTGCCAAGTTCCTCGGAGAAACGTATAATTGTCTTTCCTATAAGTTCAATGGGTCTCAACATATGTTCTCTTTGATCTGCTTCCAAGCGTTGTCAGTATCTCATACGATATTGTATTTGAGCGAAATGCAAGCTCTTCAGCTTTTATTGATTCATTGCCCTGCCTGCCGATTATGACTACTTCATCTTTTTCTTTAGCGCCTTTGACATCTGTAAGGTCAATCATGGTCAGGTCCATGCATACCCTGCCTGCGACAGGGGCACGCCTTCTGTTTACAAGCACTTCAGCATTATTCGAAAACAGTCTGTTATATCCGTCAGCATATCCTAAAGGAATCACACCTATCCTGCTCGGTCTCTTTGTAATGAAAGTTCTGCCGTAACTTATTGGCGTACCTGAAGGCACATTTCTGATGCAAAGAATCCTGGTTTTGATTGACATCGCGGGAATAAGATTAATGCCATGAGTAATCCCCCCCTGCCCCCCTTTAGCAAAGGGGGGTAAGGGGGGATTTGTTCCATAATTAAAGGGAGAATATCCATAAAGCATCAGTCCTGGCCTTACTGCATCGAGGTGCGCTTCCTGAAAGCTCAGGATGGCTGCGCTGTTCGCTATATGAGAAAAAATCCTTCTCTTTAATTTCTCAGAGATTTTTTCCTTTATTGCATTAAATCGTTCAAGCTGAATTTTTGCATAAGTCCTGTCTGAGAGGTCGGCTTCTGAAAAATGGCTTAACATGCCTGTTATTTCGAGTCCATGCATGTCTGATATCTTCATCAAATCCGTAATGATATGATTCCCATGCAATCCCATCCTTCCCATACCGGTGTCAACCTTAACATGAACCTTTAGAGGGATGTTTCTTTTTTTTGATTCCCGTGATAGAGATAAGGCATTATCCATATCGCAGATAACAGGCATGAGGTTAAAATCAAAGATTGATTTAACATCTTCCGTGTCAAATAGAACAATTATAGGGACAGTGATGCCGGCGTCCCTGAGTTCAACAGCTTCGTTGATATACGCAACTGCAAGGTAAGAGATTCCTTCTTTGAGGAGTCTTTTTGAAACTTCAACCGCACCGTGACCATAAGCATCAGCCTTTACCACAGCAATTACCGGACGGTTTTTGACAATCTTTCTTATAGCCTGAAGGTTTTGCCCTATAGCAGATAAACTGATCTCTGCAACAGGCCCTCTAAACACCTTCTTCTTTATCGAGTTTTTCTTTTTTTGCCTGCTTGGATGATTCCTTATCCGGAGTTACATCGATTTCATCACTCTCCTTCACGCCCTTCTTAAAGTTCTTGATAGCCTGTCCGATACCGCTTCCGATCTGGGGAAGCCTTGTCGCACCAAATAGAATAACAATGATGATCAGGATAATAATTAACTCCTGTGTCCCTAAACCAAACATAATTTACCCCCTTCTCTCTTAAAATCTTCCACAGTATTTATATTCACAAAAGACTTTCCTTCCCTATCTATGCTTCTTACCTCCTCTTCTTTTATATACAGCACATTTATTCTTTTCAGTAATTCCCTCAAACTCCTTCTCCCCTTCCTTATGCTATCCTCAATTTTGCCGGTAATTTTCTGTGAATAAATGCCAAAAAGCGGCTGGGGTCTGTTATCGAAAACAGGTATTACAGAATCCCACTTTCTGTCCCATTTATTAATCATATGTTGTATAAGTATAACATTTATAAAAGGCATATCACATGCGGTTACAAAAACATCTGAGACATCCGGAACGTTTAGCGCTGAATATATCCCTGTCATGGGTCCTCTGTGTTTAATTATATCACCAACCATTAGAGCGCCGAGATAAAAATAGAGTTCAGGGCTGTTGGTGCTTATCAGAACCCTGTTGAATATACTTTTCAAAAGTCTGACATTCGACTCAATAATCTTCGTGCCGTTTATCTCAAGAAACCCTTTTAAAAAAGGTATCCTCCTGTTTTCACCCCCGGCTAAAATCAAGGCGTCCATTTGTAATTACCAATAGCATATCATAACTCCTGCTTATGTCAATTTATGCTTATATATAATATCTTTTATAATAGTTTATTAAAAAAATACTTTCAATAAAAAACAAAACTTCGCTTACAACAACAGGTTTTATTGACAAATGAATTTATCTCAAATAAAGTAACGCTGATTTATAAATTATGCTCAAAGGAGGTTCTGAATGTTAGATGCAAAGATAACTTATGTTAAAGGGCTTCAATTCGTAGGGGATTCGTCATCAGGCCATGCATTAGTTATGGATGGCGAACCCTCAGTTGGCGGACATAATACCGGCCCAAGACCGATGGAACTGCTCCTTCTCGGGGCAGGCGGTTGTTCAGGAATGGATGTTATCTCAATCCTTAAAAAGAAGAGGCAGGAAGTGACAGGCCTTGAGATACGGGTAAAAGGGGAAAAGGCAGAAGAATATCCGAAAAAATTTACACATATCACCCTTGAGTTTATTGTAAAAGGAAGGAATATCTCTGAAGAAGCGGTAAAAAAGGCGATTGAACTTTCAATGAACAAATACTGCTCTGTTAAGGCCACCCTCGAGGGCGCTGCAAAGATAGGCTTTTCCTGTAAAATAATTCAGGAGTAAAGTGTTGCAGAGAGGTTACACATATATTAAATGAATATCCTTTACAAATATATTGCTACCCTCGGCTTTGCGGGATATATCCCTTTTGCACCCGGCACCTTTGGAACTTTAGCTGCATTTGCAGTATACATTCTTCTGAAGCCATCTGATTTTTTGCAAGTTATCATATTGATCCTTATCATACCAATCGGGATAATCTCTGCTGGGCATACTGAACGAATGCTGAATGAAAAAGACAGCAGGCATATAGTCATTGATGAGTTCTGCGGATATTTCTCTTCAACACTCTTTATTCCATTCAGCATGGGTCATGCAGTCGCAGCCTTTTTTTTATTCAGAGTTTTCGATATACTAAAACCGTTTCCGATCAGAAAAATCGAAACTGCATTCAGTGGAGGCAAAGGCATAATGGCAGATGATATTATGGCTGCTGTATATGCAAATCTCATTTTACAGATATGGGTTTATATCAACTGAGAAGCCATGAACCTCAGATGCTTTATAGCAATAGAAATGTCTGACCCCATAAAAAAGGAGGTCGGGAAACTGCTGGATATTATGCAAAAACACGATGCTGATATAAAATGGGTAGCGCCGGAAAATGTTCATCTCACCCTTAAGTTTCTTGGCAGCACAACTGACGCTTTATTGCCTGATATCCGTAAATCCCTATCAAAGATTCTATCGTCTTATAAGCCGTTTTATATTAGAATATATGGCACAGGCATATTTCCAAACAGGAAATATCCACGGGTAATATGGACAGGGATTGACGGTTCAGAGACATTAAATAAAATGAAAGGTGATATTGAACAGGCAATGGCATTATTAGGCTTTCAGAAAGAAGACAAGGAATTTAACCCCCATCTTACACTTGGAAGGGTTCGCTCTCCAAAAGGCGTCGTGAATATAGTGAATGAATTTGATAATTACAAAATCATGGAATTCGGAATATTGCATGTCGACCATATCAAACTCATGAAGAGTGATTTAAAACCAAAAGGCGCAGTGTATACCTGCCTGCATGATATTCCGTTAATGAAATAAAAATGTCATAAGAATACGGAGGGAAGATGACGAATAAAGATAAAACAGACAAAACCAGGGCTATTGAGATGGCTATCTCGCAGATCGAAAAAAGTTTCGGAAAAGGTTCAATTATGCGTCTTGGCGCAGAAGGAACCGCAGAAGGGATTCAGGTTATACCTACAGGCTCCTTAACGCTTGATATCGCAACCGGAATAGGAGGTTTTCCAAGAGGAAGGGTCATAGAAATATACGGTCCTGAATCATCAGGGAAAACCACCCTTGCGTTAGGCGCTATTGCACAGGCACAGGCAGCCGGTGGCGCAGCAGCTTTTATAGATGCAGAACATGCGCTAGATGTTAATTATGCCCAAAAACTCGGAGTTAAAATTGAAGACCTCCTTGTCTCACAACCGGACACAGGTGAACAGGCGCTTGAAGTCACTGAGGTTCTTGTCAGAAGCGGCGCTGTAGATGTAATAGCAATAGATTCGGTTGCTGCGCTTGTCCCAAGGGCAGAAATAGAGGGGGAGATGGGTGATTCCCTGCCGGGACTGCAGGCAAGGCTTATGAGTCAGGCATTGAGAAAGCTCACTGCAGCAATATCAAAGTCTCTAACAACTGTTATCTTTATCAATCAGATACGAATGAAGATAGGCGTTATGTTCGGCAGCCCTGAGACAACAACAGGCGGAAATGCTCTGAAATTCTACTCTTCCATGAGACTGGATATAAGAAGGATAGAAAACCTTAAAGAAAATCAGGAGACTATAGGAGGAAGGGTAAGGGTTAAAGTTGTAAAGAACAAGGTAGCTCCACCATTCAGGCAGGCTGAGTTTGATATATATTTCAATGAGGGAATTTCAAGGGTTGGAGAACTTGTAGATCTTGGAGTTGAAAAATCGATTATTGAAAAATCAGGCGCTTGGTACAGTTACGGAGGCAACAGGATCGGTCAGGGGCGTGAAAACGTAAAGGAATTTTTAAAAGCCAATGCAGATACCGCAAAAGAAATTGAGAATAAAATCATTGAGGCCTTTAATCTAAGGAGGTAGTTATGGATATCAATGAACTATTAAAAAAAGCATCCGCATTGCAGGCTTCTGACCTTCACATAAAAGTCGGTTCACCGCCGGTATTAAGGATTTTCGGTGAGCTGACACCGCTTACTTCAGAGAAAAAACTCGCCCACGAAGATGCGATGAAAATCGCACTGGCTGTCATGACGCCGGGTCAGGCTGAAATATTCAAAAAGAAGAATGACATGGACCTTGCCTATAGCGTCCCGGGGCTTGGAAGGTACAGATGCAATGTGTTTATGCAGAGGGGCACAGTAGGGCTTGTCTTCAGGGTCATCCCTGTAAAAATCCCTACCATTGATGAGTTGTATCTTCCCGAGGTTATAAAGAAACTTTCTATGGAACAGAGGGGGCTGATAATCGTTACAGGGACTACCGGTAGCGGAAAGTCCACAACCCTTGCTGCGATGATAGACTTAATGAACAGCATGAGGACCGAGCATATCATGACTATCGAAGACCCCATAGAATACCTTCACAGGGACAAGAAAAGCATTATAAACCAGAGAGAGATAGGAAGCGATACCGAATCCTTCAGCAAGGCCCTCAGACAGGCCCTCAGGCAGGACCCGGATATTATACTTGTTGGAGAAATGCGTGACTTTGAAACAATTCAGACATCCCTTGTTGCTGCAGAAACAGGTCACCTTGTTTTAAGCACCCTCCATACTATAGATGCTACCGAAACGGTAAACAGGATTATTGCTGTTTTCCCTCCATATCAGCACAAGCAGGTTCGTATGCAGTTGTCGTCAGTGCTCAGAGGGATTATATCTATGCGTCTTATGCCAAGGGCAGACGGGAAAGGCAGGGTTCCTGCCGTTGAAGTACTGATAGCCACGGCAACCATAAAGGATTGCATCCTTGATCCGGACAAGACCAAGTTGATTCCTGATGTAATTGAACAGGGAGCCATACACTATGGAATGCAGACCTTTGATCAGTCTCTCCTGAACCTGTATAAATCAGGCCTCATTACCTACGAAGAGGCTTTGAGAAGAGCCACAAATCCTGACGATTTTGTTCTTAAGGTTAAGGGTATTCAGTCCACAAGTGAACTTTCCCTCGAAGAGCAGCTCGCCATGAGGCATGATAAACCCGATGATAAGGATAAGATGAAAATTGAAAGGTTTTCCAAATAGAGCAAGGCAATATGCCCTGAAACTGCTGAGCTACAGGGGAAGAAGCGAAAAAGAACTCGAAGAACGATTGTTAAAAAAGGGCATCACAAAAAACATGGTTTCTTCGACAATAAATCAACTAAAGGAAATAGGACTTATTGATGATATGGCCTTAGCTGAAGCGCTAAAAAGAGAGGCATTAACAACAAAAATGCTAAGCCGGAACGGAGCAAAAAGATATATGCAGACCAGGGGTATACCCAGAGATATTGTTGATGGGGTATTTTATCACGATGAAAATAAGGATTTTGACAATGCCCTGAGATTTGCTGATAAAAAGCTCAAGTCTTTGAATCATTATCCCTCAGAGACTGTAAAGCGAAGATTATATAATCTCCTTTTAAGGAGAGGATACTCTGCAGAAACAATTATGAATGTATTAAAAAATATATCTAACAAGGAGGAATAAAAAATGAAAAAAGTCTTGCTTTTGGTCTTAGTTTTATCTTTCCTGTTACAGGTCGGTTGTACAAAGGCCGTCAGATACACAGAAGAGGAGATAAAAGCCTATCCTGCCAACGTACAGGACAATATAAGGAAAGCACAGATTGATCTTGGAATGAAACCCGAGCAGGTACGGTATGCATGGGGATCTCCTGATTCAATAAAAATCCTTGACCCGTTTGAAGGCAAGTCACGGGAAGAATGGATGTATTCATCTGCTGGAACTTTGGGCGTTGTCGGCACCAAAATCCTTCTTTTCTATGACGGCAAATTGATTTATATCAAATAATTGTTCATCTGATTAAGAAGAAAAAATGACAAGCGCAGAAATAAGAGCCGCATTTTTAGAATATTTTAAATCCCGGGATCATACATTCGTTCAGAGCTCTCCTCTGATTCCATGGAATGACCCTACCCTGATCTTTGTTAATGCGGGCATGGTCCAGTTCAAAAAGACTTTTTTAGGCGAGGAAAAAAGGAATTATAGCCGCGCGGTTTCCTGTCAGAAATGCATGAGGGCAGGAGGCAAGCATAGTGACCTTGAGAACGTCGGACATACTTCACGGCATCACACCTTTTTTGAGATGCTCGGAAATTTCTCCTTTGGTGACTATTTCAAGAAAGACGCGATACTTTTCGGGTGGGAACTTTTAACCGGCAGCTTCAACCTGCCAAAGGATAAACTCTACGTCTCTGTCTATGAGCAGGATGACGAAGCAGCAGAACTCTGGTCAGATATGATCGGCCTTTCTGATGAAAAGATAGTCAGGCTCGGCGCAAAAGATAATTTCTGGCAGATGGGTGATACAGGGCCATGCGGACCCTGTTCTGAAATAATCATAGACCAGGGCAGCCATTTAGGGTGCGGCAAACCTGACTGCGCTGTCGGATGCGACTGTGACAGGTTTCTTGAACTCTGGAACCTTGTCTTCATGCAGTTTAACCGGAATGAAAACGGAGACCTTACGCCCCTTCCAAAACCGAGTATCGATACAGGAATGGGGCTCGAACGAATCAGCGCAGTACTCCAGGGAAAAACAACCAATTTTGATACAGACCTATTTGAGCCGATTATAAAAGATATCTCCTCCGTCGCACATATACAGTACGGAACATCACATGATCAGGATACGTCCATGAGGGTCATTGCCGACCATATGCGGGCAACTGTTTTTATGCTTTCTGAAGGTCTTGTCCCTTCCAACGAAGGAAGAGGTTATGTCCTGAGGAGAATAATACGAAGGGCTGCAAGACATGCAAAGCTCCTCAATATGCATGAGGCGTCTCTTTACAGATTAACTGATTCTGTCAATCGGGTAATTGGCAGTATATATCCTGAAATTATTGGTGAAAGAGACAGGACCGAAAAGCTTCTTAAAATTGAAGAGGAAAATTTCTACAGAACGATTGATGCAGGCATGAACAGGCTCGATGAAATCATATCGAGAGTAAGGAAAGACGGTCTCCGGATGATTCCCGGCGAGGAAGTATTCAGATTATATGATACCTATGGATTCCCTGTTGATTTTGCAAGGGATATCGCAATGGATGCCGGATTGAAAATCGATGAAGACGCCTTTCAGAGAGAGATGGAATTGCAGCGCAAAAGATCAAAAGCGCCGGACGTCTCTTCCGGTGAACATAAAGCTGACTCTGTAACACTTTCAGTCGTAACTGAATTTACCGGATACGACACATTCAAAGCTGAAGCTACCGTCATTGCATTGCTCATGGAAGGCAGTCCTGTTGAAACACTAAAAAAAGGCGATGAAGGGAATATATTTCTTGACAGGACACCTTTCTATGGAGAATCAGGCGGACAGGTTGGCGACACAGGTACGATGGAATCAGAAAATGTATTTCTCAGAGTACTTGATACAAAAAAACCTTCTCCTGACGTTATTGTTCACAGGATAAAAGTAGAGAGGGGCAAAATTGCTAAGGGTGAGAAGGTAATCTGCAGTGTTGATGAAACGCTCAGAAGATCCACCATGAGGAATCATACCGCCACCCATCTTCTTCACAAGGCTTTGAGAATGACACTCGGAGACCACGTAAAACAATCCGGTTCAGTGGTGGACCCTGAGAGACTGAGGTTCGACTTCACCCATTTCCATGCAGTTCATGATAATGAAATAAAAGCTATTGAAGATATTATCAACGAAAAGATACTCGAAGATCTTGCTGTGAGAACCGACATTATGAATATTAAAGAAGCAACGAGATCAGGCGCAGTTGCCCTCTTCGATGAAAAATATGGTGAGACTGTCAGGGTTGTCTCTGTGGGAGATTTCAGCAAAGAACTGTGTGGCGGAACGCACTGTAAGTCTACAGGCGAAATCGGAATATGCATAATACTTTCCGAAGGAAGCGTTGCATCAGGCATACGGAGGATTGAAGCTCTCTCCGGTAAAAACGCTCTTGAGTATCTGCGCAGCAAGAAACAGGAACTAAATGAAATCAAAGGATTATTAAAAACAGAATCACCTGCCGAAAAGATAGAAAAACTTATTCAGGATACCAAATCACTGGAAAAGGAAATTCAGAAACTGAAAACAGGCTTCTCCGGAGATATAATATCTGACGCATTGAAACATGCACAGGAACTTGATGGCGTAAAGATAATTAACATACGCCAGGACGGTCTCAATCCGAACGAACTGCGTCTGCTGGCAGATAATATCAGGGACCGCCTGAAATCAGGCATTATTGTTCTATCTTCTGTTATTGACAGCCAGGCTTCCATTGTCTGCATGATAACACAGGATCTTGCAAAAAAATACAGCGCCGGAGAGATAGTCAAAAACATCTCTAAGCTTGCCGGTGGAAAAGGCGGAGGAAAACCTGAAATGGCTCAGGGAGGGACAAAGGAGATCGAAAAACTGGATGCTGCCCTTGAATCTCTGCATGAAATAGTAAAAAAGGCAACTCTCAATTAACCTAAAAAATGCATTTAGATAAAACCACAGAGCTCACAGAGGCATTTTAAACTTTAAAAAGACTTTTAATTTCAAGCAATTCTCTGTGTCCTCATGTTATTTTTTTGAAAACAATTAAGACTCAAACTTGCATAAAATAGTGCACAGAGGAAATTATAAAAACTGATAGGTTCTCTTTTATTGTCAATATGATTCTCCGAGTTCTCTGTGGTTAATTGCATTATTCAGGTTAATATCCCAAATCCAGCGATAAGTACCTAAACCACTTGATAAAACTATTCAAGTGCAAGCACCTGAAAGTTACCTGGCAATCTCCTTGAAATGACGGTTCTTATTGCTGGATATGTGTATTTATTATTTTTATCACCTTTCCAGGATTTCTCTTACATTTTTTAAGAGATCGTTCGTAGCCTGCTCTCACAAACAATATGTGCGATGTACTCACAGAAATGTTGAGCTTCACATTTCTGTGATTATGTGGAGTTCCCCGTTATGTGAAGTGAACGTTGCAGAGATAAGAATCACACCAATTCCGGTTCAATCTACTTCACATAATGAGGGAACTTCCATCGCCTCAAGTTCAATGGAACTGGTTTTTTTGGCAGAGTACCGATGAATCCCTTGAAGAATCAGAGACCCAGCGTGAATCCTGTATTGATAAGGCGTTTTGCAATTCCATTCCTTATGCTTTTAAAACGAATGCTGTGCTATATAATCCTTAATTTAGGCATTTCAATAAGGACTGCATCTAAGTGCCGCTGCATTATTATGTGCAGTAAATCTTTCCAGAATACTTATGCAGTAAGGATTCAGAGTAACTACTGCACATAATTGGCAACTCCACATAATCACAGTAACAAGTATTTCCGGCTGTTTTCGTCTTAGTACGGAGTTGTAATGAAAATTTATAGATTCCCTTCACTCAGCAGGCATCGTATAGAGTCATGCTTTGTATGGGATTTCGCATCAGTCACAATTTAGTGCACATAAATTGCAAAAAGCGAAATGCAGTGGGTGAAGATTTCGGAGAGATTCGGACAGTAGGCTTCTTGGTCTGTTAGCAAGTCCTAATGCTTTCCAATAAGGGCAAGTGTGCTGTAAACTGAAATACCTACATCATCGAAATCCCTATCATTGCTCCATATCGGACAAGAGAGCTTCAAAGCGAGACCAAGCAAATGGATATCATCCGGATCTCTTTCACCGATTAGACTTTTGGCTTTCTTCAAGGTGTCCTTATAGAATTCAACATCGCAGACTGAAATAGGAAGTGTAGAAAGAGCTAAATAAAGGTCATCTATCTTAGAGAGCGTTTAGAAGCCAGCGCAGGAATATATTTTTCAACCTCCTTGAAATTGAAGAGTGTTGTATAAAAAGAGATGTGTTGACCGTCAAGAAATATAGACCTTGCTTTTCCACCGATTATGGCGGAGAGAATCGGATTAGCGTCTACGGCGAGTTTTTCTATATCTTTCAAAATCCTCAAGAACCTCTTCCTCTTTTACGCCATGTGTCTGAAGCTTTTTCTTTATCGAATCTGTGAGGCTGATGAATATATCCTTTTTAAGTTCAAACGGGACCGATTCTAAAGGTGTCGGGAAAAAAATCCCGGCAACCTCTCCACGCCTCATAATAATCAAAGGCTCCTTGCTTTTTAGTGCTTTTGTTGCGCTATCCCGAAACTCTTTGACTGAGAGCAGTTTCATTTATGACCACCTCCATGCCCATATTATACCATATAAGAAAGTTGCATTATATGCATAATTTTTATCGGTTTTTAGCACAATATGCGGAAAAGATTTGCGAGTTATTTCACGAAATAAATGCGATCAATGAGATACCCAAGGTGTTGGCTTTCAGGTGTTCTGCGTTGTTATTTGGTTCCCCTATTGCGGGAATCCAAGATGCTATGGAGTATCGAGCTCAAGGAAATTTTTGTAATTCTGTTAGTATTCTGATTATAAGCAGAAGTATGATAAGAACAGTAAACCCGAAAACAACCGCAGCAATGAGATTTTGTAGGGGCAATTCATGAATTGCCCCTACATGGGGAAACACATCATGTATATATAAACCAACGTAGAAAAATTTTGTTACCAAAAATTATCGGTTGGTTTAAAATGAATTCTGCAAAACAAATCAACAAAATCCGTAATACACCCGGCCAGCCTGTCTGGCAAAGAAATTATTACGAACATATCATCCGCGATGACAGAAAATTGCAGGCAATTCGGGAATATATCAGATACAACCCTTTAAAATGGAATGAGGACGAAGAAAATCCGGAAATGAAAGGAATCATACAAAAAAAATGCCTAACGGATCATCTGCAATTGTTCAAAAACTCTGGAACTACTGCAACGTCCTCCGTGACGACGGGATGAGTTACGGGGATTATGTGGAGCAGCTTACGTATCAGCTCTTCCTCAAGATGGCTGATGAGCGGTCGAAGCCTCCTTATAATCAGCCGAGTCAAATCCCAGATGCTGTGAGAATTCTTCTCCTGTTATCACTATGCAGTCGCCTAATTTAATATCACAGGGAATGCATTACAATTCATTTTACAGTAGAGAGTTCACGTATAATTTGGCTAATTCCAACAACAACTCTTGCCATGCGTTCATAATCAATTCTATCCGGAACGTCTTGATGAGAATGATAGTATTGATAACGGAATAAGGCCGTATCAGTAATCATGATGGCTGGGTATCCTTCTTTCCAGAATGACCAGTGATCCGACCAGTCTATTCCCATAATCCAACCTGGAACTGCTATGCCTTCAGAAGGAAAAGCAGTATTGCTGCGAAATATCTATATCGCCTCTCGAACCAATGTCCGGGATGAAACATTCCCGACAAAGCCAATGAAATTGCCGGTATCAGGGTAAAAGAAGCTGAAAGGGAAAGGATATTTCTGACTTCCTTTTTCATCGCAATAACAACCTATCGTCTCAAGTGAAAGCATCGTTTTCCACTGCCAGAATCTTCTCTGTCCCGCGTTTTACTGCCGGATTGCTGATTGGAACAGGGTCTTCAACCTTTGAACAAATGAATGGAAGATGCATCATGCCCGAATTACCTTGACTAACTGGTAAGCATATGATATTGTATTAACAAGATTTTAGAGGTTTTTGCGTTCAAAGAGGGCCACAAAGACTTTTAGCTTTGGGGCCTTTTTTATTGAGTTCTTCTGAGATTTTAGTTCATCGAGAAGGAGGTAAACAAAATGACACAAGGAACAGTGAAGTGGTTCAATGACAGCAAAGGTTTTGGCTTCATTACTGCTGAAGACAACAGTGATGTATTTGTACACCATACGTCCATCCAGGGCAGTGGATTTAAAAGCCTTGCCGAAGGTGACAATGTCAGCTTTGATACCGAAAAAGGCCCGAAAGGCCCCAAAGCGATCAATGTAGTCAAACTCTAATTAACTGCTCAATACTCCCTCCGCCGGAGGGAGTATTGAGGAATGAGAGGAACATGAATAATAATAAGCATGCAGCAATGATGGAGAGAAAGCAGGACATGATGCAGCAGAGACGTGACGCAGGCTCTGTAGCTACACACTTCCCTGAGGTTGCAACCATCGTCATGAATATGACATATAACCAGAGCGGGTCAAAATCGATACTCCGTACTTTTAATTTCACTCCCAACAGCTATGCTTTTTTCATCGTAAACTGTCTAAGAAAAGACTGCGTTGATGGCGGGTTTGATCTAACCAAGGTCATAACCGAAATGATCAGGAACCGCAGAGCCGTGGCAAAAGGCGCGCTTAGTTGTGAAGGCACCGATTCTTCCACCAACCACTCAGCTATTGCCTATAAAGTTGACATACATTATACGTAAAATCGTTGTCCTTTAATCTTTCGATATATTTTAGACAACATCATCTCTCTCTCAGAGTCGGCTATCAACATAAGGACTTTTATGCCGGTTTATAAGCAAATGCAAGTGAAAAAATAAAGAAAATGAAAGCATATTGCATATACAATTCTATTAATCTAACTTATGCGCGTTAAATATATGGAAAGCTCAATAGAATGAATAATTCAAAAGTATACAAGGAAGTTACTAATAAGTGCAAAAGTAAGGCTACATGGATGTCATTCCCGCTTGTCGGGTCACCTCAGGCGACTCGCCGAGGCGAGAATCTTTCTGCAAAACCCAGAAGGATTGCGGACAAGCCGCAATGACAAAAATATTAACAATGTCGTCTTACTAATGACCGTATGAGTAAAAGATCTGAGGTTTTTGTGAATAAAAAAGGAGGTTTAAAATGAATAAATTGTATGTTGGTAATATCCCATACAAAGCCACTGAAGAGGAATTGAGGGAATTTTTTTCAGAGATTGGTGAGATTGAATCATTAAAAATATTGAAGGATCAATTCACGGACCGGTCTAAAGGATTTGGTTTTATTGAGATGATAAATGAAGAAGATGCAAAAAAGGCAATCGCAACCCTTAATGGAAAAGATTTCATGGGAAAATCACTTGCTGTAGCTGAGGCGAGACCTCAACAGAAACGGCAAGGTTTTAATAAAAGAAGCAGTGGCTATGGGGGAGGGGATACAGGGAGAGGTTGGAGATAGATTATTGTAAAAAAACTCTTAAAAATATTGGGTCTGAAAAAAACAGCCCAAATACTTATGGAGGTTGATATGAAAGCGCTTATTGAACTCATGGCGAAATCGTTGGTAGATAAACCGCAGGAGGTTGTAGTAAACGAGGTAGGCGGAGAAAAAACTGCGCTCTTTGAATTGCGTGTTGCTGCAAGTGATATTGGGAAGATTGTAGGAAAGCAGGGGAATACAGCGCGTGCAATGAGAACAATATTGAGCGCTTCGGGAACAAAAATAGGCAAACGCTGTGTTCTCGAAATATTGGATTAAATTGAATCACTCATGACAACAGAAACTAATTATCTACCGCTTCATTTAAACTCCCAGTTACTTCTTTGATGCTTTCAGAAAGTGCGCTGCTTAATCCCTCAGCAAGACAAAGGAAGGTACTGTTGTCGAGTTTAACCTTTTTTAAAACGGTTGCCCTATATAATTCCTTGCTGTCAGGTGAATAAACTTTAATATCATAATAAAGTTCCCCGTAGGAATCGTTTCCCTGATCATATCTCTCAAATTTTTTCAGGTTTATTTCAAATGAATAAAATCCCTCGGGCACGACATTCGATGCCCTGACCTCATTAAAAACCCCTGAAGATGATAAGTAATTCTTGAATGCATCCTTTACTATATCACCGGGCGGTGATTCCCACTTTGAATATCTTGATATCTCAAGTTGATACGGTGAATTCCTGTAAGCAATGTAAGGCTGAACAAGATACCTGGGGGAATTCATAAGTATTACGACAGACCTTGAGCTTGCCTCATCTGCCCTCTCCTTCCCGATATCCGTGGACGCAGAGGCTGCAGGCAGATAAATGCTGTAAATCTTTGTTTCAGGCATTGAGCAGGCATATAAGAAACAAACAGATAAGATGAATAAAAGTATTTTTTTCATCTCATTCCCCCCTTTTTTCTTTGTAAATAAAACTCCATGGCTTATGTTTTATCTCCCTGAGGAGATCCTGCAACTCTTCTGTTGTTTTTGTCATGGCTCCGATAAGGTTTTCGAGATTTCTGGACTGAAGGTTAATAGCTTTATCAGCTGATTTTGATGTCTTTTCAACCGACTTCGCTGTTGATTCTATGCTATTGATCATTTCTCCAGCTTTCTCTATATCTTCCCTTGCCTTCTTTATCAATTGCGCAACTTCAGCTTTATTGCTGTGGATAATATCTTCTACCTCATTCAGAACACGTTCAAGCTTTGCTGAAGTATCCTTCATGTTCATCGCTATTTTTTCAATATTCGATGAACCGGAAATAATAGCATTGTTTGTATTTCCGATTAAAGTTTCTATCCCTTTTACATTCTTCTCGCTAAAAAGCTTATTTATATCTTTAATAAGAATATCCACTGATTGTGACAGGGTATTCATTTTTGCCATAAGCAGGTCAAACTGAACCTTCTCTTCAGTCGGAATAACATCACCAACTTTAATCCTCTCGTTTATAGTGCCGTCAACGGCAAGAAGGAGATATATATCTCCGACAAATCCTATCTGTGTAATCAGAGCCTTGGTGCCTTTATACAGAACAGTCCCTCTTTTTACTCCGATTTCCACAGCAACAGGCTCTCCGGGACTGCCAGGTGGTTTTACGTCCGTAACCCTTCCAACCCTTACACCACCGAGCCTGACCTGAGCGCCGGTTTCGAGTCCGGCTGTATTCATAACTTTCATGTAGTATTTGTCATATTTTTCAAAAAGCTCGCTGCCGCCTATCAGAATGATAAAGCTGCTGAGTATAGCGAGGGATGCGATGATTATTATTCCTGCCTTAATCTCTTCTTTCAATATCTAACCCTGCCTCCCCTTTTTAAATAGAGGATTTTTTATTCTCCGGCAATAATCCTGAAATAATCCTCAGGTGAATATGTCTCCTGTTCCGGCTGTCTCTCAAGAAACATCTTTATCCTTGGATGAACAGACGCCCTCAGCTCATCGAGCGTTCCTGAAAAAATAATCTCGCCGGCATCAAGCATGATAACATAATCCGCGATCGTGAATACACTTGGAAGCTCATGGGTTACAACAATTATCGTCATCTTAAATACATTCCTGAGTTTTAGTATCAACTCATCAAGTCCTGCGGCAGTTATGGGATCAAGCCCTGCAGATGGCTCGTCAAAGAAAAGCAGCTCAGGGTCCAGCGCTATTGCCCTTGCCAGGCCTGCTCTCTTTTTCATTCCACCGGAAAGCTGTGAAGGATAGAACTCTTCAAAACCTGAGAGTCCAACGAGGTCAAGCTTCATGCGCACCATAATCTGTATTGTGGTTTCTTCCAGCCTGGTATGCTCCCTCATAGGAAGGGCAACGTTGTCTGCGATCGTCATGGAATTGAGAAGGGCAGCTCCCTGAAATAAAATTCCCATCTTCTTCCGCACTTCATTCAATTCGTTCTCGTTCAGCGCTGCTATGTTTTTTCCGTTGATCTTGATCTGTCCCTGTGTTGGTTTCAAAAGCCCGATCAGATGTTTCAGGAGAGTGCTTTTGCCGCATCCGCTTCCTCCGAGTATTACAGTCGTCATTCCCCTTGGTATAAAGAACGATATATCTTTCAGGATTTCTCTGTCTCCGTAACGGGCAACAAGACCGGTCACCTGGATTGCATTTTCCATAATAATCTTATGTGAAATAATAAAACATAGTCGTAAAAAACAGATCAAAAACAATTACCAGAAAAATAGAGGCAACAACAGCAGCAGTTGTACGTCTTCCCACTTCTTCTGCTCCTCCGGTCACCTTAAATCCCTGGTATGCGCCGACAGTCGTTATCACGATACCGAAGGCCCATGCCTTAATGAGTCCGGTCATTACATCTTTTACGAGCAGGGCGTTCACTGTCTGCAGAAAATAATTGACAGGATGGATTTCGAGAATAGTCACAGAAAGGACAAAGCCGCCAAGGATGCCTATGAAATCTGAAAATATTGTAAGGGCGGGAACCATAACCATAAGGGCAATAAGCTTCGGTACAACGATAAACCTTACGGGATTTATCCCCATGCTGATAAGGGCGTCGACCTCCTCAGCAGCCTTCATCGATCCGATTTCTGCTGCAAAGGCAGAACCACTCCTCCCTGATACTATAATGGCTGTTATTATCGGTCCAAGCTCTCTTGTTATCGATACGCCTACAAGGTTTGCGACATAGATAAGCGCTCCTACCCTCTTAAGCTGGTATGCTGCCTGAAATGCCAGTATGATGCCTATGAAGAATGAAATGACGGCTACGATCGGCACTGAATTATAGCCGGCCTTAACCATCTCATTAATACTCGCCCTGAACCTGAGCGGCTTGCCTTTAAGGGGAGAGATAAACGACCAGAAAAAAATATCGTTTATAATCTTTGACGCATCGTGTATATCCCTGGAAATCGACCTTGCCTTCCTGACTGCAGAGTTCAGGATGTTTTCAGCTGTTGATGGCATCATCAATGCTTCCGTATATCTCGAATACCCTGTCAAGCTTCGAAAACCTGAATATCTCCATGATTCCCTGAGGTATGCAGAAAAGACGCAATCTACCATCATATGTCTTCATAATCTTCAGCCCCTCAACAAAGGTTGCTATGCCTGAGCTGTCTATATATGATACCTCTTTAAAGTCAACATATAATGGTGATATTCTCTTCTTTATCAGGCCCATCAATTCGGTTCTCAGTTCAGGAGACGAGTACATGTCAATGTCTCCTGACAGCTGGATTACCTTGCTGCCTTTATAGGATGCGATCCCTATGTTCATTTCTTTATGTTCATGTATTTAATGAGTATCAATCTGTTGCCTTTTTTCTTGGTTTCATCAAAATGAAATACATCAAATACCCGTTTGATAAAATGAATTCCCAGCCCCCCGGGCCTTATATCGTCCAGATCCCTCCCTTTTATTAAATCCGTTTTTGCCTTGATCCCGCTGTCTTCGATAATTACATTAAAGGACTTTTTTGTAATTTTGTATTTTAATACAATCTTTTTTGTTCTGTCTCCCTGGTAAGCATGTTTAATGACATTTGCACAAGCCTCGTCAACAGCAAGTTTCATATCCTCTGTTAAGGTTTCGGTGATTTCATATATTTGCGCTATTTTCCCTGTCACAGACCTAACAATGGAAAGATATTTCGGATGGGACGGAATAGCAATAGTTGCAAAGTCCTTCATAAATATTTCACTTCCACAATGGTCAGATCATCCGCCTTTTCAGCGCCTCTTGAAAATATATTTACATATTCAGCAATCTTCTTAACAAGTCTTTTATCATTCTTATTCTTTTTTACAAAACGCAAAAGACCAGAAAAACCAATCCTCTGTCCCTTTTTATTCTTTGCCTCGAATACGCCGTCAGTGATCAACAAAAGCCTGTCACCTTTACTGAGAGAAATAGCGCCTGAACTGTAATCTTCTGGTATTATTCCAAGCGGCGCTCCGGAAACAAGAGAAGACACTTTTACCCCCTTTTGTGTTATCCAGAGGAATGGCGGATGTCCTGCGACAGAAATAACAGCCCCTCCATTTCTGGTATCCATTATCATATAAATTGCCGTAAGAAACATGCCCCGGGGAGTTTTTGACAGCAGGGAATTCAATCTGTTCATCACAATCTCAGGAGAATCTTCTGCATGGGCAATGTATCTGAAGTCGCTTATAATTTTGGCCATATAAAGCGCAGCAGATATCCCTTTGCCGCAAACATCGCCTATAAAGATTCCGAGCTTACCCCCGGAGAGTTCTGTGAAATCGTAGAGGTCTCCTCCAACCAGTTTTGCAGGGATATTCACTGCCGACACCATTACATTGCCTTTCTTACAGCGCGGAGATTCAGGGAGAAAGCTCTTTTGCAATGTAGCAGCTATCTCAAGCTCCTGTTTCAGCCTTTCTTTTTCAAGTGCATCTTTATGGTAGAGCGCGTTTTCTATTGCAATGGCAAAGTGTTTGGTGAGAATCTTCAGTATCTCTAAATCATACTCCTCTTTACCGGGGTTAATGATTTCAGCAACGCCAATAAGCCCGCGCCTCCCGATAAGCGGAGCAGCGATAAGACTCTTTGTCGTGAATCCGGTCTTCTTGTCTGCTTCATGATAAAAGCGTTTGTCTTTCCTTACATCCTTAATAAACAACAGTTCACGATTCTGCGCCACCCAACCCGCGATTCCCTGCCCTAAGTCAAGACTGATTTTCTCTTTCAAAATATCCGTTGCAGATTTATTTTCAGAGATCGCGACCTCAAATTCAAGTTTTTTAGTATCTTTGTTATACAGCAGGATTGAGCATGCCTCTGCCTGCATGATATCCTTTGCCTTTTCCATGACAATGGTCATGAGTTCTTTTAAATCGAGAGTTGATGAGATAACAGGAGAAACCTCCGTAAGTATCTTCAGCGTTTCGACTTTTTTTTCTAAACGGGCAAGGTAATCCACGGCCACGCTCACTTTATTTCCTTCTTTCATACCATATTGGATACCAGATTTTAATGAAGATTTCAAGGTAAATAAAAACAAATATATCCACGGGCAGATTCTTCAGTCGGAATGCTGCTTCAGAATGACGGAAAAGAGGCGTTTAGTTCGTTATGGCAAATGAAGGCTTTTGAGAAAGCATTTTGAGAAAGGTTTCTGCAACCTTTGGGTCAAAGTGCCGGCCTGATTGCTCTTGTATGTATTTCAATGCATCTTCTCTATTCCAGGCAGGACGATACGGACGGTTTGACGTGAGAGCATCCCATACATCAACAACAGCAAATACGCGGGCTTCAAGCGGTATCTGCTCACCCTTTAACCCATGAGGATAGCCTGTGCCATCCCATTTTTCATGGTGGCAGTAAGGAATGTTCAATGCCTGCCTTAAAAAGGAAATTGGCGATAACATCTTATGTGCATGGGCAGGATGCCTTCGCATGATCTCATAATCTTCATTGCTGAGCGGCCCCGGCTTGAGAAGTATTGTATCAGGGATTGCCATCTTCCCGATATCATGGAGCAATGCTCCTCTACGTATGTGTTCGAGTTCAGCTTCGCTTATACCCATACTGCGCGCAAGCTGAATGGTCATCTCGGTTACCCGCAGGGTATGTCCCTCTGTCTCTTTGTCGCGCATATCAAGTGCATGCGACCATCCTTCCAGAGTTGTGTCGTAAGCCAGTGAAAGTTCAATATTTGAGCGCTGTAGTTGATCAAAAAGTGTAGCGTTATCTATGGCAATGGCTGCCTGTGATGCAAGGGCTTCAAAAAATTCCAGCCACTCAGGGTCCGGTACGAGTTGAGTCCTGTGAAAAACTTCGAGAACTCCTTTTACCTGGCCTTTTGCAATAAGCGGGGCCGCATGATGTGCAATAAATACTTCACCTGACAGTATTTGTGTGCGAACGCATGGGTCTTCTGTCTTTAACACATTCGGAATGCTGATCAACCGTCGTTCGATTGCTGCTTTTCCTGCATGGCCCTCACCTAATTTCAGCCTCGTATTTTTAATGGAATGTGAGCGAAAGCCACGGCTTGCAGCATATTCGAGAGTCTGCGAATAAGGATTAAGCAGCAAAACTGTTGCAGCGTCTGTATGAAGCTGATTCGTAACATGTTCAAGCAGAATATTGAGCGTAACACGAAGATCCAGGCTTGCTGTTATAGCCATATCAATAGCGTGCAGCGCATAAAGGCGTTGCAAACGTTGTTCAGTCTGTTCATGGAGAGAGGTCCGATGTATCGCATTTGCAGCAATCTCTCCGATTGCTGTGAGCAGCTGGACTTCGTATTCTGCAATTTCAGATTTACGGCCTATCCAGATCGCGCCTATCGTCTGCCCCTGTTCAATAAGCGGGGCGCAGGCAACAGCCTGGAGATTACCGATCAGCTCGGGCCTGGCAAAGCGCGGATCAGACAGTATATTATTGTTTAAATAAGGGAGCCCTGTATCAATGACATGTCCGCTTATCCCCTCACCCGGCGGCAACCTTAAGCCTGTCCAGTTTGCCCATTCACCCCGTGCAATTTCGATCAGCGTCTCTCCACTGATTGTATCCCGGATAGCCAATGATGCTCCTTCTGCTTTCAGCAGATTCATCAACTGGTTGATAACTACAGGTAGCATATCGGCACGGGTTTGCGCAGAGCGCAAGGCAGCAGTTAACATAACAATAGCTTCCATTTCCCTCTGCCTGCGCTCGGTGATTTCCAATAAAGAGGCTACCCTCATTTTTGTTCCCGGTATCATGGAAACAACTGCTATGATATCCTTAACATTGCCCTGTTTATTGACAAACCTGAATTCTAAAGAATTTAAACAATTTTTCAGGAGAAACGATTTTGTATCATTATAATCTCTAAATCTTTCGATATCATCTTTCAGAATAAATTCCAGCAGGGTTTTTTCGCCTTCAATTTCATCTCTTATATATCCTGAGAATTTTTCGAATTCCTTGTTTGCCATGGATATCATCATATCTTCTTCCACAATTATTGTTGGAGTCCCGGTATTCTCGAAGATAACACGGTACCTCTCCTCAGATTTACGGAGCGCATTTTCTGCGTTCTTTCGTTTCTCGATTTCATGTGATATATTTTCGATTGTTTCATTTGTTACATTTTTCAGTGATTCAAGAAGCTCAACCTGTGAAGCTCCGGTTACTTTTGCATTGAGATCACCTTTTGAAACCCTGTGCAATACATCAAAGTGTTCTGCAAGACAAATAGCAAATTCATGCGAGAGATCGACGATTTCACTGATGCCTCCAGCTGTCATATTAACGATATGTTTTAATCTGCTGATAAGTTCAATTGTAGAACCTTCGGATATCTTTACCGATGGATCTCCCTGAGAAATTTTCTTTAATGCTTCAAATACCTCAGAGAGACTTATTGCCAGCTCAAGACCGATACTTTCCACCTCTTCATCCCTCTCCCGAACAATCTCCCTGAATTCCCTGAACTGTTTATCAACTATCTTGAGTGTTTCTTTTATTGAATCGATATTTATATTTATTGAAAAAACATTACACCCTATGCACAATTCAATCTTGTCCAGAAAATTTCCCTGTATTGAGTTTCGACAGAGGGTCCCTGGGGTAAGCCAGCACTCTAATTTGCTTGACATATAGGCAGGGCATGCCTTTTCATTACAGTCAAGAACTTCCCAGCATTTAGCCATTTTTTCTGTTTTCATCTCAGACTGCTGACTCAATAATATATCGGCTCCCCTTTTTATCATTCGGAATATCTTTATTTATGTTCAGTGAATCAAATTAAACCTTCTTAACCCAAAAAATGCATTTGGATAAAAAAACGGCAGGCACATATGCATCAAAACCTCTTGAACGCAGAATTTGAGTTTGCATAGTATCTGAACGCTAAGAATGAAAACGTGCACGTTATATGGTTCATTAAAGCGCTCACAAAGGTGCTGCACAAGCGCTTTTGCTGCACATATGCCTACCGTCAATTGCATTTATTGGGTTAATAATAAGGAATATTTATAAATTTCATTTTTATTTTAAATAATAGCTATTGCTAATTTTATCAGATAGTCTTTCGGACTGTCAATATATCTTTATTTTATAAAATGTTGACAAAAAAAGAGAGTCATTTTAACGTATACATAATTAACAAAATAATAATTTGTTCAAATTCTCTATTTCTTATTTTATTTAAAAATGTCATCACATATACACGATATATTGTCGAATATCAGCATGGACAGGCTCAGGGAATATGTTAAAAAAACAGAAGGTTTACGCCATGGATGGGAAAATTATAACTCATTGGAAGAAAAGGCAAAATATGTTGAAGATACCCTCCGCTCATTTAATCTTTCTGTTGAAAACCAGGAAGTGCCGTTCCATGGGAGAACCTACCGCAATATTATAGCTACTCATGAAGGCGCCTTAAAAGATAACAACCTGATTCTGTTAGGCGCTCACTATGATGCTGCATGGGGGAGCCCTGGCGCAGACGACAATGCCAGCGGTGTGGCGGTATTGCTTGAAGCAGCAAATATTATAAGTAAGCTTACGCTAAATAAAACTGTTCAATTCTCAGCATTTACCCTTGAGGAGCCACAGCCTCAAACCATTCATTTTTTGATCGGCAGTGACCTTTTCGCTAAAGAGTCAAAGAGATTAAAGAGGAGTTATGAAGCTGTTATTATTCTGGAATCGGTCGGCTACACTGATAATGAGGAAGGAAGCCAGGTCACACCCCTTTTTGTAAGAATCCCTGTCCCCAAAAAAGGAAATTTCCTCGGAGTTATTGCAAACCGAAAATCTGAAGGGATCATGAAATACTTCTGCAGCGCTTCAGCCCAGCATGTACCGGAACTCTCTGTTGTGCCATATAAAGTGCCTTTCAACGGCAGGATTATTCCTGAAACCCGGTTCAGCGACCATGCTTCTTTCTGGGATCAAGGCTACCCTGCACTGATGCTGACAGATACAGCCATGTTCAGAAATCCTCATTACCATACTTCTCATGATAGATACGAAACCCTTGATTTTGATTTTATGCTGAATGTTACAAAGGCTGTTGTCTCTGTTATTTTAAGGCTTGCCAGTAAGGCTTAACCTGAGGGAATAACAGTATTCTGATTTTTACATTTATGGATAGTCATTTTTTTAGACAATCGTCTGAAATTGTTCTAAAATATTATACATGGCTATTTTGGGATTTAATATAAGGCATTAATTTTATGAACATGCATACAAAAAATATTGGTTAATACGATGGGACTGGTTAAATGCTGGGAAGCTTTTCAATGTAAAGAAAAGAGCTGCCCTGCTTTCAAGGCAAAGGATCTTAAGTGCTGGCTGTTTTCCGAAACCCACTGCAGGAACGAAATCCAGGGGAAATTTATTGAAAAGATAGAAATGTGCCTTGATTGTGATGTTTTTAAGGCAAATAATGATATTAGCGCAATGAAAGCTACGCTCAATGTTATAAACAAGCAATTCAAGGAATACAGCAATATCATTGGAGACAGGGACAGAGAACTGGAGAGCATGAGCATGGAACTGGCCCTGAGTCTTTCGGAAGTCTTTGAGGCATTAAAAAAGATTTCATCCGGCGACCCTACGGTAAGAATACCTGAAGAATCACGCATCGAGCTTATCGGCAAATTAAAACATATTATTAATCTGACTGCTGAGGAAATCGGCGAAATCGTTGATCAATCTCATGAATTTGCGATTGTTCTTGCCGAACATTTTGATGTGCTGCATAAGGTATCCATAGGCAACCTTCGTGCAAGGGTATCCGGAATATCACAAATAGAGCTGCTGGAATCCCTGAAAAAAGTAACGAACGATACTATTGAAAGCATTGCCAGAGAAATTTCCAAACGTAAGCGGGCAGAGACAGCCTTGCAGAAAGCCTACGATGATATGGAGCACAGGGTTCAGGAACGAACCGCTGAACTGACAATAGCAAATGAGAAACTCCATCAGGAAATTGCAGAGCGCCTGCGTATTGAAGAAGCTCTGCGCAGGAGCGAAGAGCATCACCGCACATTAATAGAGACGATGAACGAAGGGCTTTCAGTTATTGATCAGAATAATGTTATCACATTTGTAAACGAACAGTTCTGCGAGATGTCCGGTTACAGCCGTGATGAATTATTGGGTTATAACTATTTGGTGCTTCTGGACAAAGAAAACCAGCGCATATTTAAAAAACAGTGGGCTGAAAGATTGAGCGGAGATGCTACACCCTATGAACTTAGCGTAACCAGAAAAGATGGCAAGAAAATACATACAATTGTTTCACCTAAACCGCTTTTTGATGATGAAGGCAAGTTTGCCGGCAGCTTTGCTATTCTTACCGACATTACCGACCGAAAGAAGGCTGAAGAAAAGCTTCTTTCGTATCAAAAGCAGCTTCGTTCTCTTGCCTCGGAACTTTCACTTGTCGAGGAGCGTCAACGCCGGTGTATTGCAACTGAACTGAACGACTACATTGGACAAACTTTATATTATTGTAAAAATAAAATGGGTGCGTTTAACGAAATGGTTTCTTCAACTGAACTCAAAACATCTGCTGCTGAAATAGCAGATCTGATCGACCAGACCATTGAATATGCCAAGTCGCTCACATTTCAGCTTGGGACACCTTTGCTTTATGAGGAGGGATTGGAGTCCGCACTCAAATGGCTCGGATATCAATTTCAGAAACAGCTCGGATTGATATTCCATTTCAAAGATGATCAAAAACCCAAGCCTCTGTCTGACGAGACCTCAGTCCTTCTGTACCAGGCAGTTCGGGAACTGATGATCAATGTGACAAGACATGCAAAAGCACGCAATGTAAAAGTATCGGTGCAGAGAGATTATAAAAATGTTCAGATTGATATTGAAGACGACGGTATAGGTTTCGATGCCTCACATATCGACTCTCATACCAGTAAATCCGGCGGTTTTGGCCTCTTTACCATACATGAGCGCCTGAAATATCTTGGGGGCCATTTCAAGATCGATTCAAAAACAGGCTTTGGAACCCACGCCACGCTAACAGTGCCGCTAAAAACGATCAAAAAAAGCACTGAATAAAAAATCTCAGGGGTTCACTGATATACGATCAGCATAATTCTTACACCTTCAAAAGGGTTAAACCTGAAACCGGGTCAAGTTCTCTTTTAACATCAACACCCTGTATTTCGATAATAATCACTTCAAGCACAAGAAATGTTTCTGATACTCCTCTCAGACAGCCTACCTTAACCATCTCTTTCTTACCGAACGCCCCGTGAAAGTGAACTTTCGGTTCATTCTCCATCCAGAAAATTGTGCCGCTGCCCATAACCTCATGACTCTCTTTGATATCTTTCCATACGGGTTTCGGCGGCATCTCTTCCTTTTCAGGGCCAACCACAATCCTGCCCTGTTTGACACCGCCTATAAGATGGAATACTGCGCTCTTAATATCCTCTTTTCTGGCAACAGTAATGATATTTTCAATAATATCGTCCCTGTCTTCGAACCTTGCCACTATAATCCTTCCGGCCCTGCCGACCTGATATTTCATAAAGCCCCCTATTTCATTAAAAAAATTAGTAAATGAAAAAGCTGATTTTAGTTGAAGATATGATATAATTTTTGTACAATCTGTTCAAGGTGCTAATATCTTTTGCAGTCTATATATTTACAAGGAGGTGATATATGGATATCAAAAACCGGCCTGTATGCTTCATGCCATGATCATATTAATAAATTAATAAGGAGGTATAAAAATGAATGCAATTGCATTAAAAAGACTTTCTCTGTTTGTTATCCTCTCTTCACTGACTTTGCTTATCGGTTGCGCGGGAATGGAATTTGCTCCAAAAAATGTTAAGGATGCATGTTGCTGGTATTTCCCTACGGAGCTTGTTCAGGCAGACAAGGCTGTTGCAGATGCCAAAAAGGCAGGGAAAGATAAGGTATGCCCGGTTGAATTCGCAGAAGCAAAATTGCTGAAGAAAAAGGCCTATGAGACTTATGTAGACTGCAATACAGATGAGGCCAAAAAGATGGCGAAAGAAGCAACCAAAATGGCAAAAGCCTTATGCCCGGCAAAACCTAAACCGATAAGCATGATGCCATCCGACAAGGTCATTGACAAATTCACCTTAACAATCAATTTTGACTTCGACAAATCAGCTATAAGGAGCAAAGACAAGAAACAACTCGATGAGGCCATAGCTTTTGTAAAGAAATACAAAGGCCACAAGGTAAAACTCGAAGGTCATACTGACTGGACAGGCACAGAGCAATATAACCAGCGCCTGTCTGAAAGAAGGGCTGCAGCTACCAGCAAATATCTTGTCGACAAAGGCGGCATAGACCCTAAAATGATCAGTTCTGTCGGCTATGGCGAATTAAAGCCAGTTGCCTCGAATAAAACCCGCGATGGAAGGGCTAAAAACAGGAGAGTAGAAATCCTCATCCTGGCTGATTAGAAATATCTTCTATCATAATGTCTTAAACAAAACCCCCTCTTTCACAAGGGGGTTTTGTTTTTTATAAGTAACGCTTCAGTGAAGCGTGGATATATCCCCACTTTGGAAAAGGGGGGCAAGGGGGGGATTTTTATATTATCTTGAAATCATTTAATAAAATCTCCCCTAACCCCTCTTTGCCAAAGAGGGGAATTAATTTTTTACACCTTTGACTGAAGGGATTCTTTTATAAAAAAGAACCCATGTGAATTTGTAATGCCCCGGTGTTATTATATTCAGGTTCTGCCGTCATAAAATTACATCACAGAAAGGAACCGGTATGAAACAGATCAGATGGAATCTTGCCCTCCTCTTCGATGGCGATGATGACCCTTCAATTGAGGGAAATAGAAAGATTGTCGAAAAAAAGAGCTATGAGTTTATAAATAAATGGAAAGACCGCAAAGATTATCTTGAAAAGCCGTCCGTACTCAGACAGGCCCTTGATGAATATGAATCATGGAAAAAAGATTATGGAAGCGACGGCGATGAAGGCTATTATTTCTGGTTAAGGTATGCCCAGGATCAGAACGACCCTAAACTTAAGGCGCATTTTAATAAAATCGAGGCCTTCAGCAAGAAGATTGAGAACGATATTCAGTTCTTTTATCTCAGAATAGCAAAGATACCCGAGGAAAAACAAAATCTTTTTCTTGAATATCGCGGCTTAAAAGATTACAGGCATTTCCTTGAACGCATATTTGCCGAAGCAAAATATTTACTGACTGAACCCGAAGAAAAAATACTGAACCTCAAATCCCCGACCTCCCATTCTAACTGGGTTAAAATGATATCAGGCTTTCTTGCAAAAGAAGAGAGAAGCATCATTCTCGATGATGGCAGGAGAGAGAGCAGGACGTTCTCAGACATACTGAGTCAGATGAACAGCAAAAAGAAAAATGTCAGGGATGCTGCAGCAAAGGCGTTCAATGATATTCTGGACAAACATGCAGATGTTGCCGAGGCTGAGATGAATTCAGTCCTTGCAAACAAAAAGGTTGATGATGAACTCCGCAAAGTATACAGGCCGGACCTTATCAGGCATATCAGTGACGATATAGACAGCAAAATTGTAGATGCTCTCATAAAAACAGTCTCTGACAGGTTTGACATATCTTCAGGATACTATGCGTTAAAGGCAAGGCTTTTGAAAGTCAGGAAACTTAAATATCATGAGAGGAATGTGGAATACGGGAATATTAGCAGGAAATATCCCTACAAGGAATCAGTCAAACTTATCCGCAATGTATTTCAGAATATCGACAGTTCATTTGCTGAGATTTTAGACAGGTTTCTGTCAAATGGCCAGTTTGACGTCTATCCCGGAAAGGGGAAGTCCAGTGGTGCGTTCTGTGCCCATCACCTGATTTCCCAGCCTACCTATATTCTTTTAAACCATACAGACAGGCTTAATGATGTGCTGACCCTTGCCCACGAATTAGGTCATGGAATAAACAATGAATTGATAAAGGAAAAACAGAATGCCCTGAATTTCGGAACGCCGATATCAACTGCTGAAGTCGCCAGCACTTTTATGGAGGATTTTGTTCTTCAGGAGATACTGAAAAAAGCAGACGACGATCTGCGTCTTTCAATCATGATGATGAGACTGAATGATGAAGTTTCGACAATATTCAGACAGGTTGCATGCTACAGATTCGAGCAGCAACTCCATCAGGATTTCAGGCATAAGGGGTATCTTTCAAAAGATGATATAGGGAAGCTGTTCCGGGAACATATGGCAGCCTATATGGGTGATGCTGTTGTACAGTCATCCGGCTCTGAAAACTGGTGGATATATTGGGGACACATCCGCAGTTTTTTCTATGTGTATTCTTATGCCAGCGGCCTTCTTATTTCAAAATCTCTTCAGAAAACCGTTAAAGAGAATTCCCATTTCATAGAAAAGGTTAAAGAATTTTTATCAGCAGGTCTATCCAGTTCTCCGGAGAATATCTTCAGGAGACTCGGAATCGATATCACTGACCAAAGCTTCTGGGATAAGGGACTGGATGAAGTTGAGTCATTGTTGCAGGAAACCATGAAATTAGCTAAGAAACTTGGCAAATTCTAATTGACAGTGAAATTATTTCAATTGACAATGACATTTTTCTTCATTAGACTGTATTACTTAATATGAAAATAGATACAAAGCTGCTTTTGATAACTGTTTTATTCATATTTCTGTCTTTTTCGCCGGCATCTCTGCCGGTCTTTGCTGAAACAATGGAAGACGCCTGGAAAGCTGCCCTCGCCGGCAATCATCAGATACAGGCAAGCCAGAGAAACACCATTTCTTCTCAGCTTTCTCTTGAAGCGGCGAAATCCGCGCGAATACCTTCACTTACCCTTGAGAGCGGGTATACGATTCTGAATAATGCGCCTGCTGCTCTTATAGACAACTCTGCCTTTACAATCAAGGAATTGCCCACCGGTGAGGATAAATCTCTTTCCTATAAAGCCATGATCAACATGCCTGTTTTTACAGGCGGCCGAATTTCAGAGGGTATTTCTTCTGCAGGCTCCGGACTCAATTCCGCAAAACAGGATGAAATAAAAACAATCCTCGACATCAAAATGAGAGTCGCAGAGGCATATGTATCTGTATTGCGTTCAAAACATCTGGTCGAAGTAACCGGCAACAACGTAGCAAGTCTTTCAGCGCATACCAGGGATGTTGCACATTTCTATGAGCAGGGTATGATAACTAAAAACGATCTGCTCGCTTCACAGGTGGCTCTTGCAGACGCCCGGCAGCGGTCAATCCAGGCAATAAACAATCTGAACCTTTCGTATGCAGCGTATAACAGATTATTGGGACGACCCCTTGACATTAGCGTTGTCATCGATGATTTATCTGCAGAGCCTGTAACATTAGATTTGAATGATTTAACATCAAGGGCACTGTCAAAACGTCCTGAACTTATTTCACTCTCGGAACAGTCACGGGCATTGCAGCGCCAGGCTGCAGGTTTACGTTCGGCAATATGGCCTCAAATCGCTGTTTCCGGAGGGTACAGCTACATGAAGAATAAATATCAGGTGTATGAAGATGTATGGTCTGCAACCATAGGACTGAAATGGGAGATCTTTGATGGCGGGATAGCCAGAAATAATGCCAACGCCGTATTACAGAAAGCAGAAGCCTTGAACAGTATACGCTCAGATACCGCTTCAGTTATTTCATTGCAGGTGCGTCAGGCATTCCTTGATATCGAAGAGACTCATAAACGTATCCCTGTAACCCGCGACGCCCTCGCACAGTCTGAAGAGAATCTGAGGGTTGCGAAAGACCGTTACCGTGAAGGGGTCGGCACCAATACAGAAGTCCTTGATGCTGAAACACTCCGGATCAGAAGCTACAGCAATTACTATAATGCTGTATATGACGCTGTAATAGCCAAAATACGCCTGCAATACGCAACAGGTGAGCTATGAGACAACTTCTGCCGGCATAGCGCCCTTTTCCCAGTCTTTTTCGATCGTAGTGATTATTTCCATATTCTTGTCTGTTCTTTTTGCAGTCACAATTGCCTGTATAGAAAACATTCTTAACGTATCTGCAACAGAAAGAGATCCTTTACCTGAATCTTTTCTTCCGCCAAATGGGAACAGGTCGGGTCCCCTCTGACACTTGCTGTTGATATTAACCCTGCATACCTGGTTGATAAGGATATTCGCAAGATCTGCGATTTCTTCCGGATTATTGCCGAAAATACTCACCTGCTGTCCATATCTCGACTGAATAATGTAATCAACCGGAACCTCAATATCATCAAAGGGAACAACAGGGATTAAAGGGCCGAATTGTTCTTCTTTGTATAGCCTCATTCCCGCATCAACCGGATATATCAGAGCAGGATAATAAAATGTTTTATTTACCATACCACCCGATACATTTATAACTCTTGCACCGCGCTCAAGGGCATCTTCCAAAAGCTCTGTGAGATATTTAGTCTTGTCAGGCTCTGGAAGCGGAGTAATAAAAACATCCCTTTCCCATGGCATGCCGAATCCCAGTTTGCTGATTAATTCTGCGCATTTATTGAGGAATATATCTGCAACTTTTCTATGGACAAAAAGGATCTTGAGGGCGGTGCAGCGCTGGCCGTTGAAAGCAAGGCTTCCCCTCAGGCATTCATGGACAGCCAGGTCAATATCAGAATCCGGCAATATGATGGCCGGGTTTTTTGCTTCCAGACCAAGGACAGACCTGAGTCTGTGAGGTTTAGGATGCCTGCTTTTCAGCATGTCCGCTACTTTTCCTGAACCTATAAAGGCAAGACAGTCTACCTTGCCTGTTGAAATAAGAGAAGGCAAAAGATCGCTCGACTCTCCATATATCGTGTTTACTACCCCTGGCGGGAAATATTTTTGAAAAGCAGTCAGCATAGGATAATGGAGCAGTATCCCTAGTTTCGGAGGCTTTAAGATCACAGTGTTTCCCATGACAAGTGCGGGGATCAGGGTTGTAAATGTTTCAAAAAGCGGATAATTAAAAGGGCCCATACATAAAACAACACCCAACGGCATATGCCGTATCTGGCCCATGACTCCCTGTTCTGCAATAAATCCGGAAGAGATATCCGAAAGATCCTTGGTTGCAGAAATGATTTTATTGATATAATCAACTGCCCTGTCAAATTCCCTTAATGATCCATCGTATGTTTTACCGGTTTCCCACATTAAGAGTTTTACGATTTCCATTTTCTGTGACTCTACCTGAAACAGGAAATCCCTGATATGCCCTATCCTCTCATGCACTGACATTGAAGGCCAAAGGCCTTTTCCCTGATCGTATGCCCGAACAGCAGCCTGAAGTGCTTCAAGCGCTTCTTTTTTTGTCAGCCTTGGGAAACTTCCTGCAACTTTCTGTTTGAGACCGGACAGGGTTTTGACATATATGGGAGTAATAACTTCCTGCATCCGGCCTTGCCAGATGCACAGTTCTCCATTGACAAGATATTCCTTCTGGATAACCGGATATTCCAGTCTGAATTCTTCAGGTATATCAGCCTCATCAGGAAATATTGACCTGATTCTATCTTCTATGGACATGCAACCTCCTCCTTTTCGGCTTTATACCTTTATTTTTTATGAAAATTGTTCAGAGCAGCCTTTGCATGATCTTTAATTACAGAATCGTTATCATTTTCTGCAATCTGCTGTATGTAAGGAATAGCCTGCGGGTCTCCAATCATTTCAAGGGCTTTAATAGAGCTCAACTTTACTGCAGAGCTACCACTGTTTAAAGCAGCGACTAAAGGCAATACTGCTGCCGGATTTCCGATTTTTCCAAGAGACTGTATCGATGCCTCCCTGGTAAATAGTTCGGGGTCGTTTATGCCGGAAATAAGAGAATCAACCACTTTTGCATTCCCCTTGAAATTACCGAGGGCAAGGGCTGTATAGGATTTTATCGCCGGGCACTCCCAGTTGTTAAATGTGTCATTGAAAATTGACAAAAGAATCTCCACCGCCTTCGGATCTGCTGACTCTCCGAGTAATTTTATCGCCTTTATTTTCACGGGCCAGTATTCACCGCGCTCTCCTGCAACCTGTATGAGCAGATCAATTGTATTTTCTTCTTTGAGATTATTCAGCTTTTCTAATGCTCCGAGACGGACTTCCCAGTTTCTGCTGTTAAGGTCTGCCCTTATCTTATCAAAACCCTCTGCAGCAAAACTTGTTGAAGCAGCAATTACTATTGAGACTAAACAGACTGAATAAAACATCCTGCTGAAAATACTATGGCAAGTGCATCTGTTCATATTTTCCCTATCAAGTATTTATTTTTATTCTATCACAACCAAGGTACCAGATTTTCATACCTCCTCAAAAATAATAATTGACAATGATGATTCTTGTGATAAAATTTACACAATAATATAAAATGTTTGGAATGATAAAGAAATTCCCAATAAATATTGCTGTAAAATAATGAGGAGGTTTTCATGCTGAATAGATGTCTTATCGCATGTATGATGATTATCGTCATTTTTTCTGCTTTTGATATCTTGAATGCCTCAACTTCCGCGCTTGAAAACTTGCCGGGAGGAGCCGGTATATCATACTGGCAGGCTGGCGCAGGATGGTCAACTCTGATAAACATTCAGGCGGACAACTCCTG
>Ga0194126_10000766_pt1 | contig 54242 bp, 43 predicted proteins | sample TA2KigC150mmetaG_FD_148641 | JGI IMG/M metagenome (GOLD analysis project Ga0194126, IMG submission 148641) | Freshwater microbial communities from Lake Tanganyika, Tanzania - TA2015035 Kigoma Deep Cast 150m | ecosystem: Environmental > Aquatic > Freshwater > Lake | place: Tanzania: Lake... | reverse complement strand
GCCCTGGGACGGCCTCCCCTCGGTCGAGGGGGAGGCTTGGGTATGAGAGGCTCAATCTTCTTCCACTGCTCATCAGTCAGATACACGACACGTTTGCTCACCGGACTTACCTCCGGCGAGTCAAATACACAACTTCTTCTAAAAGAACAAGCACTTAAATCGTGCGCGATTTCGCACGGTTAGTGCCCATAAGAGGTTTTGCAACCAGCTCTAGCACACTATCCTAGGCTGGAAAAGAGAACCGGGTGGAGTGGCGGGGCCCATTGACTGAAACGAAATCAACGGGGTAACTTGGAATGTGAAGTACGAAACCGGGCCGTAAGTGGAGGAAGGGTGTACTGAGACCTATGAATGTCGAGATCACGGCCTCATCCCGATTTGAGGATCTTATTGAGAGAGGTGTTCAAGATGAATAAGTCCATGAGAATGCTGAGCCTATTGTGTGGCCTCACAGCAGTTGTTGCGCTGGCGCCGGTCATTTATTTCGTGGCAACCGCAAGCGCTGATTTCGACCGCAATGCTTGTTACTCGAATTGCCCCTGCGAAGGCGACCCCCATATGTGGGGAGTTTGCGCGGAATGCAAGGAACAATGCGACGACGAATTCTGGAAAGATTTTGACGCCCGCATGGGAGACGTGGAGGGCAAGAAAAAGAAATCGTCCGACTAGCGAATGTTGCGGCTACTGACTCCTGAAAGCCGATGTTTCAATGTTGGGCGACCTGGCCACCACGTCAAGAGCGCGCACGTCCAGATGACCTTTTAACGCGGAGGAGGGGATCTCGTAGAGCCTCCCGTTGCAATTCGCGCTCCGCAACTTGAGATTGCTCAGGGTGTACTCAACCCATCCCCTGGATTTGAGCGTAGTTCTGTCCAGGACACGACCGACCACCAGTATGCTGTCCTTGGTCAGCCAAGGAGCTTGTTTCCAACACAACGACCCGCTCTGCCAAAACACATAGACCTTGTCCGCAGCGATACCGTTGATCCGGTCTCCCTGCGCGTCCAGAGCGCTGACTCTCGCCAAGAGAGCGTAACCCGCCCCCCCCGGTTTGGCCAAACTTCTGACGACAAAAACATTGTCTTGAGGGGCGAATCTGTAAGGTTTCGGTCTACCACGGAACAACTCATGATCTTCACTCAGGCGCATCACGCCCTTCATCGCGCTCTCTTCAATTTTGTACTCGGAGCTGAAAGGCCAAAGCACCTTCAGTTTCACTCCTGAATGCATGAGATAAAACCGGGCGTCATAAGGGCGAGGACCGATCAGATAAGAATCGTTTGAGACGTCTTTCATCAATCCGGATTCGAGGGCTTTCTCCAGGACCTCCCGATCCTCCAAGTAATGGTATCGGTGCAGCGAAACTCCCACCTGATTGTAATTGTAATTGATCCCGCAAACGAGACCGCCCGTCAAAGCCACGACCACCCCGATCCCCGACCCGAGGGAGGAAGACCTTCTATTGAAGACTTCAAACAACTTCCAGAACAGCGCGACGGCAAGCATCATTACGCCGAATACTGAAATGTACACGGGCAGATAGCCGATACCGAGACGGAGCTCTTCCTGGTACTTCCCGGTGAGAGCGATGAGAGGCGCGGGCATCATCCACAGGCCCAAACCAAGCAACAGCATGGTCTTCGTGGATCGAGGCGATGCCTCACAACCGTAGCTGATCCACAACCTGCCGACCAGGTAACAGAGAACAGCCCATAGAGCGGAAACAACAAAAATATCCTCCAGCCAGCATGTCACGGCATAGTCGAACGCGTTTGGGAAGAGCCAAAGATTGTTGATGTAATGGGTCAAAGGAATAGCCGCATAGATCTGTTTCAGAAAAGTTACGGCCGAAGCGATCGGATCGTAATTGAGCTTGACTCCTTGATACGCGGACCCAAAGACCAGTCTTATGAAGACCGTTACGGCGGCGTTTGCCGCCGCGACCCAGAAGAAGGGAAGAGACATCCTCAAAGTTTCTCGGAGCCTGCTTTTGCCCAACTCGGAATAGGCGACCAGAAAATGTAAGACAAAGAACGCGTAGGTTATTTCATAGAGCAACGAGCATAAAGCATAGAAGAGAACGCTCAGCCCAAAATGGTAACGCTTTCCGTTTCTTAAATAAAACAGGAACATAATCAGAGAGAGGAAAAGTAGTAGAGCTATAATTTCAAGGAGGAAGTAGTACGCTATAAACGCGTCATGATAACCCCATCGGAACTGGAAAAAGGCCGGAGGCAAGAGCATGGACAACAGGCTCGACCATCGACAGGAAGTGATCAAATATACAAGGTAGCCGAACAAAATGACGTTTGACAGCACAAAAGCTATTGTGAGAGCCTTGTACGCAAATCTGTCCAGATAGCAAAAAACCAGTATTCGATACGACAACAAGGGGTGCCATCTTCCCAGCGTTATCCAGCCCACCATGTCGTCCCACGCGAGTTGAAGACAGCTCTTTCCGGCCAATAAGGAAGCGCCTCTGGCCGACGATTCGTACACCTCATCGTCGCATAAGAAACCAGTGTCAAGCGTCGGCAAAACCGTAATGAGATTCAGGAGTAAAACCAATGCGGCGAGCGCGTAGAACATATTCTTGTCGGAGATAATCGGCTGAGCCGCCTGTTTGTTCAAGGCAGGGACACCTCTCGTTCCGCAGGGGCGGTTGCAGCTCGGTCACAGCTTCCGCCGCGGTCTGGAAAAACAGGACAAATGGTAGCATATTCAATGGCGCCGGGAAAGAGAAAGACCGTGAGGCACGGCAAAGGATTGGGGCAATCGAGGAAGAAATCCATGTTTCCCGCCCGGGGAGAAGCCAAGCGACCGAAAAGGGAATAGGCGACACGACCATTCTCCTGGGCGCGCACATGTCCATAGCAGGGGGAGTTGACGAGGCCATAGACCGCGGGGCGGAACTCGGATGCACGGCAATCCAGATATTCACGAAAAACGCAACGCAATGGAAGGCTCGTCCGCTCCGGGCCGAAGAGGTGGGGGAGTTCAAAAGGAAGCGCTCTGATTCCGGAATACTGGTGGTGGCCCACGACTCATATCTCATCAATCTCGGATCCCCTGACGCCGCGCTTTGGAAGAAATCCGCGGCCGCGTTTCTCGACGAGATGGAGCGAGCCGAAGCGTTGGAGATTCCTTATCTCGTGATGCATCCGGGAGCGCACAGGGGCGCAGGAACTCAGGCCGGTCTTCGGAACGTCGTCAAAGCCTTTGATCAGCTACTCCAAAGCACGTCCGGCTTCCGCGTGAAGATTCTCCTGGAGAACACCGCCGGGCAGGGAACCGCTCTGGGAGATACATTCGAGCAATTGGGCAAGATTATGGACGACACGATCAACCCGGAGAGGTTCGGCGTTTGTATCGACACCTGCCATGCGTTCGCCGCCGGGTACGATCTTAAGACGCCGCGCACGTATGAGGCGGTGTGGAGCGAGCTGGATCGATGGGTCGGACTGGAGAGGCTTAAACTATTTCACCTGAACGACAGCAGGAAAGGATTGGGAGAGCGTGTGGACCGCCACGAGCACATAGGGCGGGGAATGCTCGGTCCGGGCCCCTTCCGTAAGATCATGAGCGACGACCGCTTCAGAAAAGCGCCCAAGATCATCGAGACACCGAAAGAGGCCGACGGCAAAGACATGGACCCCGTTAACCTGGGCATCCTGCGCGACTTCGCCCGAACACGTTGATTTCTCAAGGCCCTTCGAGAAATGATTGGGCATAACCATGAAGTCATGAGGTCCTTCACGGGTGGTCTCCTTTTCTGATATGGTTGGCGCTGTGGATAGCAATGACCGGCCCTCCGCGCGGCGAAGTGAACGGTCGGTCATAGGATCGCCGTCCGAATGGGAGAGTTCTCCGGGGAGCGGCGCGCCTCACACTGAGTCATAGGCATCGCAGAGGCAAGGCGGCCTCCGGGTGTGCGAGGGTCAATCCGTATGAAGCCGGGGATGATCATACTCAAGACAGCCAGAGAAATTGAAATCATGCGGGAAGCCAATCTCATCGTTGCGGCTGTCTTGAATTGCATCGGGGACATGGTGCGTCCGGGGATTACCACGGCCGCGCTTGACAAAGCGGCCGAGAAAATGATCGCGGACGCCAAGGCCAAGCCTGCGTTCAAGGGCTACCGGATGAGAAACAATAAACCGTATCCGGCTTGTATTTGCGCTTCGGTGAATGAAGAGGTGGTTCATGGGATCCCCGGGCCGCGGGCGCTCGAAGAAGGTGACATCGTGGGCGTGGACGTGGGAGTGATCTACAAGGGGTTCGTCGGAGATGCGGCCATGACGTATGCCGTAGGCGAGGTGTCACCCGAGGCCGCGCGGCTGCTCAAGGTGACGCAGGAATCGCTCTATAAGGGGATCGAGCGGGCGGTCGGGGGAAATCGCCTGCAGGACATATCGGCCGCGGTCCAGGAGCATGTGGAATCAAACGGATTTTCGGTGGTTCGGGACTTCGTGGGTCACGGTATCGGAAGGACCATGCACGAGCCTCCACAGATCCCCAATTACCGGGGCGTGGGCTGGAACCCTCGCCTGGAAGTAGGTATGACCCTTGCTCTGGAACCCATGGTGAATCAAGGGTCCTGGCGGATCAAACTGCTCCCTGACGAGTGGACCGCGGTGACGACCGACGGAATGTTATCCGCCCATTTCGAGCATTCTATCGCCATAACGAACAACGGACCCGTGATTCTGTCGCGTCCGTAAGCGTCTCTCCGAGGTGGTCGGATTGGAAGCGGAAGGCTCAAAGCCAAAGCGAGTCAAACGATACGACATGATTCGACCCTTGGGCAAAGGGGGGATGGGAAAAGTATACCTCGCCATGGACCGAATCATTCGGCGACCCGTCGCCGTGAAGCTCTTTAGCCTCAAACGCATGGTAAATCCCGGGAGCCCCAAAGAGAAGGTCCTGCGCGATTTCTTCTTCGAGACCCAAACCGCGGGCGCCCTGCTTCATCCCAATATCGTGGTGATTTACGATGTGGGCAAGACCGGGGAGATCCTGTACATCGTTATGGAGTTCGTCTACGGGAAGACCCTCCTCCAACACCAGCGATCAGGAGGCTTCAGCATTCAAAAATCCCTGGAGATCGCCTATGAGCTTGCTCTGGCCCTCGACTACGCGCACTCCAAAGGCGTGGTGCACCGAGACATCAAGCCTGAGAACATCATCGTCTCCACGCAAGGTGTCCCGAAGATAACCGACTTCGGCATCGCGCGCTTCCGTAAGCACCTAAAAAAGCAGAGGCATGCCTTGGTGGGATCGTCTCGTTTCATGTCTCCCGAGCAAGTTCTGGGCCGCGAGCAGGACCATCGGGTGGACATCTACCAAATGGGAGTGGTGCTCTACGAGTTATTGACGCGACAGGCCCCGTTCAAAGGCAAGGACGTGCAAGAGACCCTCTCCAAAATCTGCGCTGAGGCCCCTTTGCCCCCGGGGAGGATCAATCCCGAGGTAACCGAGGCTGTGGACCGCATTGTCGAGCGCTGCTTGGATAAGGACCCGGGCAAACGCTTTTCCACGGCCGGTGAGTTGGCCGGTCGGCTTGGGGAGTGTCTCAAGTCGGGTGTGCATCGGGGCCTCGCCTTTGATCGAGACCTGGTGGAACGGCTCAAGAAATTCCAGCTCTTCGCCCAGTTTACAGAGACAGAACTCGACGAAATGGCCAAGGCCGGTGAATTCGTCACTTGCGGCGCGGGCGAGTATGTAATACGGGAGAACTCCGCGGATTCCGATTTCTTCGTCCTGCTGGAAGGTAATGTGAAGGTGGTAAAAGGCGCACGGGTCCTCTCCAATTTTCTTCCAGGCTCCTGTTTCGGCGAGATCGGCGCGTTCGCTCGACGGAGGCGGTCCGCGTCGGTCGTTGCAGTGGAGGATTGCACGCTCCTGCGCATCAACACTCTGCTTTTCAATCAACTCGACCCCGCGCTCCAGCTCAAGATGCTCCAGATTGTGGTGAGAGATCTGGCAAATCTGGTGATATCGCTGGATACGGAGATCATGCAGCTCACAGCGGGCGCGGTCCCCCGCGAGGGCATGGTGACGGTTTGCCCGCTCTGCGGATTTGATAACGAAGCTCCCATCGAGGTCTGCCCCCGGTGCAGCGTCATTCCGTACGGGTATGAGGCCTCGCCCAGGAGCGCCCCCGAAACGCTGACCGGCGAAGAGAACTCCGCCACCGAGGAAATTACTTCCGGGGACCTCACTGACTGGGCTATCTAGGATTCAGGCTAGCGACGGAACATTTTGCGGTTCCCGCGGGCGCGAATTCTTGTTGATGGTTGATTGATGCCCGATCCCAAGCGTCTATTCCGAGGCAAACGAATCACTGTCATGGGGCTGGGACTGCTCGGTCGCGGCCTCAAGGATACCCAGTTCCTCATACGGTGCGGCGCCCGGGTTACGATCACGGACCTGAAGAGCGAAGATGAGCTCGCGCCGTCTCTCAAAATGCTCGACGGCCTGGATTTTAGAATCAAACTGGGGCGTCACGACCCAGAGGACTTTATCCATGCCGATATGATTCTGCGAAATGCGGATGTGCCCCGAAGTTCCGAGTTTCTCGCCGTTGCCACGGATCACGGCGTGCCGATCGAGATGGACGAATCGCTCTTCTGCAAGCATTTTGAAGGCCAAGTAGTCGGCATTACCGGCACACGGGGCAAGACCACCACCACCGTGCTCACGCACAGAATTATCTCCTCGTTTCGGCCCGGGGTCTTTCTAGCCGGCAATATCATGGGTGAAGCCACATTGCCCCTCCTTGAGCAGGCCGGGCCGGCCGATATCGTTGTCCTGGAGCTTTCAAGCTGGCAGCTCCAGGGTTTCCACAACGCGCGCCTCTCGCCGAACGCGGCGGTTTTCACCAACATCCATGCGGATCATCTCAACCGGTACTCGGGGATGGACGAGTACATCCGGGACAAGAAGGCGATCTACCAGTACCAGGCGGGAGACGACTTCTGCCTCTTCAACAAGGATCAGCCGGAGACTGCCGCGCTCGCGGACGAAGCTCCCGCGGGGAAGGCGTTCTTCAGCGTCAGTGAAATACCCGAACAGTGGTCAATTCTTTTGCCGGGCGCTCACAACCGAGAGAACGTGGCAGCCGCGGTCTGTCTCACCAGAAAGCTGGGGGCGCCTGATGAGATCATCCGAGGGGCGGTGGAGACGTTTCAAGGAGTGGAGCACCGTCTCCAATGGCTTGGGGAGAAAAACGGCATAGGGTTTGTCAACGATTCCACCAGCACCACGCCGGTCGCCGGTTGCGCGGCCCTGGCAGCGCTTCAAGGCAGGCGCATACTCCTCATCGCGGGGGGCGCGGACAAGAAGTTGGACCCTGCTCCTTTCGCAATCGCCGCGGCGGAGAAAACGGAAAAGATAGCCCTTCTGGAAGGTGAAGGCACGGTTGGGCTTGAGCGAGAGCTGGCGCACGCAGGCGGGATCAACAAGGTGGTGGGACGGTTCAACGATCTGAGTAAAGCCGTGCGTGCGCTGGTGGCTGAAGCGCAGCCCGGGGATGTGATTCTCCTCTCGCCCGGATGCGCATCATTCGGACTTTTCCGGAACGAGTTCGACCGCGGGGAGCAATTCATCAAGATCGTGCAAGAGATCCTTCGATAGTCGTGGACGGCTCGATTCATATGACCATATCCGGTCCCTGACCTTGGCGCATGAACTTCTCACCGTCCAGTTCCATGATCCAGACACCGTCTTTGACGTGCGGCGCCACATCGACGCGCCATGTCCGTGTAAGCCACAGAAGGCCGATAGACAAAGTACGCTCCTCAATAGTCACCACACCGCCGGTTAGCGAAGTGTTTCGAGTTTTGAAGTCACCTCTTCCGTCCGGATAAACCCGGATGACGGTCCCCAGGTTCCCATGCCATTCCCCCGCGTACGCCATTTGTTGAGCCGGAAGTGGCGAGGTTTTGAAGGCCTTGAACAGGTCGGTGAACACAGGCAGGCGGGGAGGGGAGATAAACGCAATCACCATCGTTGTGACGAAGAGCGCCATTCCCACCACCCCGAGCCCCATGCCCAGTTTAAGCGCTCCGACCCGTTCGCCGGATATCTGACCGGCTTGGATGCGTCGCAAGTCCGTTCGGCCCAGGATCCAAGCGACAAGTCCCAACGGCCAGCAAAGGCAGAGCGACAAGAGACCCAGGAGCAGGACCAGATCCGCGCGATTCCTCGGCAGAGCGCCTGAGGACGGTTGGGGCTCGCCCGCGCTGACGGACCCCGGGGGCTCAATGGATTTCGGCTCTTTCACAAAACGCTCCCATAGAACAAAACAGCGCTTGGCCTCGATCTTTCATTTGCCGGGGAACGACTCGACTAGGCGGGTGTCACGGGCAGCGCGCAAAAAGAAGCCCGACGGTCATGACAAAAAGGGTATGGCTCCATAAAAGGAGGATACGGTCGTTCCGCCGGGCGACTGCAAGGCTAGCGCACGCAGGTTAAACTCGGCGCGTCCAAATGTCAAGAAGGATGTGGTGAAAACTGTAATCTCTTTCAGTTACACGGGACGAAAGAAAGGCCCCGGTGAGTCTTATCGCTTCGATAATCCCCCTGTATCCCTCTTTAGAAAAGGGGGAAGAGGCGCTACCTATCTCCCTTTGGTAAACGGGGCCTGGGGGATTTTCCCTGGGATAACAGAACGCGGACGTGCAAAAGCTTTTGCACGGTTGACGATCTCTCAAGGGCCTTCCGGGCTCCGGCGCCATTCGCGCATGAAGCGCACCAGCACTGGCGGTAGAATTCGCACCGAGCGCCGAAAGTTGCGTATGAAAGCTCTCCAGCGCAAAGCCCCCAACAGATTGGAGGGCAGGCGCCTCGGACTGCGCCACAACCCTCTGAAAACCGCCGGGTCAGGCAGGGGAGGCGAATCTACGTGGTCTGAAATCACCCGAAGAGAAGCGAACGGCACGTCCAGTTTGCGCGCTTCAACGGCTATGCTGTGGCTTTCCATGTCCACCGCGTGCGCTCCGGTCGATCGATGGAGAAGCTCCCGTTGGCGTGGATGAAACACAGCCTCATTCGAGGTTGCCAGGCGCCCGATTCTGTGGCGCAGGCCCACGTGAGCCACCGCGTCAGCGAGCCTATGCACGAGGAATTCCGACGAGGAGAGGACCAGGTCGGGTCGAGCGGCATCGACCGTTTCCGAGGAGATAATGAGGTCATGCAAAGCAAGTTCCGGCGCCAGGGCCCCTGATGTGCCCACACACAGTATGGCCGACGGCCGTTCGAGCAATGCGCGCACACATGCGGCAGCCCGCTCGGGACCGACTCCGCACTTGACGATCAGGAGATGACGGCCTTCAAAAAACGCCTCTCGGCGCCAAGCTTTGCCGCTTGACCACTCTCGTCGCACTTCGACACGCTCCAGAAAGGGCGCGGCTTCTATGCCCATGGGGAAGACGAAACAAAGGGCGCGCATTTCGCTGTTCATGATTCTCACCGGAGTATATAGTAGGCCAATTTAATTGAGCATGCCAGACTGATGTCGCACGCAAAGCTGGATAGCATCGACAAGAAAATCCTTATGGCCCTCCAGGGAGACCTCGATGAGTCCCCGGAACCGTACGCAAAGATCGCTCACGAGTTGACCATATCGGAGCAAGAGGTAATCCGACGGATCCGTCGCATGCAGGATCAAGAGGTCATCCGTCGGATCGGGGCTATGATACGGCACATCGAGGCTGGGATAGAATTTAACGGTATGGTGATCTGGGCCGTGGAGCCGGACCGCGTCGACGAAGTAGGCCGGTTGTTGACCCGATTCCCGCAGGTGACTCATTGCTACGAGCGCCCGCCGTTCGGAGCAAAAGGCGCGCGGCTCTTTACGATGGTTCACGCCTCTTCTAAAGAGGGGTGCCTCGACGTTGTCAGGCAAATGTCCCAGGCTGTGGGCGTAAAGGATTACGAGATCCTCTTTAGCGAACGCGAGCTCAAGAAGACCAGCATGACCTATTTCGGAGACGATGAGTAGCAGAGGAAGAACATCATGCCCGGCGCAAAGATATCGGAGTTGTTGTATCAGCAGGCAAGGCAGGTGATCCCCGGGGGGGTGAATTCACCGGTCAGGGCTTTCAAGGCCGTCGGCCTTCCACCCCGCTTTATTCGTTCCGGCAAGGGATCCCGGATCGTAGACGAAGACGGAAACGAATACATCGACTACGTGGGCTCATGGGGACCTCTGATTCTCGGACACGCGCATCCACGGGTCTTGGAAGCCTTGGAAGAAGCCATGAAACGCGGCACGTCCTTTGGCGCGCCCACCCGCGGCGAATTGGAAATGGCCCAAACCATCACAGAGATGGTCCCCTCCATCGAAATGGTCCGATTGGTCAATTCCGGGACCGAAGCTGTAATGAGCGCCATCCGATTGGCCAGGGGTTACACAGGCCGGAACAAGATCATAAAGTTCTCAGGGTGTTACCACGGCCATTCCGACGGCCTCCTCGCAAGCGCGGGCTCAGGAGCGGCCACCTTCTCAGTTCCTGACTCTATGGGCGTGCCGGAAACCGTGGTAGGAGAGACGATCGTCCTCCAGTACAACAAACTGGATCAGGTGGCCGCGTGTTTCAACGAGCACGCCGATTCGGTGGCCGCGGTAGTTCTGGAGCCCGTCGCGGGAAACATGGGTGTTGTGCCGCCACAACAAGGGTTTCTCGCGGTACTCCGGGACCTCTGCGCCAAGCACGCGGCGCTGCTCATCTTCGATGAAGTTATCACCGGCTTTCGGGTGGCGCCGGGGGGCGCGCAAGAGCTTTACGGAGTAATCCCGGACCTCACCTGTCTGGGGAAGGTCATAGGCGGTGGGCTCCCCGTGGGGGCTTTCGGCGGCCCGCGATCCATCATGGAGTCTCTCGCGCCCGAAGGAGGGGTGTACCAGGCAGGGACCCTGTCAGGGAATCCTTTGGCCGTGGCCGCGGGACTGACAATGCTCAGGCTGTTGCGGACCGGGGAGGTCTATCGAGAACTGGAGAGCAGATCGGCGAAACTCGCGAAAGGTGTCAAGGACATTCTGGCCGGAAAAGGCATTCCCCACACTTTGCGCCGCGTGGGGTCAATGATGTCGCTCTTTTTCAATCCCGGCCCTGTCACTTGTTATGAAGAGGTTCTCACTTCGGACAGGGGCGCGTTTGTGAAGTTTTTCTCTCGGATGCTGGATCAAGGGATCTATCTGGCGCCATCCGCGTTCGAGGCCTGGTTTGTGAGCGCGGCTCATTCGGAGGAGGACATTGAGCGGACGTTGGCCGCGGTGGAGCAGAGCGTTTAGTGGCACGCTCCGAAATATCGTAGCACTCTGGAATTGCTGAACATTTGCCTTGATTTTGCGCCGTTTCTCATCTATGTTAGGCCCTTGCCAGGGGTGCAAGGCTCATTCCAAATGAATCGGCGCCGCTTCTTGCCCTTCGCGTTTCAAGAAAACTCAATATGAGCGAATGAACGACAAGTCTGGGGCTTGAGGCGGACCAGTGGGGGAACTTTGAATGAGCTCCCGCCGGTCTCTTAAGTCAACGTGAAAAACCAACCGTTCCCGAAACTGCTTAGAGAAGGAGGTAGCTTATGGACAAGCCCATCGAGATGCCAGAAAGGTTGGTGGAGAAAGGGGTGTCACGCAGGGACTTCATGAAGTTCTGCGGCTTGATGGCAACCGTTCTGGGACTTCCCATGTCATTTGTTCCGAGAATCGCTGAGGCCGCCGCAAAGACGCGTCCCACGGTCGTCTGGTTGAACAACGCCGAGTGCACCGGGTGCGTGGAGTCATTCATACGAACCACCCATCCGTGGATCGCGGACATCGTCCTGGACGTTATCGACCTGGCCTATAACGAAACCATAATGGCAGCGGCCGGCGACCAGGCGGAGGAGATTCTCAAGAAGACCGTGGCGGAACAGAAGGGCAAGTACATCTGCATTTGCGAAGGGGCTATCCCGACCAAAGACAACGGGGCTTACGGGCAGATCCACGGAAAAACAATGTTGGAGATGACTACCGAGGTAGTGAAGAACGCGGCGGCGACCATCTGCGTGGGTAGCTGCTCTGCCTTTGGCGGCGTGCAGGCGGCAAAACCCAATCCTACCGAAGCCAAGAGCATCTCGGCGGCCACCGGCGTCAAGACGGTCAACATTCCGGGATGCCCTCCCAACGCGGACAACATGGTCGCAACCGTGGTTCATTACCTGCTGCTGGGCAAACTCCCCGCGCTCGATGACAAGGGCCGGCCGCTGTTCGCCTACGGGTACCTCATCCACGACAATTGCGAGAGAAGAGGCCATTTTGAGAATGAGGAGTTCGTAAAAGTGTTCGGTGACGAAGGCGCGGCCAAGGGTTACTGCCTGGCGAAAGTGGGCTGCAAGGGGCCGGACACCTTCAACAACTGCCCGAAGATTAAGTGGAACCAGGGAACCAACTGGCCGGTGGGCGCAGGCCATCCCTGCATCGGGTGCAGCGAACCGGATTTCTGGGACGCTATGGCCCCCTTCTACGTCGCCAAGTACTAATCGGGCGGAAGAGCCGATCCGAGCTCTGTGAGATCAGCTTTTCAAAAGGAGCGAAGCAATGGCAAGAGTTGTGGTTGACCCAATTCCAAGGATAGAAGGCCACCTCCGTATCGAGGTCGAGATAGCAGACGGGAAAGTCAAGGACGCGTGGAGCAGCGGCACACTCTTTCGTGGCCTGGAGATCATCCTCCAGGGGAGAGACCCAAGGGATGCTCATCTGCTCACCCAGCGCTCCTGCGGCGTGTGCACCCTGGTGCACTCTCTGGCGAGCGTCAGGGCTGTGGAAGACGCGCTCAAGATCCAAATTCCCACAAACGCGAGAATCGTCCGCAACCTAACCCACGCGGCCCAGAACGGCCATGACCATCCGGTCCATTTTTATCAACTGTGCGCGCTTGACTGGGTTGATGTGGTCTCAGCGCTCAAGGCAGACCCCAAGAAGGCCGCGGAACTCTCCGACAAAGTCAGCGGCCGCCCTCAGAGCAAGAAGTACTACGAAGGCCTAAAGGGCAAACTCAAGGCATTCGTGGATTCAGGCCAGCTTGGCCCCTTTGCCAACGCATACTGGGGCCACCCGGCGTACAAGTTGCCCCCCGAAGCAAACCTGATGGCTGTCGGTCATTACCTGGACAACCTCCGCCAGCAGGTCTACGCCGCGCAGATGACCGCGATCTGGGGCGCAAAGAACCCCCACTTGCAAGGTCATCTCCCCGGTGGTGTCACGGTGATCGAGCAGCTCGACGCCGACCGTATTTCCCATTACCTCTTCATGCTGCGTGAGCAGATCAAGTTCGTTGAGGAAGTATACGTCCCTGACGTTTTGGCGGTCGCGTCATTCTACAAAGACTGGTTCAAGATCGGCGGCAATAAGAACTTCCTCTGTTATGGCGACTTCCCCGAAGGTGATAAAGAGCCCGACACGTTCTACTTCCCAAGAGGAGCGCTCGTGGACGGCAAGCTTGCGCTGGTCCCGGTGGATCCGGCCAAGATCACCGAAGATGTGAAGTGCTCGTGGTACGAGGGTGACAAGCCGCTCAACCCGGCCGTGGGCGAAACCAAGCCTCTCGGCGGCGACCAGCTCAAGGGCGCGGTCCCCAACACCAAGGACAAAGACGGCAAGTATACGTGGCTCAAAGCGCCCCGGTACGACGGCAAGGCAATGGAAGTCGGACCGCTTGCCCAGTGCCTTGTCTCGTACGTCGGCGGCAACAAAGAGATTAAGGAGACCGTGGACGGAGTGCTCAAGGCGCTCGACGCCAAACCCGACGCGCTCTTCTCCACCCTGGGCCGCATAGGCGCGCGGGCAATCAAGTGCCTGGTCAATCTCAAGCGAGCCGAAAAGTGGACCATGGACCTCATCGAGAACATCAAGAAGGGCGATACCAAGACTTTCACCGATTACAAACTCGATGAAAGCGTCAACGGCCAGGGTTTCGGCCTGAACGACGTGGCGCGGGGATCCCTCGGACACTGGATCAACATCGAGAAGGGCAAGATCAAGAATTACCAGCAGGTGGTCCCGTCGACCTGGAACCTGGGTCCGCGAGACAATGCGGGCCAGAAAGGCCCCGTGGAGAACGCCCTCATCGGCACCCCGGTGGCTGATCCCAAGAAGCCCCTGGAAATCCTCAGAACAGTCCACTCCTTCGACCCGTGCATCGCGTGCGCGGTCCACGTGATCGATCCGCAGACCAATGAGGTGTACAAGTTCCGAGTAAGCTAGGGACTAACGCCTCTTAGATTGAGGAAGGACGGCGGTTGCGCCGTCCTTCTTTTTTTGTCCCGTCGGTCCCCGCGCCAGATGCTATCGGAATATATACGAATAATAATATAAGCCTAAGTATTGAAACTTAATTAATACTAGAGCGTCTCATAGTAACAGGGGACACCGAAATGCGAATATGCCGGAGGTGACTATGACATCAGCTTTTCAAGAATTTTCCAAGACGTATGATCAGTTCCTCGGAAAATTCCCAAAGCATCCCCTCGCGGAGGAGATCCGCAGGGCCATAGGACGAAACCGATTCCCCGATGAAAAGTGGCTGAAGTCCTATACTCGTCAAATGAAGGAACTCCTGCTACCGCTGTGGCTCCAAGCAAGTTGAAGCGCTCGACCCGCTGTGTCCGACAACCGCGTGCGCGATAAGTCTCCCGGGAAAACATCCTCTCCGCGTGCGCCGCGACCGTTCCTCCGCCGGGCAGATCGTCAGATATCGCGCCCCGACTCTGGTGTCATACAAATAAATCCGCAGCGCATCCATGATCGTTACGAGGGCGGGCAGCCCGCAGCAATCTCCCAGGCGCCAAAAAAAAGATTGTTCCGCGAGGCGCGGGATCGTTTCGCTCCTCGCTCATTTCGGAACGATGAGGAGCGGCCGCTGCTCGCCTCGAACAATACGATCTCCCACCGAGGTCCCGCAGGCCGCGCAGAGGTATTCGTACTTGTCGCCCTCAGGGAGGACGAGCAGCAGCCGCTCTCGCACGGGCATCGATCGACCGCATTTTGGGCAATATAATTCAGTGGCCTGGAATTGCCGGAACTGACTTTTCTTTTTCGCCTTGGCCGCGGGTCGGACCGCGGTGGGCCTTCTCATTCGCACATTAGGCATTCGCACTCCTCACGTCTTACGCTAGAGCTGTTGTCTTGAGGAGAAGATGCGCATCCATTATTCCAAAGGTCAATTCTCGGTCAAGGGGGAAAGCGATAAGGAAGTATTGATTCAGTTGCTCCGGGGAGGAGAAACCGCGTAAAATACGGCAGCTTGTCATTCCGGAGGAAGCCGGAACCCAGTTCCTTCAATACTTTCCGGACTCTCGGAACCTGATCCGGAACACGATCCTGGGTTGGCCGGGGTGACTACATCGGGCCGTGGGATTTCGCTTGAGCCAACCCGATCGATCTCTTTTCCTCGCGTCAATGAATCTTTTAAGTAACCAAGTTCTGAGCCGAGGGAGTATCGAGCAGTCACATCGCGGCCATGTGGGGATCTCGCGAAACGAACGATCCGCGAAGAAGTCGGGGAACAGATACGGCCGTCAATTACTGAATTAGTTGACATTTTGATCGTTTAGGTGCTATTATATTGACAAATATCAATGTATTGTATAACGCCAACTCACGGGGACGCGTCGCGCGTCTCTAAAGTAGCTTCTGAGGTCTGCAATGAAGAGGGTCATCGGTATAGTTGCTGTCGCGGTTATCTGCGCAAGCGCAATGCTCACCACCGATCAGGCCGGCGCAATGCCGTCGTTCGGGCTACCGCGGGATGATGCTTGTTTGGATCAATTCTCTCCCGCGCCCTGCGTATTTCCTCCGGTCTGCAGCCCTTGCGCGGCGCCATGCCGGATTCCGGGGATCCAACGCCAAGCCGTTCCGTGCGCCATCCAGACGGCTTGCCCGTCCAAAAGGCTTCCCTGCCACGGGGTTTCGTACGGGGCCAACCCGTATCCGATTTTTCGGTAGGGCTCTCGATTTGAACTTGACATGGACGAGCATTTGGCTATCTTGATACCATAGATTGAGATGTCTTCGGGATCGGCCGTCGGCGCCGCCCGGCAGAACGTGTTCGGTAGAGAAGGGTATGGATATGTGTTTGAGGGCGCAGGCGCAGCGGAGTATTTACGGGCTGGTCGTCTGCTGCCTATTATCTCTCATCTGCTCCGCGCCCGCTATGGCAAGGGACAATTTCGTCCCGGATGTTCTGGTGAGCGTTATTCGACCCGGTGACACTCCCGAACTACAAGACAAGGGCTTCGGAATCGTCGAAACCATACTTTCCGTTCCCTTTGACAGACTCAAGACAGACAAAAACTATTGGCCTAAGGCGCTGGCGAGTCATGTGATGACCGGCCGCTACGGATGGGACAATGAGAACCGGTCCGTCCGCGACCGCGGCCTCGCGGCTCCCAATCTTCCTCTTCCGGGAATGGGGAGAGGTCTCTTGCCGCAGCGCTGGACGCGTGTTGCCTCTTTGGGCCCGACCGTGGTAATTCCGGGACCAAGACTATGGCCGCTTCTTCCTAATGGATCCGCGCTGAGAAAGACGGGGAGCTTGGTAGGGGATCCTTCCGGCCTCTATTCCGCGCTTGAAATCCATGTGTACCGCCGCGAGTACAAGCTACGGCTCATCGGCCTGAGAGGGACTGAGCAGAAGGTTCTCTTTGAAACAGGCGTCGGCCTGGGATCTGGGGAGTACCCCACCCCCAGCGGCCGGTTTTTCATTACCATGATCTACGATGACCACCCCTGGTGGATTCCGCCCGATCGCGAATGGGCCTGGGGGCAGTCTCCGAGCCGCACCGTATACGGCGGCCACATGATGCCCCTTTTGTCCAAGAGGGAGATGCGCGGTGGTCCGGGAGCGGATGAGGAAGAGTTCGACGCCGTGGCGCCAAAGGTCCAAATAATCGATTCCGGAGGATATCGGGTACACGGGACCGATTCGCCGTGGAGCATCGGGGGGAATCAATCTCACGGCTGCATCAGAATGAAGAACCACACAGTGCAAGAGCTTGCCAATAAATTGAAGATGTACGTTGGTGTCACAGGCCGCAGTCAATCCGCAAACGGCACGTACGTAACCCTCGCCAAACCGGTCAGAATCACCCTGCACTGATATATATGCGCGCCCCGCTGAGAGGGAGCGTGAGAAGAGTTTTGGATCTGTACAGGCGAGTGGGCTACATCTGCGCGCGTGCGCGCATCCGTCTGAAGGGACCGCTGTGGAAGAGGCTCTGAAGTTCATCGCGAAATGGCGTCTGGGCGATATCGCTAGTATTGTCAGTCTGGTGGTGGTCATTATCGGTTTCATACTCACGAATATCGGAGTCCATCGCTCGAGAAAAGCAGCAGAAGAAGCGCGGAGAGCCATAGCGCGCTTTGACACCATCTCCGCTGTTTCTGCAGCCATCCAGGCTTTAGAAGAGATCAAGACTCTTCACCGGGGAAAGGATTGGCACATCCTGCCCCACAAATATTCTGAGGTACGGAGGTCTCTCGTCGCTATTCGGGCGGCCAATCCCAACTTCAGCTCTGAGCACAAGACCGGCCTGATGAATGCCGTTACTCAGTTGGCAAATATGGAGAACGAGATGGACAGGCTGCTGGCTGTTGCAGAAACAGTTGACACGGATATTGCAGGACTTAATGCTATAATAAGCAGGCAGACGGACACGCTTAGTCGCATGCTTGTTGAGATTAAGAGAACCGAGAGGTAGGTGAGAAAAGATGCCCCAGATCGAGCGCAAGTTCAAAGAGCTTGTGATGAAACTCCATGCGCGAACGCAGCAAGGCGAGATCCCTTGGGAGACGACCGCTGGTCCTGACACGTTCCAGGTTGCTTTTCCAGATTATTCTGTGTCCCTGTCGCTTGATGAGGACGGCTGGAAAGTGACCTATGTTTTGAGCATTCGTAATGATCAGGGAAACATTATCGAGGTAATAAGGTCGGACATGGAAGGCGAAATCTCAGATGAGTACGGGCTTCAAAAGGCGATGAAGGAATTATATGAACAAGCACGTAGACAGGCATTAGGCGTGGAAAAGGCGATTGACGACCTCCTTGGTCATCTTGGTGCACCCTAATCTGACCCCTCACCGATGCCTTGGGCTTTGCGGACTGTTCCGACAGGAGGCTCACCTGGGTGAACTGAGAGGCGATTCTGCTCCATTCCATCTCAGAACTGACTCAACATGATTGTGGCTCGTAGCTGCTTCGGTCTTCTCTCTCCCACCTTAGATAAAGGATCTCATCTTCTCCCCATTTTCTTGCTTATCTCGGCAAACGGTATTTTGATCAAGAACGGGCGGCCGTGCGGGCAGACTTCCATTGCTCCGAGGCGGTCCAGATCTCTCAGCAGGGCTCGCACCTCCTCAGGCTGCAAAGTCTTTGACCCTTTGACCGCGGCATGGCAGGCCATACTCTTGAGCAACTCTTCCCGAAAGCGACGAGGATCGCCCCGCAGGCCGGTGTCGAGCATAACGTCAATCAAAGATCCGAAGAATCGCTCCAAGTCCGTGTCGCCGATCCAGGATGGGACCCCCTTTACCACGAAGTCGTTCTGGCCGAATTCCTCGATGCGGAAGCCCACGCGCTCCAGCAGTTCGAGATGCTGAGCGAGCGCACGTGCTTCCACAGGCGGATATTCCAGCACTCGTGGAATAAGCAGGTCCTGGCATTCGAAACCGACTCCCGAGTCGTCCACAGCCTTGAGCTCTTCAAAGAGCACGCGTTCGTGCGCCGCGTGATGATCCATGACGATCAGCTCATCATCGCTGTGCAGGATGAGAAAGGAACCGGGCAGAGACCCGAGAACGCCAAGGGTTGAGAACCGGCTTTCCGGCTCTTGCATTGGAGCAGGAGCGAGCGCGGGGAGCGACAGCGAAGGAACTGGCGAGGATATCTGCCCTCCAGCCGTGGCTATCGGCGCGAGCTGCTCACGTTCCCGCTCGTCTTTCACGTGCTGTAAGACTGGTGTAGTGGGAGGTTTGGGCAGAATCGGTTCCTTGGGCCCTGGGGGCGGAGTGAACGGCGCGCCGGTAAGGGCTTCGTACACGCCGTCCACGATGACGCTGAACACGAGTTGCGGATTGACAAAGCGCACTTCCGCCTTTTGCGGATGCACGTTCACATCCACCTGATCCGGGGGTAGTTCCAGGAAGAGCGTCGCCAGCGGATAGCGGCCTCGTTCGATCAGGTTGGCAAAAGCCTTGCTCACCGCGGAATTGATCAACCGATCGCGGACCGATCGCCCGTTCACGAAGGTGAGCACCGACCGCATATTCGACCGCGCGTACGGCGGTCGCGCCACAAATCCGTGGACGCGAATATCGTCGAGCGAGCGCTCCACCTGCATCAGGTTTTCACGCACGTCCCGGCTATACAACGTGTGCACGCGCTCCAGCGTGCTTCGCACAGCCGGCGCGTCCAGCTTGATCCGGCCGTCTTCGCGGTAGTGAATGCCGACCGTAGGATGAGCGAGGGCGAAGCGCGTAATCATCTCTTGAATGTGCCCCGCCTCCACAGAGGGCCCTTTGAGGAACTTACGGCGCACCGGCGTGTTGTAGAAGAGGTTGGCCACTTCCACCACGGTTCCCCTGGCCATTCCCGTCCGTTCCGACTTACGCAACACCCCGCCTTCAACCACGATGACCGCGCCGGAATCTTCAATTCCGTCGTACGTCATGAGCCTGAGCTTCGAGACGGACGCGATGCTCGCAAGGGCCTCTCCCCTGAATCCAAGGGTAGGGACGCCCACCAGATCTTTTTCCGAACGGAGCTTTGAGGTGGCGTGCCGCTCAAGCGCGAGAAACGCGTCATCGTGGCTCATCCCGGTCCCGTTGTCCCGGATGCGAATCAGCTTTTTCCCGCCGTTCTCGATGTCGAGTTCCAGGGAAGAGGCTTCCGCATCGATGGAATTCTCCACAAGCTCCTTCACCACCGAAACCGGCCGCTCCACCACTTCTCCAGCCGCGATTCGATTGATGACGTTCTCGTCAAGCACGGCGATACGGGTAGCCATGAGGTTCTCAGTCCGACATACTCGTCTCGAAGAGTCGCTGCTGACCGGAGGTTCCGGCAAGCGCCTTCATATGCTCGTACGCGCGACGCGTTGCCACCCGTCCGCGGGGAGTTCGATCCACAAAACCCTCCTTGACCAGATAAGGCTCGTACACATCTTCCAGAGTGTCCTTTTCCTCCCCGATTGCGGCTGCAAGCGTCTCAATGCCCACCGGTCCGCCGTCGAATTTGTGGATAATAGTCTCCAGGAATCTCCGGTCCATGCTTTCCAGCCCGAAGGAGTCCACATCGAGCATGTCGAGCGCGACTTTAGCCGTTTCAAGGTCAATCCGTCCGCTGCCTTTGACTTGAGCAAAATCTCTTACCCGTCGGGTGAGTCGATTAGCCACTCGAGGGGTTGCGCGAGAGCGTCCGGCGATCTCCAGGGCGCCCTCGTCGTCGATTTCCACGTTGAGCAGAGCCGCCGTGCGCGCCACGATCCGCTTGAGCTCCTCAACCGAATAAAATTCCAGATGGAAGACGATTCCGAACCGATCCCGCAGGGGATTGGTCAACAGGCCGCTGCGAGTGGTCGCGCCGATGAGCGTGAAGGCAGCGAGATCGATTTTGATCGTGCGGGCGCTCGGCCCCTGCCCTATGATGATGTCCAGCTTGAAATCTTCCATAGCAGGGTACAGGATCTCTTCCACTACGGGCGAGAGTCTGTGGATCTCGTCGATAAAGAGCACGTCCCGGCTCTCCAAATTCGTGAGGATTGCCGCCAGGTCACCCGGTTTCTCAACCACCGGCCCTGACGTGCATCGTATCTGCACTCCCATCTCACGGGCTATGATGTGGGCCAAAGTCGTCTTTCCGAGACCGGGAGGGCCGTGGAAGAGAATGTGATCCAGGGCTTCGTTTCGACCCGCAGCGGCCTGCACGAAAATGGAGAGATTATCTTTGATCCTGTTCTGGCCCACATATTCGGTCAAACGGCTGGGCCGCAGCCCGCTCTCTGCTGTCCGATCTTCCAAAAGAGGTCGCGGTGAGATCATACGGTCCGCTGTCATCTGATGAATCCTCGAGGCTCTCAGTGGTCAGATCGGGACGCAAACCGGCGGCCAAAATTGCAAACGCGCTTCCGAGTGGCTCATAACATGGCGCTCAGCGACCTAGTTGCCGTCCCGAAGACGGCGACACTTTATCACAGGGTCGCGAAAAATGTTCAACAAGTCTGTGCGATGGGAATGGACGAACGAAAACCGCGCCTTGGGCATTTTCGCGGCGGCAAGAACTACGCCGATTCACCGCCCGGCTTCAGCTTGTTTGAGGAAGCGGATAATGCTCTGCGCCGCAAGCCTGTATCCTTCTTGGTTATAGTGGTTGTAGAGTCGAAAGGGAAAGAGGGTGAGAGGATCTTTCACAGAGGCGAATTCCGCGCTCACGTCAATGAGCGGGATTCCCAGATCTTCTACCAGAGCGAGCACCCGTTCGCGACCGGAGTCTGTGCGCCCTTGGCGGCCGAAAGCGTGCCAAGAAGGCAAATAAACAAACGCCAAGGCGCCCCCCCACGAAGCCGCTTCATTGCGAGCGGAAGTCAGGATCTCTCTGAAGAGAGTGAAATTGTCATCCTCGGGCTTTCGGAGATCCGCCGCGGTGATGCCAAGTCTTGTGCGAACCTGAAAGAGCCAAAGGGCGTTCAGCGCGAGATTCCCCACGACTTCCACGCGCTGCGCCATAAGCACCCGGTCAAGGTCCAAGATCCGCTCGTCCACATAGCTCATGAGAAGGCTGTTTATTTCTTGTTGCCTATGGGCCAATCCCTGTGTGAACGCGGATTCAAAATATCGAGCGAGGAGCGGGTCTTTTCGCTCCAGTTCCAGCTCTTGCAAATCGTTCTCTTCATAATGCGCCCACAGCACATATTTTGGCCTGAGTGGAGCCGCGTATTCTCTGAGGCCGGCCAACATACTGAGCGGGCCGTTGCCCGCATTGGCGAAGTTGAGCGTGCGCGGGTAAAGAGACCTCAGATAGGCGCTGATGTCCTGATCCTCGCCCACGCAGCCGCCTTGCAGGAGCGAGTCCCCAAGAAGGACAATTTCGACAGGGTCCGACGCGTACATTCCCCGCGGGTTGCGAAACCCATGCTCGTCCGAGGAGAAGACAGCGTATTTTCCCCCCTCATTGCACCAGACCACCGTCGCATGAGCGACCCCCGCCAAGGGGACAAGCCCTGCCGGGCGGCCCGCATCCCTCAGGAGCGCCGCAGGGATCAAGGGATACGCGCGCTTCCTTTCTTTCCTCAGATCGAAAACCACCTCGATCGGTGATCGCTCATCAAAGGGGAGACCAAGCGCGCGAGCCGCGGCCAGATTACGGCCGTATTGGCGCGGGTCGGTCAACCACAGGGCCCCTTCGATCAGGAACAGGCCAAGCGACCCCGAAACAACCAGAAGGGCGAGATTGGTCTTCTTCTCTTGGGGAAGCAGGAAGGCAGCGGCAGTCAAAAGCGCAGCCGGCACGATCAGCAGGACTGATAGGACGAATCCGAGAGGCGCCAAGCCTCTCGTCACGGGGTAGGCGCCAAGAAAGAAACCGGATACCAAGAGCGCGGAAGCCCCGACCAAAACGAGGCTTGAGAAGATCCGCTCCAACCTCCCGAAACGCTGGCTCATGAAACCCCATACCCGGGCAAGGCGCTTGATAGATGAAAACAAGGAAAGGCAGCCCCTGGGGAAGGGGATTCGGAGAGTTGATATGACGATTGCCGAAACCCCCGGACGATTCGCGACGGCTGCGCCCCGTCATTCTTGAGAAAGCGGGAATCCAGCCTTGGGGGTTTTATACGAAGTCTTCCACGATCCGCTTGTGACCTTCCGGATTCCTGCCTCTGTTCCAGCCAGGGGCAGGCTCTACGCGGGAATGACGAATAAGGGCTCACCGGCTGCGTCCACTTGGAATTTCCGTCTCGTGGCCGAACAAATATTATTCTCGGCCACGGATATATGTCACAAGCGCTTCATCGGGGCCATCATATCCCTGCTCGCCCCAGCGCTTATTCATCGACCGTTATGTCCTCCAGAGGCTCCCGGCCGTGCTTCCTCACAAAACTCTCAAACGCGATTCGATAGGCTTCCTCCCGTGAACCGGTATTCCTCTTGGATGCAAGCTCCTCATCGAGCGCAAGCTTGGCCTTGGCAAGACGGTCAATATCGCCCTCCCGCGCCTCCAGGTCCACCCACTCCAGAGCTTTGAGCACTTCGGATCTGTTCATGGCGCCTGCCTCCTCTTCTCCTTCATAGGCCGTGATCCTAGATTAGATTAATCATTCACCGGCCACAAGGGGCGCATGGCGGTTGGGACGTTCACTGCTCTGCCGTCAAGTCCGAGATATCGTTCCGGACACTCGGATCCGGCCTGTTGTAAAAGTTGTGGAGGATGAAATCGATCATTTGGCTGATGTTGTAACCCCGCCGGTGTCTGTCCTCTTCAAAGAACTCGAAGAGGGCCTTATCGCAGGTCCCCTGGAGTTTGACCCGGGGAATGAGGTGTTTTCGGGTTCCCGGGATGGTAGGGGGCCGGGGAGGGGGTTGGAGCGCGTGGGCGTGGACGGCTTCGAGCGTGGGGAGGTTCTTGAGGGTTTGGGGGAGTTTTCGGTCGATGATTTTGGAGGCGATTTCTTCAATCTGATCGTTCTGAAAGTTATGATAATCAAGGATGGCTGCGTTGATCGTGGTGTTGATGAGTCCTCGGATATGGGCAAGCCATTCCGGAGGAATTCGCGTCGGTGAGGGTTCAGATTTTTCAAAATGTTCGGAAAAAGACGAGGGGTCCAACTCTCGCTGACCCACCAACAGCTCCTCCCCCCGACCCGCGACCGCATCGTCAACGCCGTCCGGGCCTACTTCCGGCGGCGGCCAAAGCCCTGCGCGCTTCCAAAGGCCAAGCGTCCTGGTCCGGTTTGTGTTACGCCGTCGGCCCGCCTGATCCACATAGATGGGCAGCGCCTCATTGAGCGCATCCCGCTCGGTCTTCCCCGCCTGAATCAGAGCCCACACGCTGAGCCGCGCAGCCCGGGATTCTCTTGCAATCTTCTCCACAGACTTTCCCGCCACGGTCGATCCCTCCTGAGCAATGCCGATTGCTCCATGCACTCGTCCGGGTTGCCTCCGGCACATAATATCTGAACAATATGAACTATGAAAAGCTTTTCACCTCAGAAGAATTCCCCCGGTGTGTTTGAAACCAGGCGCGCATCTTCACACCGAACCAAGACCAAATGACCCCGATGCGGTATTTAGGGCATTTGCCAAAAGTAATGGCCTATTGATTGTCCGTCACCCCCCTCATCTTCAGTTATTGAAAATGGACACGGGTAGCTTCAGGAGCCCCTCAAAGCTTGTTCTATCCGCCCTTTCGGGACCACTCCTAAGAACGATGCCGTCACCTCCGCGTTGCGCACCACGAAAATCGCCGGTATCCTCGTAATTGCGAAGGCACGCGTCAATTCCCGGTCCGATACCATGACCAATCCTATAACCGCCCGGCCTTTTGTCTCTCTCGCCACTTCCTTGAGGACGGATGCCATCCGCCTGCATGGCATTCACGTATCGCTATAAAATTGAAACAGCACTGGATGGGTTTTCGAAGCCTCGACCACTTCCTCTTTGAAGTCGCTAGACGAAAACTGCCTCAAGACGCCCGTAACATATTTGCGCGTCGTAGGAGGACCTGAGCTTGGTTCCAGCGGAGGCTGAACCCTCGGAGCATGCGGGTCGACCGTCGGGGCGGGCGGTTCGACGATCGGAGGAAGCGGCTCCGGCCGGGCCGCGACATTTGGACTCGGCCAAACGATCCCGCCTGGACTTTCCGCTGTGTTATCGCCGAGGGAATCTACGCTCGAGGTTTCCAGCTCGCCCGTGTTCTCCCGATCGTGGCCCGCTTCACCCGAGGTCTCCAGAGAAGATTCGCTTTCCAGATCCAGTTGAGCAATACGGGGTTTCTCTTTTGCCCGATAAGTGGCCCAAACGACTATCGCTCCCCCGATAAGCGCGAAAACCAATATGCCCACAACTACCTTCGTCCAGCCTTTCCCGTGGCTTGGAGCAGCATCCAGAACAGAAGGAGGCGCGGCGCCCGTGGCAAGACGCGCTTCCTCCTGGAGCGCGACAAACTTGGCCGCCACGACTCCGCACGCGGGACACTCACCCATTTCCGCCGGCTGCGGCGCATTACACGCCGGGCAACGCCACTGGGTTGCACCGGGCGTTTCATGCGCAGCGTCAAACGAACGGCGCATAGGTTTCAATTGACGTAATTCGTATTCCGTCAGTAATCCCGCTTCCGACAGTTTCCTGTAAATGGATTCAAACGCTTTGTCCGAGAGACCATACTTGCGCTTCAGTCCGGGAGGGTCCATTCCCAAGCGAATATCGCCGAGGATCTGTTTTGCGCTCAGCTTTCTTTTGACGCGATCGGTCACGGAAAGCTCCTCGCGTGTCCGAGGCTCAGTAACGATCCGATCTCTCCGGAAGACGCAAAGTAAATGTGCAAAGTCGCGCGAACGTTCTCGCCGTCGAACCGCAATCACATGTATCGTCGGTCCAGGGATCGGTACTGGACCGCCTCGGTCACATGGGGGGTCAAGACGTTTTCCGAGCCTTCCAGATCCGCGATGGTTCGGGCTATTTTGAGCACCCTATGGTACGCCCGCGCTGAGAGGCCGAGCACGTCCATTGCTTTCTCGAGCACAGCCAGCGATTCTTGGCCGAGGGGGCAGAAGCGTTTGAGGTGTCTGGCCCCCATCTGGGCATTGGAGTAGATCCCCGCGTTCCGGAAACGTTCGAGCTGGATTCGGCGAGCCCTGTTTACACGCTCTTGCACAGGCGCGGAAGGTTCACCTTCGGTCTTGCCGGTGACGTCTTTCCAATTCACGGCAGGAACTTCCACATGAATATCGATCCGGTCCAAGAGCGGGCCGGAAATCTTGCTCCAATAGCGTTGCACAGCGAGGGCGCCGCATTTGCACTCATGCTTGGGGTCACCTCGGTATCCGCATGGGCAGGGGTTCATCGCGGCAACCAGCATGAACCGGGCGGGAAAGGTCACCGACATTTGCGAGCGAGAGATGGTGACAACACCGTCCTCCATGGGCTGGCGGAGGACCTCAAGGACGTTCTTTTTGAATTCTGGGAACTCGTCCAGAAAAAGCACGCCGTTATGGGCAAGCGACACCTCGCCGGGCCGGGGTATGATTCCTCCGCCGATCAGCCCGGCGTCAGAGACCGTGTGATGCGGCGAGCGAAACGGTCGGACCGTCATGACTGCCCCATTTCGTCCGAGCAGGCCCGCGGCAGAGTAGATCCGGGTGGTTTCGATGGATTCTTCGAAGACCGGTTCGGGCAGAATGGTGGGAATTCGTTGAGATATCATGGTCTTTCCTGAGCCCGGGGGACCGATCATCAGGACATTGTGCCCGCCTGCCGCGGCGACTTCCACCGCTCGTTTCGCGTATTCCTGGCCTCTCACTTCTTTGAAATCGATGGGGTACGCGCCCGCGTCGGGCGGCTGTTCCTCGGAGGAGAGTCGCCGAGGTTGGAGCGGGACCCGACCCATGATAAAGCCGGTCGCGGTCAGAAGGCTGGAGACTCCGAATACGTCAATGCCCTCAACTACCGCGGCTTCCCTAGCGTTCATCTCGGGAAGTATCAGGCCCTTGAATCCCTGCTGACGGGCGCTGATAGCCAGAGAGAGAGCGCCGCGCACCCATTTCACCGCGCCGTCAAGGGAGACTTCGCCCACGACCAGGTAATCTTCGAGTTTCTCGGCAGGGAGAAGGTCCAGCGCAGCCAGTGTCCCCAAGGCAATGGGTAGATCAAACCCCGCGCCTTCCTTCTTGAGTCCGGCCGGCGCCAGATTTATGGTGATGCGCCGCGCAGGGAAGGGGTACCCGCTGTTAATGATCGCGGACTTTACCCGAGCCGTGCTCTCCTTTACCGCGCTGTCGGGCAAACCAACCACCGTAATGGAAGGCATGCCCGGATAGACGTCTATCTCCACCTCTACCGGATAGGCGTCTATCCCAACCAGCGCTCCGGAATGCACCCGTGCAAGCAAAAGCTAACCTCCCAGGCAGGCCCCACCTCGGGACATGATATTACTGATTGTCCCGTTTCCGAAACAAATTTGTGCGGATGGTCTCCGTAGATCTTGCGCGATGCGGTCTACGCGTCGAGGTCTTGGTCTCGCGTGGACGAGACTTCTCTGAATCTGATCAGGAATTCCGTGCCGTGATTTCTGTTCAGCTCTATTTGCCCCTGGAGTTGTGTGACAAAGGTAATCACTAGCTTGAGCCCGAGGGATGAAGTGTTCAAAAAGTCTACAGTTTCTGGCAGGCCCACTCCGTTGTCACGGACCGTGAGCAGGTATTCTTCCGGAGCCAAGGAACGCAAGGCCACGTTTACTTCCCCTTCTCGGTTATCGGGGAAGGCGTGTTTCAGGGCGTTGGTTACCAGCTCATTTACGATAAGGCCGAAAGGGATGGCTGTGTCGATACCGCAGGAGATGGGTTCCACGCCAACGTTGAACCTGATACGATTCTGACCCGCGCCATACATATGGAAGAGACTCGTGACCAGGTGGTGGACGTACCCGCTCACTTCGATCCGCTCCAGATTCTTCGACTGGTACAGCACTTCGTGAACCAGCGCCATCGAGGCGACTCGGGTCTGGGCCTCCTTGAACATGTCCAGAGAGCGCTCGTCTTTGACGTGCCGTGACTGAAGTCTGAGCAAGCTTGAGACCACTTGAAGATTGTTCTTGACTCGGTGGTGAAGTTCCCGGAGGAGGATTTCTTTTTCTTCCAGGGCGGTTCTCACATCTTCTTCGGCTTGCTTGCGGTCTGTAATGTCCTGGATTACTCCGACCAGTCGCACCGCTCCGCCGTCCTTGGCTCGTTCTACAACCCGAGCCCGGCCTGAAATCCACTTCAGCTCTCCGGTTGGAGTGAGAAGTCTGAATTCAGTGTCAAAGAGCGAAGCGTCACCGCTGAGATGCGCGTTCAGTGTTCGCTGCACGCGCGGCAAGTCGTCAAAATGTATCAGTCCTTCCCATGAGTGTGCGGTCTTGAAGATTTCTTCAGACGAGTACCCGGTGATTTCGCCCCAAATGCGGTTGGTGACCAGCTCGCCCATCTGAAGGTTCAGGTCCCAGAGACCGAGTCCCGCTGCCTCCACGGCTAATTCCAATCGCTGCTCGCTCTGCTGCAGCGCTACTTGCGCCTGTTTGCGCTCGTCGATACCGCCGAAGACCGCCTGTATAGCCACCTTACCTTGATAAGAAAACGGCATGGCCGTAACTTCCACATGGACCGATCGTCCGTCAAGGCGAACAAACTTCTCCTCACGAAGCGGCGCGACCTTTCCTTCGCCAAAAACCTGGCGGATCCTCTCTGTGGCCGCGGGCAGATCCTCGGGATGCACAAAATCGAGAATAGACCTCCCAACAAGCTCTTCCGGACTTGCAGCGCCGAGCAACCGCGCAGCCGCAGGGTTCACAAATACCACCATGCCGTCCACGGCAATGCCAAAGCCGAAAGGAGAGAGTTCCACAAGCTGCCGATATCGCTCTTCACTTTCTTTCAATGCGTCGCTCGCCCGCTCGCTCTCCTCCATTCGAGCTCGCAGATTCTTATTGAGAAGGTCGCTTTTCTGTTTCTCTTCCGAGAGTGACGCAACGAGGTCGCTGTTTTCAAACCCCAGTCGCAGCGAATTGGTGTTCGCCATATGCATGCGCCGTCCTGTCAAGAGCAGCACTGCGGTGAAAAGGACCATTACGGATCCAATAGTGACCTGGGCTTCTTCACCCTCGTACAAGTACCGGGCGGCGACAGGCAGGAGTGTGGCCAACACAGTAGGAAAAAGGCATTCTCGAGTCGGCGAGTAAACCACGGCCGCAGACGAGCCTATACCGGCCACAAAGACCGCCAGCACGAACTGATGAGTAAGTGAGTGGGCGGGAAAAAGCACAACGGCCGAGATCCCCCAAAGCAGGCCGGAGAGAGCCGTGGTGAGAGCAAACCATCTCCCCCACGCGAGAGTTGCAGCGCCTTGGGGTTTGACCCGGTCAAATCTAATCACCAGCAGATAGCGCGCCAACTGCGCCAGCAAGTAGGCCAAGAGCCAACCAAGCAGGTTTGTGTAAGGCAGTTCGTCCCGGAGGGCCGCGACCAGGATGAACGCGCTGATCAGCGCTCCCAAGAGGCCGGGTCGAGATTGATGATAAAGCTGCTGTATCTGTGCTGACTTGATCCGTATTGCGTGCGGGTCAGCGCTCACATTGTCCGGATTCTGACTCATATCGGAACCGGCCTTCATACCGCGACCCCCGGGGACGAGTTCAAGGCAATCCTTGAGGGAAACTCGAATTCGGCGCGGCCGATATCTCCCGCGCCCGCTCCAGCGCGTCCCTGGCTGCGGACAGCGATGGATTGATATCAAGAGCCTTTTGGAGATGCTCGATCGCCGCATTCGTGTTCCCCAGGTTTATGAGCGCAAAACCCAGGTTTGCATGGGCCTCGGCGAATTGCGGCCTGAGGCGGATTGCGGCTTCGAAGCTCTCTTTGGCCTCCGCAAAACGTCCCAAAGCCATGAACGCCGCGCCAAGATTGCTGTGAACATCCCATGCGTCCGGCCGGAAGCGCAAGGCTCGCCCAAAGAACTCCAAGGCTTCTTCCGAGCGCTCTCGCACCAGAGCGATTTGGCCTAAGGCGTTGTAAGCCATGACAGTATTCGCCCGGATCTGGATGGCCCGAAGAGCAAGCTCGCGTGCTTCTTCGAGTCTTCTCTGTTCCAGGGACGCCTGGGCCAGCGCCGCGTGCGCGTCCGCAAAATCAGGGTTTACTGCGATGGCTTTTCTAAACAGCTTCTCTGCATCGGCATATGCTTTCCTATGGAGCATCGCTTGACCAAGAGTCAAGTACGCCGGCGCGTACAATGGGTCCTGCTGAATCATTCTCTGCAGGACTTCCACAGCCTCTCGCGCGCGACCTAATTCCTGCAACGCGGCAGCCTGATTGTGCTGTAGGAGTTTTTCCTCAGGATGATGGGACATAGCAGTCTTGAGCAATTGAATCGCGTCTTCTGGGCGATCCTGACTCAGGCGCGCCAACGCCAAACCATTGAGCGCTTTCACATGGTCGGGGACCTTCCGCAATATTTCCTCATACTCCGGGCCAGCCTGTTCCTGAAGGCCGAATGCGTACAGCGTGTTTGCCAGCGCGAGACGCGCGCCCAAGCATGAAGGGCACCTATCGACATTATGACGCCATAATCCGATCGGGTCACTCCAGACTCCCGTCTGCTGCCATGTGAGGAAAGTTAGGAGCGCAAAATAGGCGAACAAGCTTGCTCTCAGAAAATTTTGGCCCCTGCGAGCTGCCCGCTGCCAGAGCGCTTCGACAATCAGCGCGAGGCAAAGAGCTCCACCTGCCATGGACAGATACGCAAGGTGATCGCCGACGTACGAAAACTGGAAGTAGCCGAATCGGATGATGCCTATCACCGGCAGGAACGGAATCACAAGGAACGCGAGTCCTAGCCAGAAGTGTTTGGAAATGCGGCCCCGGTAACGAATCAGGACGTAGACCGCCAACACAGAGAGGAGCAGCGGAATCCACCACAGATAACTCCAAGTGTTCACCTTCCATTGGGGATACACAGCCAGGAGATTCATCGGGACGAGAATTTTGCACAGGTAAAACCAGAACGCGGATGCAGCGACGAAGGGCCTGTGGGAAAGAGGAAGGTCGATTTTATCTGTAATCTCCGTGCCGACAGTGACAAGACCCATTCCCAAGGCCAACGCGAAGAAAGGCACGAGCTTCGCCAGTTGAGTAGGATCAATCCGACCGCCGAAGCTTTGCGCCCGGTCCGCGACATCGATCGAAGATGATTTAGCGCTGTGCATTCCGAGAAGCTCCCCGATAAGGAATATCACCGGCAACACAACCACGGTTGGCTTACATAAGAGTCCCGCTACATACGCCAGGAGTGCGGCCACGTACGCGGTTGTGCCGTCAAATTGGCGATGCTTCAGGTACGCGGAATAAGACAGGAAGGAGAAGCATGCAGCCATGACGGTCTTGCGTTCCGCGAACCACATGACCGACGCGACCTGGATAGGATGCAACAGAAAAATGCACGCGGCCACGGACGCAACCAGAGGAGACAAACCCAGTCGGCTCAGCAGGACGAACAGGACGATTCCGTTGAACCCGTGAAACAGCACGTTTATAGCAACGGTTACCCGGGCGTCGGGCAGCTCGGAAGCGATCAAGACCTTGTCAAGAGCGAGCGTAATGGAGCCCAGAGGAGCGAAATAACCCGGAACCAGTCTGCCCGTCACGTCTCCGAGCAGGCGCCATGAGATGCTCACGAAATCATTCGTATAGAGGACGTTTTCGTACGATGAGAAATCCAATCCAACAAAATCCGGCCCTATATGAGGAGTGTACACAACCCCCACGAGCACGAGGGCTAGAGGAAGGAGTATCCAGATGCGGTTCGTGGGCATAAAACCGTTCCAGGAAGTGAGTTATCCAGTCTACTTCAGCGAGGAGCGGTATGATTCTCGAGTCTGAGTCTTGTGCCGGTGACCTTCCGGGCCTCTTCCAACACCACACGCGCGCGGTCCAATCCGGGATTCATGTCAAGGGCCTTCTGAAGATGTTCGATGGCTGCATCACTGTTCCGCAGGTTCATGAGCGCAAAACCCAGGTTTGCATGGGCCTCGGCGAATTGCGGCCTAAGGCGGATTGCGGCTTCGAAGCTCTCTCTGGCCTCCGGGAAACGTCCCAAGGCCATGAACGCCGCTCCCAGATTGAGGTGAGGCTCGGGAGCAGTCGGCTGAGAGCGCAAGGCCCGGCGGAAGAGTTCGACGGATTCGTCGGCCCGAGCTTGTATCAGAGCGACCTGCCCCAAGGTATTGTATGCCATGGCGTAATCAGCGCGAAGTCGGATCGCGCGACGGGCCAGCTCTTGTGCCTCTTCGAGTTCGCCCTGGAACAGGCGCACGTCAGCCAGGGTCGCGTAGGCAGCGGCAAAATCCGGGTTTACGGTGATTGCCTTCTTGAGCAGTCGCTCAGCCTCGGCGTATTCCTTCCGACGCGCCATCTCCTGTGCAAGGGTGAGATACGGCTTCTCGAACTGAGGCCACCTCTCCATGAGTTCTTCAAGGAGTTGGGTGGCCTCTGCCGCGCGGCCCTGCTGGAGGAGCACAAATGCAAGGCTATTCTGTGAAGCGGGTGACGTGGGATTATGCGCGACAGCCTCCTCTAAGAGCCGAGCTGCGTCCCCAAGCCGATTCTGACTCAGACGCGCCAGGGCTAAGCCGTGACGCGCTTGGTTATGGGTGGGCGCTGACCGCAAAATCTCTTCATATTCTTTGGAAGCCTGATCGAGCTGGTTTGAGTCCCTCAGCGCGTGCCCGAGCATCAAACGCGCGCGTGCGCATGAACTGCATTGGGCCACGTTATGACGCCACAATCCGATCGGGTCGCTCCAAATACCCGCCTGGCGCCAAGTCAGGACGAATAGGAATGCCATATAGACGAGCAGCCCCGCGGCGACGAGCGTTCCGACCTTTGGGCCCGCCCATTGCCGGAGGCCTTCAGCTAGAAGCGCCAGGCAAAAGGCGGCGCCGGCAATAGAAAGGTACGCCAGGTGGTTGCCCACGTACGCGTGCTGGAAGTAACCAAACTTCACGGCGCCCACCACAGGTAAGAGAGGGATCACAAAGAACGCCAGTCCCCACCGGAATTGTCCGGAAATTTGTCGCCGGTATCTTACCACCGCCCATACAGAAACGGCTGAGAAAACCAGCGAAATCCACCACAAGAAATCCCGAAAATTGACATCCCACTTGGGATAAAGCTCGAGTAAGTTCAGAGGCCACACGATTTTGTAAAGGTAAAACCAGAGCGCGGCTGAAGCAATGAATGGGCGCTGGAGGACGGGAAGATTTACCAGGTCCGCCGCTTCGGTCCGGAGGGTCACCACACTAATTCCCAAGGCCAAAACGAAAAACGGCGCCAGCGGGATCAATTGGGTTCGATCAACCCAGTGTCGGAACCCCTTCGGTTCGTGACTGCCGTTGTGCGTCGGCGCTACGGCGCGATGCAGGCCAAGCCATTCTCCGACGAGCAGTATCGCCGGCAGAACCACCGCCGTGGGCTTGCTCAGCAGTCCTCCCACAAAAGCCGCGAGGGAGAGGGCATAGAAATGGCGGCTCTGAGTTCGCCGATATTTCAGGTACGCCAAATACGACAGGAACGAGAAACAAGCAGCCATCACCGTTTTTCGTTCTGCGAACCACATAACGCATGGCGCCTGCATCGGATGGAGCAGAAATACGCACGCGGCCGCAGACGCCGCGAAGCCGGAGGCGCCAAGCCGGGTGAGGAGTAGAAACAGGAGAATTCCATTCAGACAATGGAACAGCAAGTTGACGGCGAGCGTGATACGAGCGTCCGGTAGATCGGATCCTATCAGCGCCTTGTCATAGATGAGCGTGACAGAGCTGAGAGGAGCGAAATAGCCCGGCACCAGCTTCCCGCGCAGGTCTCCGAGCAAACGCCATGATGTGTTCAAGAAATCGTTCGTATAGAGCACGGTTTCGTACGATGCCAAATCCAGACCCACAAAGTCCGGCTGCATGTGAGACAGGTAGACCACCCCCACGAGTATCAGAGTGAGGGGCAGGATTAATCGGATGCGGTTAGTGCGCATGAAGCCTTTCCAGCGGAGTGACGAATCCCGCAAGTTTCAGCGAGGGGTTCTCTTATCCTCGGGTCGGTTTGCTTTGTCGGGGAGCTTACGGACGTCCTCCAGCGCGTCACGCGCTCGATCGAGGCCGGGATTCAAAGCGACGGCCTTCTCAAGGTGCTTGATCGCCTCGTCCGGGATCTTCAATTGCATGAGCGTAAGGCCAAGGTTTTCATGGGCCTCGGCGAATTCGGGATTGAGACGAATTGCATCCTCAAAGCTCTTGCGGGCCTCTCCAAAGCGTCCAAGATCCAAGAGCGCGATACCCATATTGTGGTGAGGCTCAGGAGAATTCGGCTCATGGCGCGTAGCGCGACGGAGCCACTCCAATGCCTTTTCCGGGCGGCCTTGCTCTCCTTCTATCGCGCCCAGGATATTGAGGGTTGCCACATCGTTTGCTTTGAGCCGGATGGCTCTGAGGGCAACCTCATGGGCTTTTTCGATCGCGCCCTGCCGCAAGGCCGCGTCCGCCAACGTGGAGTATGCGGTAACAAGAACCGGGTCCAATTGGATCGCCTTTGTTAGCAAGACCTCTGCTTCGGCGTACCGTCCTTTATCCATCCTGAGCAGTCCAAGCGCCATGTACGGTCGAGCATGGTTGGGCCACCGTCGTATGGACTGCTGTAACAACTCCTCAGCCTCCTCGAAACGACCTTGTCGTGCCAATGCGCTAACCAGATTGGTGTGCGCTAAGATGTAATCAGGTTTGTGCTTTATGGCTCGCTTCAGGAGATCGATGGCCTCTTCGATCCGGTTTTGGTTCAGGCGCAATACGGCTAAATCACTGAGCACGTTCGCATGAGACGGTTCGCGACTAATGATTCCTTCATACTCCAACGCCGCCTTTTCACGAAGGCCCGATGAAAGGAACACAACTCCGAGAGCGTACCGCACGTCCCAGCAGGTATCGCATCGCTCCTTGTTGTGTGTCCACAGTTTGACCGGGTCGCCCCAGAGGGCTGCCTGACCCCAGGAAATCGCGCACAGGACCGCAAGATACGATACGACGGCCGCAAAAAACATCTTCCCTGCCAAACGTCCCAGCGGCTTTCGCTCGATGCCGAGAACTCCTACCGCATCGGGATTCCCTCTTGTCCCCTTTGTCAACAAATCTCTCTCCGCGCCGTTTCCCAACATATCAACTCTTCCCCCCTTTACTAAAGGGGGGTTAGGGGGGATTTCAGCAAGGGAGTTAGTGGGGATTTCGGCCTGGTCTGTTGAATGAGCAAGATCCGATGCGCGCATGCGACCAATTCTCGCGTCAATTGCCGCAACCAGAGATTCAAGAACAAGCGCAAGGCCCGCGGCTGCTCCGGCCATTGACAGATAAGCCAGATGGTTGCCCACGTACGCGAACTGGAAGTATCCGAACTTCACCAACCCTACCACCGGCAGGAGAGGAATCACGAAGAATGCGAGGGCCCACCAGAACTCCCGTCGGATGCGGAACCGGTATTTGAAGAAAAGCCAGGCCGCCAAAGCCGAGAGAATGACCGGAATCCACCACACGTAATCCGCTGGATTGACGTTCCATTTAGGATATACAGCGAGCAAATCTATTGGGAGGAGAATTTTACACACATAGAACCAAAACGCGGCTGAAGCGATAAACGGCCGCGAGACGATCGGTAAATCCATCACGTGCGCGCCCTCGGTCCGAATGGTTATCAGGCACATGAGCGCGGCTAGTAAGGCGAATGGCCCTATTCGTAGTAAACCGGCTCTATCGAGCCGCTGTCCCACACTACGCGGCTCACCGTGACCGGCAGTGCCTGCCCCGGACCTGATCCGGGGGACGCCGGTCGCTACCGGAGCCAACTGTGCGCCTCGGTGAATCCCCAACCATTCCCCGACGACCATGATGGCAGGTAATACTACTGCGGTAGGCTTGCTCAGTAAGGCTGCGGCAAAAGCGGCAAGCGCGAGCCCATACCAATGGTAGGGGGGGTGAGGAGGTGAAACCCTTTCCCCTGGTGGGACAGGGACGGGTGAGCAAGTGAAACCCTCTCTTCTGGTGGGAGAGGGTAAGGTGAGTGGGGGCGGTGAAAAGTCCGACTCTGATCTGTAATCGTGGCCCCTTATTTCACCCTCTTGCAGATGTCTCAGGTAGCACAAGTACGAAAGAAAGCAGAAACACGCGGCCATAACCGTCTTGCGCTCCGCAAACCACATAATGCTGTTTACTTGAATTGGGTGGAGCAGGAATATACTCGCGGCCATACAAGCAGCCGCCACAGAGAATCCCAGTCGGCTGAGCAGGAGAAAGAGGAGAATGCCGTTGAGGCCGTGGAACAGGAGGTTGACGAAGGCGGTCACACGGCCGTCGGGCAGTTCGGAGCCGATCAGGGCCTTGTCAAAGAGAAGACTCACGGATCCGAGGGGCGCATAGTACCCCGGCACCAGCGCGCCCCTCATGTCCGTGAAGAGAAGCCAGGTTGTGTCCGCAAACGAGTTCGAATAAAGGACCGCATTGTAGGCCGACAAATCGAAACCCACGAAATCCTGGCTCACGCTTGACTTGTACACAATCCCGGTAATCAACAGAACTACCGAGAGAAACAGCCAGGCGCTGATCTTTCGCATAACGGATTTCCGGAAAGGCATGTGGGCTCAAAAGCGTCTTAGGAATTATCGCACGACTTGGTCAGGAGCGCTACTGAACGCTTGCCCGGGAGTGGCGTCCCGACGCGGATCCGAGCACGGACGCGAAACGCTTCGCGGCGGTCCAATGAGCGACATCGATTCTGCACAAAAAAGCCGCCCCGAGTCTCTGCCCAGGACGGCCGGCTTGGGGCGGTTTCTGCTTTTAGGCGGGGGACCTGAAGGCCGTCCCCCGCCCATGCTCATCGACTTGAAAGCTCAGGCCAGCTATTCCGCGCCGGTAATCGCGGAGCAAGCTGTCGTGCCACTCGGCGCAGAAAGGGCGCCGGTCGCGTCCACCATAGTCGTTAAGTAGCAGGTAGTCGTTGGACCTTGACCGACGGAAGGACCGGTGATCGCGGTGGCAGGCATGTCGGTGCCGCCGACCAGGGTGACCCGGTACACGTACCGCGATGTGGCGCCCGCAGGTCTACTACCTCTCCCGGCCCATCCGCGGACCTCCATGGCGCCAGTATCCACGAAGACGCGAACATCGCACTTTGCGTTCGGGCCTCCCCAGCCATAGTACGTGCCTGCGAACCACAGGAGCTGCGTGTCGCTTATGCTGGACGCAATCGCATCCCAGTTGAAGTTGAGGTCCACCAACTCGTTGCCCAGACGCTCCAAACCCGCGCCGATCCTCGTGACGTCGGCGTTGGCGGCGCGGTCGCACGCGGTCCTCTTGTACGCGATGTAGTACGGGATGGCGATGGCCAAGATGATTCCGATGATCGCGACCACGACCATCAACTCGATCAGTGTGAAACCTCTTGCGTTCTGCATCTTCCTTAGCATACGTTCCTCCTTCTGTAATCAGGTCCTGTTTTATAGGTTTCTTTGCTCCTTGATACCGCTTCCTGGCTATGTTCGGACAAGGCCCCTGGAGGGCCCTGATCAGGCATGGATATTTGCGGAAGTAGAGAGCAATCTCCGTGCCAACGGCGATGAATGGCAACATATTGAAATCACGTGAACCGATTCCGGAATCGAGGGCTTTTGGCGTGAGGCCGGCAGCCCAAAAATGTTGGCGCGCCGGATTGGCCGGGCATAACTGTTGAATGAAACAGGGGAAAGGTGTGTAAACCGAGTTGACACTCCGGGACGAGCTTTGTTCGCGCGCCTCTGAGCGACCCGTCGCCCGTGTCCCGAGCTTGCCGTTGAAATCATCCGGAGAGGCATCTATAGTGAGCCGGGAGTACGCGCAAGATGTCGTTTCGGGCGATCAGGCCCTGCCTGTATATGGCGTTGTTCGGAGTAGTACTATTTACGTTCCTGCCGAGCGCGGGAAACGATTTTGTGGACTGGGACGATTATGCGTTTGTGACACGCAATCACCACATCCGCACCCTGGACATGCGCGCGATTTCGTGGATGTTCACAACCTTTTACCAGGGAGTGTGGCATCCGTTGACGTGGCTTTCCCATGGGGTGGACGTGGCCCTTGGCGGCTTGAATCCTTCGTACCACCACTTGGTCAATGTTCTGATCCACTGCCTCAATGCGCTCCTTTTCTTCGCGCTGTGCGTGCGTCTCCAAGAAGGACTGATCGTCGACCGTGAACGGGTCTACGCGGCCGCGTTCTCGGCTGCCCTGCTTTTTGGCGTTCATCCGCTACGGGTGGAGTCGGTGGCGTGGGTTGCGGAACGCAAGGATGTGCTCTGCACCCTCTTCTACCTGGCAACGTTGATCGCGTACCTGGGATATGTGCGGACTGAGGCCACGTCCCGACGCCGGATCAATTACCTGATCGCAGTGGCGCTTTGCGTCGGGGCGGCGCTTTCCAAGCCCATGTCCATGACACTCCCCTTGGTCCTCCTCGTATTGGACTTCTATCCTCTCCAACGAATGAATCTTCGAACGGCCCTGACGCGCGTTTGGGAAAAAGCGCCTTTCCTCGCTATAGCCGCGGGCGCCGCGATCCTCAACTTGTTGGCTGCGAAGGGAGCTGCGATTCCTTTTTCGTACGTAACCCCGGGCGTCAGAATCATGAACGCGTTCTACGGTATGGTGTTCTACATTGAGAAGAGCTTGACGCCCTTTGGGCTCGTGCCTCTGTACCAACTCGATCCGAACGCGGATTATTTCAGTCCCAAGTTTCTTTTTTCAGCGGCGCTCGTCATCATAGTGACGGGATTCGTGATCCACAGGGCCTTCCGTGGAGACCGTCTCTGGGCCGCGGCATGGTTCTACTACCTGATCACGCTTGCGCCCGCGCTGGGTCTGTTCATGTCATTCCGGCACGCGGTGGCCGATCGGTACAGTTATCTTCCAACCTTGAGTTTCTGGCTTTTGGTGGGTCTTGGCTTCGGAAGGTTATGGGCGGCTGCCGCCAGGTCCGTGCGATTTGCAGCGGTTCTTAGGGGGGCTCTCATCCTGTGGTTGGTCGCCGCGACCTTGGCGTACGCATATCAAACTCGCGAGCAGATCGCGGTGTGGAGGAATAGCGTAACCCTTTGGAGCTATGTGATTGACAACTCTCATTACAAACCCGATTTGGCATTTTACGGATTGGGCCGCGCTCTGGAAACCCGCGGCGAGCTTGACCGAGCCCTTGAAAGCTACCAGATGGCGGTTTCCCTGAATCCCGCGCATTCCAAGTACGTGGGCGCGGTGGCCAACATCATGGCGCGTAAAGGGCATCTGGACGAATCCCTCGCGGTTTTCCGGGACATACAGGACAAAGAACCCCAGAATCCTCGGTCCCATATTGACGTGGGCCGGGTTTTGAGTATGAAAGGGCGCCTTGACGAAGCTGCCGCAGCATTCAAGAAAGCTACCGAAGTGGACCCTCAAGACGGCCGAGCTTGGGCGCTGCTCGCAGTGTCGCACCTGGATCGAAATGACAAAGAACGGGCCGTAGAGTGCTACAAGAAATACTTATCCCTGGGTTTCCCGCGCAGCAGTAACCTCGAATTCCGTCTCGGATGGCGCGCGCAGCCCGAAGGCGCGGCTCCCGGCATTTCCTTGGATCCCGACTGAAACCGCTTGCGTTCACAGTGATATTCCGAGTATCTCCACCGGTCTCGATCAGTGGCTGCCGGGCATGGTGAAGATCATGTGTATTCCGGCAAGAGTGAGACCGTAAATGAATATTTCCTTGAGGGTCTGATCCGGTATACGACCTGCCAATCGGGGCCCGACTTGGCCTCCCACAAGAACCCCGGGGATTGCCCAGAGCGCCAGCCCTGTGGAAAAAGTGTCTCCCGCGGCTATGTGTAAGAGCGCGGCAAGCGCGGCATTCAGGGCCATGACTATTAGGCACGCGGCCATCGAAGACTCCATACTCAACCGGAGTCGATTACGGAGTATGGGGACCAAGAAATCTCCGACTCCCATGGAGAGAAGACCCGTCAAGACGGAAAAGGCCGTGGCCAGCCACAAATACGGCGCGACCCGGCGCAAAGAAACCCGTGTCACAAGGGACGCGTCGTCATCGTCTTCTCTATAGACAAAGACTAGAGCCATTGCCAAGCTCATAGCCCCAAGAAGGAAGATGATGGAATCCGCTGAGACGTGTTTGGACGCCCACACGCCAATGGGGATTCCCAAGAAGGCGCATGCGGAGAGATAAAGGGAGAGCCGCAAATCCGTTTTCTTCGCGGCTATGACCGCCAGGCTCCCGGACCCCATGCCTCCCACCTGAATGACCAGCGAAGTCACGACAGCCTGCGCAGGCTCCAAGCGGGCCACCAGTATGAGGAAGGGCATCCAGAGTATGCCGCCCCCGAACCCTACCAGTGTCGCAAGTGTGGCAATGATAAGCCCTGCGGGGAGTGCGATCCATTCCTCGCCCATATGCGCGTGTCCACCTCAAGTTTCATTCGGCGCCCCGGAAAGGCTACGTTTCTTCAAAGAATTCGAAGAGTTCCCGGGGTTCCATCCGGAATGGGCTGCCTTTGCCCTGGAAAAAGCCGTGGGCGCTGATCAAGTGCCATCCGAGCACGGAGAAGGTCAAAGTCCTATTGTTCTTGAGGTTGACCGCCTCGATAATGGCTTTGGGCGAAGCAAAATGATCTCGCCAGAGACACGGAATGATCCCGCGGTCTTCCCTGACGGTGACTTTGAAACTGTCATCCACGAGCACGGGCGCGCCCAGTCCTCTGCGTCCTTCCCGGTACAACCGTTCCATCTTGGCGGAGACTTCTCTCAGATCCAAGCCCGTTCGCAAGACCTCGGCAGCGTCGTCCTGGAGGAGCTTGGCCAGAGACCGATCTTCATCGAGCAGATAGTTCCAGCGGCGCAGCTCCTGTTCCAGCTCTTCCAGCGAGGGTTCGCTGTCGAGTCCGCGCTGCCGATCAGTCGTATTTGTCATAGTAAATTCGCTCCTCGGGCACGCCCATTTTCGTCAGAACGTCCACACATGCGTTAAGCATCCCCGGGCTGCCGCAAAGATACCCTTCTGCATTGGAAAAGTCCGACACATACTTGTCGATAATCTCGGTGACGCGGCCCACCTCCCCCTCCCAGCGATCGTCAGGGTCAGGCCTGGAGAGCGCAGGAACGAACCGGAAGCCGGGATGGGCTCGCTCGAACTCTCGCCACTCCTCGATCATGAAAAGGTCTTTCTTTGCGCGGGCGCCAAAAAAGAAGATGGGCTTGCGGCGGGCGATCTCTTGCTGGGTCATGGAGCGCAGCATGGACCTGATGGGCGCCATGCCCGATCCACCCGCGATGCAAATCATCCTCCGGTCACTGTCTCGCACATAGAAATCGCCGAATGGGCCTATGAACCTTACCTCGTCGCCTTCCTGCAAACGGTTGAACATGTAGGTGGTGCAAATCCCCTCGGGCACCAGCCTCACCATAAGCTCCACCCTATCGCTTTCGGTGGGAACGCCGCACACTGAATATGAGCGACACACCGACTCGCAAACGTGTCCGTACTCCGGCGTCAGGAACTGAATATACTGCCCTGCGCGGTAATTGATAGTCGCAGGCGCTATGAGTTTGAAGTGGAAGAGCTTAGTATCGTATGTCAGATCGGTGATCTTGTCAGTTCGAGCCCGGTACTCTCTTGTGGAGAGGAGCGCATCGGGTAGCTCTATCGCCACATCCGACTGGAGCTTGACCTGACAGGCGAGGCGCACCCCTTGCCGGGTCTCCTCCGGCGACAGCACGGGCGCCTCGGTGGGCAGGACGGCGCCGAAGCCGGAAATAGTCTTCACTTTGCAGTAAGCGCACGTGGCTCGCCCGCCGCACGTTGCGGGAACGAATATCTTGTGTTGCTTGAGCGATTCGAGAAGGGTCTTGCCGCCTGGGACCCGAATCTTCCTCTCGCCGTTTATGGCTATTTCGACTTCCTGATGATCCATCCGGCTTTATTCCAAGGCGCGCACAGTCAAGCGCACGATTCCTCTCTGCGCCATGAAAGCTCAACGATCTTGTCCCACACCTATTCCCTTGGTCACCCGCGCCGGCTTTCAGTTCAGTTGATATCGCATAGGAGAGCGCCGCAAGGATAGCAGCCCCTGGGCTTGTCTGCAAGTTACGCTGATTTTCCCCTAGATTTTTCGTTACGGATGCCGTACCTCTTTCTGTCAACCAAAGGACGGCAAGAGCGAGCGCCGTGTCGGCCCGCGTGGTCTGAGGGTCGCTCTTTTTCCTTAGGCAAAGTGTGGAGTGGAGCACGGAATGTCCGTTGAGACGAACGGCAGATTCATATTGGTCACAGGAGGAGCGGGATTCATCGGCAGCCATCTGGTGGAGGAGCTGCTTAACCGCGGAGACCGTGTTCGCGTGTTGGATAACTTCAGCACAGGCAAGGCGGAAAACCTGGAGGGACTCGGCCACGGACGCTGGAAAGCCGGTGTGGATTTCGAGGTCCTCCGTGGCGATATACGGGATCAAGATACGCTCGACAGAGCCGTGGCAGGTGTGGACGCCATACTCCATCAGGCTGCGCTGGGGAGTGTTCCCCGGTCAGTGGAGGATCCTATTACCACTCAGCGGGTCAATGCCGACGGCACGCTGCACGTATTTCAGGCCGCTCGTCAGAGGGGCGTTCGGCGGGTGGTCTACGCGTCCTCGTCAGCGGTCTACGGTGACAGCGACGAGTTGCCCAAGAAAGAGGGCCGTGAGGGAGCGCCTCTGTCACCGTATGCCCTTACCAAGAGGGTGAATGAGGAATACGGGCGCCTGTTTCATCAACTGTACGGCCTGGAAACAATAGGGTTGCGTTATTTCAATGTGTACGGTCCCCGACAGGATGCCGGTTCCGAGTATGCCGCGGTAATCCCGCGCTTTGTTACCGCATTGCTCTCCGGAAATGCCCCCGTGATCTATGGTAGCGGCTTGCAGAGCCGCGATTTCACGTACGTGCGGGACGTGGCGCATGCCAATTTGCACGCGCTGGATGCCGCGCCGGAAGCTTTTGGAGCATCTTATAATGTCGGCATGGGTGGTCGATGGACGCTTCTGGAACTCCTCGGCGCACTCCAGGACCTGCTGGAGATCCGCATCGAGCCTCGCCATGAACCGCCGCGAGTGGGAGACGTGATGCATTCTTCCGCCGATCCCACTTTAGCGCGCGTGAAGCTCGGATTCGCTGGAGGTTACTCTCTGTTTGACGGGCTCAAGGAAAGCATCGAATGGTATCGTAGGAATCTGGGATGAGCGGGCCGTATGCGGTGAGAGAAACGCGCGGTCTGTCCTGACCAATAAAAAAAGTCCGACCGTAACCCCTATACCCTCCGCCGGACTTAACGACAGCCGGCTTTCACCGGCCAATGAATAATGAAAATAACACGATGAAGCATACACGCGAGGCTTGGGGATGTCAAACTCTAAACTACTTGAAGAACTGTATTATCAGTGATTTCAGTAGGCCCCTTCAGGAAGTTCATACCGTATCTCGGTTTTCCAAACCCCGACAGAGAAGTCGAGTCTCGAAGAAACGAGCCGTGGGACGTTTGTCCCACCGTTCACTCCTGGCAATGACTTGGTTGAGTCGGCGCTTCTCCGCGCAGGTGAATGCTCAAGCTGCCAGGCATTCTCGTGTTTCCACGGGTCTGATTTTCATGGTATAGGTGGCTCTGCGCCGGAAATGCGCCGGTCCCCATCATCGCTACTGACCGGAAAGAGATGACCTGCCCACATTGCCCATCGGAGGTGGCGGAAGTGAGATCCTACGAATACTTGAAACCCACTTCACTGAAAGAAGCCTTGGAGCTGCTCGGTAGATACGGCGAAAAGGCCAAGCTCGTGGCGGGAGGCACTGACCTTATGGTCCAGTGGAAGAAGAAGATCATATCACCGGAGTATGTGATATCTCTGAGGAACGTTCCCGAGCTGAGCTTTGTCACGTACGAGAGCGACTTGAAGATCGGGAGCGCGACCACCCACCGGACCCTGGAGCTTTCGCCTATCATCAGGGAGCATTTCCCTATACTCTTGGACGCGGTGTCGAATCTCGGGTCAGTCCAGGTGCGGAACAGCGCGACCATAGGCGGAAATATCTGCAATGCGGCGCCTTCCGCCGATACCGCGCCGCCGCTGCTGGCTCTGGATGCTGTGGCGCACATAGCCGGACCGCAGGGTGAACGGACGATGCCGATCGCCGAGTTTTTCAAAGGCCCATCCCGTACCGCGCTTGCCTCGGGTGAGATCGTTACGCATTTTTCCATTCCTCGACCGTCCCCGAACACGGGCATGGCCTACTGGAAACACACGCGGCGCAAGGCCATGGATCTGCCCATACTGGGCGTGGCTGTGCTCCTCTCCTTCGGCCAGGATGGAAAAACATGCGCCAAGGCCCGCATCAGTCTTGGCGTCGCCGCGCCGACACCGATGCGAGCGCGGAAAGCGGAAGCTTATCTCGAAGGCAAAGAGGTGGACAGAGGCGCCCTGGACGAGGCAGGCAAGATAGCAGCGGGAGAGGCTTCCCCCAGAACCACGATCCGCGGCTCCCAATGGTATCGCGAAGAAATGATCCGAGTCCTGGTCAGGCGCACCGGGCTAATGTGCATAGAGAGGGCGAAAGGAGCGGCGCACGGATGAGAAGGACGATTCGATTCACGGTGAACGGAGATCCGGTTGAAGTAGAGGTTCAGCCTCACTGGCCGCTGCTGAGGGTGTTGCGAGACGAATTGGAGCTCACCGGGGCCAAAATGGGCTGCGGCGAAGGCGAATGCGGAGCCTGCACCGTTCTGGTGGACGGCAAGCCTATCAACAGTTGCATATACCCGGTCCTGGAAGCGGAAGGGAAACAAGTCCTCACCATTGAGGGGCTGGTTTCTTCCGAGAATGAGTTGCATCCCATTCAGCAGGCGTTTCTCGACAAGGCCGGCGTTCAGTGCGGATTCTGCACTCCCGGGATGATCATGTCGGCAAAGGCGCTTCTGGACATGAATCCAAATCCCACGGAGGACGAGGTAAGGCACGCGCTGGCCGGTAACTTCTGCCGCTGCACGGGCTACGTGCAAATAGTGGAATCGGTCAGGCACGCGGCCGAACTCCTTTTGAAAAACGCGAAACAGACCGGCGCTGGGGAGTGAGTCATGGCTGAACAATTTGTTGGAAAATCGCACCCGAGATTCGATGCGGAAAAGGTGACGGGCAAGGCGCGTTTCATAAATGATATCAAGGCGCCGCGGATGCTCTACGGGAAGATCTTATACAGCAAGAGGCCGCACGCCCGGATCACTCACATTGACACATCCAAAGCGGAAAGATTGCAAGGCGTTCGCGCGGTTCTCACTGGGTTCAACACTCCCGACGTGCGCGTGGGATTCCTGGGCGATCAGATCGCTCTCAAAAGGGACAAAGTCCGCCAATTCCGGGACGAGGTGGCCGCGGTGGCCGCGATCAACGAGGAAATAGCGGAAGAGGCCCTGGAGTTGATCAGAGTGGAATACGAGGATCTGCCCGCGGTCTTCGATCCCATCGAGGCGATGAAAGAGGGCGCTCCCCTTATCCATGAAGTGGACGCCAGGGGCAAGCCCAGGCGCAACAATATCTTGCCTCTGCCGTGGAAGCTCGAAGCGGGCGATGTGCAAAAGGGCCGATCAGAGTCGGCGTTCGTCGTGAAGGATACCTTTAGAACCACGTGGGTGCACCAGGTTTGTATGGGAACGAGCGGCTGCATAGCGGAATTCGATGTCAACAACAACCTGCAATTCATCAGCGTGACGAATGTCCCCTTCGGCGGTAAAGATCGGCTCGACATGTTCCTCCGGAACCTGGGGATTAGAGGCAGCACTCGAATCCTGACGCCGTATGTCGGCGGGAGTTTCGGCAGCAAGCTCGATACGGACATCTATGAATTCATCGCGGTGCTGCTCGCGTGGAAGACCAAGTGTCCGGTAAAGATCCTCTTCGATCGGCTGGAAGAGTTCACCGCGAGCCCTCCCAGGCAGCCTATCATTGGGACGGTCGAACAAGGATGCGACAAGGACGGCCGGTTGACCTTCCGCGTGGTGGAAATGATCCTGGACAACGGCGCGTATACCTCCTGGGGCGCTACCACTCCCTCTGTGATGATGGTTCCCATCTCAACCCTGTACCGAGTCCCGAATATCTCGTTCAGGGCCACGTGCGTGTACACGAACAACATCTATGCGCAGGCCATGAGAGGATACGGAAATCCGCAGGCCACGTACGTGGTGGAACAATCCATGGACCAGCTTGCCGTGGAAGCAGGTATCGATCCCATCGAATTCAGGTTGATCAACGCCAACGAGCCCAACGAGACCTCACCAATGGGCCTCAAGATCACCACCTGCCCCATGAAGGAATGCCTGGAAGAGGTCAAGACCCGTCTCGATTGGAAAAAGAAGCAGGGCAAGCATGACGGTCACGGGGTAGGGGTTGCCTGTTTTCTCCATGTGGGCGGGGGAGCCCGCGTCTATCGGTCCGACGCGCAGGGGCTGATCCTCAAGGTGGACGATGAAGGGAAGGTGACCGCGATCACGGGCGGCACGGATCAGGGTCAAGGATCGGAGACCATTATCAGGCAGATGGTTGCGGAAGCCACCGGATTCCGGCCCCAGGATGTGAACATATTTCAAGGGGATACCGAGATCTGCCCGTGGGATGTGGGGACCCACGCCAGCCGGCACGCGTTCATGGTCGGACACGCGATACTCATGGCAGGCGCGCAGGTGAGAGCAAAGCTGCTCGCGATGGCGTCCACATGGATGGGCCAGCTCATCTCGCGCAACCTTCAAAAGAAGGCTCGCCAGGACCCGGACTTCAAAATTCCCGATGTTGACCTGAGCCTGCTCTCAAATCCCGAGAACCTCGATATCAGCAACGGCCAAATCTTTCTGAAGAGCGATCCGGATAACAAACTGCTCCGACTTCCTGTAGCTCAAATCGTACGGAGCGCGCACATGGTCGGCACCGGCCGTGGTGAAATGATTGTGGCCGAAGCGTTCTACGACCCGCCTAATGAAATGCTCAACGCGGAAGGGAAGGGAAATCTCTCCTGTTGTTACACCTTCGGCGCGCACGGGGTGGAAGTCCAGGTGGACCAAGAGACCGGCCAAGTCACCATACTCAACTACGTGGCCGCGCATGATGTGGGCCGCGCGATCAATCCCATGCTCGTCAAAGGCCAGATCTACGGCGCCACGATCATGGGAGCCGGTTACGGCCTGACCGAAGAGATGCAGGTCAACGCGGGTCGGGTTATGAACCCCAACCTGCTCGATTACAAACTCCTCACGGCCAAAGACAAGATCCCGATCGACCCGGTCATCGTGGAACCCATCGAGCCGTCAGGGCCGTTCGGGCTCAAAGGCATCGGCGAGCCCGCGTGCGTTCCGGCCGCTCCCGCTATCGCCAACGCGGTCGCGGATGCAATCGGCGTGAGAATCAAAGACCTGCCCCTGTCGCCGGAGAAGGTCCTGGCCGCGATCAAGGGGAAGGGCCGGTAAAGACCGCACGATCCCACAACCGACGCCGGTTCTCAGAGATAGTTGCGAAAACTGCTCTCTCCAAGTCTTCAGCGCGTACGATGCGGTTCCCCGCGCAGAACGCGGGGTCGCCACATTCTACGAACCCTTTGGCCGACCTGCGTACGCGCCTGCTCCGATCTATTGCTTCAGTTCACCGAGTTCTGCCTTATAATCTTCATGAGGCATTGCGCAGACCAACGTCAGATGAGTCGCAGCCACCAAGACGCCCCATGACCTGCTGCGCTCCGCCGAGTCTGCGCCCGCGCCCGTGATGGTTAATGATATGACTCTCCGACATTCCAAGAGCAGCTACCCCGTCATCTACATGGACAATGCCGCGACCTCGTTTCCCAAGCCGCCACAGGTCGTGGAGGCCATGGTCCATTTCATGGAACACGTGGGCGCGAATCCGGGAAGATCGCGGCATGACCTGTCAATGGAAGCATCCGAAATCGTGGAAGAAACTCGGGCCTCTCTCGCGCGATTGTTCAACGTTCCCGATCCGAAACGCATCGCGTTCATGCTCAACGCCACAGAGGCGCTCAACACGGTGATCTACGGCGTTGTGAACCCTGGAGATCACGTCATCATCACCCAGATGGAGCACAATTCGGTCATCCGGCCGGTCCGAGACCTGGAGCGGAGAGGCGTCATATCCGTGTCGGTCTGCCCGTGCGATCGGATGGGCATCTGTAAGCCCCAGGAACTCGTGAAGCTCATCCGGCCCAATACAGCGCTGGTAGCGGTGAACCATGCGTCCAACGTGTGCGGCGCGATTCAAGATCTTTCGGCCATCCGGGCAGCAACCGGTGAGATTCCGCTCCTGGTGGACGCAGCCCAGACCGCGGGTACTGTTCCCATAGACGTTCAGGTTCTCGGGATCGATTATCTGGCCTTCGCGGGGCATAAGGGGCTGTACGGCCCGCAGGGCACGGGCGGGCTGTACGTGCGGGAAGGACGCGTGGTCCGGCCTCTGAAACAGGGTGGGACGGGCCTCCGTTCGGAAGAAGACCAACAGCCGGATGTTTTCCCCGATCTTCTGGAGAGTGGGACGCGCAACAACGTGGGGATAGCCGGGCTGGGCGCGGGAGTCAAGTTCGTGCTGGAAACGGGCGTGGAGAATATCCGACGCCATGAGGCTGCGTTACTCACGGCGTTCGTGGACGGACTCGACGCGGTGGCGGGCCTCACCCTGTACGGGCCCCTCAAGCCGGAGAGGCAGGTCTCGATCGTCTCTATGACCTTTGACCAAGCGCTTCCGGACGGGCTGCGAGTCTCCATCGGGGGATGCGGCGGCAGGGCCATTCCGGCCACATTCGAAAGCGTGCACCCGCAAGAGGCGGGAACAATCCTCAAGCAGAAGTTCGATATATCGGTTCGCGTGGGATTGCACTGCGCGCCGTTGGCTCACCAGGCCCTGGGAACTTTCCCTGACGGCACGGTCAGGTTCAGTCTGGGCTATTTCAACACTCTCGAAGAAGTGGAGATCGCGACGCAGGCCGTCAAACAGATTTCGGAAAAGCTGGACTTCCTGGAGGATTAAGAACGGTCTCGGGAACGGTTCATGAGCGTTGCGGCATAGGCCGCGCCGAATCCGTTATCAATATTGACCACCACCACACCGGCCGCGCAGGAATTGAGCATTCCCAGCAAGGCTGCGATGCCGCCGAACGCGGCCCCGTAACCCACGGACGTAGGGACCGCGATGACCGGGCGATCTACCAATCCCCCGATCACACTGGGGAGCGCCCCTTCCATGCCCGCGACCGCTATGATGACCGAAGCGGCTCTGAGCCTGGTCCCGTGTTCGAGGAGTCGGTGTATGCCGGCAATGCCCACGTCATACAGAGAATCGACCTTGTTACCGAGCGCGCGAGCCGTTACCTTTGCTTCTTCGGCCACCGCCAGGTCTGACGTGCCCGCGGCCACGACGAGAATCGGACCCTGACCTTGAATGCGTATCTCATGGCGCGTCCAGAGGAGGGTTCTGGCAATGGGGTTGTGGTCCAGCTCCGGGATCTCCTTAAGTATCTGGCCGGCCTTCTCTTCATCCACCCTGGTGGCAAGGATCGTGTCCTGACGGGATTGGAGGCTGCGAAAAATCCCTACGATCTGCTCCGGGGTCTTTCCTTGCCCATAGATGACCTCGGGAAAACCAATTCTCAGCGCGCGGTGATGGTCCACCGACGCGTACCCCAGGTCCTCCGTCTGGAGATCCTGAAACAACCGCGCGGCCTCATCGGTTCCCACACGGCCTGCCTTCACATCTTCCAACAGACTGATCAAACGGTCACGGTTCACGTGCGGACTTCACCTCTCCTAGGGATTTCTTTGGCGCGTCGCTTCGGCCATTATAGCGATTGTCTGAAGCTCTGTCTTTTCCCAATTGCCTTGAAGCTCGTGTTCTGGGCAGGGATTGGCTCTAGTCCTGAGCAATCGGCAAAAGGGGTTCGCTGTGGGTCCGTACAAACCAAAGCCCCGGAAAGGAGGATGAGAACCGGGGCTTCGCATGGGGAAAAAGGTATGTTGAGCAGCGGGCTACGCCTCCCGCTGAAACGAGTCCTCTTAAAACATGATATCGAAGACTTGTCAAGAAATATTAAAGCTTATTCGAGAAAAATGCCGCTTTTTTTGGAACCAATACATCATTTAAAAGCAATAACAGTCTGTAATAACATAATTATCTACCTTCCTATAACAGCGTCCGAATCAGGTCCGCCTTGCCCACTATGCCAACCAGCTTCCCACCTTCCAGAACCGGGATCGTGTAATACCTCTTGTCCTGCATCAGACGCGCCGCTTCGGCAATGTCGTCCTTTGGGCTCAGGGTTACCGCGGGGCTGGAATATATATCGCCCACCTTGGTCGCAGTGATCCGTTTGAATTCTTCCTTGAGCCGCCAGGGGCTCTCCAGCGGGATAAATGAGTCGAAGATCACGAAGACGGTGGGGATATGCAGGGGCCGATTCTGGCCTACCAGATCCGATTCGCAGACCACTCCGAGCACCGTGCCCTTGTCATCCACCACGGGCACGCCGTTGATATGCTTCTCGGAGAGGATGCGCGCCAGTTCCCTGAGGGGGGTCTCTTCAGTTACGGTGATCACATCCTTTGTCATGATGTCGGCTATTGTCGTCACGTCTTTGCTCCTGCGACCGCGCCGTCCCAGCACGAGACCGGCGCGCGGATTTTTTCCTGTTGCCTCTTGAAAGGCGCCCTGAAATAAAGGCCGGAGAAGAATCGCGGCCCTGTGCTCTTAATGAGGAGGATACCATGAAATCGCATCGAAAGGAGTTGTGGTTCAACGTGCCGCAGAGGCGGGGATTCGTCAACATAACCTCCGATGTGGAGGAGGCGGTGCGGGAGAGCGGCGTGAAAGAGGGCCTGTGTCTCGTGAACGCGATGCACATCACCGCATCGGTCTTCATCAACGACGACGAATCCGGTCTGCATCAGGACTACGACAAATGGCTTGAGAAATTGGCCCCCCACGAGCCGGTGAGCCAGTATCTGCACAACCGAACCGGCGAAGACAACGGCGACGCTCACCTCAAACGCCAAATCATGGGAAGAGAAGTGGTGGTGGCCGTCACCGGAGGCAAACTCGATTTCGGGCCCTGGGAACAGATCTTCTACGGTGAATTCGACGGCCGCCGCCGCAAACGCGCGCTGGTTAAGATCATTGGGGAATGATGGGACTTGCGGCAATCCGGGAACCCGAACAAAAAGGGGGTTCCCGGAGACTCCCTCAAGAAGTCTTGCGCTCTCCAACGCCTTTCAAGCGGCCTTGGCCTGGGCGAAGGCGAGGTGGTCGCCGTCGGTGGTGACCAGGATGGTGTCTCCCGGTTTGAAGTCGCCCTTGAGGATCCGCAGAGCCAGCGGGTTCTCGATGAGCCTTTGGATGGCCCGTTTGAGCGGCCGAGCTCCGAAATGAGGATCAAAGCCCTCGTTAGCCAGCATGTCTCGCGCGGACCCGTCGAGTCGCACTGCGAGCTTGTTGTCCGCAAGCCTCTTGTTGAGTCGCCCGATCTGGATGTCAACGATCTGCTTGATCTGCTCTCGGGTCAGCGCATGGAAGATGATGATATCGTCCAGGCGGTTGAGGAATTCCGGTTTGAAATGCCGTCGGAGCGCGTCCATCACCCGGGAGCGAACCATCTCTTCGTTCTTGCCCGCAAAATCTTGGATGTCGGCCGACCCTATGTTGGACGTCATGATGATAATGGTGTTCTTGAAATCCACTGTGCGGCCTTTGCCGTCGGTGAGACGTCCGTCGTCCAGGATCTGGAGGAGCGCGTTGAAGACCTCTGGATGGGCCTTCTCGACCTCGTCAAAGAGGACCACGGAGTAGGGGCGACGGCGCACGGCTTCGGTCAGGTATCCACCTTCCTCGTACCCCACGTATCCGGGGGGGGCGCCGATCAGTCGAGCGACCGAATGGCGTTCCATGTATTCGGACATGTCCACGCGAACCATGGCCTGTTCGTCGTCAAAGAGGAACTCCGCCAGAGCCCGCGCCAGCTCGGTCTTGCCCACCCCTGTGGGTCCGAGGAACATGAACGATCCGATGGGTCTATTGGGATCCTGGAGTCCTGATCGGGCGCGTCGCACCGCGTCGCAAACAGCGACAACCGCTTCGTGTTGGCCGATAACGCGCTTCTCGATGCGATCTTCCATCTTGAGCAATTTTTCAAGCTCTCCTTCGAGCATCTTTGAAACGGGTATTCCGGTCCACTTGGCAACCACTTCCGCCACATCCTCGGGACCCACCTCCTCCTTGAGCAGGCCGCCATCCTTCTGGATTGACGCCAATTCCTCGTTCTTTTCCTTGATGTCCTTTTCCAGGGCGATGAGCATGCCGTATTTCAGTTCAGCGGCCCTACTCAAATCTCCTTCGCGTTCAGCCTTTGCCGCGTCGGTCTTGGCTCGCTCATGGCGTTCCTTGAGTTCCCTGATAGACGAGATTATGGCCTTTTCCTGTTGCCATTTCTCCTTCAATTGCGCGGATTCGGTTGTGAGGCGCCCGATCTCTTCGTTCACTTTTTGGAGCCTTTCCCGACTTGCCGCGTCCGATTCCTTGGTCAGGGCCTGTTTCTCGATTTGAAGCTGAATGATGCGGCGTTCGATCTCGTCTATTTCCGTTGGCATGGAGTCGATCTCAATCCTGAGGCGGGACGAAGCCTCATCGATCAGGTCGATCGCCTTATCGGGGAGGAACCGATCGGTGATGTAGCGGTTGGAGAGAGTCACGGCAGCGATGATCGCGCTGTCCTGGATACGCACCCCGTGGTGGACCTCATACCGTTCTTTCAGGCCGCGCAGGATCGCGATGGAATCCTCCACGGAGGGCTCGGCCACGTAGATCGGCTGAAAGCGTCGTTCAAGGGCCGCGTCCTTTTCGATGTATTTCCGGTATTCATTCACCGTGGTGGCGCCCACGCAGCGCAGCTCGCCTCTGGCAAGGGCCGGTTTGAGCATATTGGACGCGTCCACTGCTCCTTCGGCAGCTCCCGCGCCTACCAGAGTATGCATCTCATCGATGAATAGAACGATTTCCCCCGCGGACGAGGTGACTTCCTTGAGAACCGCTTTGACACGGTCTTCGAACTCCCCGCGATACTTGGTCCCTGCGATGAGCTGACCGATGTCGAGCGCGAGCACTCGCTTGTTCTTAAGGCTTTCCGGAACGTCACCCGAAACGATCCTCTGAGCCAGGCCCTCCACTATCGCGGTCTTTCCCACTCCGGGATCGCCCATCAGCACAGGGTTGTTCTTGGTGCGTCGCGAGAGAACCTGAATAATGCGCCGGATTTCGTCATCGCGGCCGATTACGGGGTCCAGTTTCCCTTTGACGGCCAGTTCCGTAAGGTCTCTCGTAAACCGCTTGAGGGCCTGGTACTTTTCTTCCGGATTTTGGTCGGTAATCCGCTGCGTCCCCCGTATATCGGTAAGGATCGTGTAGATTCTATCCTTGGTCACGCCATGACGCGCCAGGATCGATTGCGCGGAGGAGCCGGTCGCTTCGGACAGGGCGATGAGCATATGTTCGACCGAAAGATACTCGTCCTTGAGCTGTTCCATTTCCTTGAATGAGTCTTCAAGCACGGCTCTGAGGCGATTCGAGAAATACCTCTCCGCCAAGGCGCCGCCGGTTTGCTGGGGGAGTTTATCGATAGCAGATTGGACATCATTCCGGACACGATTAGCGTCCACGCCGAGGCGTTTGAGGATTTCCACACACGTCCCCTCTTCGTCGGACAAAAGGGAAAAGAGCAGGTGTTCGGTCTCCACCTGAGGATTCCCTTTTTTCGCGGCCGTATTCTGCGCCAGTTCCAACCCTTCCTGGGATTTCAGTGTGAATCTATCCGCGCGCATGCATTCCTCCCGACGATCGGATGGTTTTTCCTATTCTGTGACAAGATGCGAGGCGCCAGAGACTTTACCTAACAGGTAAATCACGGCCCCGATCCTGTCAAGCGGTCACCCGTGTGAACCGGTTTCAAGAGCTGGAGATTGTGGGCGCCTCTCAAGCCGCGCAGCGTCGGTTTCCGATCGATTGTTCGCCATATGGACCGAAAGAGAGGAATGGCTTCTGGAGCCAAGTAGGGTGGTGATCGTTGACAGAAAGTAGCGTTGGTCTTAGAATTGGAAATCGAACTTTATTGCGCCGGTCAAGAAACCTGCCTACTGGGGTGGGGTGAGCAGCGACTTGCCAGGCAGAGAGTGGGGGTGAATTGAAAGGATGAGCAGCGCTCTGTAGCGATCTTGGAGCGCGAGCTGCAAGAAGGGCTTGCACGCCCTTCGGACCGTCTTTCTGGAACTTCTTCCGCAGTGGTCATCACGAATTCAAGGATGGTTGACAA
>Ga0194126_10000757_pt1 | contig 54579 bp, 52 predicted proteins | sample TA2KigC150mmetaG_FD_148641 | JGI IMG/M metagenome (GOLD analysis project Ga0194126, IMG submission 148641) | Freshwater microbial communities from Lake Tanganyika, Tanzania - TA2015035 Kigoma Deep Cast 150m | ecosystem: Environmental > Aquatic > Freshwater > Lake | place: Tanzania: Lake... | reverse complement strand
CTGAGCTAAGGTGAGTTCAGGGTTACCGAGATAAGCAATGCTGTAGGAAAATTCCCGGACAATACTTTGGGTGGAGCTTATTGCGTTGGTACCTCCAGGAATCGTCCGCCGCGGCGGACAGGGACACAAGGATTAATAGCCCGTTTTTAACTTTAAAAAGTCTCGTCCTTTTCCCGTTTTGAGTTCTTTTTCTTTAACAATCGCCTCTATTTTTGTCTGGAATGTTTCTGAATAAATCAATACCCATGGCCCTTTTCCTTTCGTATATTTCCCTAATAAGCCAAGGTTATGTTGAATGATTCTTTTTTCAAGGTCTTGCGTAAAACCAGTATATTTCTTTTGAATCTTCGTTGAATATAATACATAAACAGTGAACATATTTCGGTAACGCAATTCATGCAAAAGAATTATTCAACCATAATAACTAAAAAACCCTGACCGAAGCGTCAGGGTTTAAATGTGGTACCTCCAGGAATCGAACCAGGGACACAAGGATTTTCAGTCCTTTGCTCTACCAACTGAGCTAAGGTACCAGCCCATAAATGGTTTGCGAAGTTACACTATTTTTATTTCTTGCCAAATAAATTTCAACCGCCCTGCCCTATGAAATTGCGATAATCGAGCAAAAAAGTTCCAAAAAGATTTTTTTTATCCAACATTATTTTCGATATTTGAGTTATGTCATAACCGATACGGTTTACGCTCCTCCTCAAAAAAAACAACATTTATTAAGCCAATTTTTATTGGCCCCGCCTTGCCTTGCTGGCTCGGAACGGATGCTCTTTGACATGCTGGTTGATACCCTATGGCCCTTATCAACAACCCTTTTTTAACGTTTTTTTTATTAACGCTTTAATTTAATTTTTTATGATGAATACCGTTTCTGGTACTGAAATGTACTTTTTTCCAGTCCTCAAACAAGTTAAAACTACTGTAAACCCTAACAACAAGACGGGTTGGTCCTACGAAAACCAACCAAGCCAAGAAGCTTCCTTCGACCACTGGATCAACCTTTCCGAGTCCCTGCCAAATGAAAATGGCACGCTCGTTTTTTTTATCAAGGATAAGTCCGGAAAACTTACCTACTTAAAAACACTTTCCCATCCCTTCAACATTCGTAGGGCTTTTTACTCCTTAACCAATCCCGCACAACTCAACTATATCTGGGATCTTTTAGAGGAGGGAGCCTACAAAGTACTGGTTCAACTTGCGAAAGCAAGTTGAACCTTTCTAACCTATCCGTTTTTGACGGCCATCTTATTTATCCATGCACGCACTGGTATTGTGGTGGTTCAAAACAAGAAAAACATTGCAACGTTTCAAGCTGTAATCGCTTACCTAGAATACCTTTGGGTGTAATGTAGCCTTGATCTAGTTTTCGCCTTTTGTAGCGATAATCACTTTCAAGTTGTTGTCCATACCAATCCTTAACAAATCTACCAGGTCTTGAACCGGTGAATCATAAGGAATGCGCAATACAACCGTGTTGTCGTTGAGTTCCTGGGTCTTGGCCATTAAGGCCGATTCCAATTGGTTGAAGGCTACTTCGTCCTTGTCCAAATAGTATTTTTTATCGGTGGTTACCGTCAAAGTCAAGTGCTGTTTATTGGTCTTAGAGGTCGTTTTGGATTCCGGTAGAGGAACCTTGATTACGTTCGGATTGGCCAAGGTAGATATGATCAGGAAGAACAAGAGCAAGAAAAACATGATGTCGCTCAGCGCACCTGTGGCAACCTCCATATGGAATCGTTTGTTTCTTTTGATTGCCATAAACTAAGCCCCAGTTTGCGATGATTTGATGAATTCCATGTTGATTTGTTGTATGCGCAAGGCATAGGTATCGATAATGGAATTTAACACGTGATACCCCGCGAAGGCAATGATACCGACAACTAATCCAGCTCCTGAGGAAATCATTTTCTCATACAATCCTCCGGAAATATTACCAATAGAAACATTTTCGGTAATGGATATCGAATAGAATATTTTGATAACTCCCGAAATGGTACCAATGAATCCAAGGGTCGGCGCAATTCCCGCAATGAGTCCTAAATGCCCCAAATTCTTTTCCATTTTGCCAATTTCAATGTTCGCCACTTTTTCCATGTTCGATTCTACCTTCGGTTCTTGGGCATCGGAATTGAGGCTTGAAATGCCTTCTTTGAGTACTGATCCGTAGGCAGTTTCATTACTTTGAAGTACGGATAATGCGTCTTTATAGGCTGCTTTTGCCATGTGGGGACGTAGGCTATCGATGATTTTTTCATCAAATTTTGCAGTACGGCGAATGTATAAGTACCGTTCAATGATTACGTACAAGGTGTAAAACAATAAGAGAACAATGGGGATGAGGAAAACCCCACCTTTCAGCAGGAAGTCAAATGCGGATACTTCCGCTACCTTCTGTACTTTTTCTCCATCAGGAGCTACGTTCGCATCCCCTCCCATGCTGTTTTGGGCAAAAACTAAGAAGCTAAAGCACGATAGGAATAAGGCTGCCATTCCACGGTTGAAGGTTTTTTTCATTACGGCGTAATTTTTTTGGCTAATTTAATTCCTTCAAGCCGATGCAATTTCAGACCTGATTATTAGATTTCCACATTGGATTGTTATTCGAGCAGCATAAAAAAAGCCACCGTTTCCGATGGCTCTCCTGTTCAAAGGGATTATCCTTAGGGTAAAACTTCTACGCGTAAGGTTTGCACTTGGTCGTTTCGGTCCGTTACGCGAAGCAAATAAGAGCCTGGTGCAATGCCGCTTATTTCGGTTTCAATTCCATCCAACATGCGTTCGATTACCACGTTTCCATTCATTGATATCAAGACAATTCGAGCGAGTTCCTCGTTGGCCGAAAGAGTAATGCTACTGTTGGAAGGGTTTGGAAACACCTGCAGTCCTTCAATGGTTTGGTTTTGAATACTTGCTGATTGGCCTTGATGCACCCGCACGGGTATCGACATTGCAATGCTCTCGGCGGGTACCCCGTTGTCGGAAGCGTTGACAAAAATATGATAAAGACCTTCTTGCAGTCCTTGCGCATCAAACGAACATTCCAAAGCGATGTAATCACTGCTGCTAACATTTTCAATAAAACTGAATCCAGTAGGGGCATCGCTTGAAATTTCGTAGGTGAGAATTTGACCGAGTTCAGGAGTCATCAGCGACAAAGTAAACTGAGCGATGTTCATGCTTTTGTACAGGGTGTCGCCGGTGTAGACATCAATGGTGTCGCAAATGTTGCTATTGATGACCAACGGGGGGATGTTGGCGGCGTTCATGCCTGCAACATCGAAGTAAACTTCTTGGTCGTCTAAGAAATCTACTTGGTCTGCTAAACCGTACGGACCATCAAACCCCGTTCCCGGTGCGTCAAATTGGCCAACTTGGAAAAAGTCTACACCGTTGCCAATGTTTACACCAACGGTCGCGGCAAATCCTCCAAATCCACCAACTCCCGATGAGGCATCACCCGTGGTCCACTGCATATCGCCATAGCAAAATGAAATGTTGTTGTTGCCATGAATGATGGTATCTTGACCGTTCGAAATTACCAATTGAAAGGTATTGGTTAGGTTGTCGTTCATGTCGAAATATCCCACATGGTCCCAGATGACAATCAAGGCATCGTTCGTGACCTTGTACCAAACGTTTCCTCCGTTTGCCGAACGCGTATCGACATCTCCCCAAAAAGGAGCGATCATGTTGTAGCTCGGATCGGGAAAAGGATTAGCCGTAAATTCAAAATAGGGAGCTAAAAACGAAATGTTACCATTGTTGTTGATGATCACGCTGTCGTACTGGGTTCCGTAAAAATCAAAGCTGAAAGGAAGTTGGATATAGTTGGAAGATCCGTCGTCGTTGGGTGCCATGGCCAAGGTATAGGTGTTGTCCAAGGTCAGCATGCATCCGCAGAGGGCATTTTTTTGGCTCGAGGGATTAGGCTTTGCGGTGTTTGGGGCCACTAAGTCGGAAAATTGATACACAGTTCCTGCATTTAATTGACCGCTTTTCTTTAATTGATCGTATTCAGCAGTTGAAATATTTACCGAGTTTTTTTGTGCGAAAGAGGCTCCTGCCACCATCACGCAGAGGTAGATTAGTTTTTTCATGGCCGTAAATTTTAGGGTTTCTTATTGGCTATAACGAGGCAGTTATATTGGCGTTGCCTTAGTGCAAAAAAAAAGCCCGAAAGTTTCGGGCTTGAAATTGCTTAATTACGAAGTAATTAGTGTTTCGATAAATAATCGGCAACACCGTCGAAGCTTGGCTTCATAGCTGCGTCTCCCTTCTGCCAATTGGCCGGGCAAACCTCACCGTGCTCTTCAAAATACTGTAAGGCATCTACCATGCGAAGGGCTTCGTCCACATTTCTTCCTAATGGGAAGAAGTTGACCAACTGGTGCATTACGGTCCCGGATTTGTCGATAAGGAACAAACCTCGGTAAGCAATCATAGGACCGCTAGCGGTAAGGGTTCCTTCCATGTCGTACTCGTACTCTCCGGCAAGCACCCCGTAAGCTTCGGAAATGGTTTTGGTGGTGTCGGCTACGATCGGATACGTAACGCCTTCAATTCCTCCTTTGTTCTTGGGGGTTTGTAACCAAGCCCAGTGGGACTCTTGGGTATCGGTAGAACAAGCCACCACTTTTACTCCTCGCGCTTCAAACTCGCCAAGGGCATTTTGAAAAGCGTGCAATTCGGAAGGACAAACAAACGTAAAATCCTTGGGATAAAAGAAAAACAAAACGTGATTTTTTCCACGGTATTGATCCAGGGAAAAGTCGTTAATAATGTCCTTGCCATTTATTACGGCAGCGGCACTGAACGAAGGGGCTTTTTTTCCTACAATTACTGACATGAATATTATTTTTTAAAAGTGAACGACAAAGGTAAAAACAATCAACCGTTGATCTTGTTTTCACCGTTTAAATATTTTCGAGAATCTTCATTAAACAACTTATTTACGCATTTCTGCCACGAAGTCATCGTACGAGAGAGGTTTTATTTTTAAACTAACATTGGCTTTAAAGTACTGCGTTAATTTTGTTTCGGCCAACTGGTCATAGATGTTGTTTGCTTGGTCTTTCTTGGAGAGCAATTCGCGGGCGGAAGTTTCCAATTCCTTTTCCTCGGGGGCAGGAAGACCATACTGGGCATAATTATTTACTATTAATCCTTTGGTGTAAGCCATTACCTCTTCGAACACCAGTTTCGTATTGCTGTCTTTGAATATTTTTGATTGGATGAGTTGCCACTTCAATGACTTTAAATAATCTTCAAATTCTTTTTCAATCTCATTGTCTGAAATGGGTGTTGAAGCACTCATTTTAATCCATTTTTTCAAAAATTCTTGAGGAAACTCGATAGCAACATCGCGAAGCAATTGGTCGTATACTTTTCTTGTTAACATTCGATCTGCGTCCCGTTCAAATAATATTTCCAGGTCTTTTTTAACGCGAGTTCGAAGGCTTAGTTCGTCCGAAACCTCTCCGCTTTGATACAATTTTTGGAAAAAATCAGGGTTAAGCTCTGCTAATTCCATTCGTTTGATTTCGCTAATTTGAAACTCAAAGTGTTCGGTGCTTTCGGGCAGCGTTTCTTCGGTCAATCCTAGTAGAGAAGCTTTATCCGCGGCATCTTTTGAAACCGTAGAAGGGTCTAATCGAACCGATTCTCCTGATTTTTTTCCAAGAAGCGCTTGGGCTCCTTCTTTCGACGGTAAAAATTCCAGCGATATCGTAGTGTTATGGTTTATACCGCCCTTCACTTTTTTTCCAGCTTCGTTCAATTGAACAAAGGCCCCTAGCACCATGTCTTTTTCTCCTACCTCTTCCGCATTGATCATTTTGCCGTACCGTCGTCGAATGTCCTCAATTTGCTGATCAATTAATGGGTCATCAACCCTGATGGTATGATATTCCACTCCAGCTTTCAGGACCGACTCGTAGTCGAAAGCGGAGGCCATACCGATTTCAAAAGTAAATTTAAACGTTCCCGGTTTATCGAAAGAACCTTCCATTTCATGCTGGGACGAAGGGATCGGATTACCCAGAATTTCCAAACGATTCTCTTCAATGAAGCGGTTGATTCCGTCGTTGGTAAGTTGGTTCAGAACCTCAGCCAACACGGCCTTGCCAAACCGTTTTTCGATGACTCCAAAAGGAATATGCCCAGGACGGAAACCCGGAATTTTTGCAGTTTTTCGATATTTTTCAAGTTGTGTTTTTACGTTTTGGGTATAATCCAACGATTCGATTTCTACGATTAGCAGCCCGTTTAATGCATCAATATTTTGACGTAATACATTCATAATCTTTCTATTCAAAAAAAAAGGCCCCGAATTTACGAGACCTTGTAGGTGCGGATGGAGGGACTCGAACCCGCACACCTCACGGCACTAGATCCTAAGTCTAGCGTGTCTACCAATTTCACCACATCCGCATTTACCAACTTTGTTGCCCCGTTGAGCTAATTGGTCGGCAAAGATACAAAACAAATGAAAACTTACAAGAGATAACCTAGGGTTTTTGGCCTTTCAAAGATTGTCGGATTTCTTTCATGAATTCGGAGGCAAACACAAAGCTGTTGATTTCCGAATTTTCACTGTTCATGATGGAATACCGATCACCTTCCCACCATTTCTTACCCTGAAAAATGAAGATAACGCTGTCCCCAATTTCCATAACCGAATTCATATCATGGGTAATAACCACCGTTGTTATGCCATATTCATAAGTTATATCTTTAATTAAACTGTCTATGACGATGGCGGTTTTGGGATCCAAACCGGAGTTAGGTTCGTCGCAAAAAAGATATTTAGGATTCAAAGAAATTGCCCGAGCAATTCCTACACGTTTCTGCATGCCTCCGGAACATTCCGAAGGGCGCAGGTTGTTTACACCCGATAAATTAACCCTTTCAAGGCAAAAATCAACGCGCATTTGCATTTCTTTTTTGGTCATTTTACTAAACATCGAAAGGGGGAACTTTATATTTTCTTCAACGGTCATCGAGTCAAATAATGCGCTGCCCTGAAACAACATCCCTATTTCTTGCCGAAGTTCGCTTTTCTCTCCTTTTTCCATCGCGCTGAAATTTCTTCCATCGAAAAAGATATTCCCGGAATCTATTTCGTGCAATCCCACCATGCATTTGGCCAACACCGATTTTCCTTGTCCGGATTGGCCGATGACTAGATTTACTCTTCCCTGCAAGAAGGTAGCCGAAACATCAAATAGCACTTGTTGTTGACCGAATGTTTTATTAACCGAAACCACCTCAATCATCAGAGCAACATTAATTTAGTGATTACGAAATTGAAGATTAGAATAACAACACTGCTCACAACTACCGATTTTGTTGAAGCTTTTCCAACGTCGAGCGATCCTCCTTTTACGTAGTAGCCATAAAATGATGAAATGGTAACGATGATAAATCCGAAAGCCACTGTTTTTGTCAAGGCGTAATAAATATTATACACATCAAACCATGAACGCAACCCAAGAATATAGGTCTCAGGACTTTGCAAATCCGAAATTACTAAAGCCATAAAACCACCGAACATGCCTAAAAACATCGAAAAAATAACGAGAACAGGAAAATAAATAATGGCAGCAATTACTTTGGGAAACACTAAATAATTTAACGAGTTGACCCCCATGATTTCCAAGGCGTCGATTTGTTCGGTGATGCGCATGGTCCCAATTTCAGAAGCAATGTTGGATCCCACTTTTCCTGCTAGAATCAGGGAAATGATGGTTGGGGAAAATTCCAGGATAATACTCGACTGAGTGATATAACCTACCGTGTATGCCGGCAACAGTGGGTTGTCCATGTTGGAAGCGGTCTGCAACGAAATCACCGCCCCTATGAAGGTGGACATTAAGGCCACAAGCGGAATCGAATTAATGCCAATATACTGAACCTCCTGCATGAACATTTTCCAGAAAATGGATATTTTTTTGGGTTTGCGAAACACCCAAGCCAACATAATGAAATATGCCCCTATATTTCGAATATAGTTCATGCTGATAAAGGTAATATTTATTTTTTCGTTGCGTCCATAATTTTCTTTCCTACCTTTATCTAATGAGCCAAATACTGCGCTATCGGGAAGTTTTTGGCAAATATGTTCCCGAGCCCTTTGTTGAGGTCGTTGTAGAATTGTTGATTCGATCGAACGTGCAATTTAAAATTGTCAAGAACCGCGCTTCGAAATTGGGGGACTTCCGCCCCTACAACCCTCGAGGCAAACCGCAGATAACGGTAAACGGCAACTTGAATCCTTATGCTTTTCTTATCACCACTCTACATGAATTTGCCCATTGGAAGACGTTTGAGGAGTTTGGAAGAAGCGTCGCTCCTCACGGATCGGAATGGAAAGCGGCATTTTCGAAGTTACTTGAAAAAATTATTAAGCACCCTGAATTACCCGATTCGTTAAAAATCGCCTTGAACAAGTCTTTGAAAAACCCAAAAGCCTCTTCGTGCAGCGATCTGTCCTTAAATAGGGTTTTAGCGAGTTATGATAAAAAAAATGGTTCTGAAATCATCCTAGAAAACCTTCCAAAAAACGCTACCTTTGCCCTAGGTAATCGACTTTTTATTAAAGGAAATAAACGTAGGACGCGCATTGAGTGCAAAGAATGGAGTACTGGAAAAACTTACCTGGTGCATGTACTAGCTAAGGTATTACCAACGATTCAAGATGAAAAATAAGAATGTATACAGCTTAATTATGGCCGGGGGGATTGGGAGCCGTTTTTGGCCCATGTCTACCGCAAAAAAACCCAAGCAATTTTTGGACGTATTGGGCGTTGGAAAGTCGCTTCTTCAGTTGACGTTCGAAAGAATGCTGGCTTTCTCTGAACCGCAAAACATTTTTATTTTAACCAACTCAGAATACGGTGAATTGGTTTTAGAACAACTCCCGGGAATTCATTCATCACAAATAATTTGTGAACCAGAACGAAAAAATACGGCTCCCTGTATTGCCTTTGCAACGGGGAAAATTCATGTGTTGAATCCAAAAGCCACCCTAATTATTTCACCGTCGGACCACTTAGTTGTGAATTCAGAGAGATTTAACCGGTGTATGTTCCTTGCGGTGGAAACCGCTGGGAAAGGCCAACTGGTAACCCTCGGTATTCAACCAACGCGTCCTGATACAGGCTACGGTTATATTGAAATCGCCGATCAATCGGTCGGCAATATACACCCTGTGCTTCGTTTTCGTGAAAAACCCGATATTCAAACCGCAAGCGCGTTTGTTGCTTCGGGGAATTATCTGTGGAATGCTGGAATCTTTGTTTGGAATACGACCGTCATTATGCAGGCATTTCAACAGCACGCGAAGAAATTAGATCAGTTATTTTTTGGAAACCTTTCGGCCTACAATACCAGCGAAGAGCATCATTTTATGCAAAAATCGTTTGCCGCTTGTGAGGATATTTCCATTGATTTTGCAGTTATGGAGCATGCAAAGAATGTGTCGGTAATTTGTTCCGATTTCGATTGGAGCGATCTTGGCACTTGGGGAAGCCTAACAGACCATTTGGCGAAAGACCGGCTTGGCAACGCTGTTTTAGGTAATAGTGTTCATTTATTTGCCTCTGAAAATTGCCTGGTTCATATGCCGGATGGCAAGGTGGCGTTGTTGGACGGACTGAAAGATTTTATTGTGGTGGATTCAGATGGAATGCTGTTGATTTTGCGAAAAGAGCATGAGCAGCAACTTAAAAATTATTTAAAGGTGCTTGAACCTAAAACCAGAAAACCTCCGAATAATGGTTAAAATTCGCTCATTGGAATTGGGAGAGTTTCCTTTACTTCTGGCACCCATGGAGGACGTGAGCGATCCTCCGTTTCGAGCGCTTTGTAAAAAGCACGGAGTCGACATGATGTACACGGAGTTTATTTCTTCCGAAGGCCTCATTCGTGATGCGGTAAAGAGCGTTCAAAAAATGGATATTTTCGAATACGAGAGGCCTATTGGGGTACAGATTTTCGGTTCCGAAGAAAAAACGATGGTGCACGCTGCGAAAATCATTGAATCCGTAAAACCGGACCTTATTGATATCAATTACGGTTGTCCGGTGAAAAAAGTGGCGTGTAAGGGAGCTGGAGCTGCCTTGCTTCAGGATATACCTAAGATGGTGCGTTTGACTAACGCGGTAGTAAAGGCAGTGCGAGTTCCTGTTACGGTTAAAACAAGGTTAGGATGGGACGACTCGACGAAGAATATTGTTGAAACTGCTGAGAGCTTACAAGACATTGGCATTGAGGCCTTGACAATTCATGGAAGAACGCGCGCTCAAATGTATAAAGGGCCAGCTGATTGGTCTTTAATTGGAGCGGTAAAAAACAATCAACGGATGCGCATTCCTATTTTTGGAAACGGCGATATCGATTCTCCTGAGAAAGCGCTTGAGTATAAAAATACCTACGGAGTTGATGGTTTGATGATCGGAAGAGCTGCGATTGGATACCCTTGGATTTTTAACGAAATAAAAGCTTTTTTAACGAAGCAACAGTCCTTGGATCCCCCTTCGATAGAAGACAGGATAGCCGCGGTTGAGGAACATTTAGATTTCAGCATTCGTTGGAAAGGGGAAAAAGTGGGGGTAGCAGAAATGAAAAGGCATTATTCCAATTACTTTAAAGGAATAGCACATTTTAAAGATTACCGAACTCGATTGGTTATCGCCAATGACCTATGCGAGGTACTGGAAATTATTGACGAGTTGAAGGCCAATTTTGCCACCGTAAGTAGCTGATTTATTTTTTTTTCCGATCGAGTTTTTGCAACTCTTTGACCAACATCTTGGATGGCAGGTGCATGTCAATGTGAAAATAATCTGAACCATATTCCTTAAGTTCAATTGTGCAAGGCTGATTTTTTATGGTCCAGCGAACAAAATTATCACTTGAGGGAACCAGGTCCGGGAAAACGGAGGAGGATGAAAAACGGCATCGACTTTTTTCCATTTTCATCGTTAACAGTGGCGCATATAAAAAACGAAGTTTATTTTCCTCGTTCCGCAAAATTCCCTTCGTATAAAGAGCGGTTAATAAACTTTTTACAGAGGGGTTGACTCCCATCATCACGGAGTATCCTGGAACGCTTATTTTTTGTTGACGAACGGTTTCTTTAGGGTTGAAATTTTCATCAAATTCAGTCACCACTATTTTTTCTATGGAATGTACGGTGCCCCCCTCGCGGAATGACAAGTTCCCATCCCACGATTTTAAAAATAAACTTGTTGGAAAACCGATTTTCTTTCCATAAGCGTGCAGGTTACTAGTTAATTTTTGAATGAATTTTTGGTGAATGAAAGTGGAATCCAAGTGCAGTTCTATGGCTTTTGAGTCCGATTTACTTAGGGGCAGTCCTAAAGAATTATCTCGGAACTGAATTCCATGAGCTTCGGTGGTTTTAAAGAGTCCCGATAGATGCATTTCTGTTGAGTCGTTTTGGGAACTTAACAAAATACGGTTAACGCCCCAAGGTTCAAGAAAAGCCCCCTCGGAATAAGCGACAAAGGTACCAGAACCGTATTTAGGTTCCTGGAAGAATCGTTTCCATGCACCAGCTATTTCCCCTTTGACAGCGCCCCTAATTCTTCCTAGCCGCTTTTTAAGATGATTTCCCGAATACAGCAGGGCATATTTTTTTTCGTAACAGAATGAAACGTTTTTCTCTTTAAAATATAAAATGCGTGTGTTGTTGGTAGAGGAGTCTAAGATTTGTGTGTTTTTTCGAAAACGGTCTACGAGTTGGATAACTTTTGATGAATCGTTAAGGGCCACCATTATGCCCCATTCGGTCATATCAACGTTAGCGAACATATATGCTTCGGATTGAATATTGATCCCGTATTGTTTTCCCTGACTAAGGATAAAATCTGCGGATACAAACTCTCGAATGGGAAGGTTGTATTTGTAGAAAATGGGGCTGAGGTCCTTACATAGTTCAATAATCTTCATTCGAATTAAAATATCTGAAACCGGCAGCCTTTCGCGCAAACTTACAGAGTCCTTGTTGCGCAATAACTTACTTTTAAATAGTAAGATCGTCGTAAGTCCGGCTGCTATCAATAAAAACATTAAACCTTGATTGAGCCTCTTCACGATTATTTCGTCAATAAATACAAAGTATTTAATAGGTCAAGAAAATGTTTGCCGCTCTTTTCAGCATCGTTATAAAGATAATTCACGTGCAAGGAAGTTGAGCTCAGGGTGGTTTTCCCTGATTTGATGGTAATAGACCCGGTTTTATTTCTGAGAAATTCCATTAGTTGGCGTTGGGAAGGCTCTAAAAAGTCGCTTGGGAATTTCAGAGCGACCTCTTGAAGATTAGCATACCCCGCAATGGTTCCTGACTTTTTTAGGTTTGCAATTGTGCGTTTCGAAAGCGCTTCTGTTCCGTAGCCTTCACGGTGATTTTCTGCTAAGTCTTGGTCGTTGGTGAGAAGGAACATGCCCTTGGCATTGATTAAAAATACGGGGGCTGCATCGAATATAGCTTTTTGATAAATCCAATAATCGCTTTTCTTTTCGAATTTACTCGTAACCTGGCTTAAATGTTCGAGGATCATTTCAGGAATGTCCTGTCGACGCGTGGAAAAACCTAAAGTAAATATGGGCATATCCTCTTCGGCTTCGGTTTCTCGCTCCCCGTATTCGAAGGTCTGTTCGTCGTAAAAAAACGTAATTTTACGGGTCTTCACTTTTTGAATGCCGTTGAAGGTCACAAATAAACTTCCTTTGTAGGCGTCAAATAGGGCCTCTTTGTTTACGAGAGCATTTCCCAATTTAAGCATCAATAAATTAAACGAAATTTCCGGGTCTTTGGCTTTGGAAAGGATAGGCACAAGAACTTCAAAGGCTTTTTCGTAGGCAGATTGAAGGTTAATCGTGTAAGAAAAATAAGCGGGTTGGTTTGCGCGAATAAAGGGGGCGATGTTTTTATCAAATTTGGCCCTGTTCATTTCTGAATAAATGGAACCTAGGGGCTCGGAGTAAGCGGCCTTTAAATCGAATTGAATTGCAGATTCTTTCAAAATTAAGTCACCTGTAATAATATTGCCTTCATACAACTCTTGAACGTCTAAATACAGGGAAGGAAGTACCGTTTTAAGGTACCACAGATTTTTGGATCGGTCGATATTGCGCGAATTGTCCAAATAAAAAACACCGGCAGAAGCGTGCGTTAGCAATTCGCGAAACGTAGAGTCGTTGCTGTACAAACTTTTTTTCTGCACCAACAGACTGTTTAATACCTCGGCGTAATATTTCTTTTGAAATTCAAACTGCAAGCTATCCCTTAATTCAAAGTAGTTTTTTTCTAACAAGCTTTTTTGTGCATCTTCCAATTCTAATTCCTCTTCTTCCATATATTCGTCCTCATCCATGGAATAGAAAGGCGACAAATTCCCTCGGTCATACCAAAGGGAGTCGGTTTGTTGATTCAAAAAGGATTCCGTTGGCTCAACACGAATCAAAAGACCATTATTTTGATTGATGAGTAAGTTGTTAAATAAGGATTGGTATACATTGACACCGGGGAAATTGGAAGGAACTTCTTCGAAATCGTCGAAAACCTTGAATAGCGCACTTTGATCTTTAATTCCAAAAGTGAACCCTGTTAACTCATAAGAACTTGTTTTACCATAGAATAAACTCAATCGTTTATCAAAATCCAGTCCCGCATCTTTAACGGTCTTATTATCAGTGGATTTATCAAATAACTCCTGGTGAATTTCTTCCATGAAATCGTAGGTTATCCATTCGTCAATGCTTACTTTTTGAAGTAGATCGGTATTGTTAATGCTAAATACCGTCACCGCTTGAGGAGGAATTAATTTTTCTGCTCCCTGACCTCTTACGATAAGGTAGAATCCAATGGACAAGAACAACATTAATTTTTTCATAGGATTCAAGGCGATAAGGTTAATGAATGCTCAAGAAGTCCCGGATTCAACTTCATATCAAAGGTGTTGACCCGTAACATGGCTGCAGTTTTGGCAGGATTTAATTTGCACTGTGGGTTGCTAGAATGTTGTATGCTTTTAGGAAGCCTTGAGATACAGGTGTAACTGCCCATTTTTAGTAACTCATCATCGGTTTGTGTATCTGCTTTGATGCGTTCCTCTATGATTTTCGGGACGATGCGCTGTAAGGTCTTCGCATCCCAACCTATCCACGTGCTCTCTTCTTGATGGATATTACTCGAAGGATCAAGCTGCACGATAACCGATTTGATTCCCGTTTGAAGGTCGTCGATACGGGAAAAATTAACGGAAATCTTAACAATAAAATCCACTTTATTAAATTCTGTTTGCACTGAGTTTATACCTTTTTCCTTTTCCAGCAGCAATTTAAACTCCCCGATTTTGGTCTCAATTTCCTCAATTTTCGGTACTTTTTTTCCGTTAAAACTGTCCAGTGCTAGAATTGAATTTACCTTTATCTTGCTCGAACTCAAGTTAATCGTATACTTAAAAACACCTGAACCATCCATGTTGATGGACAAATCATCAATGATTTCAATGCATGAACCAAGCAATAAAGATGTTCCAAAAAGCAGAATAAGAAATTTGTTCATATCAATTCCCTTACAAATATATTACCATTGTCAAAATAAGAGCCCTTGTGTTCCAATATTATCATCCACGCGTTGTTGAACAGATGGGAAGTTGTTGTTTTCGCTTGTAAAGATTCGTTTAGAAATAGGGTGGCAACCCATGGACGTTTCTGCCAAAGGCTTATAAGTATTAATGGCCTTATCGCCATAGAGATACTCCTGATATTGTTCGTTTTCTAGCAATAGAGGCATTCTTTTCTTTGTATTATGGATTTCAGCCATCAAGCTGTTAGCCTGGGTCGTGATGATGGTAAACCCAAAATATACGTCTCGGGTCGCGACATCAATCCAGGTATCGTAAAGTCCTGCCATGTGAAAAAAAGGGCCCTTATTGGGGAAAATAAAAAAGGGTTTTTTATGCGCATCTACTTGTTGATTTTCATAAAAACCTGTGGATGGAATCACGCAGCGTTTTTGGGTAACAAGGTGTTTGAAACTCGCTTTTTCGTTGAGGCTCTCAATTCGGGCGTTTAATGTTTTGTTGGCAAAATCGTTGGGCTTTATCCCCCTGAACCACGAGGGAATTAATCCCCACCGCATGGGAATAAAAGAAGGCTCCGTCGTTATCACTGGCCACACAGGAAATGAAAACCCCGAGACAAGGTAGACGGGTGAAAAGTTCTCGAGTTGAGAGGTGTCTTTTCGGTACGCGTTTTCTAAATGATTCAGGCTCGCGCTCAACGAATTGCTGTAACACATTTGATTAAGGGAAGTATTCCAAGGAAATCAAATTAAATGACCTAATTAATGGTTAGCTTCTTTTCTAAATCTTCCAGGTAAACCCGAAATTGTTTATCGGTTTCCGATAAATTCATAACCGTTCGGCAAGCGTGCAACACAGTGGCGTGGTCCTTGCCTCCGCAATGAGCTCCAATATTGGCCAAGGAAGACTTAGTCATTTTTTTCGAGAAATACATGCTGATTTGTCGTGCCTGTACAACTTCGCGCTTTCGGGTTTTCGATTTGAGCAATTCGATGGGTAAATCGAAGTAGTCACAGACAATTTTTTGAATGTACTCAATGGATACTTCCCTCGCGGTATTTTTGACGAATTTATCGACCATTTGCTTTGCCAAATCCAAATTAATGGCCTTTTTATTTAGGCTGGATTGCATGAGTAAGGTGTTTAAAGCACCTTCAATTTCTCGAACATTGGTGTTGATGGAGTAGGCGAGGTATTCAACGACCTCATTGGGAAGATCAATACCACTTGAGTACATTTTTTTCTCAAGAATAGCAATCCTTGTTTCCAGGTCTGGAATGGTTAGGTCGGCAGAAAGCCCCCATTTGAACCGCGACAGCAAGCGCTGCTCCATGCCTTGCATTTCTACCGGTGCTTTATCGGAGGTTAATACAATTTGCTTACCATTCTGGTGCAGGTGGTTGAAAATACTGAAGAAAACATCTTGCGTTTTTTCTTTTCCTGCAAAAAATTGCACATCATCAATAATCAAAACATCCACCATCTGGTAGAAGTGAACGAAATCATTGGTCGTTTGATTTTTAATGGCATCAATAAACTGTTGCGCAAATTTTTCAGATTGAACGTAAAGGACCGTTTTATTGGGGTGCTGCTCTTTAATAGATAAACCAATGGCATGCGCAAGGTGGGTCTTCCCCAAACCTACACCGCCGTATATCAAGAGCGGATTGAAAGCGGTTCCTCCCGGTTTATTTGCGACCGCATAGCCGGAGGCACGTGCCAAACGGTTGCATTCGCCTTCAATAAAATTATCAAAAGTATGGCTGGGAATTAAATTGGAGGCAATGGTGATTTTCTTAAGCCCAGGTATAATGAAGGGATTTCTAATTTGTGACTCAGTGGCCTGCAAAGGAACTGTTTGCGCAGGGTTTTGGAGGTTGGAGGTGTTTTGGGTTGGTAACTTTACCGTGTAGGGTGTTGTTTGGTTTGAGTTATTTTCAATAACAATACTGTATTCCAACGTCGCATCAGGACCAATTTCTTTTTTAATGACTTTTTTTAGCAGGTGAATGTAGTGTTGCTCAAGCCATTCGTAAAAAAAGTGCGAGGGAACTTGAATGGTTAAAACGTTGTTTTCGAGTTTCGTTGGAACTATGGGCTCGAACCATACTTTGAACGCTTGGGGCGAGATGTTATCTCGGATGATGTTTAAACAGGATTCCCAAACAGTAGTATGAAGTGCTGACATAATATAACAAAATAACCAAAAGCGAGCCGCCACAAACCTGGGCGATTTTGGGGCCACCACAAGGTATAAAAGGCGAAAACAAATACTTAACAAAATTGGGCAGAAAAAATAATAAAAAAAATATCCTAAGGACTTGTATTTATTCTTTTTTTTGCTATTACTCTATCTTTTTCGAGGTTATCGACAAAAGCCGAAATAAGGAGGAGTCAAAAGTAATATAAATTGCCGTATTTTCACAACTAAAAAAGAAGAATAATGCAAATTTCTTTTTCCCAAGAAATCCAACTTCGGGTAAGGTATAGTGAGACCGACCAAATGGGATTTTGTTATTATGGCCATTATGCAAGTTTTTTAGAATCAGCACGCGTAGAGACCCTGCGTTCACTCGGTATTTCTTATCGAAAAATTGAGGAGGGAGGGATTCTCTTACCGGTTACATCGCTGCAAATCGATTATAAAAAACCATTACGATACGATGAATTGTTTTCAATTCACACGAAACTTGTTTCTTTGAGTGCTTGCACCGTAACCTTCGATTATGTTTTCTACAACCAGGCCAATGAGATTACAACAACAGCCTCCACCACCTTGGTTTTTACCGATGCAAAAAGTTTAAGACCCGTAAGAATTCCCAATAACATAATAGATACGCTTAGAGCTTATGAAATCGCAGAAAAATAATTTTGGACTAGTGCATAAATATGATGTTCTAAAGAGCAGTAAAGTTAAATCTAGGCCGGGCGAATTTAGAAATTTGGATTTTTTAAACAAGGAGGTTGACTCTCCGCGTTTTTTGCTGTTGGGGGTGAGCGAATGCATAGGACCTTTCGCAAATTATGGCAGGCTGGGAGCCAACCATGCTTTCTCGGCATTTTTAGCCTTCTTTTTGGCGTATCCAAATTTTCTTCAATCCTTCGATATCCTAGGTAACATCGAATTCATCGGTCCTTTCCCACAAGATGTCGATGATGCCGGACAGCTGGTGGAGGAACTGGATGCTTTTGTAGAGCAAGTACTGTTGGAAAAGGTGAATCAAGAGCAAATTCCCGTTATCATTGGTGGTGGGCACAACAACGCCCTGCCAATCATACGCTGGGCAAGCAAAAACAGGAATCTTTCAGCAGCCTTTAATTTAGACGCTCATTTTGATTGCCGAAGTATTGAGCGAAGGCACTCTGGAAATGCTTTTTCATCAGCCATACTCGAAGGCTCCTTAAATAAATACAAGGCGTTCGGTGTGGATACGTATGCGGCTAACGAGCACATCTGGAATTTTATAACATCGCATGGCGTTGGCTTCGTTCCTTTCACCGCCTACCTTCAAGGAAATTCGTTGAAAGATGATCTTTTAAACAGCATGGCTAGTGAAATATCCGTCGGTTTGGATATCGATTTGGATTGCATTGAAAATATGCCATCGTCTGCGCAAAGTCCTTCAGGGTTTTCCCTTAATGAAGTTCGACAGGCCCTACTTTCTTTAGCGAATAGTCCAATTGCGTACTTGCACCTGTGCGAAGGAGCTCCTCAGTCGTCTTCGGAAGAACGTATCGTGGGAAAGGCGATTTGTTTTTTGGTTACGGATTTTATCAGGGCTATGGAATAACGCAAATCTGCCCAATCTGAATGACTGCGTCAGCATTACATCCTTCAGGGTTCATGGACTTAGAGAGCGTGTAATCGAATTTAACTTTCAACCCCTTCTTTTTCATGCCGTCTTTCAAGTTTAAGGGAAACACTTTTGTAAAGGTAATTTCGCGCCCGGGGTTTAACGCTTCGGGTATTTCGATGTAAAAGGGACAACCGTCATCGGCAAGATGTACGATTCCAATGTAGGTATCGCCGGCAAATGTTTCGCTCGAAAGGATCTGCGCTTTTCGGGGTGTACAATCGTTGGCAAGTAAACTGAAGAGTATCAGGTAGATTAATTTCATATTTCAAGTACTAAAAAATGGGGGATATTTCCCCCATTTCAATTCCAATAACCTGTAGCAAGATTTATTTGGATTTATACCGTTCAACGAAGGAGATGGAACAAGGTTACAGACGAATTAACATTTTCACTTTAATAAACATTTTCATTAGAGCAAATTTGAAATCTTTGCGAAAATACCTTTGCAAGGTGATGAACTCGTTGAAGAAACGTAAAGCCCTAGTAGCTCTTTTAGAAGACCCTGATGAACGCATATATTTAGTTGTTTCACAAGTAATTCGGCTTGAGGGCATCGGAATGCTCGACTTATTGGACGCTGTAATTTCAAATGATTCGCCAAGCACATTGCATCGTTCAAGGGCCAGCGAGATCGCCGAATCGATTCGGTTGGACGCCGTTCGCCGTGAACTGAGCCTATGGAAGGATTCGCAGGAAAAAGACTTACTGCAGGCAATCATTTCCTTGTCAAAAATTCATAACTCCCAACTGGAAGAGTCTTGGGTTCTTCAACAGATGGAAATGCTGAGAAAAGATGTGTGGCTAGAACTCAACAATTATCAAACCGCTTTTGAGCAAGTAAAAGTTTTGAATCATGTGTTTTTTAAGGTTCACGGCTATCAATGTTCGGAAGGGTTGGATCGGGATGTGAACAGTTTGAATATTGCTAAGGTGCTTGAAGTTAAAAAAGGCAATTCTTTGATTATAGGATTGATCTATTCAATTGTTGCGAACTGGTTGGATGTTCCAATTCATGGTATTGACCTTCCACAAATATTTATCTTGGCACGAATGGATGAAAATCACAGTTCGATGTTTCGTCAGGAGGATAACCCATACGGTGTTCTGTTTTATATAAATCCGAGCGTCAGAGGACTAGTGTTTGATGAAGAACAAATTCATCGTTTTTTAAAGAAGTTAGAGGTCGCTCCCGAACGTAAGTATTTTGAGCCTGCGTCAAATACAGAGTTAATTCAACGTTATCTTTCGGCGTACGAAGATTGCTGTAAATTTAACGGGGATGTCACCAAGCTCAGGACTTACGAAGCGATCAAGCAATGGTTCTAGGTCAAGGAACTTTATTTGCCAATTGACCGCATGCCGCATCGATGTCTTTCCCACGACTTCTTCGGACATTTACTACCAGATTTTTTTGCTCCAAATAATTCCTAAAGTCCTCTGTTTTTTTTGCATTTGAACGATGAAATTTGCCGTCTCCGATGGGATTGTACTCAATTAGGTTGATTTTACAGGGCACACATTTCGCAAACGTTGAGAGTTTTGCCGCGTCCTCTAAAGAGTCATTGAAATCCTGAAAGAGTATGTATTCGAAAGTGATGCGTGTTTTGGTTTGCTCGTGAAAGTAAACCAAGGCATCAGATAGCGCATCAAGGTTGTTGGTTTGGTTGATCTCCATGACTTCGCTGCGTTTGGTGTCATCAGCTGCATGTAATGAAAGCGCCAGATTAAAACGCACCTTATCGTCGCCTAATTTTCGAATCATTTTGGCGATTCCTGCGGTAGATAGCGTAATTCGTTTAGGGCTAATTCCATAGCGGTTTGGATCGGTTAGAATCGCTATGGCTGTTAGTACATTGCTGTAGTTGAGCAATGGCTCTCCCATGCCCATCAATACGATATTGCTCAGTCCTTTTTCATAATGCTTTTGAGCTAACTGTTCTAACATGACGACTTGGTCGACGATTTCGCCAGGGCTTAGGTTTTTCTCAAGCTTCATTTTACCCGTAGCACAAAACAAGCAGGCTAAACTGCAACCAACTTGGGATGAAATGCAAGCCGTCATGCGCGTGGCAGTCGGTATCAAGACTCCTTCAATAATTTGGCCTTCGTGGGTTGAGAACCCGCACTTGATGGTTTTATCACTGCTTATTTGCGTATTTTTTATTTGCAGTTTGTCAATAAAAAAATGCTCGTTAAGCAAACAAATCAGGGCATCGCCGAGGTTATGCATGACCGAAAAATCACACGCGTTATTATTCCAAATCCATCTGCCAATTTGTTGTATACGAAATTTAGGAAAACCAGAAGAAACCAAATAATTACTGAGTTCTTCGTCCGAAAGCGAACGAATATTCCGTTTCGCTGATGCCATCGATCCTATCGAGGTAACATTACAGGCATTACCAACATCAGAATGTGTTCGTTCGCGTTTTTGTTTTCAAAAGGGGTGATTAAACCAGCGCGCGAAGGCTCACTCATGGATAGTTGGATTGATTCCGTTTCCAAAATGGAAAGCATCTCTACTAATGGGCGGGCATTGAACGCAATTGTCATATCGGAGCCAAGGTAATTACAGGTAAGGCGTTCATTAGCCTCGCTGGAAAAATCCATATCCTCTGCCGATAATTGCAGTTCTGAGCCGGCCAGTTTTAGAAGCACCTGGTGAGTGGTTTTATTTGAAAAGATAGCAACCCTGCGTAAAGAATTGTGAAATTGGCCTCGTTCAACGGTTAATACATTCGGATTTTCTTTAGGGATAACGGCTTCATAATTCGGGTATTTTCCGTCAATAAGCCTACAAACCAGGGTTAAATCGCTGAAGGTGAAAGTTGCATTCGACTCGTTGTATTCAATGCGAACTTGTTCTTCTCCTCGAATATTGCCTTTCAACAAGTTGAGGGGTTTTTTGGGAAGAATAAACGACGAACTTGAACTTGTAGAAATGTCCGTGCGCCGATACCTTACTAGTTTGTGTGCGTCGGTAGCTACAAAGGTGATATTTTCAGGAGAAAATTCGCACAGGACACCAGTCATTGTAGGGCGCATTTCATCGGTTCCCACTGCGAAAAGCGTTTTAGAAATAGCACTGGATAAAAGTTCACCGGAAACTTCAATGGAACTGCTATAATTCGCAGCAGGCAGCTTTGGAAATTCATTGCTATTAAAACCAATCATCTTCGATTTTCCGTTGTCATAAGCAATTTCAACAGCGTAGGACTCCATGTTGATGCGAAAGCTACAGGGTTGGTCAGGAAGATTTTTTAAAACCTCCAATAATAACTTTGCAGGAATGGCCATGGATCCGCTTCCTTCAGATTGCACCTCGAAGTGAGTAATCATGGTTGTCTCAAGGTCTGTTGCAACAATGGTAAGTTTTTGGCCCTCTACCTTAAACAGAAAGTTATCCAAAATAGGAAGTTTGGTGTTGGTGCTCAGCGCTCCTGAAATGCTTTGCAGATGATGAAGTAGCGTGGAGCTTGAAGTTACAAAATTCATAGTATCTTAATCAGTCTACAAAGATAACAATACTTTGATAACTCTCAAGCCTTTCTTTACTTTCTTTGCAACAATGCGGGGAAATAAATATGCCCTAAAAGGAGCGGATTGAACACAAAATACTGGCATTTTACCAAGTCTCCATTTTCCAATTCCGCCCATAGTGAATTCATATCCCAAGGTACCATTTCACCCAGTTCATTGCGTTGTAAATCCGTAGCTTTAATTCGAAACAGGTTTAATTTTTGCGTTTTTCCAAGTTTGGTTTTCAACCGAAGGGTACAATACTTGAGGCTCTTTTTTACCGAATCGCACTGCTGTTGAGACAACTCAAAGTTTGGCGAATTGAAATGCACTTTTCTAAATTCCTGCAAGTAGCGATAAACGTTTGATGTATCTAAGAAAGACAACATAACCCCCTGAGAACTCACCTTGTAGCGGGTCCCATCTTCTTGTATTTTGAAACTCAGGGTTGGTTGTTCGAAGTTAATGACCTCCACCAATTTAATTTGTTCGGGGGTAAGCGCAAATAACGACGTACAAAGCCATTTTTTTCGTTCCGTGAAAAACCTTGGACTGATAATGCCGTTTAATCCGCGAATCCGCATCATAACGGGCTCCTCACTCAGGCCTTCATCCTCGGACTCCAGCAACATGATTTGACCGTAATGATCCTGCGCCGGCGGACCTATGTACCACGTTTTAACCCAAGCTTCGTCCACAAAAAATTTTACGCGGATGTGCTGAGTGCTCATAAGGTTAATAAAATGTTTTTTTGACTTATCCGGCAGATACCCTTTAAATTCAATGAGTTTTGCGGCTTCAAGGATAAAGGACACATTGGGCGCTGAAACGCACTTACCGCGCTCATCTACCCAATTCCCCCCCTCCTTCTTTAAGGTAATCGTATTGCCGAAAGCGTCGCGAATTTCAATGGAGGAAATTCGGGTGGTATCTTCGATTGCAAAATCAAAGGATCCTGCATCGGATTTCCCTCGTTTTTTAATGAGGTTAGTTGCCGTCCAGGTCAACAAGGTAATCACTACCACGAAGAGGGAAAAGCCCATCCAAGGTTTATAGTTTTTCATGGGTAATGGTATTTTTTCCTTCTAAGCACGTAAACGAGCATCGCCAAAATTGCGATTACTCCGATAGGAGTCAAAAGGTTAAGATATCGTAAAAAATTACCCTCAGCAATCATCTTTCGCTGGTCTAATTGTCGAAGTTCAATTTGCCGACTTCGAATGTCGAGTACACTGTTGTCGCCTAACATGTAGTCCACCATGTTTTGAATAAATTCTTGATTCCCAAAAATCAATGGCCTACCATTTATATCCGGAACTTTACTGTACTTAAGGGCATTAAACGGAAATGCGGGGAATGGGCGATACTGGTAGCTCCCCCCTTGAAAAACAGAATCGTATTCATTGGCAATAAACGTACCGTTTCCAACGACAAACACTTTTGCCTCGGAGGAACTCTTAACCCGTTTAGTTCTGAATTTTTTAGGCACTTTTTGCATTTCAGCGACTTCTTCAATCGAGCGGTTATATTCATCGGCCAATTCTCGGTTTGAAAAATAAGAGGGTATTTCGCCTTCTGCCATTGCCGCAAGGGTGATTTTATTGATGGGATCATCGGGATTTTCAATAAAAGTCGGGTTTTCCCCAAATACTTGAAAATCCATCAAACTTATTTGCGGGGCAATGCCTGAACGGTTTGAGTTGCTAGAACTCGTAAGAATTTTACTGAGCTTCACCCCGGGGCGCTCAATTAATTGAAGTTCGTTGGGATAGGCAAGATAAACAGGATCGATGTTCCTCGTAATTGGATGTAGGGAAGGAGAACTTAAGACGTAATAGGGCCAACTTAAACTGCTGGTATTCTTGAGTTGAACTTTGCGGTAACCACAAATTCGATCAAAAACATAGTTTTCGTGAATTCGGATTCCGTAGTCAAACATCATTTTATCCAACTTGATGTTTTTCCGCAAGGTGTGGTCAAACAGGTTTCTTCCTAAGGAGTCTTCTTGGTGCTTCAGGGTATTTAAGAATACCATGAGCCTACCGCCATGCATGACAAATTGGTCTAGGAAATATAAATCGAGGTCTGAAAAGGGCTTTGTGGGATTGGCAATGATAATGCCGTCGAGGTCGTTCAACTCCTTGTAGGACGACTCTGATCCTAAATTGAGCATGGTTAGGTAAAAATACGGACTTAGAACGGCTCGCGCGTTGATGGTTTCTTGTTCCTTTAATTCCCCGTGTCCTTGTAAAAAAGCAACGCGCTGTTTTTCAGATTGACTTATTTTACGCATTGCAGAAAGGATGTTATACTCCAAATTATTCAGGGCGTTTTCGACAATGGGATTGATGCGATTGAGTTCAAGGGGATCGCCGTTTGGGGTGCCGGGTAAAAACTGTATGTAGGTTTCTTTTATTACCCCATTGGCGGAACAGGTAATTTCAGCGCCGGGCCAAAGAATTAGCTGCGATTGAATCCCATTTTTGACATATACAACCTTCGTGGGTAAAATTCCCTTATTAAAGAGCCCTTTAAGGAAAAAGTATTCCTCTTTTTTTGAGGCATGCCCTTCGTTAGGGTTGATAAATTCATATTCAATTCGGTTGCCCGCTAATGATTTGAAATCTTTTAATTTATCTTCTATTGCGTTTCTAAACCCTTGTATTTCGGCGGGAAGATCTCCTTCCAAATAAATTTTTAAGCTGATTCTGTTTGCTTGATCTTTCGTTTTTTTGAGGAATTCTTGGGTGCCTCCCGCCAAGGAAAAACGCTGATCGGCTGTCAGATCTATTTTAACGTTGAGCAAGGAAAAAATAATGTTCAGTAATATCAAAATCAAGATGACCCCACCTAGATAACCTCCGTTAAAAAGCCCTTTCAACTTCGTCATAATTTATTTTTTCAAGGTTTTTAAAGCAAATAGCGAGGCGCTTAAAAATAAAATAATGAACGAGACATTAAATACAATATCCGAGGCGTCGATAACGCCTTTTTTAATCGAATCGTAGTGGTAGTTCAACGTCAGGTATTGCAAGAAAATATCCAAATTTCCAAACTGGGCATATGTTCCAAGGAGGGCTAACCCGTCGTAAAAAAAATAACAAATCGCAATAGCTAGGATGAAAGAAACGATTTGACTTGAGCTCAAGGCCGAGGAAAAGATTCCTATGGCAACAAATGCCGCACCTAATAAGAGTAAACCCATGTAGGAGGTAATCGTTGACCCTGTGTCAATATTACCAACAGGTTTCCCCAAGTAGTAGAGCGAAATGTAATAAGTCAAGGTTGGAATCACCGACAACAGCAATAAGGTTAACCCGGCAAAATATTTCGCCAGCAAAATCCCAAGATCACTGATCGGGCGGGTGAACAGGAGTTCAATAGTACCTGTTCTTCGTTCTTCGGCGATAGACCTCATCGTAATAGCTGGAATCAATATAAGAAATACATAGGGAGCGGAATTAAAGAATGGGGATAAGTCGGCTTGACCCCGATCTAAAATATTCATAGAGGAATCTAACATCCAATTAAATAGCCAACAAGACATGAGAAAAATGGTCAGGAATACGTAACCAACCACCGAATTTAAAAAACTTCTTACCTCTTTAAGATACAGGGCAAACATGGCGCTTAATTATGGGGTAAAATTAACGTAATTATTGGTTGAAAACGTTTTCATCTGTTTTAGCTTGAGCATTTTCGTTCTCGTAGATGGAGTTCATGGACCAAGCACTAGCCTTTTCCGAAAACCAGGGTTTGATGGTGTTCCATGAGGATTGGAAAATGGCGGATTTACGATATGCTTCCAATGCGGCCTCACTTGTCCAACAGCTCAAGGTGTAGAATACGGAAGGAGAAGAGGTGTCTTGGAGCAATTTTAGCGAAATGCAACCTGGAAAGCGGAGAATGTCGTGGCTTCTCTCGTTAAAAGTTTTCAAAAACGTTTTGCAAAATCGGGCCTTAAAATGCAGGCGAACAACCCGGTACATCATAAAAGAGAGCTTATCTTTTGTACAGATCCTCTTGGGAAAAAAGCTACTCGAACCGATTCGCCCAAACGAATTCCAAAAAGTCGGTCAGCACCTCCACTTCCGGCGTTTGCCCCGCGATTAATCGCAATTTCAAGCCGTTGATTTTCGTTGAAAATTGCAACTCGGTCACCCATTGGCACATCGTTGTATGCCTTCGAAATGGTGTCGATATCGTCATTTCGCTTTTGATAGCTGATGGTAAAAGGAACATCCAAACCGAAACGTTCGAAATCTGATTTGAAAATATTTGTTATGATATTTCCAAAAGCATCAATATGAATCACATTGCCAATGATTAGGTTGTGTTCTATCTGCGGAACAGGAGTGAAAGCTCGCTTAAACTTATTCACCGTTTCACAGAATTCAGGGAAGGCTTTCTGATGGATAATATTTTTTGCGAGTCCGATGAAACAATTTTTAAGCATAAAGTTCCATTGATCCGGAAATTCTTCGATCGATTTATAGCGGTAAAGAGCCTGCGGGGGATCTGTATCGAGAAATGCCCCAATAAATCCGTTGTCAGAACAAATGATATACTGGTCTTGAAATTCCACAACGGTGGGATAGGCAAGGATGCTTTCGGGCTGGCCTGGTTGCAATTTGTTCGGTAGGTAAGGTTCGCAATCAACTCCCACAAGATGAACGGTTCCCTTCGGAAATTGATGAAAACAGCTGCGTAATTGAAAGGCGGCTTCGATGCTGTCGAAGGGCTTTATTTGGTGACTAATATCGATGCAAAGAGCATTGGGAATTTCTTGAAGCAATTGCGCCTTGACACTGGCAACATAATAATCTTTTAATCCTAGATCTGAAGTAAGCGTTATGATTTGCATTATTTACGAACGCAATGTTTGAGTTATTTTCTAATTTTACCAAAATTAAATTTTTTCTCAGACACCGTAATTGATAAATGCATTTTAATTGGATTTAGGTACCCGGAATATCGAGCTAAGTGATATCAATGCCGCCGCTTTTTTTGGGGTGAACAATCAAAACCTGAAACGCATTAAATCCTATTTTCCAAAACTTTCTGTAACCGCCCGAGGCCATCTTATACTCGTGAAAGGCGAGGAAGAATTGTTGGATTATTTTGAGGTAAAACTCAACCTCCTCCTGCGTCATTTTGAAAAGTTCAATCAACTGACGGAAAATAATATCGATAACCTCATGCTTGACGAGGGGGAGAAATTATTAAACGATGATGACGGTTCCGAAACCATAGTGCATGGCAACGGGGGTCTTAAAATAAAAGCCCGCACCTTAAATCAAAAAAAACTTGTTGAAGTTTTGAGGAAAAACGACATGGTGTTTTGTATTGGTCCGGCAGGAACAGGAAAGACCTATACAGCTGTCGCTTTGGCTGTCCAAGCTCTAAAAAAGAAAGAGGTTAAAAAGATTATTCTTACCCGTCCAGCCGTTGAGGCAGGGGAAAATTTAGGATTTCTTCCCGGTGATTTGAAAGAAAAATTAGATCCCTATTTAATGCCCTTGTACGATGCGCTCCGGGATATGATTCCCCCTGAGCGTTTGGCCGAAATGATCCAGTATGGCGTTATTGAAATTGCTCCTTTGGCTTTTATGAGAGGAAGAACCTTAGATAAAGCTTTCGTTATCCTTGATGAGGCCCAAAACACCACCATCATGCAAATGAAAATGTTCCTAACACGAATGGGCATGACGGCCAAATTCGTGATTACTGGCGATATGTCGCAAGTGGATTTACCCAGAAAGCAACGATCAGGATTAACCTATGCTTGTCGAATATTGAGGGATATTGAGGGTATCGGTGTGGTGGAAATGGGAAACAGCGATATTATTCGGCATAAAATCATTGCGAAAATAATTTCCGCCTTCGAAAAGCAAGAGGAGTTGGATAAAAAATTCAAAGAAGACCATGGAAATCAAGGAGTTTAAGTTTAAAGGTCAAACGGCATTTTATCGAGGGAAGGTTAGGGACGTTTACACCTTAGAGGACGGACGCTTGGTGATGGTTGCATCGGATAGAATCAGTGCTTTTGACCACATTTTACCACGACCCATTCCCTTTAAGGGGCAGGTATTGAATCAAATTGCGGCTTATTTTCTGCGCCAAACATCCGACATCGTTCCGAACTGGTTTCTGGCTTCTCCGGATCCCAACGTGGCTGTGGGAATAGCATGTGAGCCCATTCGCGTCGAAATGGTAATTCGAGGATATCTTTCAGGACACGCGGCACGAACCTATGCTTCAGGAGAACGGACCTTGTGCGGGGTTACCATGCCCGATGGGATGAAGGAAAACGACCGTTTTCCGGAACCCATAATCACCCCTGCTGTAAAGGCCGACGAAGGTCACGATGAGGACATTTCCCGCGAGGAAATTTTACGCAATAACCTTGTTTCCGAGAACATCTTCTTACAAATGGAGGATTACACCCGGAAATTGTTCCAACGAGGTACCGAAATGGCGGCTGCTCAAGGATTGATTCTGGTCGATACCAAATATGAATTTGGCTTGTGCGAGGGAAGGCTTTTGCTCATGGATGAAATCCATACGCCGGATTCTTCACGGTATTTTTACCTCGAGGGATACGAGCAACGCCAAAGTAAAGGCGAACCGCAGCAGCAATTGTCTAAGGAGTTTGTTCGCCAGTGGTTGATCGAGAAAGGATTTCAGGGTTTAGAGGGGCAAATCATGCCAACCATGGATGACGCTATGGTGAATCAGGTGTCTCAAAGGTATATTGGTTTGTATGAACACCTTACGGGTCAGGAATTTCAGGCTGGAGAATACGACCAACTGCATCAGCGCATTCAAGACGCCGTAGAGCGTTTTTTACTTATCCCATAATTCATAAATAGGTTCACCCGTCATGCTTGCAGGCCGTTGCAATTCCAAGAAATAAACCAAAGTCGCCGCGATATCGGTAATGGCTATTGGACGATAGATATTGCCTTTTTTTATTCCGTTTCCATACCAAAGCAGTGGAACATGCGTGTCGTAATTGTAGGCAGTACCGTGGGTTGTTCCCCGATGGGCCTCGTCGCTATCCTCGGATTCGCTTATTAATCCCGGTTTGAGCATAAAAAGCACATCGCCGCTTCGTTCTTTGGTATACCCTCGGGCGAGCATGTTATCCCAGTTACTCCATACATTTCCGTGATCCAATTGATGGGCACTTACAGCCGTACGAACTAAGGGCTGTTTACGCATCCATTCAACGGCTTCTTCTTGCAATGTGGTTAAATTGAGCCCCAACGCAGCGACTCTTTCTCTGTTAAAGTACAGGTTTAAATTTTTGCATTTTACGACCAATGGTTCTCCATATTTTGCTTGCCACTCCAAGTTTAAGGCCACAACCAAGGAATCAACGTTAAAGTAACCACCTGGTAACTTTGAATCCACCAGTTGTTGTGGAACCGGAACCACTGCATGATCGGCTGTGAGAAAAACGATGTAGTTCTTTTTTCCAACCTCCCGGTCGAGGCATTGAAACAAACGCTCTAATTCAAGGTTCAACCGCAGGTACATGTCCTCGACTTCCAAAGAGTATGGCCCAAATTCATGTCCTGCTATATCCGTAGATGAATAGCTGATGCAGAGAAAATCGGTAGCATTTCTTTTTCCGAGTTGCTCCGCTATGATAGCTTTTTTTGCCAAATCGGTAAGTTGAGTGTTGGCAAAAGGGGTTACAACAAATTTAGCAAAATTACCCAAGCCAATTTCCTCTTGGGTGTAAGGGAAAACAGGTGCTTTTTTGCCTGAAATAATTCGCTCATAAGGGGAATCATCTAAGGTTCGAGAATAGCGTTCTTGAGGAAGCAGCAAGTTCCAGTCTGATAAATAATTATTGGCGGAATGGACGGCATTAAAATCCGTTAACCACGTGGGAAGACTTTCTTTAAAATAGCTGCTTGTTATAAAAGAACCGGTTTGAAAATCAAACCAATACGAACCGTCGGAAAGATGTCCTCCGGGAAGTATTGCGCTGCGATCTTTAACGGATAGCGAAATGACTTTTGCCTGGGGGTACGTGAGTTTTAACTGGTCAGACACGGTTGTGGTTTCTAAAAAATGGGGTGATGCCATTCCAAATCTCGAAATAGAGCCAATGGTTTTTACCGTCGTATCCAATACGCAGTTAACCGATTTTTGCAGGGTGCGATCATACCAATCGTTGGCCACAATTCCATGATTAGAGGGAGTTGTACCCGTGTAGATGGAGGCATGTCCTGGTCCTGTATAGGTCGGAACGAAGTTGAACGTGGCGTTCTTACAATTAACCCCTTTTGAAAGAAAACGTTGAAATCCACCCATCCCAAAGTTGTTGTCGAAACGCTGAAGGTAGTCATAGCACATTTGATCCACCACGACGCCTACGACAAGTTTTAGGTTTTGAGCATTTAAACCAAGGGAAATAAAGCAAAATGAAAATAAGACGTTGCGCATTAGTTTTTTCCTTTGCCGGGTTTTAATGGAACAGGATTCATCGGAGCCGGAGTTTGGTTCAAGGGCTTGGTATTTACAGGTTTCGGCGTTACCGGTTTGGCCGGTTGTTGGACGCCCCCCTCGTTTTGAGATGGTTTCAAATCCGGGGCATGAATGATGGGTTTTGGGTGCGCTGTTTCTTTTTCAGGGGCGTTGGAAGCGGGGTTAATCTCAGCGGGTGATGATGGTGGTTTCGGTTGAGCATTGCCGTCCGGGTTTTTCGTAGGCATTACGCTGTTGGTATTAACCAAAGGATGCCTCATTCGTTCCATAATAACGCCTTCGGTGGCTGGGGGGGGATTTGGGATAGGGTTGGGGCTTAAGTCCAAATAAAAGGAATCGAAGATGCATCCGTTCATTTCGGCTTCCGTAACTCCTTGTTCACGGCAACGGTTTCTAGCCGCTTCTCGGCTATTATTGGGGATGGCAGAAAAGGTGCGAATAACTCGAGGAAAAGATCGGTCGGTATAAAAATCCGTGGTTAATCCCGGTAGGTAATCAAACAAACTGCTGTCGGTTTTTACCCGATGTACTTCCGCGAAACCTTTGATAAGTTGATTTTGATAACGCTGTTCAATATCTTCGGTAATTGCAGCGAATTCTGGAGCATTCATTCCAATAAATCCGGCCATGGAATTGAAGTTGCTTTGACGGCTGGTTTCGAATTCATCGAACGATACTCCATTGCCGTTCCCCAACAAACCTGTCAGCACCGAATTATGGCACCGAGGAATTTCGAAGGTTACGTTGATAAATCCCATTCGCCCTCCCCGTACATCAAGGAAAACGCGTTCTCCCATAGGCCCTGCAACGATGTAATTTCTCCCTACAACACGAACCGTTCCACCGTGAGGTAAGTAATAGGTGCGGCCTTGCAATTGCAAGGGTTGGCCATTTAACCATAAAGGTTGGTTCGAGCCATCGGGCACATCCTCAACGTAATAGCACAAACGATCACCGTACAATTGTACAGCAACCGCGGTATTTAAGGAAAAGTCGTCCCGTTGGGGTTTTTGCCTTGTCTGAACCTCAAAACGCCCTAACGACTTGGTCAATACAAATTCTCCTACAGTTTGAAAAGAATAAGAACTGCGGTCGTAGGTTACCGTATGCGGGTCTCCGAAACTTCTTCCTTGCAAAGAGGAACAGAGGGTAGCTTCCACCAGAGACATCAGGGTGTTACTTACGAGGTCGGATGATGGACTCTCGAACAAAATTTCTTGAAGCGCATTGCGTGTTTCCATCGGAACCATCGACATCAGTTCATAGGGAGTGAAATCTTCAGCAAAGGTCCTGTCGGGAAGAACTTGGTTGTGGGAAATCGCTCGAGCGGATTCCATCAACCATGCTCCCCGAATGGAGTCCCATTGAACTAAGGTTCTTTCCAAATCCAGCGATTGCGCAAAAAAAATGTTGCCAAAGAGTACGCAGAATAGCCCAAAAAATAGAGGTTTAATTACAATCACGGTAGGATTAATTTGTAGCCAACACCTTTGATGGTATGAATCCATTCATCGCCTATTTTTTCACGGATTTTTCGAATGTGTACATCAATGGTTCTATCTCCTACCACAACTTCAGTTCCCCAAACGGAAGATAATATTCGCTCTCGTTGAAATACCGTATTGGGTTTGGAAATTAAAAGCGCCAACAAGTCAAATTCCTTTCGAGGCAATTGCAAAATTTTGCCGTCAAGGGTGACAATGTGCTTTTCTTTATCAACGTTTAGTCTTGCGCCAATAGTTGAGTTTGGAACATTGAAATTTGGATTTTTCCTACGGAATAAGGCGTGAACTCTGGAAAGCAATACAGCAGGTTTGATAGGTTTGGCGAGGTAGTCGTCGCTTCCAGCTTGAAGCCCGGCGATTTGACTGTAGTCTTCGGATCTCGCCGTTAAAAAAGCAATGAGAATGTCGTTATAGTTGGTGTCTTCTCGAATCGCTTCACAGGTTTGTATTCCATCCATCCCCGGCATCATTACGTCCAATAGCACCAAGGATGGCCTGTTGGTTTTAATTTTTTCAAGGGCAACGAGACCGTTTTCAGCAAGATCGCATTCGAAACCCGCCTTTGTTAGGTTGTAATATAACAACTCTCGAATGTCCGGGTCGTCGTCAACGATTAAAATACGTTTCATGAAGTTCGAAGGTATGAATTTATTTGGTAAAGCACACCGTTAATGCCCGTTTTAGTGATTTAACATTTTTTTAGAAAAAAAACAACCACGCGTGTAACGAAGTTTCGAATTCGCATTATCTTTGTAGTAGTAGTAGGTTAGGTTGATTAGTCAGAAGCTTTGGGAAACCAAGGCTTTTGGCTTTTTATGGGTAATATGATCAACACATAGAGCGTTATGGAAATCTCACTTTTGTTGGCGGAAGACGACATCAATCTAGGTTTCGTTATTGCAGATCAATTGCGTGATGAGGGTTACAGGGTGTCTTTGGCCACCGACGGAGCAGATGCTTTGAAAAGATTCAGCGAGGAAGCCTACCATCTCTGCATCTTTGATGTGATGATGCCTAAAAAAGATGGTTTTGCGCTGGCGAAAGATATTCGAAAAGTGAACAAGGATATTCCAATTTTATTTCTGACCGCAAAGGCCATGACGGAGGATAAAATTGAGGGTTTTAACGCAGGCGGAGATGACTATTTAACCAAGCCCTTTGCTGCCGAAGAACTGAGCTTAAGAATCCGGGCATTGTTGAAAAGAGTAAATCTTCAAATCGATCAAACCGAGGAGAAAATTTTAAACATTGGAGCATTCTTGTTAGATACAGAAAACCTGAAGCTAAGCATCAACGGACTCGAAAACGGGTTGACAAAAAAGGAGGTGCAAATCCTCAAATTACTGTTTAAATTCCATAATCAAGTTCTTCCAAGGGAAGTCATATTGAATACGGTATGGGGCCAAGATGATTATTTTGTCGGCCGAAGTTTAGATGTATTCATCACAAAGCTTAGGAAATATCTCAAAGCGGATTCACGAATTAACATTAAAAACATTCACGGAATAGGGTTTAAAATGGAGGTGAAAGAATGATTCTTCACCTTGAAACCTCGACCCAAATCTGTTCGGTAGCCCTTTCTAGCAAGGGTAAACTATTGGCTTTTGAGGAGTCTGATTCCGATGGATACATCCACGGCGAACAATTGACGCTTTTTATTGAGAAAGTGCTGCGAACGGGCAATGTTACGCTGAAGCAGCTCGAAGGTATTTCGGTAAGCATAGGGCCCGGTTCCTACACGGGCTTACGCATCGGTGTTTCTACTGCAAAAGGGTTGGCTTTAGGATTGAATTTGCCCATTTTTGGAATTTCATCCTTGGAAAGCATGGTGGAAATTGGCCAACAAAAATACGGAGACAAAACATTTGTAGCAGCTCTTGAGGCACGGAAATCAGAGGTTTTTCTGCGCATAGAATCGAATAAAAAGGTAGTGTTTCACGATAATGTGGTCGACTTAGCGACCTTTCAATGGGAATTGAGTGGAGCCTTGGTTTTATTGGGGAATGCTCATCTTAAGTTGCAAGATTTTCTGGGAAATCACCAATACGTGGTCAGCGAAATTCGGTCGCCATCCGCCTTGGGTCAGGTGAATTTAGCCTGGAAACGCACGATGCAAGGGTTGCCTGATGATGTGAATACCTTGATCCCCAACTATGCTAAACCTTGTTTTATTAACGTGGTAAAAAGTTAATTATCGAAAATGTAAGGGGCTGTTACTTTTATACCGCTTCCTTTATTAACTTTGTAAAAAGTTTGTGGAAATGTCATCGAAAATTCACGCTCAAATAGATAATTTAAGGGCGATTTTTGTTGAAATGAAGTCAGGTTTAATCAATGAGCGTCAAAGAGCTAAGGCTCTTAGCGAAGATTTAAACAAGGCGAACGAAGCTGCCGAACAATTAAAGTTGCGAAATGCTGAACTCACAAGTCAGTTGGAGGAACTGCAGAATGCTTCGAACACAAACCGGCAGGACGTCAAGGATTCCGCCTCACAACACTTAGAGAGAAGAGAGGATGAAATTGATGCATTGGTGAAAGAAATTGAGTTTTGCATTCAACAGTTAAAAGATAAACATGCCTAAGGTTTCATTGAAGTTAGAAATTGCGGGGAGAACTTACCCTATTTCTGTATTAGAGTCGGAACAGCAACGTGTTATGGAAGCGGCCAGTACCCTCAATGAGGCGATAAATTCGCTCAAAAAGCAATATGCGGTTAATGACCTTCAGGACCTTATGGCAATGGCCTCCTTACAGCTTATTTTGAAGTCTAACCAAAATTGCCAAGGAGAACTTCAGACCCTGGAAAGCAAACTTGAAAACTTAGTCAAAGAGTTTTCAAGCCACTGATTTCGGCGACCCTTTCCTGCCCTTATGTTTAACTCTTAAAGGCTATGAAATGGACATATTATCAATTATTTTAGGACTAGCAGTGGGTGGAGGGGTTTCTTATTTGGCCCTTAACGTAGTATCGGCAAATTCATTGAAGAAAAAAGTGACAGAAGCCACCGAGGAGGCTGAGCGCATCAAAAAGGAAAAAATGCTTCAGGCGAAAGAGAATTTCCTCAAGCTAAAAGAAGAGCACGAAAGCAACATCAAAGATCGAGAACGCAAAATGCAATCCAACGAAGACCGAATTCGTGGTAAGGAGAATTCACTTAATCAAAAATTAGAAGAAGTAAATCGCAAGGAAAAGGATCTAGAGCGATTAAAAGAGGAAACTCAGCAACGAAATCAGGCGATTGCAAACCGTGCAGATGAAATGGAAAAACTTCAGCAAAAACGTGTTGCAGAGCTTTCCAAAATTAGCGGAATGTCTGCTGAGGAGGCTAAAAAAACGATGATGCAGGCTTTAGTGGATGAAGCCCGAACAGGAGCTATGGCGCAGATCAAAGAAATTACCGAAGAAGCCAAATTAAATGCCAATAAAGAGGCCAGGAGAATAGTAATTCAAACCATTCAACGTGTAGCTACAGAACAGGCAATCGAAAATGCCGTAACGGTTTTCAACATTGAGTCGGATGAGGTTAAAGGTCGAATTATTGGACGTGAAGGACGCAACATTCGTGCGATTGAAGCAGCAACAGGCGTGGAGGTGATTGTTGACGATACCCCAGAAGCGATCATTCTCTCTTGTTTTGATCCCGTTCGACGGGAAATTGCGCGCTTATCCTTGCATCAACTGGTTACAGACGGGCGCATTCATCCTGCGAAAATTGAGGAGGTGGTTGCTAAGACGAAAAAACAATTACAGGACGAGATCAATGAAATTGGTCGCAGAACCTGCATTGATTTGGGAATTCATGGACTGCATCCTGAATTGATGCGCATGATTGGTAGGATGAAATATCGCTCTTCATACGGGCAAAATTTGTTACAGCACTCTCGCGAAGTTGCGAACCTTTGCGCAATCATGGCGGCCGAGTTGGGCCTCAATGTTAAACTGGCCAAAAGAGCGGGGTTACTTCATGATATTGGCAAGGTGCCGGATGAGGAACCTGAGCTACCCCATGCCATTCTTGGCATGAAGCTGGCAGAAAAGTTTGGGGAAAAAGCCGAGGTGATCAATGCCATCGGTGCCCACCACGATGAAATTGAAATGAAAACCTTGATTTCTCCGATTGTGCAAGTCTGTGACGCCATTTCTGGAGCTCGTCCTGGAGCGAGACGTGAAATTGTCGAAGCTTACATCAAACGAATCAAGGAATTGGAGAACCTTGCCTTGTCTTATGATGGGGTGGGCAGCGCCTATGCCATTCAAGCAGGACGAGAACTTCGGGTGTTGGTTGAAGCCGAGAAAGTAAGCGATGAAAAAGCCGATGAATTATCTTTTGCCATTTCCCAGCGGATTCAAACAGAAATGACCTATCCAGGCCAGGTTAAAGTCACCGTTATTCGGGAAAAACGATCGATCAATTTTGCCAAATAACCAATGCTGGATAAGCACCTGAAAATTATCGCAGGACCTTGTAGCGTCGAAACACCTGATCAAGTTCGACACATTGCCAGAGAATTATCAGGGCTAGATTTGTATGCATTTCGTGCTGGAATCTGGAAGCCCAGAACTCAACCTGGCGCTTTCGAAGGGGCCGGGCTGGAGGGCGTAAAGTGGCTCAAAGAAGCTTGTGCAGAGTTTGGTTTCTCTCCCATTACTGAGGTTGCAAGTAGCGCTCATGTCGAAGCGGTTTTGAAAGCGGGTTTTTCAAAGGTTTGGATTGGCGCCAGGTCTACCTCTAATCCTTTTTCCGTGCAGGAATTGGCCGATGCCTTGCAAGGAACGGCAACAACCGTACTCATAAAAAATCCAACAAATCCCGATGTTAAACTTTGGATTGGGGGCATTGAACGTTTATACAAAGCAGGCATTAAGGAGATCATTGCGGTGCACCGCGGTTTTTCAACCTACGATAAACAACGCTACCGAAACCTGCCCAATTGGCAACTTCCCATTGGATTGAGGCAAGCATTTCCAAAACTTGAAATTTTATGTGACCCATCCCACATTACCGGCAAAGCGGAAAACGTTCCGATGGTCGCCCAAATGGCCGTAGACTTGAAATTTGATGGTTTGATGGTCGAAGTACATACTCACCCGGAAAATGCTTGGACAGATTCATTGCAGCAGATTACTCCAAGCGCATTAAAAAATCTTCTTGTAGGATTAAAATATCGCAGCCGCGCGGAATTGGACAAGGAAGAACTCCGTGGTTTGCGTGCAGAATTATCGGTATTGGATGAACAACTAATCCGAATACTTTTTAAGAGAATGGGGATTTCCGAGGCTATTGGACATTACAAGAATGAAAACCATATCGCTATTTTTCAAACCTCTCAATGGGAAGATTCCTTGAAGAAATTCGTAAATATGGCCGGTGAAATGGACATCTCCCCCGAATTTGCTAAAGAACTTTTTACGTTGATTCATCAAGAATCAATAGAAACCCAGTCGCGCATTCTCAGTAAGGAAAACGATTATGGTTCAGATTCGACCAAATAGGTTACTTCAGGTGTACCCGGCGCCTGTTTCAAAAAGCCAGTTGCAACGAGAATTGCTTTTAGCCTTGTGTTCTAACGGGGAATCTATTTTGAGGGGCAACCTTGTTCAAATACCCGAAGACGTATTTAAAGCCCTTGAGGTGATTGAAACCCTTGGGTGTATTGTCGCTCGTTCGGATAACCAATGGAAAATTTTACCTCCTAAAAACAAGCAAAAATTCGACCGCATCAAGCTTCAGGTTGGGGAATCGGGGTTTTTATTACGTTCCATAGTATCTATTGGATTTTTGTTCGCGGATGAGCTAATCCTTCAGGCTTCAGGCACCTTGCTGAACCGCAAACTGGAGAGCCTACAAGACGATTTGAAGGCTTTGGGAATTGGTCAGATTTCATTAAAGGGCGCTTGGCCTCTGGTGTTGAGGAAAGAGGTTGCTTTTAGCGAGCAACTAACTTTGGATGCATCAAGTACCTCGCAAACTGCTTCAGGCCTTATCATGGCAATGGCCGCTCAGGAGGGTAGATATGAGGTGTTTTTAGAAAATCCAGTAAGTAATCCCTATTTGGAATTCACCTTACAGTGCCTTAGAAATCGAGGGGTAGAAGCGTCAATGACAGAAAATTTGTGCACCATAAATTCCTCGGGCATTCGAGGAGCTAAAGTGCATGTTCAAGGCGATTGGAGCGGGGCGGCGAACCTGCTGTGCATGGGGGCAATGTCGGGTCAAGTTAGCGTAAAAGGATTGTTATTGAATTCATTACAGGCCGATGAACTGGTGTTGGATGTGCTTCGGAAATATGGGGCTACCGTTGAAATCGATTCGGAAGGAATTAAAGTGGCTCATAAGGAGCAAAATCGTTTTCAAGTGGATCTTACCGATGCCCCTGATTTGTTTCCTGTACTTGCGGTACTTGCCGCTTCTGCGAACGGCGAAAGCCGATTAGAGGGAATTCATCGATTGGCGACGAAAGAATCCGATCGATTGACTTCCACGATGGCATTATTGAACTTGTTGGGGGTTGAACATTGGATCGAAGACCGTGCGCTCATCATTCAGGGGGGAATGCACTACCAAGGAGGGATCATTGATTCTTTTAAAGACCATCGCATCATTCTCGCAGCGGTGGTTGCCTCTAAGTTTTTGAACGAGCCTTTATGGATTAATTCCGTGAAGGAGGTAACTAAGTCCTTCAAGGGACTCGATTTTTCTTAATTTTACCTCGAATTATAAAATGTATACCTAATTTTTCAAACTCAGTGTTGTTTAAAGACAAACCTGATGGTTTAACGAATGTTCAAGAATACAATGTCGTTGGAGGTATGCTCTCGTACGGTGGTCGAGTTGAATACATGATCAGCGATCAGGTAGGAGTAGGCGCTGATGTTAACTATGTTGAAGCGGGGTTCGCCGTTAAATTCGAAGATTTCGTATACGGAACGAACGGCGATGCTATGCAAAATGCGAACGGTGATTATTTGTACACGAGTTATCAAAGTGAGTATAGCGTAAAAAGGCTGCGTGCTATGTTTCGTTTAAATTACCATTTCGCTCAATCCGAGAAAGTTGATATGTACACAGGATTCGCCGGAGGTTATTTAAACACGAACCGAACAATCAAAACCAATCCAACGAATTCAAAGTATGAGGACGAACAATTGGGCGATGCTCTTATTCCAGTTGCAATTAGAATTGCAGTGGGCGCAAAAATGTATTTCACGCAAAACATCGGAGCCCACGTTGAACTTGGTGCCTTCGGTGGCGGTATTCTACAGGCTGGTTTATCCGTTAAGTTCTGACAACTGTTTTTAATGAAATAAAAAGGGGGAAGAGCTTCCCCCTTTTTTTATTCCGTTCGCTGGAGTTATTGCTCCATGCGCTTAATCAAATTCAAGGCCGATCCTGCTTTAAACCACTCAATTTGAGACTGGTTATAGGTATGGTTGAGCACGATATCATCATGCGTTCCGTTTTGGTGCTGAATGCGTAAAGTGAGCGGCTTTTCAGGAGCAAAGGCGGTTAAATCCAAAAAGTCGAACGTATCGTTTTCTTGGATTTTATCATAGTCTCCTTCGTTCGAGAACGTAAGGGCCAGCATACCTTGCTTTTTAAGATTGGTTTCGTGGATTCGAGCGAAGCTTTTCACGATCACAGCGCTTACGCCCAAATGGCGCGGTTGCATTGCTGCGTGCTCGCGGGAAGAGCCTTCTCCGTAATTATGGTCGCCTACAACAATCGAAGCAACACCTGCAGCTTTGTAGGCGCGCTGTACCGCAGGAACTTCACCGTAGGCGCCGGTTAATTGGTTTTTAACCTCATTGGCTTTACCGTTGAACGCATTTTCCGCTCCAATCAATAGGTTGTTGGAAATGTTGTCCAAGTGTCCTCGGTACTTTAGCCATGGTCCCGCCATAGAAATGTGGTCGGTGGTGCATTTGCCTTTCACTTTAATCAATAAACGAGCTCCTTGGAGGTTGTTGCCGTTCCATTCTGGGAAATTATCCAACAATTGCAGACGTTGCGAATCGGGGGCAACCAATACTTCAATCCCGCTTCCATCAGCGGCGGGTGCTTGGAATCCGTTGTCCTCAACGGCAAACCCTCGTTGAGGCAATTCATCCCCTGTAGGAGGATTTAATTTGAAGGCAGCTCCATCGCTTCCAATCAATGAGTCGGTGATGGGGTTAAAACCTAAATCACCCGAAATAGCGAGAGCAGCTACCATTTCTGGGCTTGTAACAAAAGCATGCGTATTGGGATTACCATCAGCCCTTTTCGAGAAATTGCGGTTGAACGAATGCACAATCGTATTTTTCTCCTGTTTTTCTGCACCCGCTCGGTCCCACTGACCAATGCAGGGCCCGCAAGCGTTGGTGAAAATTTTGGTTCCCATTTTCTCGAAATCAGCTAAAATTCCATCCCGCTCTGCGGTGTAACGCACTTGCTCGGATCCCGGATTGATGCCGAATTCTGCTTTGGGAACAACGCCATGTGCAACGGCTTGTTGAACAATCGATGCAGCTCGCGCCAAATCTTCGTAAGATGAATTGGTGCAAGACCCAATCAATCCCCATTCTACCTTCGTTGGCCATCCGTTTTGCTCCGCCTCTTGACGCATTTTGGATACTGGAGTACCACGATCCGGCGTGAACGGACCGTTAACATGCGGTTCCAATTCTGAAAGGTTGATTTCGATCAATTGGTCGAAATAGTCTTTAGGATTCGCATACACTTCCGGGTCTCCAGTTAAATGATCGGCAATAGTATCTGCGGCTGCAACCACGTCTTTCCGTCCTGTCGCATGTAAATACCTGCGCATGGACTCGTCGTAACCGAAGGTAGAGGTGGTAGCACCAATTTCAGCGCCCATATTGCAGATAGTTCCTTTACCCGTGCACGATAGGGACTCTGCGCCATCACCGAAATACTCGACAATATAACCGGTTCCTCCTTTAACAGTTAAAATATCAGCTACTTTGAGTATGATATCTTTGGCGGATGTCCAGCCGTTAAGTTTTCCGGTCAACCGGACCCCAATCAGTTTCGGGAATTTAAGTTCCCAGGCCATACCTGCCATAACATCTACGGCGTCAGCACCCCCAACACCGATGGCGATCATCCCTAATCCTCCCGCATTCACCGTGTGCGAATCCGTTCCGATCATTAAGCCACCCGGAAACGCATAATTTTCCAAAACCACCTGATGAATGATTCCCGCACCCGGTTTCCAAAACCCAATGCCGTATTTATTCGAAATAGAGGCCAAAAAATTGAATACTTCGTTGTTTTGGTTTAAGGAATCTTGCAAGTCCTTGCTCGCTCCAACTCGTGCCTGAATAAGGTGATCCGCATGTACAGTAGACGGAACGGCAACTCGTTTTTTTCCAGCTTGCATAAACTGCAGCAGTGCCATTTGAGCCGTGGCGTCTTGCATGGCGACACGATCAGGAGCGAAATCAACATAGGACTTACCTCGTTCCAAAACGCTTTGAGCATCCCCGTCCCATAGGTGTGCGTATAGAATTTTTTCAGATAGCGTGAGGGGTTTGTTCATGACCGCTCTTGCCGCTGCAATGCGCTTGGGGTATTGGCTGTATACCCGTTGAATCATTTCTAAATCAAAAACCATGGGATAAATTTTTGTAAATCTACTATTTTTAGGCAAATCATAGTTGCTGTAGCAGCATTTTTATGGTTGGAATATGCCTAAATTTGACCTATGTTAGAACATTTAAAGATTCTTGATTTATCTTCGGTGCTTGCCGGTCCCTCGGTCACTACCTTTTTTGCGGAATTAGGCGCTGAGGTGGTTAAAGTAGAGCACCCCGTTCATCAAGACACTACTCGGTCGTGGAGAATACCAGGAGAATCCAGCGAGGTAACAAGCTATTTTTCCAGCATCAATTACAAAAAAAAGTTTCGTTCACTGGATCTTTTGAGTCCCGAAGATCGCAAGGAACTCGACCTGTTGGTAGAGCAATCGGACGTCATAGTCATGAATTTCAAAATGACAGATTATCCGAAATTTCGGCTAACCGATGAAGATTTGTGTGCGTTAAACCCGCGCTTGATTATTGCAAAAATCTCAGGCTTTGGTGATTCTTCCGAAAGGGTAGCCTACGACTTAATTCTTCAGGCAGAGACGGGGTTTATGTTTATGAATGGTGAACTTAATAGCCAGGGGCTAAAGTTGCCCTTGGCAATGGTTGATGTTCTTGCAGCTCACCAACTTAAAGAAGCCATCTTATTGGCACTTTTAAAACGTCAAAATACCGGCGAGGGTAGTGTAGTAAGCGTTTCTTTGTACGATGCTGCTATTTGTAGTTTGGTCAACCAAGCATCGGCCTATCTGATGAACGGCTTCATCCCTCAACCCAATGGTAGCCTTCATCCCAACATTGCTCCGTATGGTGAAGTGTTTACTACGAGCGACGAACAGTCCGTGGTTTTTGCGATAGGGACGCAACAACAGTTTGCGAACCTGTGCGAAATCCTAGGTTGTCCTGAATTGGCAGAGGACGATCGTTTCAACGAGAATGTCAAAAGGGTTGAAAACCGCGGTATTCTCTTTAAACTCTTACAAGGCCAGCTCGCTTTGGTGGAGGCTGCTGTTTTAGATCAAATGTCGAAAGAAAAACGGATACCCATGGGAAGAATCAAGTCCTTAGATCAGGTTTTCGCTTCGGTAGAAGCTCAGAACCTTGTCAGGGATGAATTTCAAGGCAGCACTTTCACCCGGCGCGTTTCACAAATCGCCTTCCAATGGAAATAAGGGCACCCCATACCAATGAAGAATGGGAGTCTTATTTTTCCCTTCGATATCAACTTTTACGCAAACCTTGGAATCAAATACCGGGTTCGGAAAAAGATGATCTAGAACTTTACGCAACACATCGCGCTGTATACATTCATGGTAAAGCAATAGCTGTGGGTCGTCTTGAAGAAAAAAGCCGCACTACAGGTCAAATTCGGTTTATGGCAGTTTTACAGAGTTACCAAGGTCAAGGTATTGGGAATGCTTTGTTGAAGGAATTAGAGGAGGAAGCTTGGCGCAGTGGTAAATCTCATATTGTTCTTCATGCCAGGGAAAAAGCGGTAACGTTTTATCGGAAAGCGGGTTATCAAGTGGTGCGGAAGTCCCATGTGTTATTTGGAGAAATTCAGCATTTTCTCTTGCAAAAGAGAAAGGAATAGAAAAAGCCACCCCAAAGGATGGCTTTTCGAAACAAAGAACAACGGGAATTAGAACTTGACTAAGGTTTGTACGCTTTGATTTCCATTTTGTGAAATGGTAACAAGGTACGTTCCGTTGCTCAACCCGTTCAAATCCAACGAAGTGTTGTTATTAACGCTTTGGCTAATAAAAGTTTTTCCACTTAAATCGCTTACGATTACTTCTGCATTGTCAACTCCATTGATGCTCACCAATCCATTGCTAGGGTTTGGGAACAATCCAAAAGAGAATGTATTATTTTCGTTAATCCCTAAATACGACTCTAAAATCACTTTGTCCAACACATGAACAACGCCGTTGTCCGCAGGAACATCAGCCATAGTTACATTGGCATCGTTGATTTTTACACCACCTGTTAACGAAACAATCACGTCAGAACCTTCCAACGTAGTTACCGGTCCTGCCGTTAATTGCGTTGACAAAACCGTACCACCTACTACGTGATAGAGTAAAATATCCGCCAAATTAGGTAAGGCTAAAATTCCATTCAAATCGGTATTCAAAGCGGTCGCCAAATCGGTGAATGCTTGATTGGTTGGGGCAAACACGGTAAACTCTGAAAAAGGATCGGATAACGCTGGAAGCAATTCTGCGGTTACTACGGCCGTCACCAAAGTAGAAAAACCATTGTCAATCGCAACATCAGCAACCGTTTCGATTGGTAAAACTACCGCATCCAACACGTGTACCACTCCGTTATCTGCCATTATATCTACTGCGGTTACTTGCGCTTGATTCACAAATACATCGCCTGCTCCTGTTACGGTCATTTTTAAGGTATTCCCCGGAAACAATGGTTGTACAATCGCTCCATTGGTAACCGAAGACGAAGGAACTTCTATTCCAAGAACGTGGTACGTTAGAATTGCACTCAATTCAGGAAGTCCTAACAAGGCTGCAACGGGAACCCCTATTTCGTCCGCGATGTCTTGGAAAGCATCGTTTGTTGGAGCGAATACCGTTAGGTTGCTCAACGGGTTGGTTAGCGCAGGAAGTAATTCTGCAGTTACTACTGCAGTTACCAGGGTAGTAAATCCATTGTCTATGGCAATATCCGCAACAGTTTCTACCGGAAGTAACACCCCATTCGTAACATGCACCACTCCGTTCGCCGTGGTTAAATCAACGGCGGTAACTTGTGCTTGGTTGATGTACACGTTTCCAGCACCAGTAGCGGTGATTTTTAGGGTATTTATTGGACTTAAGGGTTGTACAATTGCCCCGTTCGTTACGGCCGCAGAAGGAACGGTAGTCCCTAAAACGTGGTACAACAATATATCATCCAAATTAGGCAAAGCCAATAAACCTGCAATGTTGGTTCCTAGGGCGGTGGCTAAATTGGTAAACGCTTGATCATCCGGTGCAAACACCGTTAAGGTTGCGTTCGGATTTTGCAAAGCACCTACCAAACCTTCTTGAATCAAGGCTGCCTCCAAGTAGGTATGGTTCGGACTTGGAGCAATAACGTTGTCAAACACGTTAGTTTGGGCAAAACTAGCCGAGCTAAAAAGCATACCAGCACCCATTAAAGACAAAGCGTAACATTTCATTTTTTTCATTTTGTTTAATTTTTAATTAGAAACAATAAACAACATGAAGTCCATTATGTTCATCGATGGATAAAATTAATTGGAAAGAGCCCCTTAGTCACTGCACGGTTCGAAGCCCTGAAAGCATTGTTAAATCTCATATTGTTCTTCATGCCTGAGAAAAAGCGGTAACGTTTTATCGGAAAGCGGGTTATCAAGTGGTGCGGAAGTCCCATGTGTTATTTGGAGAAATTCAGCATTTTCTCTCGCAAAAGAAAAAGGGATAGCCGTTGCCACCCCTTTTCCTAACCCTAAACCTAACGTTATTACAGTACCACGATGCGTTGTGTTCCTGCAATTCCTTCGGCATTCGCCAATCTCACAAAATACGTTCCAACACTTAATCCTTGTAGGCTGAAGGTGTTGGTTCCTTCAATGGTTTCTCGAACGATTTCGCGTCCGTTTTGATCTACAACGCTCATTTCTGTCATGTTTCCGTTCCAAGTCACTTGGCTTGTTCCATTGCTGGGGTTCGGATATACGTTCAACGCTGCGCCGTTTTGCTCTTCGATTCCGCTCACGCTGTTGTCCACCAATACCAATTGCGCGTTAGCCGTACAACCGTTGGCATCAAAAACCGTTACATCGTAGGTGCCCGCAGCCAAGTTGTTTTGATCTTCCGTTACCGCCCCGTTGGACCAAGCAAAAAGGTAAGCTGGGACTCCTCCTTCAACCGTAAGGTCAATGCTTCCGTTGTTGTTCGCGGTAACATCCACTCCACTAGCCGTTAGCACTAATGCGTTCGGTTGGGTAATTTCATAGCTTGTTTGTGAGGTACATCCGTTGCCATCCACCACCGTTAATCGGTATTCACCCGGCGTTAAATCGGTCAAGTCTTCCGTAGTAGCCCCGTTGTCCCAAGCATAACTGTAGTTCGGTGTTCCCTGAAGCACCGTAACATCGATGGTTCCATTGGCTTGTCCGAAGCATTGCACGTTCGTGCTTATGCCGTTCACTTGTACGGTTGTAGGGGTATTAATGACCATGGTCGTGTCGGTAGTACATCCCAAAGCATCGGTAAGGGTCAATTGGTAGGTTCCCGCGCTCAATCCGCTGTTTTGCGTTCCCGTCATTCCATTCGACCACGCAACGGTGTAAGGAGCAACCCCACCGTTCGGGTTAAGGGTTATCGTAGCGGAAGAAGAAACGCACAACCCTTGAACAGTAGCGTTGAACGTTGCTTGGCTTACAAACCCTTGAGCCATAGCTACCGCAGCTGCTGCGTTCAAACGTCCTGCGCCAATTTTACCGGCATAGTTCGGGTTCATTGCGTTGATGTCCACCGAAGAGTTCTTCAAAATCATTTCAATGTTCGCCGTGCTCAAGCAAGGATTTACGGCGAGCATTAATCCTACGGTTCCTGTGACCAAAGGCGCAGCATACGAAGTACCTGAACTGTTAATGTACCATCCTTCCATCGGTGCTATCGCTACGCCATATCCCGGTGCGGATAGATCCACCATTTGGTTGTGTTGGTGGGTAGATGTTGGATCGCCAGCATACTGCTCGTGGTTGTCGGCAGAACCGATGCTCGTTACGGAGAACACATGCGCATAAGCTGCAGGGTATACCAAAGCATCTGGGCTTCCACAGGTAACGCCATTTCCAGCGGCTGCGATGATGAACGAACCATTGTCGTAGGCTTCCGTTATGGCATCCTGCTCATACTGGTTGTAGAAACAACCTGAACTCCAGCTGATGTTGATTACACGAATACCTGCGTTCGATGCTGCAATCACTTCGTTGTAGTTCATTTGGTAAAACGCAATGGAGGAGTTGTATCCAATAGAGCTCAATCCGTTGTTGTTGTCGGTGTTACCTGCAGCAAGAATGCTCACTGCGTTACCATGCGTAACCGTTGCCATGTTGGAAGCGTCGTAGTGCACTACTTTACCTAACAACTCGCTGTGGTTGGGGCTCATGTTTTGGTCGCTGATGCCCAATACGATGTTGCTGTTGCCTGTGCTGATATCCCAAGCCCCTTGTGCGTTGATTAAATCCAAGGCGTAATTGTTGGCCAAACCTAAGTTGTAATCGTTAGGGGTAGCAAGCACTTGGTAGCTAGGCGCGTTTTCAATGCCGGAAACTACGGCTACTTTTTCCAAAGAAGCGCTTAAGTCACTCAAAGAGCACGCACATGAAAATTCGTACACTCGCTGAAGTTTCGCTTGCTTAGATGCCGGAAGGGCCGCTTGCACGGAGGTGATTCCCTGTGTTTGAAGAACCGCGTTAAGGGTAGCGTTGTTGGAAACCAAGTTGCCGTCAGCGTTCATAAAGGGAACTGCGTTGGCATCGGTGATTTGTGCCCATACTTTTGCAGGTTGCTGTGCAAAAGAAATCATCGTAGTGAATCCGAAAACGGTTGCGAGAAGTAGATTTTTTGTTTTCATGAGCGGTAGTTTTTTGTTGTTACTGAAACAAAGTTGCCGCATTATAAAAGGGTGGAAAACAAAAAGCCGAGGGCAAGGAATCAAAATACACAGCACTACCCAAAGAGTTCTACGTAGAAATGAGGGCAGGGCTACGTGGTTGTACGCAGGAATTGGAAAATAGGGGATGAAAAAAGCCGCTAGTGCGGCTGTTGCTAGGCAATGAGAAGAAGAAATAACCGTATCATTAGGGCTTCAGTCATGCATCGAATTACTTATCATCCAATACGTTGAGCAAACTGCCTTTCCCGTCGGTTACGATGGTTTTGGTATTGTTCGACGTAGAAAGTTTGATAAAGGCTTCAATTTGTTTCAATTTGAGGAGATTGGGCGTTATGGAATTGTTCAATAACTCGTTGGCGGTTTTGTTAGCCTTGGCTTCAATTTCAATGCTCTGTGCTCGACCTTCCGCTTCAATTTTCATGGTTTGTGCTTTGGCTTCGGCTTGGATTACATTGGTTTTCTTGGCGCCTTCTGCCTCGATGATTTGTCGCTCCACTTCTTTCTTTTGACGGTCAAGGACAAATTCCATCCTAAGGGCCTCTTGTTCCGCCTCCAATTTCGTTTCAATGGATTTGGTTAAGCCCGCAGGCAAACTGATGCTTTTTAAAAGTACCGCTTCAATAATAAATCCTTTCTCCTCACAAACCTCTGCCAATCGCTTTTGAATTTCCTTTTCAATCTCATTGCGTTTTGCACTGTGCATATCTTTGGCATAATACCGCGAACATACATCGGAAGCAGCCGAACGAAACACCGGCAAAATCAAATTATCTTCATAATTCAGTCCCGTTTCTTGAATGATCTTCGGAACATCATCCGCCTTGATGTGGTAAAGAATTGAACTTTCGGAAAGAATGGTTAATCCTTCTTTGGACGGAAGGTTTTCCTTGATGGATAAGTTCATGGTACGAACATTAACTTTGATGATTTTAGATACAAACGGATTAAAAACTACTGGACCGGGCTGCCGAATTTTACCTTTGATTTTTCCCAAAGTGGACTTGACACCAACCTGACTCGGGCGAACTACGGTACAACTGGAAGCGACTGCTAGCAACAACAATGCGAATAATGCAAATTGATTTTTTTTCATGGTGTTCGATTTTTTTACGAAAATAAAGGACAAACGCATTGAAAATTCAGTTCTCTTAAATTTTAACAATTCTTCACGAAGCCTTGCTAATCCCTTGGCACTGGTTGCTCATGGATTATTTCCTGCTTAATCCCAATTTCAGGCTGGCAATACCCGAGCGTGGCCGGTGCAAGGGTATCCCAGGCACTACCCACTGTTGGGGGAAAGTACAGGTTTTGGGATTTTCCACCCCAAAAACAACCCAAAAATAACATCAGGAGAAATTGTTTCATTCTACTCTCGCGAAATTTTCCAGCGTTTGGTTTCCTTTTCCGATTGAACCGTTAGGACGTATACCCCTTTGGGAAAGGGCGCTAATGAAAGCTCCAAATGAGGTTCTATGAAGTTCCCAGCAAACAAAAGCTGTCCTTGCCCGTTCGACAATTGAAAGGTTCCTTGACCTTTAAAGGATAGGCGCACAAGGTCCGTGGTTGGATTGGGGTAAAGAAGGGGGAATTCATCCTGTGATGCATCAAGGAATCCCAATCCCTGATCCACCAAATCACCTAAGAGCTGAGCCGCCACTTGGAACGCTTGAGCCGGTAGTTGGTTGATTAGAACACAAATTACTGCCCCTGAGGCCGGGTCGTACATCATGGAAGAATTATACCCTCCCCAGATGGTTCCTCCATGTTGCCAAATCGTCCTTCCTGCAATCGTGGCCTCAGCAATCCCTACGCCATAACTGCCCGAACCCACAAAGGTGGTCATTTCCTGAAGCGAGTTTTGGTTGATCACCTGACCGCCCATCAGCGCGCGGTACCAATGAAGCATTTCACTCGAGGTAGAATACATTGCCCCCGCAGCCCAAGCAGCACTGTTAATCGAAATCCGTGGTGTTGAACTAAAATCCATTCCTCCTTGCCAAGGATGCGCAGGCACCACCGAACTGTTTTCATACACCGCAAGATAAGTGCTGTCCATGTTCAGCGGATTTAATAGGTTTTCGCGCAAAAGTTGGCTAAAACTCTGTCCGGTAACACTTTCGGCCACCAAACCTGCGAGCAAATAATTGGTATTGCAATACGACCATCCCCCTCCGGGAGCGGATAAAGGGGGACCAACCCAACCGATGATCTCTTCAGGTTGAAAAACACGGTAGGGGTCCGCAAGCATGGAATCTCCATAACCTGGAATGTTGACGTCGCTTAAACCGCTGGTATGGTTGAGCAATTGACGAACCGTAATGTTCGGATCCACGTTGTTGAAAGGGGGCAAATGTTCGTGAAGCGAATCATCCAAGGAAAGAAGACCGTTTTCTGCCAATTTCAGCAAGAGCACTCCGGTGAAGAGTTTGGAATTGCTCGCAATGGCGAAGCCCGTCTCGGGGGTGATAGGAACCCCTGGGTGAGAAACGCCCGTAACCCCTTTCCATATCCCTTCATTGGGAACAAAAACACTCGCTGAAATTCCTTTCAGGTTGTAGGCGCTTTGAAAACTATCAATGGTATGCTGTAGATCGGCTGCCAAGAAAGGGCTGAAGGTCTGTGCCTTCACTCCGACCTGAATTAAAACGAAAGCGGCATAAATGAATTTATACAATTTTATGGGCTTTAAGTTCCTTAAAATTAAGGTATTTTGAAATACCATCAACAACAACTGTTTGAAAAAAGTGCTTTCGGGTTGTTTCCAACGCTTACTCCCTCCGACACAGCCGTTCATTCGCCTCCCAAAAACGAAAATCAGAAGGTGCCGAACCTCAACAATCATAGACGTAACCATCGGCAATGTAGCTAAGCTAGTACGAACCTTGTTGACATCTCCGAAATGTCAAGACGAAGCCTGATTTGGGAGGGGTTGGGGGCTATTATCTCACTAAATGCACAAATCCATGTCCTGTGGTTCCTGCTTCGGTAGTATACTTATACGCGTAAACCCCGTCAAGAAGCGCTGTGCCTGAATTGTCCTCGCCGTTCCAGTTATTTTGGTAGTTTGTCGAAGAAAACACCACATTTCCCCATCGATTGAGGATAAAGAGCTCGGTATTAACAGGTAAGTTTTCGATAGCAAAGAAATCATTGGCGCCATCCGAATTGGGCGTAATTACATTGGGAAAGGTGAATGCTACGGCATTACTATCCGTTGGCTCTTCAATTGCACAGAGTAAAACAACGATTTGATCACTACCTAATCCGCATGGACCAGAGACCGTTGCACTGTAAATTCCTGGACTTGTGACCGTATAAAACTGCCCCGAATTCGTCGAAGCATCTCCACCCCATTGCCAAGAGGATCCTTGGCCTGCGTTCAGTAATAAGCTGTCGCCTGAACAAAGAAATACGGTATCAGCACCAAACTGTATTTGTGCTTCGTAACTGTTGTAAAAAATGCAAGATGGGAAATTGGGAAGGGTATAAAAGCCAAAACTATTGATCAAATCACAAGGATAAGAAAATACGTCGATACTCACTGAAGGATTGGAGGTATTAGGGCAGTTAACAGTCCCTAGAAACGTTGTAAAATCTCCGGTAATTGGGTCAAAGGCTGGTTCAGTAAAATAAATTTTTCCATCGGGCGCTAATTGCATATATACCCCCTCAAAATTCGCAGCCACTACTTGAGCCGTTGAAACCAGCGTCTGACCCGTTTGCGATGCCTGCAAAATATTGTATTGCAGCAATTGGGAATTAAAAGTAACAGGGTCAAAAATCGTTGCGTACAAATAATATCCATTGGGTGAAAACTCAAAACTGGAAGTCACATTACCCCCAAAATCAGTTTCGAAATTCAGTTGTCCTGTGCTGAGGTCAAAATCAAATAAACCCGCCGGAGTCATGACCTTGTTGCAACAGGTTTGCCCTGGAATAAATGGAAAGGGACTTGATTTGATAATGCCGCCGGAGGTTGATGTTGGAGCAGGATATACGCCTGCAAGTTGCACGCCATTTGGGGTCACGCTGTACACCCCAATTCCTGAGGTATCTTGGTTAATTAAAATCCAATAATCTGATCCGTTTGCATGTCGGACGGCACAAATACCCTCAAACGAATAATCATATACCGGAACATCAGCCTCAACAACAGCTCCCAAACCACCGTTGAGACTCATATCGATTTTGAAATAACGGAAACCTCTGCCATTCGGTTCGGCTGCTAAAACAGCAGGGGTAGCGTCCACGTAATGCTCTTGTTCCTCCACCGTAAACAGATAAAGGACATTGCTCTCTCCCGGTGCAGGTACGATAACGGAGGACTGTGCAGCACTCCAACCACCACCTTCTGTGCCTTGCATGTCATACATAACCTGGTTGTTCTTATTCCAAATCTTACCTCCGTCTTGCCCACTTGCCGGAACCCTTCCGCCTCCGTTGGAATAAAAGAGTAAATTCCCGTTTTCATCACAATACGAAGTGCACCCTTCGACGGTGAACATTTGACTCGGGGACTGCACAGGGACACCGCTGTTGAAATCTAAGCAATATCCTTCTCCGAAATGCCAAACATTCGCCTCCTTTTGAGAAAAGGATACCCCCATCACAAGGAAAAAAATGAAGGTTAGGCGAAAACTCATCGAATTACATTTACGTGACCGGTAATGAAATCCATGGTAGATTGATTTTTAAGTCGATACTTGAGACGATAGGTATAGGTGCCCGGTTGCACTACTCCACCGTTAGCACCGTAACTACCATCCCATCCAATTGCAGGGTCATTTGAGACAAAGATCAAGGCTCCCCAACGATTGAAAATTTCTAACTGAAAACCATTTTTTTCTATTCCGTAGCCATATATTTTAAAAACATTATTGAATTCATTTCCATCGGGTGAAAATGAATTAGGAACGAAAAGTGTGTAATTTTCAAAGACGGTAATGATTCCCGAAATACTATCCGAACAACCCGCTGCATTGCTCACCAACAATTGGACTTGGTAATCACCACCAATGCTACCGGGAAAGGTGAAAACAGGATTCTGTTCCGAACTTGTTTGAGCAGCTGATGGGACGAAAAAAGTCCAATTCCAAGAACTCACTTCGCCGAGGGATTCATCCACAAAGGAAACCAAGGGATTGTCAATTTGAACAACGCTGGGCGTGCTAGAGAAACTTGCCGCGGGTGTTTCTAAAGAAACTAGGTTCGTTGGTATCAAGGTATCATAAACACACCCTAAAGCATTCGTTAGTTCCAATTCCACGGAATATGTTCCTGGTTGATTGGGATAGAAAATAAAGATTTCATTATTGGAATAGGCTACGTTATTAACGAACCATGTTTGATTTGCAAAAGTGTTTTGAGTGGTTTCGTTAATCAATGTAAAGGGGTTCGGCCAACACAAAACGGTATCACTGACGCTGAATTGAATTACAACCGGAGGCGCAACGGTAATGTTCATGCATTCTGTAAGGGAATCTCCATTGGCATCAATGACCGTTAGGCAGGCTGTTCCACTAGAATTTGGATTGAAAGAAAAGGAAGCTTGTTGGCTGACTTCCTGACCGGCAAAGGTCCACGAATAACTAAAAGGTGCAACGCCGTCAATGTTGCTAACCAGTGATGGACTCACCGTTCCACCAAAACAAATACTGGTATCGTTTGAGATTGAAATATCCCAATTTGGAATGATGGTAAACGGATCGGTGCAACAGGTTCCCCCATCGGATAAATCGTAGATTTCGGTAAGCCAACAATTGTATTGGGTATGATGAAAACGCAGATTACCATTGAACGCATTTAAGAAATAAGCCACTACCTCATCAGGAGTATTTCCACCACCGGCAGCATATAGGGTGTCACACTGACCGCTTACCCCGACCATTATTCCACTTTGGTAAGCCTGTCCGTTTTGATGATCGGGAAAATATTCTAGAGAAGGAGCCGTAAGAATTTGAACGATCGCAGGGTTCACGCCAGAAATACTTGTTGTAATATTCCCAAGTCCACAATGGTTATTGTTTTGATTGGAATTAAACCCAGCGTAAAGTACTTCAGTAACATTCCCGACAAAAGGTCCAGAGATGTTTACAATGACTGGTTCGTAGGTACAAATTCCAATCTTTAAATTAGGGATGTTCTGATCGCAGTTGATATTGAGCGTGCCACCGTCGTAATTCGAGTAGATGACTACGTTTCCATTTTGATTGCAAATGGGGGAACTATTAACATTAGGCACATTATTACTGTAAAGTAAAGCCCAACTGTGCGTCATACCAGAAGGTGGAACACCGGTTGAACCAACTGCTGAGGGAAACAAACAACTTGAATTGATGCTGGTGCCAAATTGTTCTGGAACCCATGCTTGTCCGTTATTTACTTGAATGTTTTGAAATTCCGTAGAAACATTGCCGGTTCCAATACGTATTCCCACTTCAATGGCGGTCTGTGCGTTATTTACTGAGGTAAAATCACCGTAAATAAATTCGATACCAGGCCAAATAACCGTGGTGAAATTAAGCTTCGCCTGAAACGAGAAAGACTCGCCTTGCATACCCACTCGTCGCACGTTTTGCCATTGAATGATAATGTTAGAGGGTCCATTAAAACCATTTACTATTTGATAACTTATCCTGGCACTATTATTTGCACTTTCTAAATTGCATGCAAACGGCGCAATAACCGGCACGCCAGGGGGCTGAGAAATTGGGTTGTAGTTGTTGCTGCTAGCTGCTTGACCTAAGGTTATAAATCCATTGGTGCTAACGAAAAGTGTATTGTAGGCTTGGCCGCCCATTGTGAATGGAGTGAAAGGAATAGCTGCAGAAACTTGGTCATCAAAGTTTTGCGTGAACAACGGAATATCATTTGGCAGGCTATTATACACATTAAGTTGCTGTCCCCCATACTGGAATTCCAATTGTTGGCCAAAAGAAATGGCGCAACATAATAGGCAGAAAACAAGGGTTATTCTGGTCATTTCAAGTAATTAAACAAATGAATCTATTAACAGTTTACGTCAAAAAGAGGCTATCGAAGAACATGCAGCAATCCATGGCCCATTTGCCCCGCTTCAGTAATGAATTTATAGGTATATACCCCGTCAACCAATTCCTTTCCTGAAGCGTCTTTTCCATCCCAATTGTTTTGGTAATTGGTTGCTGAATAAACAATGTTTCCCCAACGATTGAGAATGATTACTTCTGTGTTTTCAGGTAAATTTTCGATAGCAAAGAAATCATTGGCGCCATCCGAATTGGGCGTAATTACATTGGGAAATTCATAAGGCAAGGTTGGCGTGAGGGGCTCTGGACAATCCAACA